>Ga0315268_10005417_pt1 | contig 13721 bp, 13 predicted proteins | sample C1_top_MG_FD_204535 | JGI IMG/M metagenome (GOLD analysis project Ga0315268, IMG submission 204535) | Sediment microbial communities from Yellowstone Lake, YNP, Wyoming, USA - C1_top | ecosystem: Environmental > Aquatic > Freshwater > Lake > Sediment | place: USA: Wyoming | collected 2017-08-01 | reverse complement strand
ACAAGCTTGAGCTGGTTGATTTTGAGCACGGTGCGCAGCGCAGCCATGAATACCTGCGCCTCAATCCGCAGGGCGTGGTGCCGACCCTGATCATTGATGGCAAGGCTTACATGGAATCGGCGGCACTACTGCTGATGCTGGCTGATCGGCACCCGGAGGCGAAACTGGCGCCGCTCCCTGGTAGTGCGCTGCGCAACGAGTGGTACCAGACCGTCGTCAATCTAAGCAATTCGCTCGCGGCCACCTATCGCTACTGGTTCTACCCGCCTGACCTGGGTGCAGCGGAGCATCCGCCTGCCGTGCGCGCCGCCCTGCAGGCGCGCATTGAGGCCGTGTGGACGCGACTGGATGCGCAGCTCGCGGCGCGCAGTCCTTATCTGCTCGGCGCTGAGTTTTCCGGTGCCGATCTGCTGGCGACCATGTTGATGCGCTGGTCGCGGAATATGCCGCGCAGCGCGCTCGAGTGGCCGGCGCTCAAGCGCCTGGCCGATCTGGTGCGCGCGCGCCCGAGCTGGCGCAAACTCTATGAACTCGAGGGACTAGGCGGGTGGTGATCGCTGCCGCGGCCGCGTTGGCCGCGGGCGCACTCAATGCTCTGGCCGGTGGCGGTACGCTGCTGCTCTATCCGGCACTCCTCGCGCTGGGTTTTCCCGCGGTTACGGCCAATCTGCAATGCAGTATGGCACTGTGCCCCGGCTACCTGGGCGCCGCCGTGGCGCAACGGCAGGAGTTGCGATCACAGCGGGCGCGATTGCTGATGCTGACTCCGTTCGCCGTGACCGGCGGCCTGCTCGGCGCCTGGTGGTTGCTACGGGCCGGTGAGCGCACTTTTGAACTGGCGGTGCCGTGGTTGATTCTGCTGGCCAGCGTGGCGCTCGCGTTGCAGGAAAAGCTGACCAGCAGACTCGTGCGGCGCAGTGCTCGAAGCGCAGCGGTCCCGCTCGCGCCGCCGGCGAAGCCCGCAACGACGCCACGCTGGCCGATCCTCCTGCCCGTGACGCTGGCTGCGGTCTACGGCGGTTACTTCGGCGCCGGCGTGAGCGTGGTGCTGCTGGCCATTCTCGGCTTCGCCTTTGCAGATTCCTTCATACGCCTGAATGCGCTCAAGCAGGCTCTGGCGTTGGCAGCCAATGCCGGTGCGGTACTGCTGTTTGCGACCCGCGCCGACGTCGACTGGCCCGTCGTGATGCTGCTGGCCGCGTGCGCCGCACTGGGTGGCTACCTTGGCGGGCGACTGGCAACGCGGGTTCGGCCGGCGAGCCTGCGCCGGCTGGTGGTCGTGCTGGGTCTGGCCCTGGCTGGGTATTATTTCGCGCGGCTGCACTTCGGTGCCGACCTGTGAGATGCTAACCGCATGGACGCGACCGCTCGCCGGGCCAATACCGCCTACGCCCTGTTTGCCACGCCGCTCGGTCAATGTGCTATCGCCTGGAATGCGCGCGGCATTTGCGCGGTGCAGCTACCGGAAGCCAGCGCGGCGGCCAGCCGCGCGCGTCTCCGGCGTCGATTTCCCGGTGCGCCGGCCAGGACGCCACCGCCGGGCATTCGTCGGACGATCAAGGCGATCGTAAAATTATTGCATGGCGAAGCGAGCGATCTGGCGCGGCTGTCACTTGACTACAGCGGCGTCAGTGACTTCACCCGTAGCGTCTGCGAAGCCGCGCGCGCCATTCCCGCAGGCGCGACGCGCACTTACGGTGAGCTGGCAGTGCAACTGGGCAAACCCGGGGCCGCGCGCGCGGTCGGTGGAGTCATGGCCCGCAATCCTTTTCCGATCATCGTACCCTGCCATCGGGTGCTGGCGGCCGGCGGGCGAGCGGGTGGATTTTCAGCGTATGGTGGCCTGAACACCAAGATGCGCATGTTGCGTATGGAAGCGCTCATCAGCGCGTAAGCAGCGCAATCAGCGCGCGCTGAGCGTCTGCACCTGGCCCATGGCGGGCCTGAAGCGCACCTGCACCTGCGGCTCAACGTGCACTTCGGTGCTGATCAGTGCGATGCCGCCATCCTGCAGGAAAGCACTCAGGAACACCTGCAGCCCATCGAAGCGTTGACGGGCGGTGGCCACGTCCTCCAGTTGCGCGATCAGCTTGGCCTGCCAGTGCTGCGCGCGTGGGCAGACCGCCTGCAGACTGCGCAGCAGGCGATCGAGCATGGCCAGGTCGTTGGAGAGCGTGACATCGGTGAGATTCGGGTCGTTCGCCCCGCCTGGTACCGCGAGCCGCATGTGCAGCAGCGCACCGGTCTCCTCGACGGCGTCATAAAAGCACACCGCCAGCGAACTGTGCAACTGCGCGCACAGCACTTCATCCTGCGTGACGATCAGATAGTCATCTGCTCTTACGCTCTGTTCGCCTACGGGTTCGTTCATAACTCTGGCAGTTTCGCAGGGCACGGTGGCGCTCAGTGTTAGCTGGGTCACAATAATCGCCTCTGGTACGATGCGCTGCAAATGAATGCCGGCGCAAGGGGCAAACTGTGTACGACACCAACCTGAAAGTAGAAACAGCGCGCCTGCTGCTGCGCCAACCGCGCCTTGAAGAGCTCGACGACTGGGCCAGCTTCATGCTCGACGCCGAGAGCATGCGTTACCTTGGCGGCGTGCAGCCGCGCATGTCGGTGTGGCGGTTTCTCATGACCACGGTGGGCAGTTGGGCGGCGCAGGGTTTCGGCATGTTTTCCGTGCTCGATCGGCGCAGCGGTGTCTGGCTTGGGCGCGTCGGGCCCATCAGGCCGGCCGGCTGGCCTGGCACTGAAGTGGGCTGGAGCATAAGGCGTGAATACTGGCGCCAGGGCTATGCTCTGGAGGCGGCCAGTGCCGCGATCGACTGGGCGTTCGACAATCTGAACTGGAGCGATGTCATACACTGCATTGCGCCAGAAAATCTGGGCTCCCAGTCGGTCGCGCGCCGCCTCGGCTCGGTCAATCGCGGCCCGGGCAAGTTGCCCGCGCCGCTCGATCAGGAGCCTGCCGATATCTGGGGTCAGACACGCGCGCAATGGCGTGCGAATCGAAGTAACCTGGTGTAACAGCTGCCATGAATAAATCGCGACTTGAAGCTTTCAGCGATGGCGTGATCGCCATCATCATCACCATCATGGTGCTGGAACTGAAAGTGCCGCATGGCGCCACGCTCGCGGCGCTGCAGCCGCTGTGGCCGGTGCTGGCCTGTTACCTCGTGAGTTTCATCTATGTGGGCATCTACTGGAACAACCATCACCATCTGTCGCAGGTGGTCAAGCAGGTGAGCGGCGCCGTGCTATGGGCCAATCTGCACCTGCTGTTCTGGCTGTCACTGATCCCATTCGTGACCAGGTGGGTGGGCGAAACCGGGTTTGCGCAACTGCCGGTGGCTGCCTACGGCGTCGTGCTGCTGTTCGCAGGTGTTGCCTACACGATCCTGACGCGCACGCTGCTGCGTTTGCACGCCGGCGATTCGCTGCTGGCGCGCGCGCTGGGCGCAGATTTTAAAGGCAAGGTGTCACTGGTGATCTACGTTGCGGCGATTCCCCTGGCCTTTGTGAGTTCGTGGCTGGCCGCCGCGCTCTATGTCGCGGTAGCAATCATCTGGCTGCTGCCCGACCGGCGCATCGAACGCGTAGTGCCGGTGACGCGCGCCAGCTAGCCGCCACTGATGGCTGGCGCCGCGCGAGCCTAGCGCTCGATGGTGTAGACCAGATCGGCGCTGCGCGCCGTGCCCGCCTCGGACTTGATGGTCCAGTGATCGCCAATCGTGTAGCGCATCTTGAGAGTGTTGATCTGCTCGACCAGGCCGATGCCGTAGCTGATATACAGCCGCGGCGAAAGATAGCGCCCCAGTACCAGCGAACTGTCGTTGTTGAGGTTGGATTCAACGCTGATGTCGTCCAACCCGACCTTGCCACCGAACTGCTGGAACAGCATGGCGCTGCCCTGCAGCAGCAGATTGGAGCGTGCCGCGTTGCTGCGGGCCGCGCCGTCGCCGGTGTTCTGCACAGTCTCGAGCGAGCCGCCGGCAAGCAGCAACGAAACTATCTGCGCCTGCGCTACCGCCGGGTCAGAGAAGAAGGTCATGCGCGGACTGCGCAGGGTGCCGCGCACATTGACGCCAGCGATGATGTCCGGGAATTTCTTGACGGCGCGCAGATCAATCGCCGGGTCGGAGAGCGGACCGTTGTTGAACAGCAAACGACCGTGATCGATGTCGAGCTTGCGGCCGTAGGCGGTATATTTGCCTTCCTCAACCTGCAATTCGCCGGTACCACGATCGAAGCCGGTCTCATCGGTGACGGTTCGCAGGCTCCCGCTCAGACGACCGGCGAGACCGAGCGTGTCGATGGTGACACGTTCACCCAGTTTTAAAGTGACGTCACTGAACACGGCAAAGCCGGCACCGGGTGCCGCCTGGTTGGCGCTGACGATGATTTCATCACCCGAGGCGCGTACCGCGTTGGTGAGCTGATCGGGGCGCGCGAGACGCGCGTACGGCAGCGCTATGGTGCCAGTGACGTCAATTCGCCGTCCGCTGAATTTCATATTGACGTCCGGAGAGATCTGGACACGCGCTTCCGGAATGTTGACTACGCGCAGATTCTCGCCGCTCAAATGCAGCTGGCCGTAAGGCAGTGCGTCGCGCCAGGTGAGCGTGCCATTGAAGTGCGCGTGACCCTCGGTACCCGCGGTGGCGCTGCCGTCGAGTTGCAGGGTGCTGTCACGCAGCAGGGCATCAAAGTTCAGATCGCGCAACGCCAGGTTGATCTGGTAGGCGTCGACCTGCGCGTCGCTGACCTTCAATTCGCCGTTGATCGTGGGCGCGGTGAGTTTGCCGTTCAGGGTCAGATCGGCCTTGAGGCGGCCACTGACGCGATCAACCTGCGCCACGTAGGAATCGATGAAGCCCAGCGCCTGGGTTTGCAGGTGCAGATCACCGACTATCGGCCAGCTGCGCCAGGCCGCGCCATTGCTGTGAGCGTCGATCTGGCCACCGATACTCCCCTGCGCGCCGGCATCGAGCGCGACCTGCGCGTGCAGGCCCGCGGCCCCCAGGCTCGCCTGCACCGAGCCGTTGCCGAGACTGAAAGATTCCACCCGACCGCCCAGCAGATGGTGCTTCAGTCCGGCATTGGCCAGCGTGGCGGCGAAGGCACCATTCCATGGACCCGCGCTGGCAGCGTCGCCGTGTGCTACCAGGGTCAGGGTGCCCTCGAAGTCGGTGGTGGTCGTGAGTCCCGCAGTCAGCGTGCGCAGCGGTACGTTGCTGGCGCTGATATCAAATTGACTGTGCGCGGCATCGTAGTCGCCGCTCGCACACAGCCGCGCCTGCACGTCATGCAGGCACAGTGGTTCCAGTATCAGTTCGTCTCCGGATAGTGCCACCAGCAGCGCCGCCGGTTCGGTGAGTGTCAGGTGGATTTCCGCACCGTCGCTGGCCTCGAGCTGGCTCAAGCGCGCGTGCCAGCGGCCATCGCTGACCGCCGCACTGCCACCGGCCTGCACGCTCAGCGAGGGCGCCTGTAATTTGAACTCGAAGCGATGCGCCGCCGCGGTACCGATGGTGCCAAAGCGCAGGGTCTCGAACTGGCGCTCGTTCAGCAATAGCCGGCTCAGCTGCACTGAGGTATCAGCGCGCCCGGAGCCCTGTGGGTCAAAGTCCATCTTTGCCTCAAGCTCCTGCAGCCGCGTGCCATCCCACTCGATGCCCTCGCCGTGCAGCGTGCCCTGCAGCAGCGGGTGCGCCGCGTCGCTGCGTACATGACCCTGCGCCCGCAGCGTGCCGCGCGCGCCGCTGTGCAGCAGACCCAGGTCAGTGGCATCGATGCCAAAGCGCAGGTCGAGATGTTCGCCCAGGTGTCCATCAAGATCGAGGCGTGTAGCGCCCAGCTGCAGGCGCACCTGTTGCAGCAACCAGTCATCGCCGACGAGCGCAATGCCGGCGTGGCCACTGGCCCGCTGGCCACGCACTTCGCCGGTGAGCTCGCTGAGCCTGGCCTGAAAGCTGGCATGCTTGCCGAAATTCTCGCCCGTGGCCTGCAGGGCGAAATTGACCCGGCCGCTGATTGCCGGGCGCAGTGCCGCGACCTCCAGATGTGACATGGTGCCGGCGAGTGACCAGTTTTCCGCTGGCTTCCAGTTGGCGTAGCCGTGCAGCTGGGCATGGCCGCCGAGGGCGCCAAGCGTAGCCGTGGCGAGATCGACGCCGTCATGGCGCAGGCTACCCTGCGCCGTGAAGGGCATGAGCGGCAGGTCGCGCACCCGCAGTTGACCACTGGCGCTCAGCGCGTAGGGCCACAGTCCGGCAAGTGAATACTCGCCGGTGGCACTGCCGAACGGCGCGCTGCTATCGTTCAATGGCCAACGAAATGAATTCCACTGGCCGCGCAGATCGAGGCGCGGCCCGCCAGCAACGACGCCCACAGTCCCGGCCGCGTGCAGTTGCAGGCCGGAAGCGCGATGTCCAACATCAAGGCGACTCACGCTGAGCACGTGCTCGGCGTAGTTGCCGGCGAAATCCACGGCCAGTGGCCCGCTGTCGAGTCCGGGCAGCGTGAGCGTGCCGCCAGCGCCAAAGCCGTTGTGATCACCCTGCAGGTGCAGGGTGCCGCTGATCACGCCGAGCGCAGCGCCGGCGTTCCAGGCACGCAGATCCAGGGAGCGCACTTGCGAATCACCCTGCCAGTGCCAGTTGCCGGCAAGCGCCAGCGCCGCGCCGCGAAAGTCAGCGCTGAAGGGCGTGAGCAGGTTGCCGACGATGTTCAGGTGATCCAGATCGCCATCGAGCTGCGCATTGGCGAGCCAGGAAGGTTGATCGGCGGCGTCAAGAGTCAGGCGCGTCGTGCCCGCGATCTGCAGCGGATTGGCAGCTCGCAGGCGACCCTTGCCCTGCACTACAAGACCGGAATATTCCACCGAGCTGTCATAAATCTTTATGTCACGGGCATCGAGACCAGCCGTGCCGCGCAGCTGCTCGAAGCTGAGACTGCGACCACTCGTGGTCAGCAGTTCAACGTGATCGATCGTTACCTGGTCGGCCTGCAGGTTGAGCAGGCCGACCAGAAAATGCGGCTTCCAGGGCGCGCTACCATCGTCGGGGGGCGAGAGCACATGAATGTGTACGCTGGCGATGTGTGCCTCACGCACGTGGATCGATTGCCACAGCAATGGCAACAAGGCCACGCGCCCGTTGAGATCGGTGGCAGTGATGTGCACGCGCCGATGATCGAGCGTAAAGGCATCGATGTGCAGGCCACGATATAAGGTGCCGCGCGCGCCCTGAATCTGCATGCTCACCGGTCCCAGCCGCCGGCTGGCGAGTGACGCCAGTCGCTGCAGGCCCGCCTGCGTCCAGCCGACGTACCAGGTCAGCCCACCGACCAGCAGCAGCAGCGCCAGCAACGCGATCCAGGAACTGTGGAACAGCCGGCGCATCATAGTTTCGGAGAAATATTCAGATGCAGGCGCGGGCCGGGCAATGACGTGAACCCCGGCGCATGCAGTGGCTTGGCGATGTCGATTCCGACCGTGATGACCGGCAGGCGATAGCGGAAGCCGAGGCCCAGTGAGTAGGCCAGCGGGTCACCGATTCTATTGATGGCATTGCCGAAATCGAAGAATGCCGCCACGCCGAGGTTGTGCGGCAGATCGCGCTCCAGTTCAAAGGTGCCGGTCAGCAGATGCCGGCCGCCGGTGCCGACCAGGGTGTTGTCGGCGGGGTTGAGTTCGCGGGGTGAGAGTGAGTTATAAGCGAAACCACGCACGCTGCGATCACCGCCGGCGAAGAAGCGATAGGCTGCGGGCAGATCCTGGAAATCACCGACCGCGCTGGCGCCGACCTCGCCACGCAGCAGCAGGTGCCAGCGCGGGTTCAGATCCAGCACCCGTTCCGACATCAGATTGAGGCGCAGGAAATTGGCATTGGCGCCGAGCACGCTGTGCGAGCCGATGAGTTCAGCGTACAGCCTGCGCGAGAACAGGTCTTCGCCCAGATACCCCTCGGGCACGGCGGAGTAGGTGATCCCGGGCACAATGAGGTTGTCCTCCTGGCGGCCATGGATGTCGTCGGTGGTGATGTTGTGGGCAAAGCTCGCCGACAACACCCGCTGCCAGTTGCCGAGGCTCTGGGTGACGCTCGGGCGAAACGACAGCTCACGCGTGTGCAGGGTGCTGGTGAGATCCTGCTCCTGGGTCAGCGCCTGCATCGAGAATTTTTCAAGCACCGGATCGCCAAATGGAATGTCGTAGCGTGCGTTCAGATTCTGCGTGGTCTCCGAGGCCTGCAGCTGCACCCGCATTCGATGGCCGCGATCATTGATGCGCGGGTTGAGCCAGATTATCGTGCCGCGCACGCCGGTATCGGTGCCGTAGCCGGCGCCGAAGGAATAGCTGTTGCGTGCGCTGGTGGCGCGAATCTCGATCGGCACCAGATGGGTCGCCGGGTCGCGGGTGCCGGTCGTCACTTCAACCGTAGAAAAGAACTGACTGTCATCGAGGGCGAACTGGGTGCGCAGCAGTTTGACAGCATCGTAGCCCTCGCCTTCGCTGTAGCGCAGGTAGCGGCGGATCTGGGTCTCGCGTATCGCGCTCTGCGTAATGGTGGTCGCGCCAAAGGAATAGCGCTCGCCGGTTTCGATCTCCAGAAAAATGTTGGCCTTGAGGGCTTGCGGATCGACGCGCAGCTCACTGCGCAGCATGCGCGCGTCGAGGTAGCCGTAGGTATCGGCCGCGGCCTGCAGACCGGCTTTCAGTTTTTCATAGCTGGCATGCTGCAGGCGCTCGCCCTGATGCATGCCTGGCGCCGCAGCGAGGCGCGCAAACGCGGCATCGCCGGAGCCCGCGCCATGCACGACCACGCTCACTGACTCGAGCAGCACGGGCTCGCCCACTTCGATGCTGATCACTACCCGCCAATTGCGTTGCCGCTCGTCGGCGCTAATATTGCTGGTTACCCTGGGTGCGTAGTAGCCATAGGGGCGCAGCGCGTCGCGCACTTCGACCGGCACCCGCCGGTACAGACGTTGCACCGCATCGGCTTCGAGGCGCTCACGCTCTTTGTAACGATCCAGGCTCAGCAATGCCTGCACGTTGCTGCGCAGCTCGGCGTCAACGCCGGTGATCTCGATGCGAATGGCAGCCGCGGCCGGCTGTGCCAGCAGCAGTGGCAGGGCCAATAGCGCCAGCAGCGGTGCGAGATTAATCCTCATTGTCACTATCTGGGAGTCGGGCCCTGAGCCGAGGTTCCCGTGCGCGCCAGCTGCGCACCACTTACCCGGCCTCGAGCGCCGAGCCCGTGGCACGCAGATACCAGGATTCGATCAGCCGCCGCGCAATGGTGTGGTGCGGTGGCAGGAGGATGCCGGCCGCCGCGGCGATCTGCCTGGCCTCGAACCATTGGGCCGCTTCCAGTTCGCCGTCGAGCTCGAGTGGCCCAACGCTGGCGGTGGCGTGAAAGCCAAGCATCAACGAGGAGGGGAACGGCCAGGCCTGCGAGGCAAAATAGCGTGGTGCGCTGGCGCGCACGCCGGTTTCTTCATGGACTTCACGCAGCACCGCATCTTCAAGCGTTTCACCGGGTTCGACGAACCCGGCCAGCGCCGAGTAGCGCCCCGCTGGCCAGCTCGGTTGCCGTCCAAGCAACACGCGATCAGCGTCGGTCACCACGACGATGACGGCCGGGTCGATGCGCGGGAAAAACTCCGCACCGCATTCACTGCTGGTGCAGGCCAGGCTGTGCCCGGCGCTGCGCGGCGTGGTCGGCGCGCCGCAGGCGCCACAATGCTGGTGGCGCGAGCGCCAGATCACCAGCGCCCGGGCGCAGGCCAGGATGGCGGCCTGGTCTTCCGGCAAGATACCGAGCAACGAGCGCAGTTCTGCGAGCACCGTGCCGGGCGACTCTGCGGTGTACCCAGGTGGCGCGTCGATGAGTACACAGCGGGCACCCTGGTACCAACCCAGCAGCACCAGCCGCTGCGGTTCGATCTCGCGCAGCAGTGGGTGCGTACTGTCGAGGAAGGCAATGGCCGGTTCGGGTGTGCGCCGCATCAGATGCTGGGTACCGCTGGTGAGCAGGAAACGCGTATTGGCGTCGGCCAGCGCTTCGGGCAGCCAGTCGCTGGCGGCACGGGCAGCCGAGCGGCGGTCGAGCCCGGCGCCTGAAAACGGGTTGTGGCTGGAGGCTGCTGTCATCGGTTCGCTCATGGTGGAGCCCGATCTTAACAGCTGGCCGCGCCTCGTCAGTGACTGCCGGGCCGGCGGGGCACGGCCCGCAGACCCTCGCCGGCGCAAACGAGGCAGTGGGGCGGCTGCAGGGCCAGCGCATCGGCGACCAGCAGCGCGCCGCACTCATGGCAGCCCTGCAACGCCAGTTCGCTGCCGTGGCTCAATGCCACGATCAACAGCACCGCGTGTTCGAAGGTGATGACCGGCTCGGTGAGCATGGCGCAATAGGCCTCGTAGGCCTGACAGAGCGAGGCGGCGCGGCCGATGCCCGGCGCCAGTCGCGCCGGCGCGCCGCCGCTAACCTTGAGCATGCCGAGCAGGCAGCAGACCGAGGCGAGCACCGCCGCCTCCTGGCGCACGCGCGCCGTGCGCAGGAAGTAGCTCGACTGCTGCGGCGACTTGCCGCGATGACGCGTCACCTGCACACCGCCACCGTGCAGGTAGGAGCGGTAGAGCTTGCGGATGCGATCGTCCGTCAGACCGGTCCATTGGCGAATGGTGTGGGTGCGGGCCTCGTGGCGGATGAAGTGAATCGCGATGTCGAGTCGCAGCCGGTCGCGGCTGTAGCGGTCGTCGGAGATACGCATGGCTGTCCCTGTTATCTGCCGTGTTTCCGGCATCCTTGTGAATTTGTGTGAAATATCCCAAATTTGCAACTGGCTTTCCAGTCCCGAATACCAGCAATATGTCGCGGGAACAGGGAGGAATGCATGAGTGAGCCACAATCTGCCGAAATCGCGCTGGCCGGGCGCTGGGATAGCTCGGTGCTCGAGCCGCTGGCCGAAATCAATGAAGACGTGGTGGAGGCGCTGACCGGCGCCGGCGGGGCTGACAGCGCCGCTGGGCCAGCCCTTGGCGGTCTGCGTTGGCGCTGGCAGGCGCTGGGCGCGCCGGCGCGGCGGCGGCTGGTGCGCTGCCCTTACCTGTTGCTCGATGCTGGCTTCGCGCACGCCGAACTGTGGGCAGCGCTACCGCGTGCCTCGGTCCACGAAGTGCCACCCGCGCGCGAATTCGCGGCCCGCCTGCGACCCATGCCCACAGCCCTGATCCGGCGGGTGTTGCTGCTGGCCTGGCACCTGGCGCGCGCCAACCGGCTCACAGCACGCCTGGCGCTTGGTATGAGCGCCGAGTGCGCGCAACTGCTGGCGCGCTGCCGTCTGGCCGATCTCGACTGGTACGCTGAGCAGCGACCTGCTTTTATTCGCCCGCGCTGGGAGCACCGGCCGGCCCTCTGGCATGCGCTAATGGCTGCCGCTGCGCTTGAGAAGACCCGCGAACTGGAGCGCCTGCAGGGCTGGGGTCTGCAGATGCTGGCCGCCGAAGCTCTGAATTCCACTCCCGCCGCTGTGACGTTCGGAGCCCGGCTGCGTTAATATCATGGCCGTCTGGCACCAAGTGCCCCACGTAACCTGCGGGAGTTATTCATGTTGCGCGACACAACAAGATTCTGGGTAGCGGCGGCGCTGGCAGGCGCTGCGCTCACGGGCGCCGACCAGGTCACCGCAAAGGGCAGCAACCGGAAGGTCACTGACGAGCTGGGCAACGCAGGCTGGGTGCCCTCGAGCCTGTTCCAGCTCGCGCGCTGATTGCCGCACTCGCATGCAGGCACTTTCAGTACGGGGTCTGACCAAGATCTACGCTAACGGCGTACAGGCGCTCAAGGGTATCGATCTGGACGTCGAGCAGGGCGATTTCTTCGCCCTGCTCGGTCCCAATGGCGCCGGCAAGACCACGCTGATTGGCATCATCACCTCGCTGGTCAACAAGAGCGCGGGCACGGCCAGTGTTTTCGGTCACGATCTGGATAGCGCGCTCGAGCGCGCCAAATCCTGCATCGGTGTGGTGCCGCAGGAACTCAATTTCAATCAGTTCGAAACGCCGCTGACGATCGTGGTCAATCAGGCCGGCTTTTACGGCATCCCGCGCTCCGTGGCGCGCGTCCGCGCCGAGAAATACCTGCGCCAGCTGCAGCTCTGGGAACGGCGCAACGGTCAGGCGCGCGCGCTCTCGGGTGGCATGAAGCGTCGCCTGATGATCGCGCGTGCGCTGATGCACGAGCCGCGTTTGTTGGTGCTCGATGAGCCCACCGCCGGCGTCGACATCGAAAATCGTCGCTCCATGTGGGAATTCCTGCAGGACATCAACGCCCACGGCACTACCATCATTCTTACCACCCATTATCTGGAAGAAGCCGAGAGTCTGTGCCGCAACATCGCCATCATCGACAAAGGGCAGATCATCGAGCGCGATCGCATGGGCAATCTGCTGCGGCGTCTCCACGACGAAACCTTTGTGTTGAACCTGCGCAGTCCGCTGGCGGCGGCGCCGCAGGTCACGGGTTTTGCACTGACGCGCGTCGATGACACCACGCTCGAGGCCGAGGTCTCCAAGAGCCAGAGCCTCAACGAGCTGTTCGCCCAGCTCACACCGCTCGGCATAGAAGTGGTCTCGATGCGCAACAAGGTCAACCGGCTTGAAGAGGTGTTCATGCGCCTGGTCGAGAACCGGGGGGCGGCATGAGCCAGCCTGCCGTCAGCGCCGAGCGTTCCGTGAACGCCATTCGCTGGACTGGCCTGCGCACCATCCTGATTCGCGAATATGGCCGCATCATCCGCATCTGGGGTCAGACGCTGCTGCCTTCGGCCGTGACCGCGGTGCTTTATTTTGTGATCTTTGGCAGCCTCATCGGCCGGCGCATCGGTCAGCTGGGTGGCTACGATTACATGCAGTACATCGCTCCCGGTCTGATCATGATGTCAGTGATCACCAATTCCTACGCCAACGTGGTGGCCTCATTTTTTGGCGCCAAGTTTGGCAAGCACATCGAAGAGCTGCTGGTGTCGCCGCAACCCAACTGGATCATCGTCACCGGCTACGCGGCCGGCGGCATGCTGCGCGGCATGATGGTCGGGGCAGTGGTCACGGTGGTGTCACTGATATTCGCCCGGCTGCCCGTGCATCATCTGGGACTGATCGTGCTGGCGGTGGTGCTAACGTCGATGATTTTTTCGCTCGGCGGTTTCATCAATGCCGTGTTTGCCAAGAATTTCGACCAGGTGAACTGGATCCCCGCCTTCATACTCACGCCGCTCACCTATTTTGGTGGCGTGTTCTACTCGATTTCGATGTTGCCCCCCTGGGCGCAGACGCTCTCGCACCTCAATCCGATCCTGCACATGGTCAATGCCTTTCGCTTCGGGTTTCTGGGCACCAGCGATGTCAGTGTGCCGCAGGCGTTTGCCATCATGGTGGGGCTGGCGCTGGGCCTGTTTGCGGTGGCGCTTACCTTGATGAATAAGGGCGTGGGCATACGCGAGTGAGGCCGGCGGTCGTTCAGGCGGAGGCGGCCGACGGGCGTGCGCTCCGGCTGCTCAGGGTTGCTCGCGCTGGGCTAGCGGGCCAAGGCGCCCGCTAGCCCAGCGTACCCTCGCGCGGGCTGGCGCCTTGGCCCAATTTGGTCGTACGAAGTGGGTGGCGATGCACTGGACGGCGCCGACGCCCGCGCTCGGCTCGCAACACTTCCGCTGCC
>Ga0315268_10005416_pt1 | contig 13723 bp, 7 predicted proteins | sample C1_top_MG_FD_204535 | JGI IMG/M metagenome (GOLD analysis project Ga0315268, IMG submission 204535) | Sediment microbial communities from Yellowstone Lake, YNP, Wyoming, USA - C1_top | ecosystem: Environmental > Aquatic > Freshwater > Lake > Sediment | place: USA: Wyoming | collected 2017-08-01 | reverse complement strand
GCTTCATTCCCGTGTAAAGTCCCGCGAGCGGTCCTCTGGGCTGCTTCGCAGGCTTTTGCGGCGGCATATGAGCAAAACCACTGCCCCGCGGTATAAAAAGTTGTCTTTAAAGACGAGCGCGTCGAGGAATTTAGTTTAGCCTTGAGCCGTTCCGACGACGCGCGTTTTATTAAGTCTTTTAAGTAACTTTGTTTCAATGCGCGGGGGCGAGTGAATGGAAGAAGTGAAGAGAATAATAGAACAACTGCCGCACGTTTCAAGAGTTGAAGTGGCGCAAACCGAGGGAAAGCCAGTCGGCCTCACGGTTTACTTTAGGAAGGGTCCTACGGTCGCAGCGCCTTTTTTGGGCATGCTCAAAGAAAGAGCTCTTGAAGTGCGCTCGAAATCGATTGACGTGCATCCGGCGCCAGGCAGGTTAGCTTCGCTCGGCATAGAGTCGCGGAGCAACAACTGGTCCGCTCACTACGTTCATGATAAAAAAGGGCCGAAGCCCAGCGACGTAGTGTTCCGCTTGTACATTGAGCCAACCGGGCCAAAGCCGGAATTCACTTCCGATGCTGTGAGAGAAATAATGATGCTGCTTCAGGAAATGAAAGAACTCCGCTGATTTTTCGTGGCGCGCTTGTGAAGTCAAAAACATTTTATAGGCCGCTCGCTTACTGCATTTCATGTTCAAGAAAATCCTGGTTGCAGTAGACGGCTCGCCTTCTTCCAAGAGGGCGGCTGAATTCGCGGTCGAACTGGCCGCGAAAAACAAGGCGGCTCTCGACGTAGTGGGCGTGATTTTGTTTGCGGACGACGCCGACGCCCACGTGGCTTTCCTCAAGGAACGAAAGTGGTTCAGCAAAGCAGTTGGCGACGTGGTTGTGAAAGCCAAGCGCAGGAAAGTCAAAGCAAGTCCGTTCGTGTTGGGCGGCGCTGCTGAAGAAGTGTTGGTCAACTTCGCTCGCAAGCAGAGAAGCGACTTGGTAGTAGTCGGCTACTGGGGTTCTGCAACCGGAAGCGACATTGCCAGAATTGCGTTGGGAAACATTCACGCCGCTTTGTTGAAGGCGCCGCGCGTTCCGCTGCTGGTCGTAAAATAAGTTATTTACTTTTTCTTCAGCGCGACCAACGGCCTTACTAGCTCTTCGTCGACCCACGCACGCCATTCCGTGAGCAGCGACTCGTGTTCGACTGCTCCAATGTCTTCGCGCTGTTTTTCTTCCATTAGCATGTACTTGTTGTGGGCGTGAATAGTGTTCTCGGCCTCGAGCAGCGCGGGAATGTCGTATTTTCTTTTTTGGTCGACTAAGTATTGTTTGTAGGTGGCGCGGCCGTTTATTTCGGCCCAAATGTCTTCGAAGCCCATTCCTCGGTTTCTTTGAACGCGCTTGAGCCACTCGCTGTTGGCGACATTGTCTTTGAATAGTTCGAGGTTGTCTTTGCCTGCGTCGAACTGCATCCACTGCAGGAAGCCTCCTTCTTTTGCGGGTTCTTCAGTCCAGTCCTTGCCTACTTCAGTGACTTCCAGTACTCTGCGCTCGCGTTTGAGCGAGCCTTTGAAGCGAATGGGCGCGGAGACGATGCACATGTCCGTTGCCTTGAACGAAGTCGTTGGAACTCCCAAGTCGTTGACTACCCGGTCCCAAATCGAGTACGCGCTTTCGCCGTGAATTGTTCCCATGACTACGTTTCCGACTGCTCCTACTCGCATTGCTTCGTAAAGTGCTTTTGCTTCTCCGGACCGCACTTCTCCTACTATCAACACCGAGTCTCCCAACCGCAGTGCAGTGCGCAGCGCGTCTTCTGCGCTGACTTCCGCTTCGCTCACTGCTCCCAACGGCGGCCGGGTTTTCAGTCTCTGGATGTTGAAACCCATTTTCTTCAACGCGGGAACTGGAAGCTCTTGCGTGTCTTCCTGGACTATGATTCTGAGGTTCTGTGGAATCTCTTGCATCATGGCTTGGAGGAAGGAGGTTTTTCCGGCTCCTCTTGACCCTACTATTAGCATGGATGCTTGCGCGTCGACGAAGAACGAGAAAATGCCTCCTGCTATGGAGGGAAACATTTTGAAGTCGATGAACTGGCAGAGCGTCCACGGAGTGTCCTTGTGGAGACGGAGTGCGAATGCAGTGCCGTCGACTGCCAGCGGCTTTCCTATTGTGCAAATGCGGGTTTGCAGGTCGGGCAGGTCGAAGTCGAGGATGGGGTGGGCTTCGTCGAACGGTCTTCCCGACAACGCGCGAAAGCGGGATACGGTTGCGCGTGCTTCTTCGTCACTGAAAATAATGTTGGTCTGGCACTGGCCGTACTTGCTGTGCACCAAGTAAATTGTTTTCACTCCCAGCGGCGAGTCGATGTAAACGTCGGTGATTTTTCTGTCGGAGAGAATGACTTCAAGAATTCCGTAGCCTATCGTGTAACGCGCTACTATTGTCGCCAGGTCTTCTTTTTCTTCAACCGATAAGTCGATGTTGTTTTTTGCAGCCAAGTCGGAAATGGTTGCGACGTATATTTTTCGGAAGTACTTGCGGGCTTGCTCCATGTCCATGAAGCCCACGCTGCCGGGCCTGTGCGCTGCAACGACTTCCTTGGTTTTTTCGAGGAGGAAGTACTTGTCGGGCGCCAGCGAGTACTCGGGCGGGTTGATGTAGTAAAGGTACTCTATTTTGTCCGGGTGCTTGTAGATGTAGACTTTGCTGTTGAGGACGTCGTACTGGTCGACTAACTGCATTGTTTCGACGCCGGTGAACATGATTCGCGAGCCGATGAACGACGGCTTGATGGAGACTTCGAAGATGCTCATGTACAGGCCGCGGCCGGAAGGCATTTGGCCCAACTGCGCCAAGTACTGCCTCATTTGCTGGATGAGCTTGGTTGCCTCGAGAATGTTTTTTACGAACGTCAGGGTTCCCAAATAGATTTTCAAGTCGTCCATTGCAGCTGCGTTGCCTGAAACGGTGTTGGCGTAAGCGACTTGCTTCTTCAGCTCAGCAAGAGTGTCCATGTACGCGCCGAAGGGGTCTCCCTTGCACTTGTTTAAAATCGAGAGAATGGAGTCGTGGCGCTCGGCGGTTTTTTTCGGGTCGAATTCCTTTCCCAAGTGCGAGGGGCTCCAGATGCTTTCGGTCTCGAACTTGGTTACGACGTCGGCAATGCCGCGCAGTAGCTTGGTTTGTTCTTCGTTGTAAATGCGTTCGTAGTACTCGCTCAGCACTACTTCGTCGGCCTCGACTTTCTGGAGTTTTTCAACGACGTCCTGAAAGGCCTGGGGGTACTGCGCAATGTCGGGGCCGTAGGACCGGCCTTTGTAGTTTATTACGAGCCTGCGCTTGTCTCCCTCTGCTTTTACGACGAAGTCCTCTGCCATGAGTGCTCTGAAGCGGGTTAGTGGCGCTTCCTATAATAATATTAGCGCTGAACAAGTTGGCTTGCCGCTAGCGTTAGTGTTTTTGTCCCCCGGGGGGCTCAACGAACTTCCGGGCGCTTAATACACGCTGGTTCTGCGCCGGTCTTTGGCCACTTGCTTGGATATTTCCTCGAGAAAACGCAGTTTGTGTCGTATCTTGAATCGCTTTAACGCGTTGGACCACAGTTTAGCATGGGGCGCGGCTTTCGCGGATTCAAATTCTCTTTGGGCGGCGAAGTCAAAATTACGGTACGCGCGGGCTGCGGCATTTCTTGGGTTTAGCTTTTCCTTCCGCGCGACAAGCTCGCGGTATGTTTCTAAGAGAATGTCTGCGCGCTTTGGGCCGGACAAGTCGCGGAATTCGCTTGCGTGGCTTCGGTCTATTTTGAGGGCGTGTTCCATTCCCTCCCAGACTTCGCCCGTGTTTTTTACCGACGATTTCCTCAGTGCGTGTATTGTTCGGTCGTACGGCGACAACGGACGTTCTTCGCGTGGCATAAAAATTACCTCCCTAGACTATTACTCTAAGATAATTACTGCCGTATAATAATATTAGTGCTGGCTTTCTAACAAAGTCCATGGAAAAAACGCGCGTGGTTCTTGAGACAATTCGCTTCGTCACTATCTTCCTCGCCGTTTCGTTCGCGGCGTGGCTGGTTCTTTCAGCAACGGCGTTGCCCAACGAAGTTGCCGCGCAGTCGTCGAACGCACTGCTTTCGTTGTTCGGCAAAAGCGGGTTGGTTGCGGAACAGGATGGCGTGCCGCACTTGGTTTTCGCGGAAGGCGTTCTTTCGTCCAGCGCGGTTGACGCGGAAGTAAGCGGACTGTGTTCCGGCGCGCTCGAACTCGCTGTTTTAATCGGAATTGTTGTCGCAAGCGAGGACCGGAGTTGGCGCAAGCGCGCGGCCGGCGCAGTTGGCGCGCTTGCAGTTGTTTTGGTCTTCAACCCAATCCGGATTGCGGTAACGCTTTTGTATGCGGACTCGGCGTGGCTTTCGGCCTTGCACGAAGTAGGGTTCAGGGTTTCTTTAGTGGTTTTGATAGTGTTTTATTACGCGGTTTGGTATTATTGGTTCAGCGGAGGGGATTCGCGTGGAAGGCTCGCTTAAGGAATTCGGCAGGAAAAGAGAGTTGAATGAACAGTTTTCGCGCGAGAGACAGCGGCAGCGTTCGGGTAAAATGGAGTTGCGGGAAAAGGCGTTGTTCGAGGAACTCCGCGAACGCGAGCGCCGGCTTTCGGAGGAAGAACTGGCGGCCCGGTTTTTCGACGAACTGCACGAACACGACCGACTCGCTGCGCTCGCCAGAGAAGCTGGCGACGTGCGTATTCTCGTAGAGCAAATGCGTGCCGAAAAAGCGCAGTTGCAGGCAGTCGAGCAGCTCAGGAAAACCGAGGCAATGAAGTCTATTTTCACGCGCCGCGAGCTTGAACAAGCGTTGAGGAAAGTGCGCTTGGGAAACCGCGTCGAGGAAATAGAGGCGCAAGTGCGCAGGATTCCGATTCCGCTCGGCGCGAGGGTCCACTGGACGCCGGACAAGGCGAAAGCAGTTTTGAATAGGGCAATGCTTGCGCACGTTCTCGCGCAGTCTGCAATGCGCAGGGGGTTTGCCGACCGGCTGAAGCTGGAAGCGCGCAAGGCCGCTTGAAAAGGCTATTTATACGACTCTGCTTTGAGTTGGGTTCATGGAAAAGCGGAGCCGCGCGTTCATTGCCGCGCCGTTGATTGGAACCATTATTTTCTTGACGGCAATGGTGTTCGTAGTCAACATCAACAAAGCCGACACTGCGGAAGTAAAGCAGATAGTCGACAACGCCTACCACAACCGAATTGTTTCATTGCTAGAGTTGTACCGCGCAGACCTAGGAGCCTTGTTCCGCGAAAGCATGGGCCGCTTGATTGAAACGGCGCTGGCGGAACCAAGCTGGACTTTGTTCAACGTTCCCCTTTACCCAGGTTCGCACGGCGAGAGCGAAATCGGTTCGCCGCCGCGGACTCAGTTAAACCGCTTGGACAGCTGCAACCGCGTGAAAGAAGTGTTGGACGCAGTCATCTGCGCCGACACCAGCGTTTCATGCAATCCATCTGCGTCTTCAGACCCGGACCCGAGAGCGGCCTGCGAAAGCAGCGGATGTGTTTGGGACGGAGTGAACTGCGTGCCCGACCTCGGAGGCGTTCAGCGCTACGGCTTGCAGGAGTGGGTCCAGAACCTCAAAACTTCCGGAGTTTTTGAAGGAGTTTTGTTCACGCCCGCAGGCGAAATTGCGGGAACTAATTACACTCGCTTTGACTACTTCATCCAGCCGCAAATCAATCCTTACTGCATAGCGCCTGCTGGAAACCCGTCCAACCGCGGCTGCAGTTACGTGATAAACTGCAAGAAAATCATTCCCGGAATTTTGTTCGACTGCGCCAACTTCGCGAAAAACAACCGTGAGCCGTTCCGGTGCTGCAGGAAATACGAGCGGCCGGGCGTTGATCGGCCTATAACGCCCTTGGAAGAAGGTTATTCGGCGCAGTTGGGCGACGTGTGCCTCGAGCCGGTCGAGGGATGCGAGAACGGAAACTTTTTCGTGCAAATCAGCATTGAAGACGAACTGGTTTACCCTAACCTGCCGCGCTTGCAGGCGAGCGACGGCGCGGGCAATGAAATCCGTTCGGGCGCAATTGCCGACGCCGACTTCTACTTACCCGTCAAGTACCCTATTTTCAAGTACATGGACGCGTCGTTCAGAATCTACGACCGCCTGGCTTACGGCGACAAGGGAACTGCCTACTACCGGGAAACCGTTGGGTTCGACCCCGGTTCCGGCGTCGGCCAGCCCGGAATAGTTGGCGGGTTGTTCATAGGCAGTGAAGAAGCTTGCAGGGGAGTCGCCAGCCTTGAAACGATTTCCCCGCAGTTTGAAAGCACCAGAGTAGTTCACGCCGTAATAAGAGAAGACCTTACTGGCAGAGACGAGGACTTGCGCGGTTTTGGAGTAAATTACTTCGCGCAAGTGGAAGACGCGGTAAGAGCAGCGGGAACGCGTTTGACGCCGGGCAGCAGCTTGGCCGTCCGTTTCTATGAACTCGTTGGTGACGTTGATGAATTCAATTGCACGGTAAGCAGTTCAGGTGTCGTTGATTGTGCTTCGCCTTCTTTGACTCCTGGCCAGGCTTTCGGAAATCACTTCGCCGGAAACGTGCGCCCCCGTCGTTTTCCAACTGATTTAGGCGTGGCGGGGAGCATGTGTGCTTACGCCGAGCGCATGCCTTTGTACTCCCAGATAATCGACTTCGACCCCGCTTACCGCGTGAGCATGACCAAGCCGAACACTTACTCGTGGATGGCTGACCTGCGGCTGTGGGAAGGCGGGATTAGCAACCCGTTGGAAGGGGTTTGAAGGTCGTTGTTTCGTTTGCTGGTTTGGGAATGTTTTTTAAAGCACTTTCGGCATTAGTTTGCTTGCTGGCGAACGGCTGTTTCGCGAGTTGCAAAAGTTTTTTTGCGTTTAAATGGGGGCTGTGTTGAAAATGGATTTGGATGAACTCAAGGAAAAGTACTCCGAGTTTCTCGAAGGGTTGAGGGAAAAGGGAATTCCTTCTCCCGAGGTTTTGGTTCCTCTCGTTGTTATCGTGGCCATTGTTGCAATCGGCTATTTCGTTGCCCCCATGCTGATTGCACAGCCCACGCGCAGCGTTTCGTTCACGGTCGAAGACCAGCGCGGAAACCCCATTCCTGGCGCGGTTGTTTCGTTGGCGTACGCTAACGGCACTTCTTTCGCAGACGCGGTTACTGACGCTTCCGGAGTCGCCGACTTTTCCGACGTTCCCGCCCAGGGAATCACTGCCGCTGTTTCGGCTCCTGGTTTTACTTCAAAGGAAGAAATTGTTTTAGGCGCCGAGGAAGCGCAGACAGTAAAACTCGCTTCAACGACTACTACTGCAACCATTGCTCCGACTACTCAATTTGCGGTCAACGTCAGGAACCCAGACGGACAGCCGGTTGACAGCGCGTACGTGATGGTGAACTTCGCTGACGGCTCGACGCAAGGCGGCTTGACCGACGCCCTCGGTTCGACCACCATTGAAGTCGGCGAAGGAAAAAGCCCGGCTACTGTCGTCGTTGAAACAATTGGCTTCCAGCGAGTTGAACAATCGCTTGGCTCCGACGCGTTGACGCGCGGCGCAGTTGACGTGACGCTTCAACCCGACGGAGAAGCAACTGCTCCCGGAACCAATCCTACCCTCGAAACGTCTGGAACAGTTGTAGTAGAAGTTGACTCCGACGGAGTTCCGGTTCAAGGCCGGGTTTCGTTAGTTGATTTGACTGAAGAGGAATTTGCTTTCGCGCAAGCAGGCGAAGACGGCCGGGCGTCGTTGGAGGGAATTTCTTTCGGAATGCGTTTTCTAGTCAAAGTGGTTGCAAGCGGTTACTTGACTTACGTCAGCCCCGATTACCTGACTTTCACCGAGTCGACGCGGCCCATCGCGGTTTCGTTGACTCCTCGCACTGCAGGCCGCGCTGCAACAATTGCGTTGACCGTAACCGACAAGAACGACGCTCCCCTCGCCGGCGCGGAAGTCAACGTGTTCTACGCCTCGACCGGAAAGTTTTTGGCAAAGGAATTCACTGACGCCGACGGCAAATATTCTTTCGACGCCGAGCGCAACGTAATGTTTTACGCAACTGCATACCGCGAAGGTTACGTCGTGGGATTCGCGGACAACCTTCAAGCCGGTTCGACGAGAAAAATGGTTTTAGACGAAGAAGTTGACGGCAGCACCGCAAGCTTGAGCGTCAAAGCCGTTACCAACACCGGAGTTCCCGCTGCAAACGCAGTGGTTTCATTATACCGCGCAGGAGGATACTTCCTCGGCATTCCGCAGTTTGCCACCAACGCGGCCGGCGAAGCAATTGTAAGCGTTCCCCGCGAGTTCCAAGGCAGCGCCTACAAAGTCTACGCGCGAGCTAAGCTGGACGAGAAAGCGGGCCAAAGCGACCAAGTCGAACTCACTTCCGAAACAACTGAAGCCACGCTGTTTCTGACTCTCACTGCCCCGCCGGCGCAGTTCGCCGTAACCGCAGTCGACGCAGTTTCCGGAAGACCCGTTTCAGGCGCGCAAGTCACGCTCTCCGTATCCAACAGCCCCGTTGCGTTAAACCGCACCAACGCCGTAGGCGTTGCTTCGTTCGACGCAGCAGCTGAAATGGATTTTGCCTTCTCGGTTTCCGCAGGCGGTTACTTGACGTACACTTCAGCCCAGCAGAGGCTGGCAAGCGGACAGAACCAAACTGCTTCAGTGAAACTCTATCCATTGACTGCAGGCGGAATACAAGCTTCGTTCATTGGATTGTTCAACGCCAACGGCCAAGTCCGCGAAGTCTCGAACGGAGAATACTATCTTGCTAAATTCGTTGTAAACATTCCCGCGTCCTCGCAGCAATCCGGTTTCTATGTACGGCTGGGCAACGCGCCGACTGCGTCCGACGAAGTGGCTGCAATAACCGCGTTCGACCCCTCGATTGCCCAAGTAGTGTACTCGGGAGCCAACTACGACCCCGCGCTCGAATGCGTCAGCGAAACGCTGGTTGCAGGCGACGTTCCGAAATGGGTTTTGTTCCAATTCCCGGCAGGTTTTGCCGGCACGAAGGAAGTGCAGTTCGTTGTTTACGTAAAACGCGAAGCCATGCCAGTCGACTCAGTTGACTTCGCCTACCGCGCGTTTGCCTTGAAGAACGACGTTCCGCTGTTCTCGCCCGCAGACGTCGACACCGCCAACCAGTTGATGGCCGGCGGAAACCGCACGCTCTCCGTAGACGATTTTTGCAAAGCCAAGACCGCTTCAGCACGCGTTCCAGTAACCCAGTCGCCGTTGTTGTGCGACGAAACGGGAGCACTGTGCTACAAACTCTACTACGAACAAAACGGAGTACTGGGCGGCGACGGATTCCAAGTACCATTAGGAACTTCGTTTACTGCTCACTACGAAATTCTTTCCGACTACCAAATCAGTTCACTCGGAGTGCAATCAGATTACTTCCGGGTAACTGGCTCGCAAGCCCAGCAGACGAGGCTGGCTGACTACGCCGACGGCCAGTCCACGCTGCAAGTCGTCTCGGTTTCCGCACAGCCGGGAGTCAAGGCAGTCGGCACAATTGCGTTGCGCGCAACCAAAGCAGGTTCTTTTGCGCCAATTACTTTCTCGTTCAACACCGCAAGCGCAGCTGAACTGCCGACAGTAGAACACTCTCTTTCAGTAGTCGGCTCCAACTCGTTCAAAGTATCCGTTACTCCGACTAAAGCGGGCGCAGGCCAGCGCAGTCGCGTAACCGTAACCGTCTTGGACCGCTTGAACAACCCGGTTCCCGACGCGAAAGTCGTGTTATACGAGTGCGAAGGCACCCCCTTCAACTCCCAAGAGCCGGAGGAAATGCTTGGAGACGGTTCCAGCGACAACGGCGAAGACGGACGCTACTTGTTCCGCGTAATACCCGTGACAACAGGCTGGATTGGAGTGAAAGTGTCGCGCTCGGACTCCAGGACTTACGACCAGTGCCTGATTCAAACAACCGCGTTCGACTACCTGACGGTAAACCCTGAATACCTTTTGATTGAAGGAGACTCGTCACAGCGCCTGAGCCAAACGATTACCGTCGCGTCAACAATTCCCGCCACTTCCAGAGTTTCGGCAACTGGAAGCTGCTTCGGAGCCCAGCGCGTAATCAAAGTATTCCCCGAAACCTTTACTTTGCGCGAAGGCGGTTCTTCGCAAGTAATGGTCCGCGTACTGGACAACGTCACTGCAGACTTGCAGTGCTTAGTCCACTTTACTTCAACCATTGCGCCAAACAACATTGCGGAAGCAGAAGTTCCAGTCGACGTGAAAGTGTCGTGCCCGAACTGCAGGCCCGCAATTCCGGCGGAAGGCGTTGGAATCAGCACGCTGCCGTCGAAAATTACTTTAAGCGTCGATCCTTTCAACCCGCGCGACGAACGCTCGTTTGACGTAAACCTGGAAAGCGAGCCGGTTGGCTGCGAAATAAGGGGATTCCGCGTCGACCCCTACGGCCAGTACCAAGCAACTGCAGGCGCGAGCCAGTGGGGCTGCTCGTCGTGCATGAGCGGAATGGCGCCAAGCGCATTCAACTGCTATTCGTGCACGATGCAGGCGCAAATGGCGTTCCAGTGCTCGCAGTGCGCAACGCAAACCTATCCCGCTAACATGTTCTTCTGCCAAGGCTGCCAGTCGTACTACGGAACGTCGATGGGCGGCGGATGGGCTGCCGGAACTTACCCCGGCTACGGCTACGGCGCGCAAGGAGGATTCGGAATGCAAGCCGGTCCATTCTCGATGCAAGCTGGAATGGGAATGCCGTCTTACGGCGGATTCGGATACCCGTCAATGATGGGCGGCGGAGCAATTGCCGCTCCGCAGGGCATGCCTTACCAACAGCCGTTCATGGCCAACCCGCAAATGCAGTACCCCTACTCGTTTGGCTACCCGACGTCATCGTCTTACTTTGACACAACTGCTTACGAAGACGTGGTCGTCGCAGACTGCGCGCGAACCGAACTCGTCGTCACCGCCGACTACCACGGAAGACAGCCAATGCCCGGCACGGGAGAACTCGTAATGAGTTTCGCCGACGGAACGCGCAAACGCATTCCAGTTGAAGTCATTGCCGGCGCGGCAGGCGGAATGCCTGGCGCGGGAATGATGTTCCCCGGCGTGCCGTCGTACGTTTCGCAAGGCTACCAGATGAACTACTACTGCGCAATCGATTCTCAGTACTACGAGTACCAGTCAATCAACTTGACCGGCAAAGCCTACTCGTTCAGCAGAAGCTTCAGCTACAGCTGTCCGTACACGTTCCCGTTGACGCGAACGTCGCTGCGCATGGAAACAGGCCAGGGCGACCAGCAAGTCTGCCGAGTAGAAGGACGCGTTTCAGGCGGAAGGGGAAGCTTGGACATCAGCTGCAACTTCGACGCGCAATTCCAGGAAAACCTGCCTGAAGGCGAAATCGTTTCCTACCTCGATGTTGACGTTGCTTCGCCGCAAAACCCGAGCGCACGACTCCAAGCAACTATTGAAATCGTTTTGGTCAAGACGCCTGGCGCCGATGAAGTGCCTGGCTTGGCAATGCGGCCGAGTACCAGCATTGAGTACTTGTGCAACATCGACACCAACGCGCAGAACGGGGAAATAGCGCGCGGTGAAGCGGCTACTCTTACCTACCAGTTCCCGCGGGGCAGCACTGAACACAGCTTAGTGTTGCTCGACCCGCAGGGAAGCCAGTCGAGCATGATAAACTTGGGGGCAATACGCGACTCGGCTTCAACTGCGTTTACTATTCCCTCCAACGCGGCGGGCGGCCAGTACATTTGGAGAATGATATACAATCTCGACGGAAGCCTGCGCCAAGCAGACTGTCCTTTCATAGTACACACTACTTTACAGCCAGCAGCTCCAGACCAGCCCCCTAGCTTGGAGACGGAAGTTGGAAGGTATTCGAGCTTCTGCGACACGCCCAGCTTGCATCCAATCCGCAACATAGTAGTGTATAACGTCGCGCGCGGCAACGCGGTAGTCCGGACTTCCGGAAACCACTTTTCTAACCGCGACAGCGAGGCCTACGTCCGGGTATGCATACGCAGCGACGAGCAAATAAGCGACTTGTCCAACGCTCCGATTAAAGTAAAATTTGTTCCATCTTCAGTAAGCGGCCTTTCTTCAGTTGACTTCAACAAAGACATTCACTTCAGCTGCACTCGCGTTTCGGTCGATGCCAAGCAGTTCTACGACTGCCGCAGCGACTCAAGGCCCGTGCGTGACTTCGCAGACTCGTTGTCTTCATCAAGCGCAACACTCAAGACCGCCGTGGACGCGAGCCAGATGATTACGCGTTTCTACGACTATACTCCGACTGGAATAAACGAGTTCCAGAAACGCTTTTACTGCCAGGCGTGGCCTCTTGACAGACGCGCTGCTTCAACGCAGACGAGCTACGGCTTGCCTTCCGGCGGCGAGTCGGACGCAAGAGTCTACGGCGCAGGAATTGCCGCGGGATATGCTGACAACAACGGCATTGCGCCCGATCCAATGTGCAGTGGAGTTAGTTCAGTGCGCTTCGGCGTGGCCTCGGGAAGCGGAAACCCTGCAAGTCCGAGCAGCCAACACCCGCCAAGTGGTTCACACAGCGACCCATTGTTAGGAAACTACGGTTCTTCAGCAACTGGCTTGACTTCCGCGGGAACACTGGCAGGCAAGGACGAGCGCGCCATCAGCTTCGCGGGCAGCGGAACTCTATCTTTTGCAGGCGGGCTTTACGTATGGTCTCCCTCTGGCAGAATAATTTATTCTTCGCTGCCGTCTACAGTGACCAGCATTACCGTAAATTGGCTTAACGCCAGCGGAACAACTCGCGAGCCATTACATTCGCCGGTAACTGTAACGCCGTACGGAACCCTTACTCTGGCGCCTAATTGTGCTTTCAACGGCAAGCGATTCAAAATCAAGCTAGAACTTCAAGTAAGCGGTCAAACCACGGTGAGGTGGGTTGGCTACTCCGGAGGCGGTCCGACTCTTGTTCAAAACGAGGCCGACGCAATATCCATCAGCCAAGAGGCCGTAAGCGGCTGCGCTTCAACTACTACTGGCACTGGAACTCCTTCTGAATTCACGTACACCGTTTCCGCGCCCGGCTGGTCTCCCGTTGAGGGAAATTACGAATGGGAGTCCGGCGAACTGCAGTACACTTTCACGGGCCTGCTGACCAGCGCCTCCGCCGAGTGCTATCCAATCTCCAGCGGCGGCACCTGTCACATCAGCAGCTCTTTAACTACTTTTACTACCACCGCGAAAGTTTTCAAGATCACGCCCGCACAAATTACTCGCGAAACCCTGGCCAAAATCAAGCTGACCATAAAGCATTCGGATGGCCGGGCGTTCGAGCGCTGGGTTGGAACTGGCGGAACACTCGTCACCACCCAAAGCGATGCAATCAAGATCTTGACTCACTACGGCGGAGAAGGCCAAGCCGCGCCAGTCCGTCCCGCCAAATTTTTGATATCGGTAAGACCACGCGGCGGCTTCAACGCAGAAGACCAGCCGGCATGGACCGGCAACGCGCACGATATAACCCTAACGCCGGCCGCGACTTACGCCAATTCGGGAATGTATCTCTTCGATGTTGCGTGCGGGTGGCCAACGTCCTACGATTACGCAGGGTACACGGCGCGTATTGCTAAAATACGTGACGACCAGGGCGCGGAAATAAGCGCTGGGCCGTACACTTTGTACGACTCGGGCCTTATCGATATCAATGATGATCGTTTTGGCAGTT
>Ga0315268_10005414_pt1 | contig 13724 bp, 8 predicted proteins | sample C1_top_MG_FD_204535 | JGI IMG/M metagenome (GOLD analysis project Ga0315268, IMG submission 204535) | Sediment microbial communities from Yellowstone Lake, YNP, Wyoming, USA - C1_top | ecosystem: Environmental > Aquatic > Freshwater > Lake > Sediment | place: USA: Wyoming | collected 2017-08-01 | reverse complement strand
CTCCGCCGTTGAGGCGCTCCCTCCGACCGGATCAAAAAGCGAAATCCGAGGATCATAGACCTCACTCGTCATCAGCCGTGCCCAAAACGAGTGTTATCACACAGACTCTTTAGCCCGGCATGTGCCGCCCTGAAGGGCGGCGCTACTAAACTTGCTCTCCCGTTTTGCCGCGCGTCGCTACCAGCCCACGCATTTCAAAGATCGAAATCATGGGCAGGAAACGGATAAAGAGATAAAACATGGTCAGGAACAGCCCGATCGTGCCGAGATACGTTGCGATGTCCCAACGTGTGGGGGAATACATCCCCCAGCTCGACGGGATGAAATCGCGATGGAGGCTGGTGACAACAATCACAAACCGCTCGAGCCACATCCCGATATTCACAATCAACGAAATTAGGAATAGCGCGGGCACGCTGGCGCGCACGCGCCGGAACCAGAGCGACTGCGGAATAATGACGTTGCAGAGAATCAGCGCCCAGCAGACCGGGGCGTAGGGGCCGGTGAAGCGATTCAGGATCATGTATTTGTCGAAAGCGTGGCCCGTGTAGAACGCCATAAAAACTTCCATCGTGTAGCCGTAGGCGACGATGAGGCCGGTGGCGAGCATGATCTTGGCCATGTTTTCGAGGTGACGCATGGTGATGAAATCCTCGAGCTTGTAGAAGGCGCGAATGGGAATCGCCAGCGTCATGACCATGGCAAAACCGGAATAGATCGCCCCGGCGACGAAGTAGGGCGGGAAGATCGTGGTGTGCCAGCCGGGGATGACGCCCACGGCGAAGTCGAAACTCACGACCGTGTGCACGGAAACCACCAGCGGCGTCGCCAGTCCGGCGAGCAGCAGCGAGGCCAGCTCGTAGCGATGCCAGTGCACCGCCGAGCCTCTCCAGCCCATGGCCAGAATGCCGTAGATGATCTTGGCGGCGCGATGGCGCGCGCGGTCACGCAGCGTGGCGAGATCGGGGATCAACCCCACGAACCAGAACAAGAGTGAAACGGTGGCGTAAGTGGAAACCGCGAACACGTCCCAGACAAGTGGGCTGCGGAACTGCGGCCAGACCCCCATCGTGTCGGGGTAGGGCAGAAGCCAGTATGCCAGCCAGGGGCGACCGACGTGAATCAAGGGGAAGATCCCCGCGCAAGAGACGGCGAAGATCGTCATCGCCTCGGCGAAACGGTTGATGGAGGTCCGCCACGTCTGCCGCAGCAGGAGGAGAATGGCGGAGATCAGCGTTCCGGCGTGGCCGATTCCGATCCACCAGACGAAGTTGATGATGGCGAATCCCCAGCCGACGGGAACGTTGATGCCCCAGATTCCTGTTCCATTGAGCAGCAGGTAGGTGATGGAAGCCATCAGGACCATCAGCAGGGAGAAAGAAACCAGGAAGCCGAACCACCAGCCCTTCGAGGTGGGCTGGGTCAGCACGATGGCGCTGATCTTGTCCGTCACCGAGCCGTAGCTGTGCCCCGGACCAATGACGGGAGGTGAGGTGTCGGTCCGCTGCGTCGAATTCCGTGAGAGCTCGTCCACCTGCTATTCCTTGATTTCCGGGTTGGGATTGCGCAGGCGCGCCAGATGCGTCGTGCGCGGCCGCGTGTTCAGTTCCCTCAGCAAGCCGTAAGTGCGGTTCTGCGCCTTCAGCTTGGAGACGCGGCTTGCCGGATCGTTGATGTTGCCGAAGACGATCGCCTGGGCGGGGCAAGCCTGCTGGCAGGCGGTTTGGATCTCGCCGTCGTGGACCTCGCGGTCTTCTTTCTCCGCCTGAATCTTCGCGGCGTTAATGCGCTGGATGCAGTACGTGCACTTCTCCATCACGCCACGGCTGCGCACCGTGACGTTGGGATTGCGCAGGCCAAAGAGGCTGGGGGTGGTCCAGTCGGAATAGAGCCGGAAGTTGAACCGCCGCACCTTGTAAGGACAGTTGTTCGAGCAGTAGCGCGTCCCCACGCAGCGGTTGTAAATCATCTCGTTCAAGCCCTCGGGACTGTGGACCGTGGCGCCCACCGGGCAGACGCCCTCGCAGGGCGCGTTCTCGCAGTGCACGCACATCACCGGCTGGTGATAGACCTCCGGGTTGTCCAGGTCGCCGCGGAAGTAGGTGTCAATGCGAATCCAATCCATCTCGCGGCCGGCGGCGACCTCGTCCTTGCCGACCACGGGGGAATTGTTCTCCGACTTGCACGCGACCACGCAGGCGTTGCAGCCCGTACAACTATTCAAGTCGATCGACATGCCCCAGGCGTAACCGTCGTACTTGTGCCCGGGATAAAGCGAGAGGGCCTTCGAGGTGTACTCCTCGGGGTCCGCGGCGAACTCAGGATTCTTGCGATATTCTTCGACCGTTCCAACCCGCACGAGCTGGCGCTGGAAGGCCTGGATGCTTTCCTCTTCTTGCGGCTTCTGGTTGTTGCCGCTGACGATGCTGTGGTGCTGGGTGCGCGCCAGGCGGTAGCTTTCGCCGGTCTTCGAGATTTCGAGGCCGCCCACAAACCACGGATTCTCGGACGTCCGCAAGGCGTTGGCGTTGGCGCCGACGCCCGAACCCACACGTCCAGCGCGGCTGCGCCCGTATCCCAGGTGCAGCGTTACGGCGTCGTCGGCGTGGCCGGGCAGAATGAACACCGGTGCCGCCACCTCGCGGCCGCGGCAGCGGAGCCTGACTACGTCCTCGCTGCGCAGGCCGAGCTTCTGCGCAGTGGAGACACTCAGCAACGCGGCGTTGTCCCAGGTGAGTTTGGTAAGCGGCTTGGGCAGCTCCTGCAGCCAGCCATTATTGGCGAAGCGGCCATCCCAGACGCCCGGGTCGGGCCGGAAGGAAATCTCCAGCTTGCCGGCGGTGGAACCGCTCTTGCCCGCGTTGAGTGGCGGCGCAGAGAAGTCCGCCTTCAGTGTCACTGGCCGCTCGGGCAGCGCAGAGTTCGCGATCAATCCGTCGTGGAGCGAGGTCTGCCAGAACGTCTCGAAATCTCCGCCCGAGTATTTTCCCCGCCAGTAGTCCTTCACGATGTCGTGGGCCGTGCGGCCTGCCTGCCCGAGCATCACAGCGAGAAGTTCGTGCGCGGAGCGCCCGTTATAAAGCGGCGCGATCAGCGGCTGGATGATGCTCACCGTGCCGTCGTAAGCGCGCGCATCGCCCCAGGCTTCGAGATAATGAGTTTCAGGAATGTGCCAGTGGCAAAGCTGCGCGGTCTCGTTGTTCTCCAGTCCGAGATGAACGCGCAGGCCGATCTTGAGCAATTGGGAAGCGAGGTCCAAATCGGCGGGCGCGTCGTAAACGGGATTCCCACCCAGGATGAGCAGCGTGCTCACCTTGCCGGCCTGCACGTCCGCGACGAGGCTGCGCAGCGACGCCATCTGATTCACCGGCTCGGCTTCCAGCGCCTCGGTGTAAACGACCGTGCTCCCCACATTCTCCAGTGTGTGGTTCATGGCGTGCGCGAGCGCGTGGACGATGGGCGGTTGCTGGTCGCCGGGGATGACGATGCTTGCGCCGCGATGGTTTTGCAGGTCGCGCGCCAGCGCCGGAATCCAGTCCTGGAGCACGCGCGCGGGAAGGCGGCGCCCGCCGCGGGCACCTTTCACCCCTAAGCTCTCCGCGAGCGCGCGGGCAAAATCCTCAATCTCGGAGGTGCGCAGCGGCAGGCGATGGTCCGCCATGCTGCCGGTGCTGGTCGGTACGCTCTCGAACGCGTAGAGCCGGTTCATCTCCGATCTCTCATCCGGCATTCGACGCCGCCCGGCAAAGTCCCGCGCATGGCGAACGCTGCCCGGGCCAGAGGAGAGGAAATCGGAATCGAGCGCTACGACGCGTGCGGCGCGATCGAAGCGGTAAATGGTGTTGATGCATTCGCCGAAGGCCAGCCGGCTGCCCTCGCGCGCGGCATCGCGGTTTACGGCCTCATACTGATGCCAGCGGGCTTCCGGGTAGAGGGCAAGCAGCGCACGGATCTGGCTGGCCAGCGTGGGCGAAGTTACGGTCTCGGTCAGGATCCTCAGCCCCACGCCCTTTCCGGCGATCATTCCTACGCGCGCCTCGTCCGTCGCCGCCAGGAAAGAGCTCCAACTGCTGATGCGCCCGCGCGTGAAGACTGCTTGCGAGCGGTCGGGATCGTAAAGCGACAGCACGGAAGCCTGGGCGAAGGCGTCCGTCGCGCCGAGACTGGCGGGATGATGGGGATTACCCTCCACTTTGGTGGGCCGCCCCATGTGGCTCTCGACGAGCAATCCCGTGGCAATACCCCCCAACGTCATCGCGGTCGCGTAAAACAGCGGCTTGCCGGGAACGAACTCTTCCGGTGGCTGCTGCGCGTAGGGAACGATCTTTTCGGGAGGCAGCTTCGTGCAGGCGGTCAGCCCCGCCATTGCGGCGGAGGCGGCCATCAGCTTCAATGCGTCGCGGCGGCTGAGCCCTCCTGCCTGTTTTGCCGGATCGTTGGGGAACTCATGGTGAAGGAAAGAGGTGTACTCCGGCGTTTCCGCCAGCTCCTCCAGGCTTCGCCAGAAATGCTGACCTGCTTCGCCCTCCACGCGGGCGCGGAGGGAGGCGAGGTCGATTTCGCTGCGTGATCTGTTTCTATCCATCATTTCGTGGGGGCGGGGCCTGACCCGCCCGTCGAGGGCGATGCAAGCATCGCCCCTACCGGTGACACGTGTAGCAGTCGGTGAGCTGCTTCACGTCTTTGATCTTGTATTCCTTGACCAGCCTGCGCCCCAATGCCAGCTGATCCGATGGCGGTATGTAATCGGCCTTGAAGACATCTTCTCGGCGGCGCACGTAGCGCTCCGGCTGGCGGTGGCAATCGAGGCACCAGCGCATGTAGAGCGTCTGCGTCCGCCAAGTCAGTGGCATCTCGCCGATAGGGCCGTGGCAGGTCGTGCATCCCACGCCCTTGTTCACGTGAATGCTGTGATCGAAGTAAGCGAAATCCGGCAGCGCATTAACCCTCGCCCAACGCAGTGAGGTGTTCGTGCGGTAGCTCGCGCGCACCGGCTCGAGCATCTCGGAATTCGTCCAGATCTGCGAATGACAGCTCATGCAGGTGTGGCTGGGTGGAACGCCGGCGAACGACGACTTCTCCACCGACGTGTGGCAGTAGCGGCAGTCGATGCCCAGCTCGCTCACGTGATGCTTGTGGCTGAAGGGCACCGGCTGCTGCAACGCCACGTTGACATCGGTGAGGTAGGGCGACTGGCCAACGCGATAGACCGCGTAGCCGGCCAGTCCGGCGAGGAAGACCGCGCCATAGAGGCTCAGCCGCGAGAGCGTGTTCGAGCTGGGATGGAATATCTGAGCCATGAAACGGGGCGCGAATTCACCGGGGCCGGAACGAGGGCCGAAGTTGGCGGGCGCAGGCCCCGCTCTGTTCGCAGCCCTGCTGCACGGGTCAGGTTATAAGGATCCCTTTGGGATTCTTAATCCGCGCCTGCTTGGCCACGCCGCGGATTGTGCTCTGGCCAGTCCGAACCACACACACTGCACCCCGACACAGCGTGTTCAGACTTGGTGAATTTCCCCTGCCCCAAAAATCCAGTATAGGCAGGGTGTGAGGTCTGGTCAACGATTCAGACAAATTTTTCGTGTACAAGCACGAAAGTGTGACAATAAGTCACTGTGTGCATGATTTTCGTCAGGTTTTGGTGCCGGCGGTCTCGTCAAGGGCCTCTCTCGGGGCGGCGCGGGCGCTTTCGCGTTCGGCCGCTCTGCCGTGCCTCGCGGGCGCGCCATCTTATTGCGTAGGCTAGATTATTGGCTAGGCATTTCCCGGGCGAACGCCGGGCCGGAGGCCGGTAACCGGAGTGGTCGCGCGGGTAAAACGGGAGAGGGAGAGTTGGGAACCGAGGAGAATCTTTTCTTCTGTGGCCTGTTTGGCTTTCCTGACCCACGTATCGCGCGCGTTGATACCCAGGACGCGCTCGTAGGAGCGAAGCGCCTCCTCCAGGCGCTCGCTCTGCATGAGGCAAAAGCCGCGGTTTCGCCAGGCGAGGGCGGCACGGGGATCGTACTTGAGTGCGCGGTCGTAGCAGCGCACGGCCTCGAGATCCCGCTTCAGGACGTGGAGGCAGTTGCCCTTGCGGTACCATGCTTCGGCGTTGGCTTCGTCGGCGGAAGTGGCACGGTCGAGATAGAAGAGGGCTTCGTGGAATCGGCCGGCGTCAAAAGCCTTCTGGCCCGCCCGTATATCGTTCCCGGCAGCGAGCGAAGAATGATTTCCTATTTCGCCGGGGCGCGGCGGAAGTTGGGTGGACACCTGCAACTCTTGACGGAAGATTCGGCGACGGCATGCTCGGCCTCGAATTCTCGCAAAGAGGGCTTAGATTCGCACAGGGCGTGGAAAACTGCGCAAGGCGGAATTTCATTTTGTGTGGAACCACCGGAGCCGCGGCAGGCGAGGCTGCGCCTCGCCCCTACTGCCGTGGCAAGGTTCACCCCCGGCGGAAACGGACCGTCCACCGCCGGGGTTCATCGGTCTCCGCTCATCCGTGCGGTTACCCGGCGGCGGGACGCGCCGCGGGAGGCGTCGACGAGACTTTCCAGCTCGCCTCGTCGAAGTAGAGCACGCGGCCTTCGCGGTACGACTGCACCGACATGGAGATCAGCACCTGGGCGCGCGCGCCGGTTTCGACATCCAGTGTGGGCTTCTGGCGCGAGCGCACGCAATCGAGGAAATTCTCGATATGCTTTCCGGTCGGATCGTCATCGTTGCCTTCCCCTTGCACTTGCTCGACGGGAATCTTCACCTCATCTGCACCCCACTTCGCCTTATAGTCATCACTGATGACCCTTTTTTCCGGCCGCACGATGATGTAGGGAGTGGAGCTCTCGAACTCGCCGTGCTCGACCATGACCAGCGTTCCCTCGTGCCCGCGAATCAAGCCGGGAATGTGCTGGGAGTTCGCCATGGAGGAGGTCAGCACCACGGAATGCCCCGCCGCGTACTCGCCGATGAGGTGGAAGGTGTCCGGAACGTCGCGGCCGTCCTTGAAGACATAGATGCCGCCGCCCGCCATTACTCGGGTGGGGAACTGTGCCTGGCCCCAGCAGATGTTGAGGGGCGCCGCCACGTGATAGAAGAGGTCGGTGGCGATCCCGCCGGAATAGTCCCAATACTTGCGGAAGCGGAAGTAACGGTCCGCGTCCCAGGGGCGCTGGGGAGCGGGGCCGAGCCACATCTTCCAGTCGATGAAGTCGTCTCCCTTGCCTTCGGGGCCGGCGTTCGGGTCGATGGGCCAGTTCCACTCGCCTCGGTTCGAGTTGCGGTGATAGGAGCCCTGGCTCATGATCATCTGGCCGATCCGGCCGTCGGCGATCACCTGGCGGGCCTTGTGCCACTGGTCGGCGGAGGTCGTCTGCGAGCCGACCTGCAACACTCGTTTCTTCTCCTTCACTTTCTCCGCCAGTTGCCGGGCCTGCTCAATCGTATGGGTCATCGGCTTTTCGAGATAAACATCCTTGCCGTGATCCATCGCCTCGAGGGCAATGGGCGCGTGCCAGTGGTCGGGCGTGGCGATCACCACCGCGTCCACGTCGCTGCGGCCGAGGACCTCGTGATAGTCCAGGTAGCCGTCGCACTGAAAGTTTTTCTTGCCCTCGCTGACGCGCTTCTGCCAGACATCGCACACGGCGACGATCTGGCATTGACCCGTTTTCTGCGCAATCTTCCAGTATTCGCTCGCCAAGTCGCTGCCGCGTCCACCAATCCCGATATGGGCCACATTGATGCGGTCATTCGGGCTGGGAACTCTTCCGCCGGCGGCGAGCGCCTTGCCTGCCGGTGCCAGTGCGGCGCCCACGGCGGCCACACCTTTCATGAACTCCCTGCGATTCAGTGAATCCTTTATCCCTGCCATCTGAGTCTCCTTCCCGACGCAACGGGCCGCCGGTATGATGCCGAGCGGGCCATAGTCTACCCTAATTCTTTCGGTGAGAGTGAGTGCGTTGTGGGCGAGCCGCTCCCGGAGACGGAGACTGAGACTCGCGGCCCCTTGGGCAAGTTGACGTTTGCGGGGACTTACCTTTTCGTGATGGCTGGGTTAAAGTAGCGCCTGCTACTACCTAAGGAGAATAACCATGAAGGGTATTACGCGGCGTGATTTCCTCAAGCGCAGCCAGCGCGCTGCGCTGGCGACGGGCCTCGCCCCGGCTCTCTCGGTCGCGGCATTCAAGGCCGGCGATACGATTGGTGTCGGCCTGATGGGGGCGGGCGGCCGGGGCACGCAACTCGTGGAATGGTTCGCCGCCCGGCCCGACGTCGCCGTCGTGTGGATTGCCGATCCGGACATCTCGCGCGCGGAGGAATGCGCTTCTCGAGTCGAGAAGATCACCGGCCGCAAGCCGGTGGTGACCCAGGACTTCCGCCGCATACTCGACGATAAGGGCGTGGATGCCCTCATCAACGCCACTCCCGACCATTGGCACGCCCTGGGGACGATCCTCGCCTGCCAGGCTGGGAAGGACGTTTACGTCGAGAAGCCTGCCGGGCACAACATCTGGGAGGGCCGCAAAACGGTCGAGGCGGCGCGCAAATACGGCCGCATCGTGCAGGCGGGGACGCAGAACCGGAGTGCGGAGTATTGCCAATTGGCCTTCGACTACATCCGGTCGAGCGACTTTGGAGACGTCCACCTCATCCGGGTGCAGAACAGCAAGTTGCGCAATACGATTGGCCGCCTGCCCGATACGGCGGTGCCGTCCGGAATCGAGTACGACATGTGGCTAGGGCCGGCGCCGATGCGCCCCTTCAACATGAATCACTTCCACTACAACTGGCATTGGTTCTGGGTTTACTCAGGCGGCGACATCATCAACGATGGCGTGCATCAGATCGACCTCGCGCGCTGGATGTCCGGGCAGAAATATCCCCGCTCGGTGAGTTCGACGGGAGGCATTTTCTTCTACGACGACGACCAGGAAACCCCCGACACGCACATCGTCAACTGGGATTTCGATAAGATGACCATCATCTTCGAGCAGTCGCTCTGGTCGCCGTACATGAAGAAGGTTACGACAGAGATCCGGGAAGGCGCAGGGCTCCCGGACTGGCCTTTCACGGGAACGCGCGTCGAAATCTACGGCACCAAGCAGTTCATGTTTCTCTCGCGCCACGGCGGCGGCTGGCAGGTCTTCGATGCCGAGGGCAAGCCGGTGAAAGAGGCGCGGGGCAAGTTCTCCCAGTCCAATACGGAACACATCGCCAACTTCCTGGATTGTGTTCGTACTCGCAACCGTCCCCGGGCCGATATTGAGGAAATTCACATTTCCACAGCCTGGTGCCATTACGGCAACATCGCCTACCGAACCGGCCGGAAGCTTCACATCGACGCCGCAACCGAAGGGTTTGTGAATGACGCGGAGGCCAGTTCCCTTCTGAAGCGGACCTATCGCGCCCCGTGGGTCGTGCCCGAAAGAGTCTAAGGAACCTCTCCGCCGTGGGTTCAGGAAGGAGAGGCGAGCAGCCCGCTCGCCCTGCGGGAATAATTGCTGAGGTTTAACTCGCCAGGGAACCGCTCCTCCTTTGGAGCGATTCCCGATGCATTCTCCAGACTAGAAGCTGTCAGAATGCGGCGGCTGAATCAAGAGATGCCTATATGAAAAGACTTGCCAATTCTCTCCAAAATCGACATTTGTGCCCTCTGATGGACTACACGAGTACAGCCCTCAAGTTCCTGCCTGACGATTTGACGAAGGGCCCCGATGCGGTGGGCCGGTTTCAGGGCGAAGCGCGCCGCTAGCAACTTCTCCTATCATTTATTCGTCACCCCTGCCCGTTTTCCTACCAGATAAACTTCAGGGCAAACTGCAATTCACGCGGGTCGCCGGGGCCGCCGGAGACATCGCCGGCGATCGGCCGGAGGGTGTTGAGGATCTTGCCGAAGTTGAGCGAGGCCAGATCGCGGACCGGGATATCGAAGTTCGCGTGATTGAGGATATTGAACATCTCGGCGCGAAATTCCAGGGCCTTAGATTCACTCAGGCGGAAGTTGCGCATGAGCGAGAAATCCCAAGTGGCGATAGCGGGGCCGCGCAGGATGTTCCGGCCCGCATTCCCAAATGTGTAGGCTGCTGGCGCACTGAACGCGGAGTTCAGGACCCACTGGTCGGGAGTCTGTTGCGCGGGGTAGAAGGAACCAGAGGCGACGTTCGGGCGGTCAGTCGGGTGCCCCGTCCCGGTGATCTGTTGCTCGTCCGCCTGGCTGATGTCGCCGCTGATTTGCGGTGTAAACGGTGGTCCGGACTGCTCCACGGCGACGCCGGAAAGCGACCATTCCCGAACCAAGTAATTCAGCCTGGGATCCTGCGGTTTCCAGAGCTTGTAGCCGAAAGGCAGAACGAACACGTAAACCATCGAGAGACGGTGCCGGTAATCGAAATCGGACAGCGCTTTCTCCGCCGCCAGGTTTCGGGAATTCTGCGGAAAGTTTTCGTCGCGGCTGGTCCCGAAGGGAGAGGAGTTCGTGTCGATGGATTTGGAGTACGTGTAGGACCCGAGGAAGGCCATGCCATTCGAGAAGTGCCGCTCCACTTTGGTCTGGAGCGCATGGTAAATCGAGCTGCCGGAGGACTCAGTGTAGGAGAATCCCGAGAATTGCGGGTAGAGCCGAGGGCAGCCGGAGACCGGGTCGCAGAGCGCGGGGTCGCTGTTGTCGGGCTGGTTGGGATCGGTCAGGCGTGGCAAGTGCAGCCCTCGCGTCCCCACATAACCCACGTCCAACAGCCAGGACTCCCCCAGTTCCCGCTGCACGGCGAAATTCCACTCATGGATGAGCGCGTCATCGAAGTTGAGCTGGAAGGGGCTGGTGGTTGGGAACACCGGCCCGGCAATGCCCACCAAGGCGCTCTGAATCAGGGCGCCCGTCCCCGGCAGAATTTGCCCCGCCGAGATCGCAGGGGCCGCGGCTTGAAGATTGCCCGCCGTGATGCTCACAAACGGCGGGTTCGCGGACTTCAGGAAGTAAACGTCGCCGAAGGTCTGGTCGTAAAAGATCCCATAACCGCCGCGGATCACGGTCTTGGGGTCGTTGAACGGCTGCCAGGAAAAACCGAACCGCGGCCCAAAGTTGTTGCGGTCAGGTTGCTGGAGCGCGCGGTTTTCCCCCGTGCTCCCCAGGTAACGCACGCCCACGTTGACGAATTGCATCGTCAGGGGGTCATAGTTCATCAGAGTCACCTGGCCTTTTCCCGCGGTCATCAGCACGCCTCGGCTGAAATCGAAATTGGCCAAGTGGTCATGCTTGTCCGTGGTCAGCCCCTTGTATTCGTAGCGAACCCCGAAATTCAGCGTCAAGTTGCGGCGAGCCTTCCAGGTATCCTGGCCGAAGAAATCGTACTCGCCGAGCGCCCCAGAGATGTATTGCTCGAAGCCATTAACCCAGTCGGTCGGAAGCCCAAGCAGCGCGTCCGCAATGCTGTTGCCCGAGAGGCCGAGGAAATCGAAGGAGCCGCGAATGAAGGAGTCGGTGTGGAAAGTCCCCCGTCGCACGACGCGCGCGTCAAAGCCGTAGGCGAGCGCGTGGCTGCCAACGACGTGGGTGAGCGTGTCGGCCACCTGAAACGTGTTGACGGCGCCTGCCTGGGGAATGGCGGGATCGGAACCGATCCCATCATAGGTGGCGAAATTCAGGTTGGGGACACCCGCCTGGATCGCTTTGCCCCGGTCTAGGCCCAGAATGCCCAGTTGCTGGGCGATCATGTTGCCGGTGTCTTCGTTCCACAGGCGAAGTTGCCAGCGGTTATAGCCTACCTTGAATTCGTTGATGAGCGTCGGGGAGAAAAGGTGGGTCCAGTCCATGCCTATCATCTGGAAGGCATTGCGGGCAAACTGGCCGTAGCCAGGAACGCTCGTGCCGGTTCCAATCCGCGGGCCGGAGGGAACCTCTTCGTGGTCGCGGGTCAGGTTGTAACGGAAGAAGATGGAGTCCTTGTTCCCCCAGCGGTGATCCACGCGGCCCACATAAGTGTCGAAGTTGATCGCCCGCCGCACCTGCGCCACATAATTGATCCCGCCGCAGGGGGCGTTCGCGACGTTGGGTTGCGGGTAGAGGTTCACCAACCCCTGTCCGACGGGATCAATGTAAGGCAGCACGTTGTCGGGAAAAGGCTGGAAGTTACCGCTCAGAAGCGCCAGGGGATCGGCGATCAAGGTCGGAGACGCGCAACTCGGGTCGAGCAGATCGGAGAAGTCCCCGCTCCGCTCCGGGACAGTGGGAACACGTGCGCGGTTGAAGAACGAACGGCGGTCCCGCACACCTTCGTAGGCGAAGAAGAAGAAGCTGCGGTCGTGGCCGTCGTATGCGCCGGGCAGGATGACGGGGCCTCCCACAGTCCCACCAAACTGATTGCGCCGGAACGGGGGGACTTCTGGATCGAAAAAGCTGCGCGCGTCCATCGCGCTGTTACGCAGAAATTCGTATACCGTGCCGTGGAAATGGTTGGTGCCCGATTTGGTGACTACATTCACCTGAGCGCCAGCGTGCGCCCCGAACTTCGCATCGTACACGCCGGTTTCCATTCGGAATTCCTGCACAGAATCAATCGGCGGCGCCACGGTGTACTGACCAACTCCGGTCGAGGTGTTGTCCAGCCCGTCCAGCCAATAGGAATTCATCGAGTCGCGCATCCCATTGACATTGATGGCGCCTCCCCGGTCGCTGATCCTGGAGCCCGAGGTCCCCGGAACCACGCCGGGGGCCAATAACGTAAGCTGCAGGAAGTTGCGGCCGTTGATGGGGATCTGGGCCACCTTGGCTTCCTCGATGGTGGTGCCTACGGATGAGGTCTGCCTGTCCAGAACCGGCGGCGTCTCGGTAATGGTCACAACTGTAGACTGAGCCCCGACTTTCAATTGCCAGTCGATTTCGAGGTGGCCATTGACGCCAAGAGTGATGGAACCTTGCGTGGCTTTCTCAAAGCCCGCTCGCTCGGCGGTCAATTCATAAAGTCCCGGCGGCAGGAGAGGAATAAGGTAAGTGCCATCTTCCTGCGTCGCGGCACTTCGGCTCAGGCCGTTGCTTTGCTCAACCGCCGTGACGTTAACGCCAGGAATCACCGCACCGCTTGGATCGGTGATCGTTCCCGCGAAGCTCCCTTGAAAAGTCTGTGCGGGGACTGGCAGGCAAAAGGTGACGAGCAAAACGAACAATCCGGCAAGATAGGTTAATATCTTGGTCTCCATTCTCGGTATTCTCAGGTGAGTTCTATGCCCAGTCAAGGCCTGTGTGAATATCGCGGGGTGAAAGGCCGGGCGCCTCGCTTCCGGCCGTATTTTGCTGGCGCATCTCCCTCTGCTGGACGGCACTCGGCCCGCCCTTACCTCTCCCCCGGCGATGCCACCATGGCCAGTTCAAATTGTATGTCCGTCACGGCTAGCGGCTGACCGACTCTCTTCGACGAAAACGTACGGCCACCGAGTGTGGACAGACATCCACGACTTGTATGCCAGTCTACAGGTGACGTAAATTTGAGTGTGTAAAAAGCGAGAGGGTGTAGGTTTTGTTGTGTGAGCAACAAAATCTCCCGATGAAAGGAGCCTACACCCTTGACGAGAAGCGACTATAGCACGGAACAGTTTGCAGGTTTTCTGGCGGATTTAAAGGAGAGCTTTTGGGGCGATCTGCAGGGCCAGGCGCGGCAGACGCTGAAGAGCTTGTTGGAGGTGGATGCCGAGCAGCAGATGGAGGAGTACCTGGGGCTGCGCTGGTACGAGCGGCCGGCGGAAGGCGAGGT
>Ga0315268_10005413_pt1 | contig 13727 bp, 16 predicted proteins | sample C1_top_MG_FD_204535 | JGI IMG/M metagenome (GOLD analysis project Ga0315268, IMG submission 204535) | Sediment microbial communities from Yellowstone Lake, YNP, Wyoming, USA - C1_top | ecosystem: Environmental > Aquatic > Freshwater > Lake > Sediment | place: USA: Wyoming | collected 2017-08-01 | reverse complement strand
CCACGGTTAGTCAAACAAAGACCCAAACCTTTTTCACGACTACAGACCACTCGCCGCAGAGCCCGCGCGAACATCAGGAAATATGGACATCCTAAAAGACTCACGGCCTAACTCAGTGCCATTCATGGCATCCATCAGACCACCATTTTCTTTGATTGAGATGACTAGCTGTCGTACGTGATCCATCGCTGACAGTCGTTCCTCGATCTCTTCTTGTGTCGGGTCGCGACCGTCAGTTCGAACGAGTGTATAAAGGCGAGGGTTTTCGAGGTAAAAGTGCAAATTGACCTGTGGCAGGTCAGCAAGGTCGACAGGAATCTTTTTCCCTCGAAGGACAAGAAAATCGGTACCGTATTTTGCCATCGCGTTCCGTCCTCTCCTAAGGCATCTTCTTGTCTTCTAGATCCAGAATGCCTCGCACGATTTCCCCATATGAGTACGACATATTGGTTTTGTAGTAGTCGTACGAAATGTCTCCCTGCGCCAACTGCGCCGCCAACTTCTTTGCTTGCAACAGCAGATCCACCCATTCGTCGATGGAATCGCGCATGATCAAGTTGTAAACGTAGCATGTTTTAACCTGAGAAACACGGTGGATACGGTCTTGAGCTTGGAGATAATCATCCAAGCTAAACCCGCGGTCAAAAAATATGACGTGGTTCGCGACAGTCAGCGTAAGCCCTTCCTTTGCGGCGCCAGGTGTTGCAATCAATACGCGACACTCGGGATCTTTAAGGAAAAGCTCAATTGCACGATTCCGCTGATCCATGGAGAGTTTTCCATGAACTTTGGTGACACCGAATTCCTGGAGTCTCGTCGCAAGCCAATCAGCATTTTCAGTGAACGTCGTCCATACAATACATTTCTCGCCGGCTGCCGTGATGTCCGTAATCAAATCGAGAAGCGCGATCCATTTTCCGGGATCGGACGTGTAACTTTCATCGACGAGTGCTGGGTTGGACGCGATCTGAACCAAACGAAGGAGGCGTTTAATTGCTTCCTCGGCGTCGTCTTCTGTTAGTAGTCCTTCTTGAACGACAATTGCGCGTGTACTCTCCCTGACCTGGGTATATAGATCGAATTGTCGTGGTTCCCAGTCCGTTCTAATTGTCTTCACCAACTTTGCCGGCAGTTCAATTACCCCGGTGTCTTTGGTTTCTCTGACCGAGAACGCCGTGAGCTTGTCATTCAGGCCGCGAAGCGCCAACTCAAAGGTCTCCTGCGCCTCCTTGTCCGTCCCCAAATCGTTGGACAGATCTAGCTCCCGCTTAAAGCCCTCGAAGTCGTTGCCGAGCGCTTTGCCGTTATCAAGAAACTTAATCTGGGCCCACACGTCGTATGGCCGGTTTGCTATCGGAGTTCCGGTCATGATCACTCTCCGCTTGAACAGCGGCGCTAGTTCGAAAAACACCTGCGCAAGATCTGATTCTGGATTCTTGATCTTCGTGGCTTCATCGAGAATGACCGCCACAGCGCGGGTCTTCAGGAAAAGCTGCAGACGTTTGCGTTCCCCTTTAACGGCCTCGTAGTGGGTCAGGATGAGCCGAGCCGGACTATTGAGTACGTAGAAATTGCTGCGCCTATCTGCGGTGAGTAACCTTGGCGTGAGATGGCTATGTGCCTTAAATTCGCGTACCCAGTTTGCGACGAGCCCCTTTTTCACCACCAACATCACGGTATCGATCACTTTGTTTTCGAGCCAGTAGAGGAGAAGATCGATCGCAATTTTCGTTTTGCCCAATCCTTGTTCATGGAAGATGGCGCTGTATTCCAGGTCGCGAATAGCTTCCACGGCCTCCCGTTGGTACTGGAACGCCTGATGCTTAATCGCGAGATTCGGCTCTCTTTTAAGAATAAGAGTCACTACGCAATATCTCCCAAAGTATCTAAGGCTCCGTTCGCTGGCAGATGCAATTCAACCGGGAAGTTTGTCTAGGAAGACGGTTTTGACGCCCTTCGTGTCGGTCTCGCGCTGAAGGAAGCGGATCAGCGAAATGACTTGGCCCACCGCGCGCCAAGGAACAGCGACGACCAATGTTCCCGATTGACATTGTTTAAGGTACACAAGAAACGCTCTGAACTGATCGCGCGAATGCTTGTTTTCAATATCTCCTGCGGTCTTGGCCTCGCCGATCAAAATGTGTTCCCCACCAATCGCGCGACAAAACACATCTGGGTTATAGCCAGCGATTGCCGGCGGTCTATTTCCCGCCGCCGTTGTCGGCGAGTCCACCAGCACGACCGTGCTATCCGGGTTCGAGATGTTGTGTAGCGTCCACTGAACAAGCCGCTCGACCAGGATTTGATGGGCATTCGATTCCGCCATCGTGTTAGTTATTCGTCACCGGATATATCCTTGCAGTAGCCACTCAGTATTTCGTGTGCTTCGAGAAGAAGCTGTGCCTTCTGGCCGCCGGAGTCCTCCTTCATTGCCTTTACTTCTTGATACTGGATCACATTCAGACGATCAATAACGGTGCGAAGCAGTTGCTCCAGCGGCACATTGCCAAGACTGGTTGGTGCCGGCACATCGAGAATCTTCTGTGCCTCGCGCGCGTCGACTGCGAGGAATCTCGCCTTAGCCTGAGGATGTTTCAGTATCCGAGGCAGCGCACGGACGGTCTGTTGAGGATAGAGCTTTCTGTCTCTGACCCATTCGGCGAAGCTGGTTACGTTGAATCCCGCCTCCGCGACCGACTCCTTGATGCCGGGTTTCTGGAGTTCGACAAAAGCACTAAACCGCGTTGGATCAAACGCGTCGTCGCTTTCGAGCGTCGGCCGGTAGTACTTCTCCATGTCGCGGTAGGCTTCAATGTATTCGGATATCTCTTTCTTTCGTCCACCGCACAATTCCACGATTTGTGTGAGGGGCACATTTTCGGTGTTGAGCAGCTGCTCGAGGTATTTCGCCTTCGAGTAGGGATCCCACGGCCGGGGGCCAACAATGTGGCACTGAAGGCGAATCGCATCGATTTCGAGAGAGGCGAGTGTGTCATGCACAATCGCGGGTATGGTGTTCCAATTCCCTTTAACGCCGTCCTCGCGGAAGGACCGGTAGATCGCAACACGCGTATTTCCCTCGATCACCTGATACTTTCCGCTTGGCAACTTGAGAACGATGATTGGATTAATAATCCCACCTTGCGCACGGATGGATTGTTTAAGGCTCTGAAAGGTCACTGTACTGCCGGATTCGCCGTCGCTACTTCCGGCACCCAATGCCAGGAGCATGGTCTCAAATTCCAGCGGACCGTCGTGATGTTCAACGAATTTTCTAATTCGAGGATTATTTATATCGAGCTCGAGATCGTCGATCGGCAGCGAGCGCACCTGTAGTCCGTTATCTTTCATTGCATCCCCTAGTTAACGATGGATTGCCAACCCGCGAGCACGCTGTCTTTGGCCATCGGCAATCGCAGCTAAAAGACAGATACAAAGTAGGGTAATTCCCCAAGGTTAAGCGGCTGAAGGGGGTTTGTGAAGAGGGGGCTCGATTAGCACTGCACATGGTCACTTCGAATAACCCATCCGTCGCCAATCTCTCAATTTGCAGCATCGCAGTAGGCATCTATGCTGGTTATTTTTCGAGGCCAACTACCTCGGTCCTTGCCGGACAAAAACATCAGTGCGTCTACGCGACGCTTTCTCGGGGCGTTGAATTCCATCCGAAATTGACCCACTTTCCGGCTATTTTTGCGTCAAACGGTGACCCACTTTATTCTTTCGATATCTCATAAGGAGACGACGTTACATGAAAATTGCCGGGTCAATGCAAAATGGAAACCCTAGGTCAATTTCGGATGGAATTCAACAACCAACGGTAAGAAACCCGACCTCATCGCCTACAGCGTTCGCAAGACCGACGTCGGCGAGTTCTGGACCCGCATCGGGGTTGCGTGGAAGCACACCAACACCGAAGGCTTCAACGCCGACGTTCCGGTGTTTCCGCTCAACGGCAAGATCGTCTTCTTGCCGCCGAAGGAAAAACCGGCGGGCAAGGAAGAACCCGCTACGGAATAGCCCCGCAGCTCGCGCCGCCGGCAGCTTGCTGCCGGCGCTTTTTGCTCCACGCCTCGCAACCTCCCGCAGCACCCCTGCAGTCAGTGATGGGCGAAAAAGAAACGCCGCATATTGATCGTTCTTCCCGCCGCGAACCGTCGCGCACGTAGCAGTTGCCTTTACATCCTCCTGTGCAACCCCGCCGCCTCTCCACGCGCCACACCGCGCAGCAACCATCGCGCCAGGCCAACCCCGGGCCTGTCACGGCGGTTGCGCGCCCGCGTGCCCTCCGGCCGAAGGCGGCGATGGTCGCCGCAACAACCGGAGGATGCAATGTCAAATCTCTTCTACGTGCGCGACGGTTCGCGCCGATACCGGCCGGCTGAGGCGCACGAGGTGCTCGACGCCGCCGCTGAACTTCTTGCGCCCCGTGTGATCGGCCAGGTACTTGGCTCCCCGCGCGATTCCCAGGACTTCCTGCGTTCTAGACTCGCGGGACTTGAGCACGAAATCTTCGGCGCACTCTTCCTCGACAATCGCCATCGCGCGCTCGCCTTCGAGGAGCTGTTTCGCGGCACCATCAACGGCACCGCCGTCTACCCGCGCGAAGTCGTGAAGCGCGCCCTGGCCCATAATGCCTCGGCGGTAATCCTGGTGCACAACCACCCCTCGGGCGACCCCGAACCCAGCCGCGCGGACGAAACGCTCACGCAGCGGCTCAAACAAGCCCTTGAGCTTATCGATATCCGCGTCCTCGACCATCTGGTGGTCGGGCGTGAGGGCGTCGTCAGCTTTGCCGAGCGGGGGCTTCTGTGAGCGCCGTTCTCAAGTGCGTGGCTGCTCCTCTGTACGTTGAATACGAGCGGAGGCGGACATTTTGGGTTCATTGAATTGCGCGATGTGCCGAGAATCCGGTGGTAAACGTCATAAGCCCATATTGGGAAGTTTGACGAAAGGGGCGACAAAGTATGCGCCCCCGCGCAGGAAGAAAATCAACCACTTGCGTTCGACGAGTTTCGTGCACAGCCGCACCGGTACTGGGTGTTCTTAAGCCGCTGAATTGATGGCGTGGTCACTCGCTTACCGTACGATTAATTATCCGAATCGGCAAACCACCCCATTTCGGATGTTGGGCAAAAAAGCAAAATTAGGAAATGCTTATATAGATTCGTCTGGTTGCACTGGCCACATCAGTGAAAACAATTCCTTCTTGTAACTGCTTATATGGATAGCAATTATCGTGGGCGGACGTACCACGCTATGGCGCTGACTTTAAATAATAAGGGCGCAGTCCAAAGGCTATATATTTCGATGCTAACCTAGCGTTACTATGGTTGCGCTAAGAACGTAAAAAGTATTAAATTTTTAGATGTAAAAACCAGACGCGGACTTTTCACATGTACCGCGCACGAAGTTTAGGAGGGTGGGAACGAAACAACGCTAGGGATGGCCCGCTTACTTGGTGCGTGTCCTGTAAGAAGTTGCATTCGCCTGCCGTCAGTGAGCAGCTTGTAACCCTCCTCCGAAATAAGACGGCCCAAGCCGTCAGAACAAGCCGGATAACCGGCATGAAGTTTGTGTTCCGTAATTAGGAGGAGGCCCGCCACGCGGGCAAAGAGGGCATGGGCAACAACAATAACGGCAGGAGCCATGGCCGTCATTACCCGCATTCATCCCAGAAAGAAATAAGACTGGGGGGAAGCTCTGTTCACCATGATTCCGGTGAGCAGAGGCTGTTCCTGCCTCTTTATAAATCAATTTCTCCTCCTCGTCACCGGGTTTCGACAGCCTGGAAAGTCCCGCTTGCTGCATTCCGTCTTGCTTTTCGGCTCGCAAAGAAAAAGAGGTCGGGAGTCTTTCCTGCGGTGGCCATATCAAAAATGGATGTGGCATCAACTGTACTCTATAACACGAGATGCGCAGCATCATCGGGAGCGGTTATTGTTCTACAACACGAATCATTGCGCTTGGGCTTTCAAAAAAAGGAGCACTTGATCTGATGGAAAATATTACATTTGACCAGGCAGTCGAAATTCTAGAAATAAGCGATCTTTCTAAGATTAGAATTGAAGACCTTCCAAGTATTGAAAAGAGAGCAAAAAAAAGATGGCATCCTGACAAAATCTCTCACCTTAAAGATGAGGGGCAAATAAATAAATACACGCAAAACTTTCAAAAAGTTAAAAATGCGTGTGAAGTTATTTATTCATATTTAAAAGGTACATTCCACGCAGGTGAAAAGGTTACTGATAGAGAAACTACAGCGCATCAACAACCGGAAGAAATAATACGTAGAAATGCTGCGGATATTCAGTCAACTCTAAAAAGTTTATGGAATTTAATTAAAGAGAAAAAATATAAACTATCTGTTGAAGAGGTAGTATTGAGTGATGGCTTTAAACTCCATGATTTACTGCAACAGGATTTTAAGGAAGACATTGCTGTACTTTCAATTATCTCATTTTTTTATGGCAGTTTTTTTATGGGAATTTTAACCGCAATTGGAACTGCAATCAGCCCGATTATAGGAACTCTTATTGGGATTGTTTGGTTATTGCAAATGTTGTCGTGTATTTTAGGGTTTCTACCGCTTTCAAGATTTTGGCTGCCAGAGCAATTACAAGATATTATGATCAAACTTATTAATTTTGGTTTAAAAATCTACTATTTTGCGTTCGAGCAAAGTCAACACGGAAACAACTTTGTGGCGCTACTTGTAGTTTTACCTGAGCTTTTTGCAAAGTCTGTCAAATATATTGTGCTACTTCCACTTTATAAGTTGGCTGAGATATTTGTTGGAGATAAAGTTCTTGGCATGGTTAAGACCAAAGTATCCTATTTTGCAGGAATTGCTGATTGGTATGCAGAAGAATTGTTGAATAATTCACCAAATAACTTTAGTGGCGAGCAGCTGTTTGATTTATCTCGCATGTATTCTGAGCTTAGTGACGTAAAAGATCATTGAGGTGCTCTTAATCTTGTGTACCTAATGAATTACTGAATAATGGGGTCATTCTACTTTAAGGGGAAAAGTAGAATGCCCCCATTTTTCCCGAAGACGATCGAGTTTTAATTAGGGCGGTTCCTTATGGGAGAATATTCATGAGCAAGGACAAACGGGTTGTTGTACAGGGGGGCGGTAAGAACCTTTATAAGGTTTCCGAGTATAACGGCTGGTTCCATACATATCACGTAGATGTCGGGTTTATTTCAAACTCTAATACCAGTATTGGAAAGACAAGATCTCTGGGAGATGCGCTTGACCTAATCAAGTCGCATTCTGGCGAGGAAATACAAGAGATTAGCTAATCCCCCGGAAATCACAAAGAAGAGGAGTAATAAAGGACAGATCATGGATTCCTTGTTTTTTTGCCGTTGCCTAACAATCGGGTCCAGAGGAGAGACTTACCGAATTATTTTGATCGGTATCAATCATGAATCCGGATACCTGTATTTACTAGCACAGTATGTCTAACAGGAGGTAATGATATGGGTCTTTTTGACAAGCTTGGCGGTAGCAAGGAAATTTCGCTAACTCCACAGGCAGGGCTGCTGTTATCAGCAATTACTATGGTCGCAATAGACGGAGATGTGGATGATGACGAGTTAGCCATCATCCGCCGTCTCGACGGAAGCGGTAGAACAGATGCATGGGATTCAGCAGTAAAAGCCTGGAAGATGAAGTCCGTAGAAGAATGTATACCACTAGCTGCCAATTCCATGAATAGTGAACAACGTCTATCAGCTATGGCAAATCTAATTGATATTGCAATGGCGGACGGCGTGCTTGCGGATGCTGAGCGACAACTTCTTGAGGCTTATGTACAGGCCTTTGAAATTAGTCAAGAGGAAATTGAACGAATTGTCAATATTGTTTCCATAAAAAATAACAAATCTATCTTTCAATAGAGGAGAGCTTGCTAAGACGTATTTGTGACGTGTGCGGTAAAGATAAAGATAAAGATGTCGATCGAGGGAGGCAAGACTTGTAAAAGGGGCATTTTATGTGTCGAAGCTGCCGGGAAATCGGTGTATTTGATTCAGGGATAACAAAATGTCCTATTTGCAAAACAAAATTAAAGTAACTTTTCATATGTACAACAAAGGAGAAATACAATGAAGAACCCATTCGAAACAATACCTGCAGATCGCGGTCAACCTGAAAGGCGTAATTGCGATAAATGCAATGGCACCGGAAAGGTTAATGGCGAAAAGTGTGGCAAGTGTAATGGTTCTGGAAAAATAAAATAACATACCTAACGAATACAAGTTCCCCGACCGAGGTAAGGTCTTTTGCAAAAAATGCGGAGATGACAGGTCAAGTTTGGAGACGTATGCACCCATTGTGATTGAGCCTGCCCAAAGGCCGGCAAAATCGCCCGACCATAACTAACGGAAAAGGAGAGAAATCATGTCTATCCTCACAGGCACGCGTTGGATTGAAACTTTGCACTTGAACGGAGTTCGGGTTTTGTCAGCTGCGATTACGCTGGTCGTTCTTTATCTGGTCGGTCGGTTAACTGGAATTCTCAGTGGACCGCAGTGGGCGAACGCTTCCTTCATTAATATTCTCTTCATGCCCGCGGCACTGCTGAGCATAGGCTTGGCCGTTATTCTCGTTTTTCGACTGGCGGGGTCAATGGGCGTACCGATGATGGAAGGCCCGGCAGGCCTCATGTCGCTGGTGATGATTGTTTTCATCGCAGTCGGGGATCCACTGATTTGGATCGTTCGGAAATACTACCCGGGGATTGTTCCGGTACAGCGTTTCAACATCATAAATCCACGCGCCGTGATACTCGTTCAAAAAGATGTCCAACCTTCTTAAGGAGTAAACCCAATGCTTTCAGGAAACGAAAACACCCCCTCAATGCAGAAAGGCAATTTTTTCAAGGCAGCGCTTTCGCCAAAGGGCATGATTGGTGACCCACAAGAACACAATCCTATCTTCGCCGGCTGGGGCGCTTGCAAATCGTGTGGCTGCTCTGGGTACATTCAGGGCGGAGCCGGGTACCAAAGTTGCAAAACATGCGGCCATCATTTTTCGCAGCACAGATAGACGCGTCGCGAACTCGTCGATGACCGATGGCATCGATCAAATTACACAGCGGATTCCAACCGGAGGGGGTTACTATGCGCGTCTCTTTCGACCATAAAGAAATCAGTCGCGGACTTTTCAAGAAGAAAATCCATATCGAGGTACTTACGACGGTCAAGTTCTCCGATGAAGAACTCGCTGTCATCAACAATCGCAAACTGAAAGATTTTACAGTCTGGGATCGCAAGCCTGATTTTGTTGACTCAGACAGTATTCCTCAGACTGAACTCGATAAGATAGTTGAGGCGGGGCGCTATACCCTCACAATTGGAAAACTCATGAAGGGAAAGCCCGACAGCTACACGTGTGCTTCGCCCGTCCACGCTAAAAACTACGAACAGGAATTCACCGCCGCGCTTAAAACGCTCAAGGACTTTATTGCCGGAAACGCCGAAAAACCGGAGTCAAAGATGATCGAACTCTGATGCGGGGTACCACCCGTGACTGGTTGCTGCCGAAGGAAGTGGGGTTAAACTGCCCTAGCGAGGAGAGTGTTCTGAGGCAGGCTGCTTAGATGGGTGCGACAACAACGCTAGTAGCCGCCAGTATACGCTGAATTTTCTATCAGCCCGATAGTTTAGATAAAAACCAGCTAAAAAATGCCTAATCCATATCAAAAGTAGCGTTACGCTGCTCAGGGGAGAATAATAGGTTAAACAAGAAGCACAAATGGAGATATCTGGAAACTATAACAAAGTCGGACCGTTGCTCTGAGGGTAAAACAATAATTAGGAGGAGGCAACCACCATGATTAATTCTTATTTTCTTAGAACAGTGATATTCGTATCGCTGTTCATAATCCCGTGTGCATTATTAGCAAATGAGAAAAATAATGAAGTCGAGGACCGAGACAGTCACGTCCAAATAGTGTGGGCATCAGACACGATATACCTGAAAGCATTTCCAGGAACAAGCGTAACAGCAACTACAGCTTTTTTAGCAAAACAAGATTTCGATAAGGTTAGTCTGCGGCTAACTTCATCGCTACGTAAATTAATAGGTGTCTCTGTCCCCAACTTGGAAACAATTTCAAATAATGAATGTGGTGAACAATGTGAAGAGAAGGAGTGTAATCGCACCGATAATGACTCCAAAAAATGCGGGGCAGAAGATAATTGCGTTAATTACATAGTTCACGCGGGGGTATCAAATACAGTAGTTTTAGTTGCTTCGGTACCATTAGGGACTTCAACGGGAACGCACCGAGGGACACTACGTATTCGGTACAGAGATCGCGCGGTTTCAAAAACCCTTAAGATCATACTGGATGTTGAATCGCCAACCGCCACTGTCATTCCTGATAATGTCGCCCTGCCGACTCCAGATCGGCTAGTTAACAATACTGTGACGGGCGAGCAATTCGTGCTTGGGGAGGTGCTTCTCCAAGCCAAGCCAGGGACTCCTCCTGAAAGTATTAAGACGTTAGTTTCTGCATTGGGGGGTGTGTTTCTGGGCTCAATTACCGATCTGGATATCTACCAGATTCAATTCCCCGCGATAGCGGATTCAAGTCAGCTGACCACTGTCATTCAGCAACTCAGCACAGATCCAATCGTTGAGTTCGCTACCAAATCTTGGATGCAATTAGCGCGCAAAATTCCCAACGATCCATTTTGGGGTTCGTGGAGTGGGTTCACTCGATTGTCGCGGACCATGATACCACAGTATATTAATTTACCGTCCGCTTGGAACATCACCGTAGGGAGCAAAGATGTAAAGATCGCGATTATCGATACAGGGTTTCAAAGAGATCATAAAGATCTTAAAGACAACGTCGGATCACTTACCGATCTTCAATTTCTTGGTTCATCGGTCGAACAGCATGGCACAGCAGTAGCCGGCATTATAGGTGCAACAGGGAACAACGGAATTGGACTCAGTGGTGTTATGTGGGACGTAGATGAACTGCTCTACGCAGTGAAAGTGCCTCTTACGCAAGACACGATGACTTTTATAAGCGTAATTTCAGCTATGAATAACGCTATCGATAATGGAGCGAAGATCATAAATTTCAGTGGAGGTATAGACGAGCCATTCCAGTGGTTAACTGACTCAGTTAATTTGGCTTATAAGACATTTCTACTCGATAAAGCAAAGGCCAAAGATGTCGTTTTTGTATTTGCCGCAGGTGAAGACGGAATGAATGATCGGGTAAGTTCTCCTTCTAGCCTCTCCGGCACGTATCAAAATGTAATAAGCGTTACATCTAGTGGTCTATCTGATCAGGGGATCCCAACCAATATCCTGGATAGCGGAGTTAATTTTGGCGATATCACGGTGGCAGCGCCGGGGGTTTATGTATATTCGACGTGGCCAGGCAACTTCTATGGAGCAAATACGGGTACGTCCTTTGCAACCCCTTTGGTGACCGGTTTGGCGGGATTAATACGATCAGTTAGACCTGATTTGCCAGCATCGCGGGTGAAACAGCTAATCATTGACGGGGCAATAGCGGGCGGCAAACAGGTAATTGGGCATAACTTCTACATCATTGATGCCTACGAGTCGTTGAAGTTGTTGAGCGCCAGCCCGATCGCCACGGCGCCGGAGTATGCTTACGTGGCGAACGGGGGCAGCAACAACGTCTCGCAGTACACAATCGGCAGCGACGGGAGCCTCACACCGATGACCGTGCCCACGGTCGCGGCGGGGTCGGATCCCAACTTCGTCACCGTCGATCCGAGTGGGAAGTACGCCTACGTGGCGAACAACGGCGGCAGTGTCTCGCAGTACACAATCGGCAGCGACGGGAGCCTCACGCCGATGGGCACGCCCACGGTCGCGGCTGGGACGCAATCCTTCTCCGTCACCGTCGATCCGAACGGGAAGTACGCCTACGTGGCGAACTACGGCAGCGACAACGTCTCGCAGTACACAATCGGCAGCGACGGGAGCCTCACGCCGATGGGCACGCCCACGGTCGCGGCGGGGTCCAGGCCCTCGTTTGTCACCGTCGATCCGAGCGGCAAGTACGCCTACGTGACGAACTACGGCAGCGACAACGTCTCGCAGTACACAATCGGCAGCAACGGGAGCCTCACGCCGATGGGCACGCCCACGGTCGCGGCGGGGTCGTCTCTCCACTCCGTCACCGTCGATCCGAGCGGGAAGTACGTCTACGTAGGGAGCTACGGCAACGTCTTGCAATACACGGTCGGTAGCAACGGGAGCCTCACGCCGATGGGCACGCCCACGGTTGCGGCGGGGTCGTTTCCCCTCTCTGTCACCGTCGATCCGAGCGGGAAGTACGTTTACGTGGGGAACTACCTTAGTAACACCGTTTCACAGTACACGATCGGTAGCAACGGGAGCCTCACGCCGATGACAACTGCCACGGTCGCGGCGGGGACGGGTCCTGACTCCGTCGTTACCGTAGGCAGCTATTCGTACGCAACGGTACCGGCGGCAGTCATCACGGCGAATCCGGCGCGCTTAGCATCCGGCAGTAGCTCCACCATCACTTGGCATGCAAGCAATGTGAATCACTGCACCGTTACCAGTTCTACAAGCGCCATCCTTGCGGACGGCGACGCGGACGCTCAGAATAATTTCTCGCTCAACTCTCCGCAATCCGTCGTAATCACCGGCCAAACCATCTTCACGATTAACTGCACGACCAACAGTTCCCCGGTTTCCTCGCGGGTCATCGTGAACATCCTTCCCGTCTTCGGTGAATTCTAAAGCGATTACCGAAACTGAGCCGCAGTAAAATCAAAACGACAAAGCACATTTAGAGCCTGCCGCGTGAAACGCTCATCCACCAATAGCTGGACGGTGCACCTTTCCGTGGATTACGTCTTGATGGTTTCACCCTGCGGAATACGATGAAAAGCATTCCTGTGCAGCCTTGGGGGGGGGGATTATGGATTGCTTGATCGAAATGAAGAAACCTCTAGTGGTTGCTGGGCTAGCGTTAGCGCTGAGTCTTGGCCTAAACGTTGTTTAAACGACTTAACTCAACTCCGCGTGTGAAATGAATCAGTGTGCTCGCTGTGCTGTTACTTCTGTCTCCGGTGTGCCGAAAAGTGTGCGGAATTTTCTCCCGTCATCGTAAAATTACCGCTCATTATCGCTCACTATGCACAGTGGCAGGTGCCGTAAGGCGTTGATTTACTTTTGACTGTGCAACGTGAAGCTAACTTTTAACCAGTTGGTCGCAAGTTCAAATCTTGCACGGCCCACCAATTTTCAAATACTTACATCATTCCATAAGTGGGAGTTGTGCTATAGAAGCCGCATTGTGCTATTCAGCGCAATACTGTTGCACATTATCTTTATGATAACTGTTGACCGACGTTTGCGTCGGAGCCGACGGTAAATGTAAATACCAACATACAACAGCAAGACAATCACAAATTGCCGAAAGCCAGCACGCTCATATTTATACAGTATGCCTGCCACTATGATGGTGAGAATGATCCCCGAAAGTTTGAGCCAGCTAGATTTTACAGATAGAACCTCTGCTGCCAACAAGAAGTATGCCGACTGCCGACTGAACCATAACTTTGGTGCGCCGGGATAAACCGGCATGAAGCAGAGAATGAAAGAGTCTTACGAGCAAGGAGTAGCGAACCACTCGGCCCCGAGTTTTGCGCTGGGCATCGCGAGGTGCACAGTGAAGCGTAAACAG
>Ga0315268_10005412_pt1 | contig 13728 bp, 12 predicted proteins | sample C1_top_MG_FD_204535 | JGI IMG/M metagenome (GOLD analysis project Ga0315268, IMG submission 204535) | Sediment microbial communities from Yellowstone Lake, YNP, Wyoming, USA - C1_top | ecosystem: Environmental > Aquatic > Freshwater > Lake > Sediment | place: USA: Wyoming | collected 2017-08-01 | reverse complement strand
ATCCACGCTGAGGGTCGACGACAGGTCTCCCCACCACGTGGCCGCCACCTGGTCCACCTCGTCCGCGGGGGAGGATGAGGCCAACCCGAAGACCGTCGCCACCCTGAGCCTCTACATCGACGGGTCGAGCGCGGGTCTCGTCGCCCACACGTTCGACGCCGCGGCCGTGCAAGTGGTCAGCTCGTCCGCCCCCTTCTGCCTGGGCATCAGCGCCCTCGAGACTCCGTCCAGTGGGACCGTGGCCATCGAATCGCAGGCCCCCTATCAGGGCCTTCTGACCGGGGTTCGGTTCTGGTCGGCGGCCCTCAGCGTCGAACAGGTAGGCAAAGCCAAGAGCGAAGGGCGGGTCCACGACGGGGAGAAGGGCATGGTCTCGGCCTGGTGGTTTGATGAGGCCGAGGCCTTGGTGGCGGCTGACTCGGTCAGCCACAACGACCTCCAACTGACCAGCACGGACATGTGGGCCACCTTCGCCTCCATGTCGTCCCTCGACGTCTATGGCAACGGAGCGCCCGTGGGGATGGTGACCGACGCGCCGTCGGGGACCCCGGTGGGTTACAAGGGCGACACCCAGTTCACCGTGGGGGCCTACATCAGCCACGGAACGGCCCAGAAGGGCCTCCGGGGGGCCGTGGCGGAACTCCGGCTCTGGAAGACCGCCCGCACCTGGGGGCAACTGCAAGACGCGATGTACCGCGGCCTGCTCGGCAGCGAGAGCGGTCTTGCCGCCTACTGGACCTTCGACGACCAGGCCGCCGACAAGACCGGCCGGGGTAACGATGGGCAGGCCTTCGGCTCGCCCACCTACACTCCCTCGGCTGCCCCCGTGGCCAACGAGGGGCCCGAGGTCAAGAATCTCTATGGCGGGCCGGTCACTGAGTTCCAGGAGCCGCTCCAGGGCACGCCCTCGGTCTTGGAATACGGCGAGACAGAACTCGGCGACGACGATGCGCCCCTGGCCCTGTTCAAACGGGCCTACATTTACGTTAACCCCTCCCTCAGGATCGATACGAGGTACGGCATGGGAGAACTCGACCTCATCTACCTCGGTCAGGTCCAGACCAACCCCACTCTCATCGGATTCATCGAGGGTCCGCCCCCGGTGCCGAGCGAGAACCTCAGCCGGCCGCTCTACACTAACCTCTTCCAGCATAACGCCTACTTCGACGCGAGTTCCGTCTCCATCACCCGGACGGAGACCACCGGCTTCACCTTCTCCTCCTCCGACTACAAGACGTCCATCACCATGGATCTCGACCTGAAGCTCGGGCTCTTCGGAAACTGGAAAGTGAACGTGGGGAGTCCGTTCTTCAGCACCGAGACCTTCGTGAACAAGCTCAAGATCGGCCTACATCAGAAGGACAGCTTCTTCCGGGCGGGCCAGACGGACACCAAGTACGCCTCGTCCTGGACCGACATCTTCGTCGATACCCTGGGCCTGCGCGGCAAGTGGGAACCCCAGCAGGCGTCCCAGGCCGAGTACCTCAACCCGCTCACCGGGAGGCGGTTCCTCCCGGCCAACGTGGGCTACGCTCTGGTGGAGTCCCTCACGGCTGACCTGTACATGATGCGGATGCGTTCCACGCGGACGATGGTCGGGCGAACCGTGGTGCCGAACCTGGCCATTCCTCCCGACCGGAACATCATCATCTTCCAGATCAACCCGCACTACGTGAAGAACGGCACGCTCGACGGCAAGGTCGGGATGGTGAACGACCCCGACTACCCGAACGCCGACACCGTCCGCGGCAGCTACTTCAAGCCCACGGAAGCCTACGTCCTGAAAGAGTCGCTGGAGCGAGCCGAGCAAAACCTCGAGGCCTTCTGGAACCAGCTCGACAGCGTGGCCCGGGGAAAGCGAGGCAAGGCCGACCTCGAGGACGTGCCACCCCAGCTCTTCTTCGACTTTGAGGCGCACGTGCCGAAGAGGGGCATCGCCAACACCTACGTCTGGTCGGCCTACGGCGGCCTCCACAAAGAGGAAGAGCAGTTCGCCGCGAGCTCGGAGCACGTCTACACCGGTTTCTACGGCGTCACCTGGGGCATCGGAGCCATGGCCGACTTCGAGGTTGCCTTCAAGATAGGCGTTTACGGCGGGCTCGACCTGCTCCTCGGCGGACAGACGAAGGTCCAAGTCGCAAAGGGCAAGAGCCAATCGGCCACGCTCGGACTGTCCGTGGCGGTCCCCGGAGACTCGATGCTTCAGCCGTATGACCAGGCCTCCAACGCCTACCTTCCCGAGCCGTGCCCGGGGAAGGTGAAGTCCTACCGGTTCATGACCTTCTACCTTCCCCCGTCACAGGAGAATGCCGACGCCTTCCAGCAGGTGGTCGACCAGAACTGGCTGCAGTGTAGCAGCGACCCCGACGCCATCGCCCTCCGCGGAGCACAAATCGAGGACAATGGGGTCTGGCGAGTGCTGCACCGGGTCACCTACGTGAACCGGGTCCCGCCTTCGTCGGACACCGCTCCCTCCCAGACCGTCGACAAGGGCGGGGCGCGGGACATCGCCGTAGACGATAACCTGATTCTCATATCCCTCGTCGAGGAGGCTCTCGGCGGCCTGACTCCCACGCCGGCCAACATCGGCGCGGCCTTGTCCACGGTGCTCGACCCGACCGACGGGTCGCCCTCAAGGTTGGGGCAGGTGTTCCCGTGGTGGCAGACCTTCATCAACACGACTCACGGGACCACCCCCAGCCAGGCGGCAGTGGCTCTTCTCAACCAGATCATGGACTCCGCCCTCAGCTACTTCGAGGCGGGATACGCTTCGGGGGTGCTGCCGCTGTAGCGGGGTCTTGGGCGACTCAACTCGGGAACAAACGAGCGGGGCGGGAGTCCCTGGCCCGCCCCGCTCGGTGGCGCTGAGGCGCCCCGTCCGTGCAGCCGGCTTTGTCTGCCCCTCCTTCGCTACCAGAGGCTTGGCGTCAGCCGCAACACGGTGGACAAGTACACGGCCAAGGACTAAGTCGTGAGCCCCGAACCCCGAATGCGGCTGCGAAAGCCCAGACCCATCGGAGGAAAAAGGATTGTTTCGACATGGAAGAAACCTCACTTGTAAGTAGCACCCATGGAGCGTATGATGGGTGTGCTGGGAAATGCTGGCGGGAGTGGGCCCAAGCCGAGGAGGGAGATTGGCTCAGTGTACAGGTGGAGGCTAGCCGTTGTCCTCGCGTTGGTGATGGTGGTGGGCAGTTCCTCAATCGCTCTTGCGAAAAACTACGATTCACCGCCGCCCCTTGATCAGATCAAGCCGGGCGACACCCTCGACTACGGAGATGCTGATGTCAAGGTTCTTTGGATGGAAGGGAGGGCCCCGGGAGGAGGCGTGACTATCCGGGGCAGCTACTCGGATGGGTATGTCTTCGGAGCCACAGACATCTGGTTTATATACAACGACCCATTCGGCCTAGACAACGGGCCCTACGGATATGGCGTCACCGAGGCGCCCACTGTTTATGAGGTTGACTACATACGGGCATACACCAAGCTCTATGATCAGCCCTCCGGGTCCCAGTCCTGGTACCTGAAGGACAGCGAGATCGCGGAGCGCTACAACGACAATACCTCAGGCGAGGCGTGGGTCCAGTACCTCCACTACACGTGGCTGGCCCCGGCGACCATCGGATTCAAGGCAACAACCTACCACAAAGTCCAGGACGAAGAGCTGGGCTGGGATAAGAACTTCACGACTACTGATTCCTTCTAGGAGGATGCCAGAGGCTTCTGTTGCCCTGAGCACTTGCTCAGGGCAACAGGATCTCTGAGCGTTGCTGACATTGATGAGACAAAGGCTGATGATCGTCTTCCTCGCGCTTTCAGTGCCGCTGGCTGCCCTTCTCGCCATGGTAGGTTGTGCCGGCGAACCGGCCGCCGATGGTTGGATTCATTGCGAGTTGCGCACGGAGGATGACGGGGTAAGGATGTACTGGGTTACGGAAACCGGAGATCTCGACCTGACTCTGTTGGCATTGGTTGGCACGCGAGGGACCGGTTTGACAGAGCTGTTGTTTGGGCTGTTTGTGGATGGACGGCAGTGGCCGGCCATCTGGGATGGGCGGGAAGCGATGGTGTTTGTCGCGAGTCTACAGCCCAACTCCAGTCGGGAGATTCAGTTCTGTGTCAGAGGGCTGCCTCGCGGAGTTCATGCTCTATATCTGCTCTCCACCGTTCTCCCCGCATGCGACAGGGGTCTTACGGAGGACTACATCATGAGCGATCCAGTTCCCGTTGACATGAATCCCTTCACAGTGGAATCGAGATCTCCCATTGAGGCCTCTCTAGACCAAGTCGCCTTGGCAACTCCAGGTCCAGCCGTGGATGTGCTGCAAGCAGTGGATCAGTACGGTGTCCTCTGTGTGGACCCCAATGCTCTTGCCATCGATCCCTCCTTTGACCTTCGTGACAGGCAGACACTCTTCTACGTGTGGCGCAACGAGAGCGACAAACCGGTACAGGCACGTTTCGTGTTGCTGGTTGACTGGGTAGAGACGCCTTGGCCAAGCCGGCAAACGGTGGCACTAGAGGTCGAGGCCCAACCCAACGAGGTCGTGGTAGAGGAGATAGGTCTGTCGGGCCTCCCCATAGGTGACCCGAGCTATGTAGCGGTACTTGCCTTCTTGCAGCCGCTGCGGCCGTTCTGGCTACTAGACGACTCAGGACATACCTACGCCGACCCGGAGGGCGGGCAGGCCCTCGGCTCCAACTACGTGGTGGTTCTAGGTCGTTGAGAGGTGTGGTCGATTCGATGGAGTACGCCATAGAGGCGATCGGGCTTGGCAAGGTGTCGGCCCACAGATGGCTCATACGCGATGTCAACCTTAGAATCAGCAGGTCAGCCCTCTACTTCCTCGTGGCCCCAAACGGCGCGGGAAAGACGACCTTGCTTCGTCTACTTGCCGGCCTTTCGAGAGCCTCATCCGGAACGGCGACGGTGTTCGGGCGCCAGGTTTGGGGGGCTGGGCCAGAGGTTCTATCGCAGATCGGGTTTGCCCCGGCCGACGGTGGATACTACCCCAACCTTACGGTTGACCAGAACCTTGAGGTGGCGGCAGCTGTCCGCCGCGGGTTTGACCGCCAGGCAATTGATGAAGCCGCGACCATCCTCGACCTCTGTCCACTAAAGGGACGAAGAGCAGGCACTCTATCCAAGGGACAGAAAAAGCGCCTCGCGATTGCCTGCGCCTTGGTAGGGTACCCGGCCGTGCTCCTTCTCGATGAGCCTTACGCCAATCTGGATGCCGATGGACTTGATGTGGTTGAGGAGCTACTCTCCGTGGTGTGCGCCAGGCACGGGACGACTGTGGTTATAGCCTCCGCCCTGCCCCCGAACGACCTCGGGCGTGCCGCGGTGGTCGGTGTCATTGACCAAGGACGATTCTCCGGAGAACGGGTTCTTGCCGAGGGGCTCACTCAGGCCGAAGTCAGGGCCATGCTCAGGGAATTGATGGCCGGCTCGTCTGGAGGCAGCGATGATAACTCTGATCAAGGTTGAGTGGCGCAAGCTATCCCACACGCCATTGCTGGTGGCCTCAGTGATGGCCCCTCTCTTGGGGTCACTGGCTGTATTGATCATCCCATTGCGGCATAGCCGAGCCATCTGGTTCGACTACATAGCCACTAATCTTTGGCTAACCCATGCCCTGCTGATCCCGCTAGTGATGGGGCTCGTGACCGCTTATGTCTTCGGAAGGGAGTATACGGCTGGAACAGCCGCTAGCCTGCGGTTGTCCCGTTTCACTGTCTGGCAAGTGATACTGGCGAAGTGCGCCACTGTGTTGGGCATAGGAGCTCTAATGACCGGCATCGCCGTTATCACGACTTTCGTTTCTGCAATGGCCGCGGGGTTTGGTGGATTCTACTGGGAGGTCGTGCTCAGGTACGTATCCGTATCGCTGCTGTCGTGTGCGGTTGCGGCCTGCTCCGCGCCGTTTGTTGCTATAGTCGCCATCTGGGAGAGGGGCGCCTTCGCGGCTTCAGTCCTCGCGGCGACCGCCCCCTTGTCCGGGGTTCTTCTCATGGCCGGTTTCGCCTCTCGACTCAACCCCTGGGGACTCCCGATGCTGTTCGTATCACGCTTCTTGAGCCTGGTCTCCAGGGACCCGCTGCAGGCAATGAAGCCGGTTTGGCCGACAGCCGTCGTGTCCGTCTTGGTGGGGCTTATGGTCACGGCTCTGATGCAGTCGCGGACAGATATTCAGTCGGAGAGGTAGCGCGCTAGGCGGATCCTGATCCCTCTGGAACCAGGGGCCTGGTCGCTCCGCCCAACTCCCAGCGTGACCAGCCGGGTCGTGTCCAAGGGGCTGCCCGCCTTCGGTAGCAGGGGGTCTGCGGCAGCCATGTCGACGATGACATAGGAATCCGCCTTCGCCATCTGAAGCGTGTCCGAGATCGCTGCGTCAATTGAGCGGACATCCTGGAACACGCCTACCGGCTTTGCCGGGCCAACGGTGGGGCGGCGGGCGTGCACGGGGAGACGTTCGAGGGCATCGAGGATACCAGCCCCAGGCAGTGAGGCAAGTGATGATCCCGAAGCCCGATGGGGGCGAGCGGCCGCTGGGGAAGATGCTGCGTCTGATCAAGATGTGGCTGGCCGGCGGATGTCGCGCCCGCAGGCCTTGACGTGAAACCAGTCCGAGAACCTCTACAACTGCGCCCGGGAGACAACCGGCGGAAGACTCATACAGTCTTGTGCTATGATGGGTGTGCGACCTGCTTGATGCACCGGCAGCGTGCGGCGGCGGGGTGTGAGAGATGTGGTTTGTTGACATGCACTGCCACATCGATGCTTACGACGATCCGGTCTCGGTGGTGGCGGAAGCCGAAGCAAACCTGGTCCACACCGTCGGAGTAACCAACCTGCCGTCAGGTTTTGAGCGCATGGAACCTCTATTGCATGGACGCGAGTATGTCTGCCCGGCGCTCGGCCTTCACCCCCAGCACGCGTTCCGGCAGCATTTCGAACTGAAGCGCATGTTGAGCCTGCTCGATCGTACAAGGTACATAGGCGAGATCGGCCTCGATTATTCGACCCCGAGCAGCACGGACAGACAGGTCCAGCGCCACATCTTCGGCCGGATACTGGAACACTGCCAATCGGCAGGGAACAAGATTCTCTCGGTTCACTCGAGACGCTCAGCCGCAGATGTCATCAGCGCTATCGGAGGAGAATACCCCGGCAAGGTGATCCTGCACTGGTTTGCGGGCTCTAGGAAGGAACTCGAGCGGGCTGTCTCATATGGCTACTACTTCTCCGTGAACCCCGCGATGGCTCGCACAGATCGAGGAATAAGCCTGATCCGAGCGATTCCGCGCGAGCGTCTCCTAACTGAAACTGACGGGCCGTACGTGAACGTCAACCGCAAGCCGGTCCGGCCTCGCGACGCCCACAACACGGTCCTTCTCCTGGGCGGTCTGTTGAACCTGGACGTTGCGGAGTTGGCCGGCGTAGTCTATCAGAACTTCCGGCAACTGCATGGGGACATACCACAGAAACCGGAACTGCGAGGGCAAACCAATGGCCAAGAAGCAAGATGATGACAGGCTTATTCTTCTCCTGAATGAGGAGGTCTCAAAGCAACTCGATAGTGTCTTCGAGCGGCTCGAGAAAGATGAAGACGCCCGCTCCCGCTTCATAGACGACCCTGTCGCGGCCCTCAAGACTCTTGGGATCGAGGTCCCGCCGGACGTCGATGTCAGTCTCGCCAACCGGGTTCGTCTTCACCTGATGGGGGACGAGAAGTTCACCGTCTGGGCACAAGACTACACCCGGGAACTCCAGGCGCGGTATGGGGATGTCATCACCGTGGACGAACACCTCCGGACCATTGAGAAGGACGTGGACGCAGCCCTTCGAGAGCACTTGCCTCCCGGATTGGCCAGAGAGTACACGGAGGCGGCCGGGGCCCGTGTTTGCGCCTTTGCCCTTGTGACGGTTGCGCTGGCCTTCCTAGCTGTTGGTTTCGTTACCGCAGTGGCAGTGTTCAACGGAGGGCTCGGCATTAACCTGGGAGGCTTCTGGAACGTCGGAGTGTCCGTGGATTACGTGGTGGGCCTCGGCACGCAGGTCAGCGGCGTCGGAGTTGGGGGGTGGGGCGGCCCTGATGGATGACGTCGGGACTAGGTGCGCCGGAGGGATAAGCCTTCCGCACACGGTCACCCTGATGACCACTGACCGCTGCACCGCGAGTTGCCGGACATGTGGGGTGGGTGCCGGGCCGACGGGCTCACAGCGCCTCTCCCTTCACGACATGCGCCGTTACGTCGATGAGGCCGCAGAACTTGGAGTGCGCTTGGTGGTCTTCTCCGGTGGCGAGCCCTTTTTTCTGGGCCAGGAGCTTGACGCCGCCGTAAGGCACGCCGCCTCTGCGGGCCTCCTCACCCGAGTTGTCTCCAACGCCTACTGGGCGGTCAGCCAAGAGGCCGCCCTGGGGCGGCTGGCTGAACTGCGTGAGGCCGGGCTGTCCGAGGTCAACTACAGCACCGGGGATAACCACCAGCAGTTTGTGCCCGTTCAGAACGTGGTCAACGGGATCCGCGCTGCCGCGCGACTGGGAATGAGTTGCGCGGTCATGGTGGAACTCCACGAGGGGAGTTCTTACACCGGCGATAGCCTGAAGGCCGAGAGGGAGCTGTCTGAGGTTGTCGGTGACCCCAAGGGTAGGTTCCACATTATCGAGTCCCCCTGGGTGGATGTGAACACAGATGCTTCCCAGAGACCAGGTGGGGGTCATCTTCTCACAAAGCAGACGCTGAAGCACCGGACCGGCTGTGCCGGCATCATCGGGACCATCGCTGTCGATTCCGGCGAAACCATGGGTGCGTGCTGCGGGATTACCCGGAACAGGATACCCGAGTTGACTATCGGCTCGCTAAGACGGAACTCGATGGCCGAACTGGTGGCCGCGATGAAGAGCGACTTCATGAAGCGCTGGCTCTTTACGCAAGGACCCGAACATATCCTCGCCTGGGCCGCGGAACTAGACACCGCCATTGAGTGGGAAGCGAGGTACGCCCACCAGTGTCACGCATGCTATGCCGTCTACAGAGACCCGGCCGTGCGGGCGGTGGTGGCCAGGCGCTACGAGAGAAAACTCCTGGACGTTAGCCTTCAGTACTGGATGATGACAAGACCCGACGCCCACGGACGAGGCACAAGCAAGACGGCTCAGGAGGAACAAGGGGAGGAAAGCCGCAATGACAACCCCGAGCAGCACCTCGAGCTTGAGGCGGTATGAGTTTCGCGCCCAACCACAGACCCTGGTCTCCTCATTCGCACTGGAGAGTGCCGCTCCGCGCATTGTTTCGGCCGGACTCAGCCAGAACATCCTGGGCGTGGCCGAAACCGGCCTCCAACTCGGACCGGCCGGCAGTCCCCGTCAAGAAGATGCCGCGGCGCAGTTCGTGGAGCGCCTGTGGGCACAGGCCCTGGAGGCCCTCCTGGACTGGGAAGCACAGCAGTCCCCGAAGTCCAGAGAATGCTGCTTGCCCTTCGCTGATGTCGCCCTGGACGCCCTGGCGCAAGCTTCCCTCGAGATGCTCATCCCGGGGTTCGGAACCCCTCTTCCATCAGCCGCTCAAATTCACGCCACGTGCCGGGAAACCACCGCGGGTGGCGATGATCGCGCTGTTATCCGGTCCTACTATCGACACTACGTCCGGCGACTGGTCTTGTTCGCTCTTACACAACTAGCCGACATCCACGTCGGCCCCGACAGGACCTTTTCAAACCTGCGCCATAGGAACCTGTTCTTCCTGAGCAGGCTTGGCTCATGTGAAGCGGATGTTCGCAGGTTGGACATTCCGGCGCCCTCAACAGACAGGAGCACGCTGGACGAGGCGGTGGCCCGGAGCGGTAGGGTCGCCGACATGATAGGATCCATGTCCTTTGTGGGCCGTCTACCTTACCCTCAAGGGGCAAGGAGAACAATCCTGTGCGGCACGGAGAACTCAGATCACGCGGCGATGAAGGATAGTGGCACGATATTCCTTAGCGGCGATCCCCCGGACAACAGCGTTGTCTTTCGCTGTGAAAAAATCGAAAAGGAGATCGGGGCACCCATTTCCTCCATCAGTCGCGACCTGGTCGAAGTAGCGACGTACGTCTTCGCGGGAGACTCGCTGGTTCATCGCACCGCGAGGTGGCGCCGTGCGATGCATTTCGTGATTCCCGTTCGCAATCTAGAACGCTGGACCAGCGTCTCTCCGGATCTAGGCATGCTTCTAAGCTTCGTCGCCGGTGATCACATCTCGGTCGAGTTCGTGCAGAGGCAGGCCGAAGAGGTGAAGGAAGTAGACGGCGAACCGGTGCCAGGGGATTGTGTATGCCTTCTTTCCGGGGGGCTGGATTCGTTTGCCGGAGCGCTGCAACTCCTCATGGACCGGCGTCGCCCGGTGCTCCTCGGGCATTTCAAACAGGGTCACGTGGCCAGTCGCCAGAGGGAGGTGGCGGGCGCGTTGAACAGATTCGCCACCGGGGACCTTGCGGTGGGCAAACTGGCTGCTCTGCGGCTGGACTCCGGACTGACAGCGAAGCGGAAACAACATGGGTTTAAGGGCAAGCTGGAATACACACAGCGCACTCGGTCGTTCTTGTTCCTATCCCTGGCCCTGGCCGTCGCGGACGGACTGGGCCTGCAGGAAATCTTCATCCCGGAGAACGGGGTCGTGGCTCTGAACGTCCCCCTCGCCGCCTGTCGCACGGGTTCGCGTTCGACCCGGTCCGCTCACCCCCGCTTCCTGTGGTCCTTCCAGGAGGTAGTCCGCCGGTTGTACGGGCGTGAGTTCAAGATACGCAATCCGCTGATCTTCACGACCAAGGCCGAGGTTCTAGAGACTTTCAGGGGTTCAGGTGTGGAGGAGGTTCTCGGCCAATCGATCTCCTGTAGTCGGTATTGGTACGGGGTGATGATGGACGGGCGCCGGGGGGGCCGCGACTGTACGCACTGCGGTACATGCCTGGCGTGCCTGATTCGCCGTGCGGCGATGGTTGAAGCGGGCCTAGCCCGGCATGACGCTTACTACATCATGCAACCCTTCGAGGAGTTTGACTCTCTCAAGGAAGGAGAACGGCTGGGGCTGTTGCATCTGGTGGATTTCTGCACCGCAATCAGCGATGCTTCAGACGAAGAGATACTGCTCCGCCATCCGCAACTGATGCTGCCCAACAGGTACTTCTCGGATGTCGCGAAAGGAAGCATCGCCACGCTCGAGGCCGCCGGTATGTACCGGCGGTTCGCCAACGAGGTCCTCAGGATGGCGCGAGAAGCAGGCGGAAGCCGGGGTGAAACGGAGCCCCCGTTACTCAGGATAGCGGGGCTGACTCCGTAGGGGATGAATCTAGGGACCCGCGCTGGTGGCGGCGGTGAACCGCAAGCCGCGGGGATGGAGCCGGCTTTTCAGCATCGGTACGCTGGAACCGTCCTATCGGACGGTGGACCGCTACACCGAGGCTCTGTTCATGGCAGTTCCCGCCGGCGGATGTCGCGCTTGCATGCCTTGACGTGAAACCAGTCCGAGAGCCGGATGCGGGAAAACCGCACGTCCGGTTCGATGAACGGGTCCGAGAAACCGAGTCATGGACGGGCTATTGAGGCCCTCCCAGAGGAAACGGGGAGCCAACGGATAGGCCCGGCCTACCACCACGGCGCTCGGGTTAGCTCTACCGGAGGGGAGGCACTCCCTTGATCGAGTACACAACTACCATGGATGACACGGTAGAGTTCAGCCGTTTCCACCTCAGGCACTCAAAGGTGAGCAAACGGAACATGGCTGTGGGGTCGGTCGTGTATGGCCTTTGCTTCCTTCTTATCGCCGACCTCGGCCATCTCTTCTCCACGCCAGTTGGACCCATCGCTGTGGGGCTCGTCGGGGCGCTTGTCTACTCACCAATCCAGACGTGGTCAGTCGTGAGGAACGCTCGAACACGCTACTCTGAAGGCAAGAACATAGGGTTATCTGGCTGGCACCGGCTCAGCCTCCGTGAAGATGCTTCGTACGAGGAGTCCGAGGGTGGAAGCGACCTGAGGCTGTTCAAGGCCATTGAGCGCATTGAGCAGAACAAGTCGCATGTCTACATCTACACAAGCGCCCTGACTGCCTTTGTCGTGCCAAAGGCCAAGGTCGCACGGGGTGACCTAGCAACCTTTGTCGGTGAGTTGAGGGCTCGGATCGGGCAACCCGGCTAACCAGCGGCTCGAGCGGACGCGCAAGGCCAACTGAACCGGGCGGGGAATCCTACCGCCGCTGAGCCGCAAGTCGTTAGCGTGCGCCGTGAAACGTGTCGCGTTCTTGCAGGTGCAAGTCCTGCCGAGGCAGTTGGCGGCACACTCTACCGGACAGATGACCTGCGCGGCCACCTGATGATGAAGGAAGAGGCGATGCCGATGGCTGTCACAGCCGAGAGTGTGCGCAAGGTCTACGGTGACACGGTTGCCGTCGACGGTGTGTCACTGGACGTCGCCGAAGGCGAGATCTTTGGCATCATCGGACCGAACGGCGCGGGGAAGACCACACTGATCGAGTGCGTGGAGGGACTTCGCCGTCCTGATGCCGGGAGTATCCGTGTTCTCGGCCTCGATCCAGTCAAAGATGCCTACGAGCTGCGCGAGCGTATCGGCATCCAATTACAGTCTGCCGCGCTTCCCGAGCGCATCAGGGTTGGTGAGGCACTGGACCTCTTCTCGGCGTTCTACCAGCGGTCGATGGATTGGCGCACACTACTCGAACTGGTGGGGCTGCAAGGCAGCGAGCGTGCTTACGTGACGAAACTCTCCGGTGGCCAGAGGCAACGTGTATTCATCGCCCTGGCGCTCGTGAACGACCCGGATCTGGTCTTCATGGACGAACTCACCGCGGGGCTGGACCCACAGGCCCGCAGGGCGATGTGGGAGGTGGTTCGCGGCATCCGTGAGAAGGGCAAGACGGTCGTCCTGACCACGCACTTCATGGAGGAAGCGGAGCGCCTGTGCGACCGGGTCGCGATTATCGACCACGGCAGGATCGTGGCCCTCGATACCGTTCGAGGACTCATCGGCTCACTTGGGGCCGAGTACCGTGTGGCCTTCTCGGCGGACGGCCCGGTCGAAACAAAGTCCCTCCAGATACTCCCTGACGTCATACGAGTGGAGCAGGTCGGGGAACGGGTGGTCGTCTACGGTCGAGGAAGTGCGATGATCGGAGCAGTGACCGACGCCTTGAAGACGGACGGCATCAGGTTTCGCGACCTCAGGACCGAGCAGCCAACTCTCGAGGACGTGTTCCTCACGCTTACCGGCAGAGAGATGCGGGAGTAGGAGTGGTCGGATGCGCGCTTATCTCAAACTGACTCTCACATTGGCCAAGCTCTACTTGCGCGACCCGGTCGGGGCCTTCTTCACCCTGGCGTTCGCCCCGCTGTTCGTGGTTCTGCTGGGCGCGATTTCCGGCAACGATCCGAACCCGCTCCTCGGCGGCCTAGGGTACCTGGATGCGAACCTGCCGGCCTACGCCGCCATCGTAGTCGGTATGGTGGGGCTTCTGACGGTCCCGATAGGCACCGTAACGAGGCGGGAGTCGGGGGTACTCAGGCGCTTCATGGCCACACCCCTCCGTCCGCTGACCTACCTCGCCGCTGATGTGTCTGTGTATCTCGTCATGACATTGCTCGGCATCGTCCTGGCCTTCCTCACGGGCATGATCGGGTTCGGCGTCCGGTTCCAGGGCGACATGCTCGGAGTGATGGCGGGCACA
>Ga0315268_10005411_pt1 | contig 13728 bp, 11 predicted proteins | sample C1_top_MG_FD_204535 | JGI IMG/M metagenome (GOLD analysis project Ga0315268, IMG submission 204535) | Sediment microbial communities from Yellowstone Lake, YNP, Wyoming, USA - C1_top | ecosystem: Environmental > Aquatic > Freshwater > Lake > Sediment | place: USA: Wyoming | collected 2017-08-01 | reverse complement strand
AGGCATATTTTTCATTGATGAACCGCCGTTCCAGAAACGTCCGGCGCCTCCAGAGGACGCGATTGCCAGAACAGGAAATCGTCAAACGCCGATTGCTCTGTCCGACGGCGTCGCGTTTCCTCTCACGAGCTTTTCGGTTGACAGTTTTGTGAAGAACGTGCTTTCCGGTCAGCCCTATCCTTTGAGTGTGCTATTCCTCTCTGGCGGCAATTCACTGTTCCAGACGCTGAATCACCATGACTTTGCAAACGCTCTCAAGAAAGTTGAGTTCGTTGTAAGTTTTGACACGATGATCAACGAAACGAGCGAGTTTGCACACCTGATTCTACCTGAGCCTACGTTTCTCGAGAAGTGGGGCGAGGTTTCCAATGTTCCGTCGGTTGGGTTTGCACATGTGGGAATCCAACACCCTGTAATTCAGCCGCTCCACGATACGCGCCATACCGGAGATGTCTTGATCGAGATTGCAAGACAGCTGGGGGGAACAGTTGCGGCTGCATTTCCCCTCGACACGTATGAGGAAGAAATCAAATACAGAATGCAGGGTATCTATTCGTCGGGTGAGGGAGCCGTTGCAACTGAGGGTGTAGGAAAACTATGGCTTGAATATTTGCAGCAGAGGGGATGGCAGATTGGGCGCTATGCTTCCTATGAAGAATTCTGGGATCGCCTTCTGGAACATAGCGGCTGGTGGAATCCGATCCGGAAGAAAAAAAGTTGGCGTGAGGTCTTTCGTACTCCTTCGGGCAAATTTGAATTTTACTCGCAGTTGCTCAGGACGTCTGTGGAGCGTCTTATTGACAAAGCCGGCGGACGCAAATCTCCACAGAATGTGGAGTTGGTGCTGAATCGGCTCAACATATCAGCCCGCGGGGATAGTGTATTCCTTCCTCATCACGAGCAAGTTCCCTATGAAGAGGACATGCCGATGCATTTGATAACGTTTCATGTGTTGCCGAATCCCGACGGCCAGGGCAGCAATCTACCGATGATGCAAGAGATGTTCGGATATACAGCTCGGCACTACTGGAGCTCGTGGGTTGAAATACATCCGGAGACTGCAGCAGCGTACGGTATTGCGGATGGTGCGTGGATTTGGGTCGAAACTTCGATCGGACGTGTCAAGGTTCAGGCGAAGCTCTCCCAGGCTATCGTGCCGAATGTGATAGCGATCCCGTTTGGGTTAGGCCATACCTCGTACGGTCGGTATGCCAAAGGGCACGGTGTGAATCCGCACTGGATTATTCGAAATCTCTATGATTTGATTAGCGGAAAGCCCGCGTTGGAAGCCACCAAAGCGAAAATCTCGTTAGCCAGCTAAGTATCGGGAGCAGCTGCAATGCCACGATGGGCGATGGTAATCGATCTGGACAAATGTACGGGCTGTGGTGCATGCATGGCCGCCTGCAAAATGGAGAACAACGTTGCAATTGTTGATGCTGAGGAAGCACAGGCCGGCCGTGCGTTGTTCTGGATGGATTTGATCATTACTCACGAAGGTGAATATCCGAACGTGCAGGCGAAGCGAATGCCCAAACCCTGCTTCCAGTGCGACAACCCACCCTGCACAAAGGTTTGTCCCGTGCGGGCAACGTACCGAAACGAGGACGGATTGGTGGCACAAATCTATCATCGTTGCATTGGTTGCCGCTACTGCATGGCGGCGTGCCCATACACCGTGAAAGTCTTCAATTGGTATGAGCCGCGATGGCTTGATGGAGCTACTAAATGCTTCAATCCGGACGTCTCACTGAGAATGGTTGGAGTTGTTGAAAAGTGCTCATTCTGCGCCCACCGTTTGCAGCATGTGAAAGAGGTTGCCGATCTTGAGGAGAGAGCTCTCCAAGACGGAGAGTACATTCCTGCGTGCGCAGAAAACTGTCCGGCAGATGCGATCTATTTCGGAGATCTCGAGAATAAGGACAGCACCGTTTATAGACTTTCCCGGGGCTACCGAGCTTCTCGGGTTATGGAGGATCTCGGTGTCGAACCGAAGGTCTATTACCTCTCGAAACGAATGGCGTGATGGATATGACGACCCAATCCGAGTCTGAGCAGGATGCTGCGCTGTATCGTCCAATCTATGAAACGGGAAAAGGCTACTATGTCGCCGCAGCAATTTTGCTGGCAATCTATCTCTGGGCGCTTTACATGTACTATACGCAGCTGCGGACGGGGTTGGGCGTAACAGGGATGAATCAACCCGTCACGTGGGGATTCTATATTGTCAACTTCGTCTTCTTCATTGGGATCAGCCACGCCGGCACATTGATTTCGGCCATCCTGCGTTTGTCGAAAGCAGAATGGCGGCGACCGATCACACGAATGGCGGAGGTCATAACGGCAATTGTCCTTGCCATTGGAGGACTTCATCCCATCATTGATCTGGGCAGGCCAGATCGGATGTTGAACCTTTTGGAATCGGGGCGGCTGCAGTCTCCGCTGCTCTGGGATGTCACAAGTATTACCGCATACTTCACGGCAAGCACCGTTTACCTCTACCTGCCGATGATTCCGGATATCGCCCGCATTCGGGATCGGGGGGGCAAACTCACATGGCTGTATACATTTATGGCGTGGGGTTGGCAGGGTACCGAGCGCCAAAAGCGTGTCCTGAATAGAGCGATCAACATTCTGATGGTGATGGTCATCCCAATTGCCATATCTGTTCATACTGTGATTTCGTACATTTTTTCGATGACCTTGCAGCCGGGTTGGCACAGCACGATTTTCGGTCCCTATTTCGTGGCGGGGGCGATTTTTTCCGGTATCGCTGCATTGCTCATTGTGATGATCGTGTTTCGCAAGGCATTTCACTTTGAGGACTATCTGAAGGAGATCCATTTTCGGTATCTGGGTACCCTGTTGCTGATCATGTCGCTCATCTGGTTCTATTTTACGTTTTCGGAATACCTGACGGGCGTCTTCGGTGCAGAGCCTCATGAGATGGATGTGATCCTTTATAAACTGAATGGGCCCTTTGCATTTTTCTTCTGGGGAATGGTTCTCTGTAACTTTGTGATCCCCGTAACCATTCTAAGTTTTCGCAAGCTGAAGACGATTCGAGGTGTACTCATCGCATCGATTGCGGTCGTGATCGGGATGTGGCTCGAGCGATTGATAATTGTCGTACCATCGCTTGCAAACCCGCGAATGGAGCTTCCCCTCGGCATTTACGTCCCCACTCTTGTCGAGTGGGCGATGTTTGCTGGGGGGCTGGCGGTCTTCGCTCTAGGATTTATGGTGTTTGCAAAATTCTTTCCGTTAATTTCAATCTGGGAAATCGAAGAAGGCCGTCAACACGGGATCAAAGAAGTTGAACAACGCATCCACAGCTATCTTCCCGGCAAGCAACTTCGCGGTCAAGAAGGATCAGGTTGACACAAGGAGCGGAAACCGGGATCCACTAATTTACCATTTACTCTAACCTTCGAAAGGAACTCTGCTATGAAAACGTCTCGCATCATTCTTGCTGTCTTTGTTTGTGCAGTCGTTTTCCCCTTTTTGACGCAGGCACAGAACAAATACGTAGGGACAAAAATGTGTGGGATGTGTCACAGAACTGAGAAGCAGGGAAAACAACTTGATATATGGCAGAAGAGCAAGCACGCCGAAGCGTACAAAACACTCACAACAGCCAAGGCGGATGAGTTTGCTAAGGCAAGGGGGCTCACGAAACCGGCTGTGGAATCCCCGGAATGCCTCGAGTGCCACGTCGTGAAGGCTGATGCGAAGCTTTTCGACGCGAAATTCGACATTAAGGACGGCGTGCAGTGCGAATTGTGCCACGGCGCAGGGTCCGCATACAAGAACATCATGAAAGACAAGTCGAAGGCGATCGCTGCCGGTCTCACTGATTTCAAGGATGAAGCGGCGATCGAGAAGTTCTGCAAAACCTGCCACAACGAGAAGAGTCCAGTGCACAAAGAGTTCAAGTTCAAAGAAATGTGGGGTAAGATCAAACACTCCATTCCGAAGGGCTAAGAACGCCCTGATGAAGGGCAACCTAAAATTGTGAGCGCTCTGCAATACACGAAGAAATCTCCAGATCGTGCGGAGCGCTCACGAGTGTCCGGTTTTTCGCGCACTGTTTCAGCTGCACCTCCAGGCGGGGGACCGGATTGTCCGTGAGTTTTCCTCCTCTCACTGAACCTATACGGGTGCGCTCTATGAAACGTTCAGCACCAGTTCTGTCCCGATGGATGCCTGTGCTTGCTGCTATGGTCGTGCCGGGTCTTCTCAGCGCGCAACTCGTGCAGCTGAGGCTCGTGACCTCGGCGTACGCCTGGCAACAGCAGGACACCGTCGACGAAACGTCGCAGCATCTTTTTGGCTATCAAACCGCGCAACTGTCGGTCGCCGGCGAGCACCTGTCTCTTCACACCTACTTTCAGGGATTCAACGATTTTGCCGGACCGGTCAAGAATCAGGGTCGCATCCGCGTGTACAATCTGTATGCCAAGTACAGCGGTCTGCTCAATGTCCTTGACATCGGATTAGGCCGGCAGGCGGTCTTCGGCGGTGTTGGCAATGGAACCATCGATGGAGGGAGTGCGACGCTCCGGTTGTTCGATTCGCGGCTGAAGCTGCTCGGTTACTACGGCTCCCATCCGCCGTCGTACTACAAACTGAGCATGATCGACAATGTCGGTGACAACTCAATGCTCGGCGGACGGTTGACCGCGACGCCGGTCTCCTTCGGGACGGTGTCCGTCAGCTATGTTCGCAAAACCATGAAGCCGGAGTCGTATCTGGCGGTGCGACGCGATACGCTCTTCAACCCGTACAGTAGCGAGATTCGTCCGTATGCCGTTGCGGAGGAATATGTGGGTGGCGATGTGAGCGTGGAGTACGGCGATCGGGTAAGTGCCTACGGACGGTACGATTATGATCTGAACCAGGAGCAAACAGACCGCATTCAGGTTTTCACCCGTGTGAAGGTCGCCGAGCCGTTCGCGCTGACCGGAGAGTATATTTATCGTGAGCCGCGGTTGTCGTACAATTCTATTTTCTGGGTCTTTACTTCAACAACTGTTACGGAGCTTGATGGAGGATTTGAGGTCGCTCTTCCGAAGAACTGGCAGTTTTTTGCCAAGTACGGGTACGTCTCCTATGGCGGCGACGACCGCTCCGACCGGGCGACGCTGGGGCTCAATGGGCGCTTGTTATCGATGAGCGCATCCTTCGGAACGGGTTTTGGCGGCGAGTTGAAAAACCTTGCTTTCACTGCAGGCTATCCGCTGCTTGAGAACACGCTGACGCCCACGGTGTCCGCAAGCCTTGCTCAGTACAAGCTGAGCGCAGATGCACACGAGGAGGAAGCCCTGAGTATCGCCGGAGGCGCCGTGTACCGGCCGATGCCGCTGCTGGCTGTCGACGCACAATTGCAGTGGATCTCGAACAAAATCTATGCGAGTGACTTGCGGCTGTTCGTCCGATTCAGCTATCTTCTCACTCAACGCTTGAATATCTTCTGAGGCAGCCATGACGAAGCCACGTACCGTTCGCACCATGATCTTCCGTCACGCCGCCTTGATTGCTGCGATCACGCTCCTCATTGTGGTTGGCGCCTCGGTCTCCATCGTGTCGCGCGACATCAGCAGTGACAAGCGTCCGAAGCAGGTCAAGTTCTCCCACGGCTTCCACGTGAAAGAGGCCGGACTATCCTGCGTTGACTGCCACGGAGAGGCGGCAACAAGCACTCAGGCCTCCGACAAGCTGCTTGCACCGATGGCGGTCTGCCAGAACTGCCACGAAGAACAATTGAAGAACAACTGCACCTATTGTCATCTGAGCAGTGATACAGCCGCATATGCTGCAAGTCCCAACCCGCTCCGGGAACTGCGATTCTCTCATCAGGCCCACGTGGATGGGCAAAAGGTCGCCTGCGAAGCATGCCATGTGGACCTCGACCGCGCAACGGCTTCCATTGGCGAGATTATTCCATCAATGGCGACCTGCAACACGTGCCACAACGATGTGAAAGCGTCCAACGCGTGCGAAGCGTGCCACACCAATCTTGCCGCCCTGCGTCCGCGGGAGCATAACCGGGCAGACTTTGCACGGGAACACAAATTCGTGGCGCGGCAGTCCGAGGCCGCCTGTGTCGCTTGTCATACACAAGAATCGTGCGCAGAGTGTCATAACGGGTCCGACCTGACGACGGTGAATGTCCCCGGCCGGGACCTCGTATCGCCGAGGTCGCCGAGGCTGAACACCATCGACCGCGGTCAGGGGATAAACCTAATGAAAGTGCACGACTTGAATTTCCGCTTTACCCATGGGATTTCAGCAAAGGGAAAGTCGGCAGAGTGCAAGACCTGCCACAGCGAAGAGACCTTTTGTTCGACGTGCCACATGGCGGGCGGCAATGTGAATCAGGCGGCGTTCAAGCCCGCCTCACACCAGGATGCGGGATTCATCATTCTGGGAGTCGGCAGTGGGGGTGGGACGCACGCGAAGTTTGCGAAACGGGACATCGAATCTTGCGCATCCTGCCACGCAGAAGACGGTGCCGACCCCGTATGCACGCGGTGTCACACCGATGCTGACGGCATTCGCGGAACCGACCCGAAGACTCATGATCACGGTTTCATGTCAGATGTCCATGGACCGTGGCATACCGACCCCGGATCGGTCTGCTACGTATGCCACAACGATCCCAATGCCCGTGTGGGTGGCACGAAGGGCCGCGGTTTCTGCGGATACTGTCATCGATAATCGGAGCAGACGGCTATGAGACGATTCAATCAAGGAGTGGGGATTGTCATCGCCTTTGCGGCGCTTGTGATGTTGTTTTCATCATGCAGCGATGTCAAGAAGGATCTCCCCACTGCAGTGTCGCTGCAATTCCAGGTGCATCCGGCCGGATGGGGTACTCCCTCGGCAGCGAACTTCCACGGGAAGATACTGAAAGCAGGTTCCTACGATGCCACAAACTGTCAGTCGTGTCACTCCAAGCAGTATACTGGCGGGGTCAGCGAGGTATCCTGTTTTGGTTGCCATACTTCCTATCCGCACCGTCCGCAGTGGGCGAATCCCACCGATTCGACATATCATGGGGCCTATCTAAAGACAATGGGCTGGAACCTGAGCCAATGCACTTCATGCCATGGGACGAATTTTGCGGGTGGAAGCAGCGGCCAATCGTGCTATGGTTGCCATCCGTCGTATCCGCACGGCACGGACTGGAAAGACCCGTTATCGTCGGGCTCGCATGGTAAGTATGTCAAGGCTTCCAATTGGCAGTTGTCCGGATGTGCCGCCTGCCATGGATCGTCGTTTACCGGCGGCAGCAGCCAGAAATCATGCTACACGTGCCACGCGCAGTATCCGCATCCGTCGTCGTACGACTCAGGCCACCCGGCAGCGTTAATGGCGAACGGCTATCCGCTGGCACAATGTCAGGCGTGCCACGGGTCGTCGTACGCAGGCGGGTCGGTGGTGGACGTGTCCTGCATGACCTCCGGCTGCCACGTGGATGCCACGAATGCACCGAAATCGCCCGAGGCGTGCAATACGTGCCATGGGAATTTCAGCGCCCCCGCGAGTAATTTCTTGTCAGCCGCACCGCCGCGGTCGCTTCATGGCGATACACTTGCAACGGTCCCGGCGGTCGGCGCGCATCAGACACATTTGCTGCAGACAGTCAACGCACCGGCAGTTCAGTGCAACGCATGCCACACGGTCCCGACATCTGTGTATGCAGCCGGTCATCTGGGGCCGGACCTCCGCGCAGAGGTTGTCTTCGACAATTCCCTGGCGGCACTCGTGACAGGCAATGGGACGTACGTGCCGAACCCAACCTACAGTTTCAGTTCAAACCAATGCAATAACACGTATTGTCACGGGAACTGGCGGGCGGATTCTGCGTCGTCCCCCTACGCTGGCTTCTATACGAGTTCGTTCATGAGCGGGTTGAATTACTCGCCTCAGTGGACGCGTGGAGCAGCAGACGCCGCGTGCGGCACATGCCACGGTTTGCCGCCCAGCGGCCATCCAGCGAATCTCGGAGTCAGTTGCTTCAGCTGTCACTACAATTCATCGACAATAAACAAGCAGCTGCATATGAATGGCAAGATCAGTCTCGTTGGATTCGGGCAACCCGAACGAGACTTCTAGGGTGTAACGACCCGGGAGGCGGATAGAACGTCCGCCTTTCGCGTTTTTGACATCAACTACGTTGTGGAATGAGTGCATATTGAACTGATGAAAAGGAGTCTTGCATGATCGGTACAGCCGTAGTGTGGGTATCATTTCTGGCGGCGCTTGCGTCTGCGTTTCTATACTATCGTTCCGTGAGCCAACCGTCACTGGTGGAATGGGCACGGCGCACATTCAGCGTCAGCGCCACCGGAATAGTGCTGGCCGGGGCGCTGCTCATGACGTACATCCTTCAGCATCGGTTTGAGTATGCCTATGTTTCCAACTACAGTTCCCGCGATCTCCCGACGGCGTTGCTGGTTACGACTTTCTGGGCGGGACAAGAAGGGAGTTTCATGCTCTGGTCGCTGTTTGCAGCGGTGATCGGCATTTTTCTGATAGGCTCTGCGCGGCGCGCGCAAATGGAACGGGAAGTCATGACGGTGTACTCGGGCATTCTTGGATTCCTACTGCTGTTCCTGGCTGCGAAGTCACCGTTCCAGTATCTCTGGGAGGCATTTCCGAAGGAGATCCAGCCGGGATTTGTGCCGCAGGACGGGAGGGGATTGAACCCGCTGCTGCAGAATTTTTGGATGATTATCCATCCGCCGGTGCTCTTTCTCGGCTTTGCCGCGCTGGCAGTCCCGTTCTCGATGGCTGTGGCAAGTCTCTGGCAGCGGCGTTACAGCGAGTGGATCCGCCGAACGATTCCGTGGGTTCTGTTCAGCGCTCTGGCTCTGGGGGCGGGACTGATTCTCGGCGGGTATTGGGCGTACGGTGTGCTCGGGTGGGGCGGATGGTGGGGATGGGATCCGGTCGAGAATTCCTCATTGATTCCGTGGATCGTGTCGGTCATCCTTGTCCACACGATGCTCACTCAGATGCTCACTGGCCGCCTGGTTCGTGCGAACTTCATTTTATCTGTGTTTGGGTTCCTGCTGGTGGTGTACAGCACATTCCTCACCCGGAGCGGCGTTCTCGCTGAAGCCTCTGTGCATTCGTTCGTTGACCCCGGCATGTTTGCCTATTCGCTGCTCATGATCTGGCTTGTTTTGAGTGCGGTGGTGGGATTCGGCATGGTCTGGCTCCGTCGCAAGGATCTGGTGCGGACAGTTCCTGCAAGCCGCTGGATGACGCGGGAATCTATGCTCACGATTGCCGCCATCGTTATGGGAACAAGTGCGGTAATCATTCTGTTCGGCACCAGCTGGCCGATGCTGTCACCGGGCCTTTCAAAGTTGTTTGCGCTTTCCAAGGGAGCGGTTGAGCCGTCATTCTACGACCGGACAAATCTTCCGCTTGCTGCGCTGATGGTTGTGCTTCTGGCACTCAGTCTCAAGGTGAAGTGGAACGAAGAAAGCGCCGGATTCTTGTCGCGCCTGCTCGTACCCCTCATCGGTTCAGTGGTCTTGCTGGTGCTGCTCGTGCTGGCCGGCCTGCGCGATGTGCAAGGAGGCATTCTCGCCTGGGCGGCGCTGCTTGCACTCCTGACGGCCCTGGAGCACGGGTATCGCCTTGCCAAACAGCAGCCGTGGTTTCTCGGTGGTGCACTGGCGCACGCAGGGCTGGCAATGCTTCTGTTGGGGATCATCGCCTCCGGGCGGTACGGGGTGAAGCAATCGGCATCGCTGCCGTTGAACCAACCGAAGGATGTGTTCGGATACCGGCTTACGTATCTTGGGACGGAGGAGCAGCCCGATGGGAAGATGAAATTCAGGGTGAAGGCGGAAAAAGACGGCAGCTCCTTTGTGCTTTCGCCGGTGATGTACGAGAGTTCGTACAACAACAGCCTCATGCGGAACCCCGATTACATGAGCTTCCTGACGCGTGATTTCTACATCGAGCCGGTTATGCTGGAGCAGGGAGCGGCTGCTCCCCAGCCGCAACAGATCATCGAGCTCACGAAAGGGGAGAAGCAGACAATCGGTCCGATGGAAGTGACGTTCGTGCGGTTTCAGACGAATCCACACAGCATGTCTCCCGGCGCGGTGGGGAAAATCACGATCGGTGCAGTGCTGGACGTCAAATCTGAGAAGATCCGGCAAGAGGTGATCCCGGTGACGATGTACGCGCCGGGAGGGGCGCCGGAGGAAGTCAAGACGGCCTACCTGAAGGATTCGCAGATCGGCTTTCAGCTTCTAGGGATGAACATCGACCCGACCAGCCGAAAATCGGCTATTCAGATAAATCTTGTGGGGCTCCATGGAATGCCAAACCAGCTGTCAACACCGCCGACGCTGATGACGGAAGTAAGTGTGAAGCCGTTCATGAGTTTTGTCTGGACCGCAGCCGCTCTCATCATGGCTGGCTTGGCGCTGGCGATGGTCCGACGAGTCCGGCAGGAGGCCGCGTGAGTTCTCCGGCACGACCGACGGGCCGGCGTGAATTGGCCAGCGCTTCCCGAAGAAGCAGAGGGACGATGAAAGTTAGGACGATCCTCGCACCGACCGATCTGTCAGCACAATCAATGGCGGGAATTCGCGTAGCGCAGAACGTGGCGCGGAAGTTCCGAGCGAGTGTCGTCGTGTTGACTGTGGATGACCGGGATCTGCCGGCAGGGGCGATTTCTGCGCTTGAAATTCACGGCCGCAACCCCGACCGTGAGCGAATACGCGAAATGCTCAAGTTTCTCCGGCGGACTCTCCGGGACTATGGCCTCGATCCTTCCAAATTCCTGCTCGTCGTGCGGAAAGGTTCACCGGCGCGGGCAATTGTTGATGCAGCGGTTGAGCGGGGCGTGGAAATGATCGTGATGTCGACGCATGGGCGAACCGGACTCAGCCATGTGCTTGTGGGGAGCGTGGCAGAACAGGTTGTTCGATTGGCCCGGTGCCCGGTGCTGACGGTGAAGCCGAGCGAGATACTGGCGGATACGTAGGAAAGCGCGTCGGGTGAAAAGGGAAGACGCAGGAACGGGCGCGTCAGCGAGTGATCTGATGGATACAGAAAGGGGCGGGTTCAGAGTCCACCCGGTTCGTGTCTGGTGACGTCCCGGGGTGGTGCTGGTACCCACCGGAAGACGTGAATCTCCGGCAAACCGCAGCGAAGCACACTTTCACACCGCCGGTTGCGATGCTCCTTTCGGGAACTTGAGCGACTTTACAACCAGATCTGCCAGAGCAGTGATTTCGACGTTAAGGTTGTAATGGGCGTTCAACTCGCCAAGCTGCAGCCGGCAATTTTCACATGCGGCTGCCACAACCTGAGCCTTTGTCGCCCGAATCTGGTCTGCCTTCGGTTTCCCTGCCCTCAACCGCTTTTCGTCGTATTCCGGTAAGGCAACTAACCCGCCTCCGCCGCCGCAACAGTAGTTCTCTAACCCGTGGGGTGTCATTTCCCGGAAATTCTGTGCCACCGCTTTCAAGACAGTGCGCGGCTCGCGATAGATGCCGCTCGTCCGCGCGAGGTTGCACGAGTCGTGATAAGTGATGACCTCCGGATTCGCTGAAGGGTCAAGCTGAAGCCGGCCCTGCTCAATATACTCCGCAATCAGTTCGACAATACTCCGGACGGGGAACGGAAACGTTTCGTTAAACCAGTTGGGGGCATCCCATACAAGCGCTGCGCACGCATGTCCGCATTCGGCAACGACCACCTCTTGGACCTTGAGTCGCTTTGCCTCTTCGATAATCCGTGCTGCAATTTGTTTTGCACGTGCCGGATCGCCGAGAAAGACTCCATAGTTTGCAGCTTCGAAGAGGCTGAGTGTCCAGTCCTCTTTTGCGGCATGGAATATCGCTGCCGGGGGAAGGATCGTGTGTCCACCGGCGAGGGCGACATACAATACGCGTGCACCCTCCCGCTGGACGGTGATACGGGCGGAGGGATCTCCCACCATCGTTTGGAGCTGTTTCTCCATGTCCGCGATTTGCTGCAGGAAGAGCGATTTGAAAAGTTCCGGATCCTTCCCTTTTTCGATTGCTGAGTCCGCCAGCATGACGAGGAGCTCAGGAGCTTTTCCGGCCGCTGTCGCGGCACCGCGGATAGTCCGCATCAACAAAGGTGTGTCAACGCCAAGGGGACAGTTAAAGGTGCACCGGCGGCAGAGGGTACATTCACTGAATGCGATTTCGGCCAAGCGATCAAGCGTTGCTTCATCCAGGTCCCTGGCATTGACCCATGACGGAAAGTACTTCCCGAAAAAGTCATGGGTACGTCGGTACACGGATCGAAGTTGCTCTCCCCGGAAGGCAGGAATGTGTTTAGTGTCTGGGTCGGCGACAAAGTAGTGGCAGGAATCTGCACAAATGCCGCAGCGGGCGCACGCTTCTAACGCAGTTGCAAGCGGACGGTTAAGCTGTTTCTCGAGACTTTCGAGTGCGGTGGTGACGGCGTTGTTACTCATGGTGTGACTCCAATCCCTGCACGATTCCCCGCCGGCCAATGTGAATCCCGAAAAACAATCTGCCAAAATAGAAGAAAATGAAATGGCGGATCTTGCTCGCCGGCGCATAGATCAGCGTGATCGCTCCTATAATCTGCAGGACAGGAATGAACCGGAGCCAGAGCAGGCCAACAGCAACTGAAACCAGGAAGAGGGAGACTAACCAGACCGACAGGTGGTCGTCCGCCGTGCTGATTGTCCGCAGATGGGAGTCGGTCAACCGCAGGATGCCACCGATAATCCCGCACGCCGCACCTGCTGTGACGATGACCGCTCCGGCTAAACGCAGAGCGGCGTCGGCGCGATCAATCCAGGGGCTTCCCAGAAGCGCTGCGAAGCCGACAACAATGCCAAGATGGAACAGGATCCCGCGAAGGTAGGTGATCGGGTGGCGGCGTGTGCTTTCCTTTGCCCAAGGCGCCATCCCCTGCGTGAACGCGTATATGACGCCACGCGACGACCGGCCCTTCGCTGCTGAAAGGTCCTTTGCAAGCGGCAACTGCCGGACGGTGCTCCAGCGCCGGCCAAAGGCAATGATGGCATAAATGACTGCGATCGGCATCAGCACATCGGCGATCTGAACGAATTCCATAGTCGGTTTCCATCAAGCAGTTTTCTTAACGATGAAATGATATTCCTTACCCTGTTGTTCGATCGACAGCAGCTCATTTCCGCTTGTGCGGGCCCAGGCGGGAATGTCTGCCATAACACCAGGGTCGGTTGCAATCCCTTCGATGGTGGCACCCGGCGCTAGTTTCTTGACGGCAATTGAAAGTTTCACGACGGGCATCGGGCACAGCAGTCCCTTCAGGTCGAGGATCTGGTCGGGTTTCACGGAGTCAGCCATGGAAGTTTCTCTCCAAATTCATGCGCTGGAAGTGTAATGATTGAGTTCTGTCTCAAACGAACATTGTGATTTTTGAATGCGCTGCTTCCTCGATAAACGTCGCGACCCCGACGGGAGCCGTCGCAGCCGCTATCAAATGCTTGGTGCCGATTTCCATCACATCCATGCTCATCTGGCAGGGCATGATCTTGACGCCCATTTCAATCGCGGTATCGCGTAATTCCCTTAGAGAAGTGACATTCTTGGACTTCATCATCTTCTTGAACATCCAGCGGCCAATGCCACCCATATTGAGGTGTGAGGGTCCGATGCGGTCGATGCCGCCGCGGTTCATGAGGCCGAGCATCCGGCCAAA
>Ga0315268_10005410_pt1 | contig 13728 bp, 11 predicted proteins | sample C1_top_MG_FD_204535 | JGI IMG/M metagenome (GOLD analysis project Ga0315268, IMG submission 204535) | Sediment microbial communities from Yellowstone Lake, YNP, Wyoming, USA - C1_top | ecosystem: Environmental > Aquatic > Freshwater > Lake > Sediment | place: USA: Wyoming | collected 2017-08-01 | reverse complement strand
TAAGCCTGAACCTCTTCTACTACCTTGACGGTAAGCTCTCTCATCAATTTCAGTTCCGCCACATGGCCGACGAGGGGGATCATAATCTCCGGTATCACTTTGACCTTCTGCTTCGACAGCTCACATGCGGCTTCCATGATCGCCCTTACCTGCATCTCATAAATCTCGGGGTATGATATACCGAGTCTGCAACCCCTGTGACCGAGCATCGGGTTGAATTCATGTAAAGCCTTATTCCTTGCCTTTAACTTTTCGACGGGAACCTCCATCGAGTTAGCTAAAGCCCTCAACTCCTCATCCGTGTGGGGCAGGAATTCATGGAGCGGTGGATCGAGAAGACGTATGGTAACGGGTAGCCCCTTCATCGCTCTGAATATCTCTTTAAAATCGCCTTTCTGCATCGGAAGGAGCTTGGTCAGCGCTTTTTTCCTCCCCTCGGTGTCGTCAGCCAGTATCATCTCCCTTACAGCACTAATCCTTTCGGGAGCAAAAAACATATGTTCTGTCCTGCAAAGACCGATCCCCTCGGCACCGAACTTCCTGGCCACCTCCGAATCGTGAGGTGTATCTGCATTCGTTCTGACGCCGAGTTTCCTAAACTCATCCACCCATTTCATAAATGTTCCAAAATCGCCGGTAAGCTCAGGCCTTACCAGTCGCGCCTCACCGAGGATGACCTCTCCTGTCGTACCGTTAAGCGTCAGATAATCACCCTCCTTGATAACAAGGTCATTAACAGTAAAATACTTTTGTATCTCGCTGATATTTATACCACCGCAGCCTGCAATACAGCATTTTCCCATACCCCTTGCGACAACAGCTGCGTGTGAGGTCATACCACCCCGCGCCGTCAGAATTCCCTGTGCCGCATTCATGCCCCCGATATCCTCAGGAGAGGTTTCCGTCCTTACAAGGATAACCTTTTCTCCTTTCTCCGCTGCCTTTTCCGCATCTTCTGCGGTAAATACCACTTTTCCTACCGCGGCGCCGGGCGATGCCGGAAGACCTTTGGCAATCACCTTAATCTTTGCCTTTGGATCAATCATGGGATGGAGAAGCTGATCAAGCTGTTGCGGGTCGATTCTCAAGATGGCCGTTTTCTTATCGATGAATTTTTCTTTGACCATATCAATCGCTATTTTAAGAGCTGCTGCAGCGGTCCTCTTCCCGACCCTGGTCTGGAGCATATAGAGTTTGCCTTCCTGGACGGTAAATTCGATATCAAGCATGTCTTTATAATGTTTTTCCAGCTTTTTGTATATCGTGTTCAGTTCGCTGTAAGCCTTTGGAAGTCTCTTTCTCAGCTCTTCTATACGGAGCGGAGTTCTGATTCCCGCCACCACATCTTCACCCTGTGCATTTATGAGGCATTCCGCAAAAAACTTTTTCTGTCCCGTAGACGGATCTCTTGTAAAACCCACCCCTGTTCCCGAACCATCTCCCAGATTTCCGAAGACCATTGACTGGATATTGCAGGCTGTTCCAAGATTATCGGGTATCTCATTCAACTTCCGGTACTTCACTGCCCTGTCACCGAACCATGAGTCAAAGACCGCATTTATGGCCTTTCTAAGCTGCTCCAAAGGATCGTTGGAGAAATCCTCTCCCGTATTTTTTTTATAAATAACCTTGAATTCTCCGACAAGCTCTTGCAGGTCTTCAGCGGTGAGTTCCGTATCCAGACGAACTCCCTTCTTCTCCTTCATTTCTTCAATGACTTTTTCGAACTTCTGCCTGTCGATCCCCATAACAATATTTCCGAACATATTAATCAGCCGTCTGAATGCATCATATGCGAAGCGTTTGTTTCCGGTCTTTCTTATCAATGCATTCAGTGTGGTCTCATTCAGGCCAAGGTTGAGTACTGTGTCCAGCATACCGGGCATCGAAAATTTTGAGCCCGAACGGACCGAAACAAGGAGTGGATTAACAGGGTCGCCTAACTTCATACCCATAACCTTCTCCACCTTTTTAAGATTTTCGACCACTTGTTCCCACATTCCAGGCGGATATTTCTTTCCGGCCATAAAATATTCATTACAAGCTACCGTCGTAACAGTAAAACCTCCGGGGACAGGAATCTTTAGGTTGGTCATTTCCGCAAGCCCGGCACCCTTTCCGCCGAGGAGTTCTTTCATGTCTCCCCTGCCGTCAGCCTTTCCGCCACCGAAAAAGTAAACATACTTTTTGACTGCTTTCTTTGTCATTAAATGCCCTCCTCATACTTATTTAAAAATTTAATTAACATAATGTCATTAGCCATATTCCTTGAATTCCACTTATATATGACTTGATAAAGCCGAACTCATTGTTTTATCTAGTATCTTTCAATAAAAAACTCCTACCAATATTTACCGGCAGGAGTTATCAGTCCTGATTCAACAGGACATTTAAAGGAACGAACCCCATCGTTCCACACGACTGAAATATGTCAAAAAGAGATATGTTTGCTTTCTATTCCTCTACGCACCTCCAAATGAACACCTCTTCCAAAGGAATTTTCGCTATCTTCGGTTTGGTTGCCTTACACAACGCCTTTTCCAGCTGTATCTTCTGCTCTACCACAGCCACGCTTTTCCTTGAAGAGACAACCGTATCAGGGTTCACAGATATTGAAGTCGCACCGCAGCGTATCATGAATTTAAGATAATCCGGATATACACTCGGAGCCTGTCCGCATATGGATGTGGTGACACCGTATTTCTTGCAAACCGTCATTGTATAAGCAATTGCCCTTAACACTCCAAGATTCCTCTCATCATAAAGTTCCTGCACTGAAGTATCGTTTCTGTCTACGCCAAGAACGAGCATGGTTAAATCATTCGTTCCAAAACTCACACCGTCTATTCCCTCTTTGCAGAACTCATCAATCATAAAAACAGCGCTGGGAACCTCGACCATAATCCATAGCTGAAACCTGTTGTCAGTCCTGTGGTCTAATCCATCTTCCTTCATAATGTTTACCGTCTTCCTGAAAACGTCAAGGGTTCTGACAAAAGGAACCATGACCCAGATATTGGTAAATCCCATCTTCTCCCTGGCCTGCCTGATAGCCTTTAGTTCGAGTCTGAAAATATCATCCTCTTTTGTATATCGGTATTCTCCACGATAACCGATCATGGGGTTGGGTCAGATGCTCTGCCCTTAATAGACCGACTCCGTCCGCATTGGTTTCACTGGCTACCTTTTGAGCGATTTCAGGAATAGACAAGTTTACGTACACTTTCGTGGCAGTAACAATTTGAGCTGATATATCTGTTGGTGCGCGTGAGATTACTGCTTCCGCTGCCTTTGTCTCTTCGATAGCTCCCTTAAATATCAATCCCCGCTGTCCGTCTACGGTCACAACCGTACCATCTTTCAGTGTCTTTGTTGCGGTTTCGGTTCCGACAATACAGGGCACTCCGAATTCACGGCTCACAATAGCAGCATGGCATGTCTTTCCACCCAGGTTTGTAACAACCGCTATAGCAATTTTCATGGCAGGAACCCAGTCAGGGGTGGTCATCTCTGTTACTAAGATATCACCCTTCTGAAAAGTCGATATATCTTTTATGTTCAAAATTACTCTAACCTTTCCTGAAGCACGACCGGGACTAACACCTATCCCTTTGACGAGTATATCTCTTTCCATAAATTCCTTTGTTTCTTTAACTTGTATTTCTTTCACGGCGCCATGGACTGTTTCCGGCGTCACCTGACCACTGACTATGGCTTCACCCAAACCCCGGGAGGCGTTGATGGCTACTCTGTCCTTTGCTCCGCTGACCGGTTCAAGGGTAAACATGACCCCCGATGCTTTTGAAAAAAGCAACTGCTGAACTGCTACACTGATGAGAATGTCACTATGGGAAAATCCCTTTTCTTTCCGGTATGCAATAACCCTTGGAGTAAAGAGAGAGATCCAGCATTTCTTTATGCTGCTCAATAAATTTTTTCGGGTAATATTCAGAAAAGTGTCCTGAAGTCCGGCGAAACTTGCACCCGGCAGGTCTTCTCCTGTTGCGGATGAACGAACTGCAACGGGAATTTCCTTCTTTCCTGCGCTTTCACATAGTCTTTCGTAAGCGCCTGATATTATTTTTTCGATCTCCGGAGGCATAGACAGACCTTCGATGTAAGCGCGTATTTTCTTAGAGGTTCCCTCCAGGGATTCCATGTCGGATTCATCCATTTGAGAAAGGAGAGATTCTATCTTCCGGTCTGCTCCGGTTTTATCCAGGAAAACTTTATAGGCATAAGCCGTAATCGCAAAACCGTCAGGAACAGGTATACCGAGCTTTCCTGACACTTCACCGAGGTTTGCGCACTTACCGCCGACTAAAGGGATATCTTCTTTCCCCAGATCCCTGAACCAGAGAATCAGACCATGTTTATTCATGGAGCTACTCCTTTCTCAAGATAGTTCCTTGTTTACGGAAAATATCCTTAAAATCTCAGTGTTGCCTTGCACCTTTTCGGATGCAGCAACAGGTCAAGCCCCACATTGGCATTGGTAACATGGATATTTGCAGCCATAATCGCCTCAACTGAACAGCCTTCCCCCTGTGAGACAGCAATACCGAGGCGTGCCGCCTTGAGCATTTTCCTGTCGTTATTGCCGTTCCCAAAGGCAACAACCTTTTCAGCGCCAAGGTTCATGATATACTTTTCTTTCTGTACATCATGATTTTCACCTTTGATGATATGTATTTCACAATCAATGCCTTCCAGTTCTTCTCTTGCCTTTCCGAATGTATCGGCTGTCAGAATATGCACCTTCAGAAACTTCGCTATCTCATTGAGTTGGCCTCTGACTCCCGGCAGAAGCGCACCATCAACAGAGAGAGTTCCCGTAAAGTCGGAGACTAAATGCTCCAGTTTAACGCTCCCGAATCCCGGTATTTCAGTATCAAACATAGCGCCCTCCCTTTTTACCACTGCAAATCTCCTCTAAATATGGCTCTGTTATCTAATTCTTCTTCTATTCTAAGCAATTGATTATATTTCGCTAATCTCTCCGATCTCGCAGGTGCGCCGGTCTTAAGTTGTCCGGCATTGACAGCAACGGTGATATCAGCCAGGAATGAATCCTCCGTCTCTCCTGACCGGTGAGAAAATACGCAGGTATATCCGTTTCTTTTTGCCATTTCAACTGTTTCCAAAGTTTCGGTAAGAGTCCCAATCTGGTTGAGTTTGATAAGAATAGAATTCGCAATCCCCTTTTTTATGCCTTCTGCTAAGATCCTGGGATTGGTTACAAAAATATCATCTCCGGTAAGCTGAATCTTCTCCCCCAATTCTTTTGTGAGAATCTTCCAGCCGTCCCAATCATCCTCTGAAAGCCCGTCTTCAATGGAGATGACAGGGTATTTTGAGCTCAGGCCTGCGTAATATCTGACCATTTCTTCAGAAGCTAATCTGCTGTTATCGGCCTTTAAAATATATCTGCCATCCTGGTAAAACTCGCTCGCCGCAGGGTCTAAAACAATGGAGATATCCTGGCCTGGTTGATATCCGGCCTTTTCGATTGCAGAAATGATAATCTGTACCGCTTCTTCGTTGGATGAAAGGCTCGGAGCAAATCCTCCCTCGTCACCGACAGATGTGTTTAATCCTTTTGATTTTAAAACTGCTTTCAGACTGTGGTATGTTTCAGCTCCCATTCTGAGGGCCTCTTTGAACGATTTAGCACCGATTGGAGCAATCATGAATTCCTGTATATCGACATTATTATCCGCATGCTTCCCTCCGTTGAGGATATTGAAGAAAGGAACCGGCAGACGTCTCGCCTTTTCACCACCGAGATACAGGAAAACCGGCATCCCCGCATCTTGTGCACCTGCTTTTGCCGTTGCAAGGGAAACCCCCAAAATTGCATTAGCCCCTAATTTTGCCTTGTTTTCCGTACCGTCAAGATCAATCATGAGATAATCTATATTTTTCTGTTCCTTCGGATCTTTGCCGATCATTCGAGGAGCAATAATTTCGTTGACGTTGTTTACAGCTTTCAAAACACCCTTACCTAAATAACGTGTTTTATCCCCATCCCTTAGTTCAACTGCTTCCTTGCTTCCTGTTGATGCGCCTGAGGGAATAGCAGCCCTGCCTAATATTCCATTATCGAGAACCACATCAACCTCGACCGTAGGATTACCCCGTGAATCCAGTATCTCCCTTCCCGTTATTTTTTTAATCTTTGACATAGGCCAATCTCCTTTCTTATCTTTTCAGCATTATTGCCACCTGCTAACACCAAACAGGAGTCTCCTCTAATTTGAGGGCTGCCATTTTTTAAAAAAATTATCCATAGCATCTCTTCCGCCTAAGGGAACATGCCCATAGAAAATGGATAGCTGTTTTTCTGCTTCTGATTTTGATTCCTGATCAACAAATACCTTCCACATCGCTGCAACCACTCCTGACCTGTCAGCACCTGCCTGACAATGTATTAAGATAGGTCGGGGCGCCTCTCTGAAAATCTTTGTCAGTTGTTTTACCTCATTTTCAGTAGGTTCTCTCGTTGATGACAGGGCAATGTCATAATGTTTTATCCGGTTTGTAACGCTCACTGTCAGTTCTTCCCTATACCAATCCGAGTCCGGGTTCTGACCCCGCAGATTCAATATACTTCTAATGTTATACCGTCGAACATAATATTCAAGTTCATCCCGATCGAGTTGCGCAGACCTGTATGCTTCTCCCTCTGTAATTACATGAAAATTGCCCTGGCTCATTACATAATAAATATAACCTCCGGATAAAAGGAGCATTAGAGAAAACGATACAATTAATACCCTCAAACGCATAGCCATGGTTCATGCTCTATTTATAAGGTTCTCCATATCGGTGATAATACCGATAATAGCATCTATCTGCGGATCAAGAAGTTCTTCAAGCCCTTCCGCAACCTCACCATAACCTCTTAATTTCTTCGCCTTCGACCCTTCAAGGATTTCCCAGCAATAAGAGAGGTCCGCCAATATCCGGCGGCTTGATTTCGTTTGTTTCATCTCAAGGGCGAACTGTTTTGAAAGGCGGCTCACTTTCTCTCTTACATGCCTTATCCTATTTACGATTTCCTCCCTTGCCTCCGGTGAGATATCGTTATCTATCACTATTAAATTTCCTTCAAACACGTCACTGTTTATCATTGTCTCAATTTCGTGCATCATTTCTTCCAGTATTCTGAACGTTGCGGAGAGTCCCCTCCGTTGGGGTTCGTTAAGCATATACGCTTCAATCTTCTTATCCATTCTGAAGATTACCTCTATCTCTTATTAAGACTAACAATATGCCGCCGATCAGTGTCAAAAAACCGGCATATATAAAACCCGCTGCAGGTGAAACCTTCACCCATAAAAGTCCGACAAAAAAACTCGATGCAAAATCACCTATGCCGTTTACCGTCGATAATACGCCATATCCGGTTCCTCTCAAATTTTCGGGCAAGAGGTCACCTGCCAATGCTCTTTCCATAGAATCAACGATTGCTATGTAAATGCCGGCGAGAGAAAATAGTATGACCATAGCCCATGGTTTAGGAGGTTCGATGATAAAACCCAGACACATCAAAGCAAATAAGAAATAGCCGAGTCCAAGCATTGTTCGTTTGCCGAGTTTCTCACTTAATACTCCTGCAGGATAGGCAGAACCTGCATAGAATATGTTATGAAGAGTATAAAGCGCTATTGCTATGCTTATTGCGGTTACTTTGCCATACGCCGGCGTCAGTATTTCGGTTACTCTCAAAATCAGGAGAGTATGGGCAAAATTTCCGAGGCCGAAGATACCGACACTGAAAAGGAAAAGTTTGAAATTCGGCGGAAGATCCTTTACGCTTTTCCAGAACCTTATCTCTCCGTCAGACCTTTTTTCCTTTTCTTTCACGAGAAATACAATGCAGGCCACCGAAAGAAAACCGGGGATAAAGGAAATAAGGAATATCTGTCTGTAACTTAAAATTCCTATGAGTGTGAATGCAATCGCAGGCCCAATGACGGCGCCGATAGTGTCCATAGCGGTATGGAATCCAAATGCCCTTCCATAGTATGCGGGCTCCAAAAGATCCACCATCATCGCATCTCTCACAGGGCCTCTTGCGCCTCTTCCCATCCATGCAAATACCCTTATGAATAAGACCTGATACCAGTTCGTCGTAAAGGCGAACAGACCTTTAAAGGCGGTAATTATATAACCTATGGTGGCTATAGGCTTTCTCTTGCCTATCCGGTCACTGTAATAGCCCATCCAGAGCTTGACAAAACTCGATGACGCATCCGCTATCCCTTCAATAAGTCCGAGGGTTGCCGCAGTGCCTCCTATAGTGGCAAGGAACATCGGCAGAATTGCAGTGGTCATCTCATGACCCATGTCGCTGAAAAGGCTTGTCAGGCCGATTCCAAGAATACTTTTAGTCAGCCATTTATTCTTCATTATAGGCTTCCCCTCTTTCCCATCAGTTCCTTTGCTCTTCTTCTCACTATACTCTCTGGTGAATCGAGGGCCCTCACGATCAAGTCAATTGCTTCCGGTGTTCCTATTTCATCCATAGAATTCAGGATTTCCACTTTAAGAAATGCATTATCGGTCTGCTCAAAAATACCTAATAGAGGCTTTACCGCTTTCATACTGTTTAATCTGCCCAAAATCCAGACAGCCCTCTGAACGGTCTCGCGTTCCCGATGTCTGAGGGCGTTTATTAACTTATCCTCAAAACGTTTCTTTTCATGCTCTGTAATATCAGAGCCACAGTAAGGACATATTTCATCATCCCCCTTTATTTCCTTCCAGCATATGGGACAGAAAAAGGTCATAGACAAATAACTTTTGTTTTAAGAAACGTTAAAATCTTCACCAAAGAATATTTCTTTCGCCAATTCGTGTTTTATAATATTTTTTTGTCCAGATACTTTTTTGTATCTTGTCGAGAATCAGGTCCTATTTTTCTCAGCATTACATGCCGTCTCTGCCGGCTATTTTTTCTATTGCCCTAAAGTAGGCCACCTTTTCATCATCAGTCCTCTCCCAGCGTAAAGACGGGCCTTTCTTTCTGATGAATTCCTTAAGTTCATTCAAGAGGGTATTTATATGGTCTTTTTGAATGTCGAGAAGTAGATTTCTTATATGATCATCATTTGAAAATGAAAAAATCTTGAAGAAATGAGGAACGCATAGTCCTCGAGATTTTCCATATAATATCGTATTTTCTTTTTCTCCGATGAATGTAACAAGAAGCTCTATATATTTTCTTTCCAATTCAGAGAGTCTTTCGCAAATGGGACAAACATTTTTATCTGATACATTGTTTTGGTCCTTTATCCAGGCTCCTATTTGTTGCTTATCCCTGCCTTTTAATTCTGAGAGGAACTGCTCCAGCAAAAATTCAGTCATGCATGCCATGGTATCATCGGTGCTTCGCTTTTCTAACTTCCAGAAATGATAGTTGCATAGTCTCTTTTTTTTATAAAATTGTTTCCGGACTTCTTCTTCTCCTTCACTTACCCACATTGTAAGAAGATTAAGTTCTTTCTCACCTAATAAACGACAGATAATACATCTGCCCGAACTCAATGCTTTAAGCAGTTTTTCTTGTTCCATCTGAATAACAGAATCCTCCGTCTTCTCCTCTGCTTCCGGTCTTTAATGAGTCATTTGTGTAAAGGGTTTTCTATCATAAGATCTAATTGTATTAGTTTCAGATTGCATGTCTGATTTTTGTTGTATTCTGGTTTCCGAACTTTATATAAGATTCCTGTTATCATTTTAGGGTTGCCATTTGTTATATGGAATATCTCCTTAAAAAGTTGGGCTTTATGGGGAATTTCAAAATGCAGGTTCTCATGCAAATACTCCATTAGTAAATAGGCATCTGTTCTCGACAAATTCGCCACCTTGAGTTTTGGGAAAAGGTAAAGGCAATAATTGAGATTGCCTTTAAACTGATAATCGGTGAATTCCCAACTCTGCCTGCTTGCTGTAATTATTACAGCACGATCTTTTAAGGGGGTTAAAAATGCATTGATTTTGGGCGTGACATACTCAAGGTGGTCAAGTATTATGCAGAATTTTTTATGCCCGATGTTGTTGAATATCATATTCTTCAAGTCCCCTGAATTAACGCCCTTCAAGTCGCTTACGCGGTAAATCTCTTTACTTCTTCTGAACTTGTCTATATTCTCAAGACCGCGTGACCGCTGCAACAGGAATCCTGCTATATACAGAAGGATCTCTTTCAATGTCCGGCTGGTTCTGCAAAAAATAGGGATTAATGAAACACTCATGTCCGCCCAATTTTGATAGAAATATTCAAGAATTGCTGTTTTACCGGCTCCCTCGGGCCCGTAGAGATGAAAAGGCTTCATTTCATTGATATGTGATTTGACTACGCCGAGTTCATTGTCTCTTCCAATAAGTTTACTCATCGAGTAAATTTTTCAATAAAAAACTCCTACCAATATTTACCGGTAGGAGTTATCAGCCCTGATATAACAGGACATTTAAAAACGAACTCCATCGTTGCAAATTTTTTGCTTGTGATTTTAGACGGAAACCTCTTGCTGTATTTGAATCAGTTTCCCTCTAATTTCGTTCATCCTATTCTCAGTTTCAGCGAGAACCGCCTTTCGCTCTTCAAAAACCTGTTCTCCTTTATCCTTCATGCTCATCCCTTTTTCTATAGCCTTTGAAATTCCTTCTATGGTTGCATCAATCCTCTGGAACATCTCCCATCTGAAAGCAAGCTTACTCTTGTTCAGTCTTTCTTCAAAGTCGCACCCTACCTTGGCGGTTTGCATGTCGATAACCCGGTGAAGATATTCCTTTGCTTTCTTAATAATTATCTTTTCGCCGATGAATTTCGGCAGCAACAAAGTCAGCGATGACGCCACTATCTCAATCCCCACCGGTTGCTCCTTGAATCTGTAATAAAACCCGGATTTCGTTGACCAAATCGCCTCTGCTTTAACTATATCGAAGGGAACGGCAAAGAGTTCCGCCGAGAATTTGAGCAGGGAATCCACTGCATCGTCGATCTTGACGATAAAGCGTTTGCAGGCAGCCTCAAAGGTCTTTGCCAGCTTCTCATCCTCGATGCCACGCCAGGCCGCAAACGCCTGTTTGACTTCGGTGATAACCTGCCCCTCGAGCTTCTCCCGAAGCTCTTTCATTGATATGCCTGACCTCTCGCCGTAGCTGCTTTCCAGGTCTTTTGACGCCTTAAGGATCAACTCCTGCCTGAAGGCTTTCAGGTCTTCATCGAGAACGTTGTTTACAATTTTTTTCGTCTCACCATCCAGCAGCAGGTTGAAGTCGTCCTTTTCCACCAGGACCTCCTTCTTTTTGTTCTCGAAGATCTTTAGCTTCTCCTTTAGTTCCTCAAGGGGTGTCACGAGCGATTTCATTTCAAGTTCAAGTCCCAACCGCACTTGAGAGAGCAGCCGAAGAAGATTGTTCGTAACGGAAAGAAGCAGAACATCGCCCTTTTCCTGCATAAGAAAGGTGTTCAGGATATGTTCAAATTCGGGAAGAAAACTTTTCTCAAGGAGTTCCTTTGTTCCGGACAATTTGCCTTCAAGGGCAAGTTTTGCAGAAAGGGGCGAAATTTTTACTTCGCCGCCCATACATTCCTCAATAATTTTCTTGGAGAATGAAATAGACTCGCTAAGGTCTTCGGAGCCGACATAATCGGCCTTGTTCTGGAGAAAGAATATCCTGTGAGAATATTCTTTCACCTCTTTTAAGAAATCAAGCTCTGCCTTGCTTACAGGCTGATCTACCGAGAGGAGAAACAGGGCGGCATCTGACTTTGGCAAATACTGATAAGCGACATCGGTGTTATGCTCGTAAACCGAGCCGACACCAGGGGTGTCAATCAACCTAACACCATCTTTCAGATAGGACGAAGGATAGGTAATGATGACTTCCTGCACATCTTTTTCGTTCCTCGGATTTCCTTTTTCTGTCACATATTGAGGGAGGCCCGCCGGTTCAATTTGGATCACCCTGCCGTCGTTGAAATAGACTTTGATATTTAATGTCTCGCCATATTGAAGAATAGTCGCTATAGATGTAAGAGGTACAACAGCGGTAGGCAATATTTCTGCTCCAAGGAGTGAATTAATAAGGGTTGTTTTGCCCCTCTTAAACTGTCCGAGGACAACGAGGTTGAATACATTATTTTCGATTTTTTCCCTGAGTTCTTCACAGATGCCACCGGTAATATTTTCGATTGTCAGGATGGAGTCGATACACTTTATGAGTTCTTCTTTAAGATGCGAGTATTTATCGAGAACCATTTGGCCTCCTGTTTCTCTTTCTTCAGTAGGAGTTGCAGGTGTCTCTAAACTAAAAAACTCCTACCAAAGCTATTCTTTGGTAGGAGTTATCAGTCCCGATTATCGGAACGGTTGAGCGAACTCCATCGCCTTTAAAATTATACCACAATTATAGTGCAAGGAAAAAATCTTTGTAATACGTTTATTGATTTTTAGAAATTCATTAGTCTCTCCTGACTTCCTCCACTTACCAATCTCTGCTTCTTCTTAAACATAATAACAAATTTACATTAGCCGCTGGATCAATAGTATGACTGCTAAGGTAATCAGAACATAAGTGGCATAAATGTTAACACTCCCGCTATGCATTCTACCAAACAATATGGCTAAACCCTGAACAGCCTTGATAAAAGGACTAAAAATTGTACGATCTACTATATGAACTTCTTTACGTTCATTGTTGATAGCCGTACGGAAATGTTTAGCAATCGTTTCTTTTCTTTCATCAAGCGTTGAAGGGCGAAAGATCGCCTCAAAGATAACACGTACAGGATTTGAGAACCCTGTAGCAGTATAAGTCATATCAGGCATTAACCGACGTACTCCCCCATCCCAGACGGACTTTCTCGTCACCATCCTTGCTTTTGTCAGTACCCGAATCAGAATGAAGACCCCTGTCAAGAGCAATACCAGCACAACCAGCGTATATGAGGTTGACATAGCAAAGACCACAGGATTCCTCTCTGTACCCCTATGCAAGACAACCAACCCCCTACCGGGAATAACATTACGACCGGTCTGCGCTCCAAGGTCGTGGAATTCAGAAACAAATGCCTCATTAAACTTTGGATCACCTTTGGCAACAGTAAAGAACGGCGGTACCAGTTCATCCACGACACTCTCCTGTGTCAGAGGTGTTATAGTATGATCCAGAACAGGAATTATATAAGTCGGGAGAATTCCAAAAAGAAGACAGGATACCGATAGTACCGCCATCGGAATCATCATAGAACGTCTCACCTCGACAGCCTTTTCAGCTTGTTTTGTTCTGGCGATTCCTAAAAAACTCATCGCAAAAGCCTTGACAAAACACGTGACAGCCAATGCAGCCGTTAGCGCTAACGCCGCACCGCAGAGGGCAAATACAATTTTAACTGCTTTTGATTGAAGTGCCGCACTCTGAAGCATCGTTTGCAGTGTCAGCCATTCACTCACAAAGCCGTTAAATGGCGGTAGGGCAGCAATAGATAGAGCACCTATAAGAAAGAAAAGCCCTGTCCATGGCATAACTTTCATCAAACCCCCGAGGCGATCCATATTTCTGTCACCTACACTTGAATCCACCGCTCCTGCACCCAGAAAAAGGAGGGCTTTATATAGGGAGTGATTAGTCATATGATACAATGCTGTAATAAAGGCGATACCTGCTAAAACAGGATATCCAGAAACAGTAAATACAAATCCCGCACCAATG
>Ga0315268_10005409_pt1 | contig 13729 bp, 15 predicted proteins | sample C1_top_MG_FD_204535 | JGI IMG/M metagenome (GOLD analysis project Ga0315268, IMG submission 204535) | Sediment microbial communities from Yellowstone Lake, YNP, Wyoming, USA - C1_top | ecosystem: Environmental > Aquatic > Freshwater > Lake > Sediment | place: USA: Wyoming | collected 2017-08-01 | reverse complement strand
TGGTCAAGCCAGGGAATGACGTATTTTTTGAGCGTTTTCCATGAACAGGCAACTCACACACATAATTGTGACACAGCCTCCAAGTCGGGGAATGACTTTCTTAAGTGCCTGTTTTTTCGTCATTCCAGCGAAGGCGGGAATCCAGACATTCTTCTCCTTAGATGCTTTTCAACTTTTTTACGAATGAACCAAAAATTTTGAACCTTTTTTATGAAATGTACCACTAAAGAAAAAGACATGATGAAAAGGAGCACTCTTCGATACAGATAGGTTGAGGTAAGTAATACATATTGAGCGAAGGATTCGAGATAGAAAGCAATTTTAGAGAGGAGGGGAAAGGTGGAAAAAGTAAAATATATAAGCGTGGCATGGATACTATTTGCAGGAATAGTATTTATACTGCTGATAGGTATGTTATTTATACTGACTGTGTATGCAAATGCACAAGCTACTGTTACGGAATACACTACAGATCAGCCCGGCATGGAGTTAAAAGTTAGTATATATAATGTCGATTGTAATTGGTATAATAACGAGGGAAAAAGAAGTAGGAAGGCCGAAGAATTGAGTAGCCGTAACGCTAAGAAGAAATGTATCATGATAAACCTGTTTTGAGTGATCTGTAATCAGGGCATTTATTTTGAACCTTTCTGAGGGAATGTACCACTAATATATAAAAAGAAAAAGGGGTGATGAGAAGGAACTATCTTAAGAATATCCGATGAAAAAGAATTCTTAATCGGAAAGTGGGAAAATATGAAAACAATAAGATTGATAACAATGTTTTGTATGATATTTTCATTGGTTTTGTTCATGGCCGGGGTTTCTGTGTATGCCTTAGAATATGACACAGATAGACCTGGCATGGATTATAATAATTTCAATCTCCCATCGCCAGACCCTAAACTCTTAGCACAGCTATCAAAGCAAGTCATCCAAAAGATTACACCGATATCGAGTAACAGATTTCAATTGGTAAAGCAATGTCCTGATCTTGCTGTGACTGAAATAAAGTTTCAGCTCGTGTCGAAATCAGGATCGGACGCAGGGATAGTGAAAATTACCGGTATTGCAAAAAATATTGGGAAAGATCTTAATTTTAGTGGAAAGCTACAGCTCTTCTGGGACCAACAATTGCTTGGTGAAACACCTTTTACTGCGATAAAAAGCGGAGGACAGGTAGAAGTTTCTCGAGAGAAAATGTTTTTCAAAAATGTTACATACATATCTCAGGGATTTAAGGTAAAGATAGCCTATAATTTTGTAACAGCCAGTAAAAATGAGGTTGAGGTTGTTGATTGCGACGTGAATAACGACGAGAAGACAAGGCCATTTAATGACATCTGGAGCGTATTTTAAGAACCTTTAAGTATTTGAAGGCAAGGGTTTGCATATGAGGCATTTGAACAGCCTTAACAATGAGAGGAGGTGAGATTAAACCTGATTATAGTAAAACAGGGTAAGGATGTATATACTGCATAATAAAAGCAGTATGTCGAATTCTATCAAAATTAAAGGAGGTGTAAAACAATGAAACATATTAACAAAAAAGTAAACAGGTATCAACTTATAGCTTTTGTAGCCTTCTTGTTCCTAATTTTTGCTACCTGTTACGCAGAAGCAGCAGAGTATAATGCAACTTACAACGCAGGCTCGATTAGTTGCATTAAGGCTGGAGAAACCAAGACTGTCTCTGTGACAGTAAAAAACACCGGCACAAGCGCCTGGACTCCTGGTGTAACTTTCTTATCATACCATTGGTATCAAGGGAGCACCGCTGTTGTTTGGGATGGTGAAAGAACATCCCTTCCTAATCCTGTAGATCCTAATGGAACAATTACCCTTAATGCGAAAGTAAAAGCAAATGTTCCGGTTGGATCATATACCCTTAAATGGGACTTGTTGGGTCCAGCAACATGGTTCTCGCAAAAAAGTCCGCCGGTACCCACAGGGGATTGGAATGCGGAGGTAAAAGATGCATGTGGTACTATTGTTCCTCCAGATTGGTTGAAATATTTAAGATTGAAGAAGTTATTAACAAGAATCCCACTCCCAACCCCTTGCCTCAGTTGCCCTCCTGATTGGAAGCCGGGCCCGGAAATATTCGACCGTTTTAAAGCCAGGGTTAAGATAGGTGGTGCTGAAGCAACAAAACTCAAAGCCATACAGGATGAAGCTGGGAGGCTTATGAACAAGTTTCAAGGTGCTTCAGCCTCTGAGCGGGCATCAATCGAAAAAAGAGCCGGTGAACTCAATCTGCAGCTCGATCAGCTTGGTGTAAAGTAAGAGTATTTGTTTCTTTTTACCAGAAATACTACCTCCCTATTTCTTGGGAGGTAGTATTTCACATTAAGGCTCTACAGGGGTGAGGGGGGGGGAAATCATCGAAATTTTAATAGGATACATTTAAACTTTTTTAGAATTATTGAAAACTGCATAACAAATGCCCGTTCTGTCGTCATTCCGGACTTGATCCGGAATCCAGGATTTCCCTTGAAACTTCTGGATTCCTGCTTTCGCAGGAATGACCGAAAATGAAAATCTATTTATGGGACAGGACACTAATACTATATCTGTCAATAATTTTATGAATAATATGGTTTTTAAAAGGTAGACTTTAGCTGATTAAAATATCATGGGTATCAAAGTGGAAAGGATGAAGATATGAAAAAAGGTCTATTTCTTTTCATATTCTTTTCAATATTATTTATCATGGTATCCGGTTCAGCCTCACAGGCACTCACTAATACTGCATCTCCCGGTCCATTTATCAGCAATAACATAAATCTCAAGGATGCAGCTCTCACAACAGAGGCAGGAGCAACTTTTGACATTCAAAGGATTGAGCTTTATTTCGAAAACAGGAGGGCAGATATAACAATCAAGAGGAATTATCCTGACCTTAAGGCATTTGCTGATATAAAGTTTTCAGGCTCAGGACTTCTCCAGGGATACTGGGAAGTTGACGGGAGAATTCTGTCACATGTGAACCAGCACCTCACATTCAGGGGAAGCATAACATTACAAACACCGCAGATACCACCCCTGCCGACATTTGACACAGGCACACATATCGTTAAGTTTGCCATTACAAATCCAACAAAAGGAGTACCATTACCTTCAATCCTCTACTTTGTTACGCCGGCTGATTTTAAAGGAAGTCCTATTGCTATAAAGCTTATATCTCCAGCCGATAAATCTTTGCTTGAGAATACACCTGTGAAATTTGAGTGGACGAAGCTTGATTCCAAATCCACGTATGTAATCCAATTCTATGAAAAGCCTGAATCAAAGCCTATGTTTTCTCTTTATTTACATGATTCTTCCTATACCTTACCTAAGAGCGTGCTAAAAAGAATTTTTGTACCTGGTAAGAAATATTATTGGAAGGTCAAAGGGTATGGAACAGGAGATAGCATCGGGGAAAGCCAGATAATGAGATTTACCTTAAAAAAATGAACGAATAATTTGAACCTTTTTGAGGAAAATGACCACTAATATAATAAAATACAATGAAGGAGGTGATCTTATAATAAAAATTGCAGAAGATGAATGTATTGGTTATGTAAGAAACAAGAAAAATATTTATGAAAAAAGGAGGATTTTAAAGTGATGAAGACATTTTTAACATTCGGGATGTGTCTATTAATCTTTTTCAGTTTAGCAACGCAGGGTTTTGCTATAGGGCAACCGTTTACATCTGGTGGGGATTGTACGGCCTCATTGATTAATCATAGTGCATATACTGACACCAGTGGATGGCAATTCCAGGGAAATTGCACGAGTCCAGTGGCACTGAGTTATAAAGTTTCTGCAATGTGGAACGGTGCTGAACGGAAGGCACTTGAGTCTCTTGAGGGTGGCAACAATCTCCAAGGGAGTCTCATATCTATCTGCCCGGCTGATCCATGGCTCAATGAAGTAATGTGCGCTCTTGTTGCGATACAGGGGGATATTTTTAACTATTATAAAGTCCCAATTTTCATGCGATACCCCTTGACAGGAGGGGCACTGTCAGCCCAGCAGAAGGCACAATACAATGCAGAGGCGCAGGCCAATGGTCCAAAACCATCGTCACAGGCACCTCCACCCCCTCCACCACCAGCCAAAGATATGAGAAAATTAGCGCCTGAGCTAACATCGCAGACGCCCGAATCCAGCAAATTAAAAGCAATTGCGCCTAAGTTAGCAGTACCAATTATTCTCTTGCCGACACAAGGGCAGGAATTTAGCAGCTCAGGACCTATTAAGATCCAGGTAAAGCCTCCTGTTTTAACCACCGAGACAAAGGTTAAGCTCTATTTTGAGTGGAAACACGGTCAGAACTGGGAAGAGAAAAATGTAATTCCTGATTACGATGTAAAGGCTAATCCAAATGGCATTAATGTGGATTATTCCAAATTCAAGAAAAAGGGTAATTGGCGAATGAAGGCTCGAATGGCAACACCTGATACTGCAAAATGGACGAACCTGGTAGAGTTCAAGATAAATTAGGATATACGGTCGATATAGTATTTGGGCGAGAAAGAGCGAAAATGCTATATCGACCGTTTTTATAAATGCTTATGAATTAAATGTGTTCACAACCTTGATACAGGAAAAAGACATTGAACATTTTCATCAGAATTGCTCTTGCACTCCTTACATCCCTCCTGTTGATATTATCATTTCCAAATCCCGATCAAGGCTATCTTGCGTGGATCGCACTTGTTCCGCTCATCCTCGCCTGTCAGGGATGTAGCTTTCTTGCTTCCTTTGCACTTGGCCTTCTCAGCGGCATTATATCAGTATCCGGCATATTCTACTGGTTATTTGAAGTCCCGGGTTTTCATATCTATCATATGATTATTGGGTCACTTTATTTTGGATTATACCCTGCAGTATGGTGTACGGGAATTTATGTTCTCAGAGGAAGTCATATTCCACTCATCATCAGTGCGCCCGCCCTCTGGGTCTCCCTTGATTATCTAAAAGCACATGCAGGATTCCTCGCTTTACCCTGGGCAACTCTTGCACAAAGTCAGCACAACAATCTGCCAATCCTTCAGATAACAACCCTTACCGGTGAATACGGTGTAACATTCCTTATTGTCATGGGGTCTGTTGCTATCGCTGAAGTCATTACGAATAAAGCCTATAAGATCGCAGTTGCCTCATTCCTTCTCATTGCTTTTGCACATATATGGGGTTTTCATGAACTATCGAAACCGCATGAAGGAAGCTCACTCAGAGTTGCAGCAGTCCAGCCAAGCATCCTGCTTGGCGAGAGGAAGACCCCAGATGGTCAATTAAACGCATTAGAAAGACTTGAGAAGCTCACTCTTGCTGCTTCAGAATCACGTCCTGCACTGATCGCATGGCCAGAGACATCTGTCCAGGGTGTTAAGGATAATAGAGCATTGATCGACAGATTAAAAACAATAGCACAAACCGCTCAAACGCCCCTCATCATAGGATCATCGGAAGTCACCAAATTCACCCGGAGTGTGGGAGGAGATAATTTGACCTCTAAGATAGATTCATATCAATATAATTCAGCATATTTTATTCCTCCTGATGAACCTATTCCAGCTCCATATCAAAAGAGGTTGCTGGTTCCCTTTGGTGAGTACCTCCCCTCTGAATCATTCATAAAATGGCCTGTCTGGTTCATCTCAAAGGCATATAAATCGCTTCCGGGTGATCAATACAAGTATTTCAGATTGAAAAACGGTTCTCAAATTAGCCCTATCATCTGCTGGGAGAACCTTTTTGATGATTTTGTACGCCCCATAGTGAAAGATGGTGCACAGGTGTTAGTGCAACTCACTAATGATAATTGGTTTCAACGCACAGCAGCTCCTTATCAGCACAACCTTGCATCAGTTCTCCGTGCTGTTGAAAATCGTGTTCCTATTGTCATTGCATCAAATACAGGACCCTCTCAAATCATCGACAAGTTCGGGCATGTCAATGCGAGTATACCAGGCCTTTTTGTCACAGGGATCGCTTCAGCAGATGTAACTCTGGGTAACGATGGAACGTTTTATACACATTTTGGTAATATCTTTATGTTTATAGCAATTACCATATCACTGGTAAGTATCACTCTTGGTCTGTTTGTCAGAATGCGAGGGGTAAAATAAGGGAATAAAGAGGAGCGGGCTTCAATAGAAAATTCTTTCTCCGAAAGAATTTAAAGCCCTTTTAATACTAAATCTGTCAATAATTTTATGAATATGGGCTGAAAATATCAATTTGTGAAAAATAATTTTGAACCTTTTTGAGGGAATGTACCACTAATATATAAAAAGAAAAAGGGGTGATGAGAAGGATCTATCTTAAGAATATACGATAAAAAGAATTCTTAAAGGCGTAAAATATGAAAACAATAAGATTGATAACAATGTTTTGTATGATATTTTCATTGGTTTTGTTTATTGCTGGTGTTTCTGTTTACGCCATGGAATATGACACAGACTGGCCAGGGATGGACTACAAGAATTTCAACTTGCAAAGTGATCAACCAACTGCATGCGAGACAGAGTGTGTGAAGGATTCCAATTGTAAGGTATGGACATATGTGAAACCAGGGGTCCAAGAGTACAGGGCACGGTGCTGGCTGAAAAATGGTATGCCAGAGACTGTTACGAATGAATGTTGTACTTCTGGCATCAGTGCTCAGCCATCGGGCAGAAAACGTACTACCCCGAACAACTCCAAAGCTCCTCAAAAAATGCAAAGAACGTCTTCCCCTATTCCGTATCCCGCGACAGACAAAGGAGTAATGCAAGATATAATCCATGCTCTACCTGAACAGACAAGGTTGGTAAGGGGACATGGTCGACTTAAAAGTTATATGGGAAATTCTAATCGAATATTAGCTATTGAAATAGTATATATATGAGATATCAAATATGTGCATTAGTGGGTGTCTCCCTTCTCGTGCCATTGTGCTCATTTTTTCTCCAGGCAGAGGTTGGCATAAAAAATAGAGATGCTTCGGTATTGTTTGAAGGAGACTCTATATACAACCACCTTTCTATAAGGCAAACTGGCGAGGTGCGATGCATGCTCTCGGGCTCTTTTAAAAATGAAGAGACCTGTATGAATATTCGTGAGCCTGATTTCCCCGTATTCGAATATACAGCCATGATGTTTGTCGGTTTCTTGTTCAAGCCGGAATCTCGAGATGTTCTCTTAATAGGGCTCGGAGGAGGCTATATCCCTCATGTTTTTCATACGCACCAGCCCGATGTCCGTCTTCATATTGTAGAGATAGACCCCATGGTCATCAAACTTGCAAGGGAGTATTTTGGCTTCGAAGAGACATCCCGGATTTCCTTAACCAATGGCGATGGCCGCCGGTATCTAAAAACAGCAGATAGACAATTTGATCAAATCTGGATTGATGCTTTTAACAGTGACCTTATCCCAGCACATATGACGACCCGTGAATTTCTCCTTCTAACTAAATCAAAGTTATCTGAGCACGGGGTTGTTGTTCAGAATGTTAATCATACGAATGAGTTGTTCAACTTTCAGGTCAACACGTTCAAGGCGGCATTCAGGCATGTTTTTGTATTTGAAGGCATAAGGGATGATAACTCAATTATTGTGGCTTCTGACACTCCAGTGATTGATCCCGGAAAGATCATAGAAACAGCCTGCATTCAAACAATAGGGCAGATTGATTTGATTGAACAAGCTCGGAAATACAAAAAAGATTTAACCATTCAACATACCAAAATCCTGACGGATGATTATTGTCCTGTTAACCTTTTTATCCATAAAAGGAGAAATCAGCTATGGTCTTAGTGCATGTATCGTTTATCCTTACATTGTTCATATTCGGTGCTGCTATTATGTGCCTTGAGATCCTCTCGTCGAGTTTAATGTCTCCCTACTTCGGAGGCTCGATTTATATATGGGGCAGCATCATCAGTTCATTTATGGTCAATATGGCATTAGGCTATATGCTGGGAGGGTATATTTCTAAACATACCAGAAGAGCATCCATTCTTATGGGAATGCTTATGATTGGATCCATCTGGGTAATCTGTATTCCAACTATGTACCATCCAATCTGCACTGTTGTGTCAGCACAGTTTCAGGATGTCAGACTCGGCTCACTCATTGCAATGAACAGCTTATTCTTTCTCCCCATAATGATTATGTCCATGATTTCTCCTTATGTAATCGGGCTTCTGAGCATCAGTAGGCATTATTCAGGGTTACGTGCCGGTTATGTCCTTTTCGTATCCACTTTCGGTGCTTTTATCGGAACCAACATTACTGCTTTTTATTTAATCAACATGTTTGAGGTATCGAAAATCATCTCTGGATCTGGAATTCTTTGTTTTTTCTTATCTCTTACCATATTATGTATGGGCATAGACCGCAGGATAACGCTAATGACAGAACAGGTTTCTGAAAGGAGGTGATGCCAGGAGGGTTCGAAATCATGCTAAGTGTAGAGAGGGAAAGGGAGTTGCTATAGTTACTATAGCACTCAGTAGAAACGTATCAATTTTGTATTAAGGAGGAATATCATGAAGAATCGAAGAGAATTTTTAAAGACCTCAGCAGCTTTCATGGGTGTCCTGGGTGCATTCGGGCTACTCGGGGGTGAAGCTTTTGCACGAAAACAGGCGCCTTTACAGGTTCAAGCAGATGCAAGAACTCTGAAACTCGTTCTTGATGATGCTCTGGTTACAAGAGACATGAAAGCGACTCTGGGCAAATTTGGGAGTAAACTCAGTCTAGAGCAAAGAACGGCCCTTGAAAAATTTAACCGGGCAGACCTTGAATATCTTGGGACACTCAATAGTAAGCTCGGTGATGCTAAAGCTCTTCTTCAGGGACATGAAGGTGGGTTAGTTTACTAATATAAACGTACGAAGTTAAGTTACATCGCGTTTGAGTTAGTTCAAAGACAGAAGAAAAATGGTCTACAGGGGATTATCTCCTGTAGACCACCTCTTTAGTGGGGTATCAAGAAGTCTAAGGAAAAAGAAGAAATGACATTACGGGAAATCATGGACTTGCGATATAGCTTTTATAGGACTGCCTTGATATTTATGACAAGGAACTGTCCTCTGAAGTGCAGGCATTGTGCAGTTAAAGCCGGTCCGAAATACCATGAAACAATTCCGATAGACAAGGTGGAGCAATGGCTGAAAGGGGTGAAGGAAGCAGGAAACGCAGAGCTCATTGCTGTCAGCGGCGGTGAACCTTTTGCGAAAGCTAAGGTTCTGGCAGAAATACTGAGGTGTGCGCACGATTTTGGTTTTAAAGCAGTGGCAATCACCAGCGGTTTCTGGGCAACAAACATTGGAAATGCCAGAAAAGTATTGAGTTCGCTGCCATCATTCACTGCTCTTGAGATAAGCGCTGATAAATTTCATGAAGAATGTATCCCGATAGAAAGAATAAGGTATGCAGCTTTTGCAGCCCTGGAAAGAGGGATGACGGTTATCATTGGAACAGCAGATTATCCTGGTGATTTCTATAAAGACAGACTTTATGAAACATTAGGAGATGACCTGTTACGGAAAATCGAGTTTCTTGAAAATAATGTTCATGCTGTTGGAAGAGCCTTAGAGAATCGTTTAGTTCCCACAGAGTATTCACATGATCTTCCCGAGGGTGCATGTGATGGATTATGTGCTCCGGTTATCCGGTATGATGGGAACATTTTAGCATGCTGTCATAATGAGATTATTTATCAGGATAATCATTCTCTATGGCTCGGGAATCTCAACAGAGAGAGTTTCCATGAAATCTATGAGCGAGCAAATGGCAACTACCTTATACAGGCCCTTCGTACAATAGGCCCGAAGGGGATTGTAGATATTGCAGCAGAAGAGGGCTGGGAATGGAAACCGAGATTATACAGAAAAGGGAATATTTGCGACCTATGCAAGGACATAATCTCTTCACCCAATTTAATTTCTCGATTTGAAGAATATGCTCGGGATAAGGCCTTCCGATATGAAATAGCAATAGCTCGCTTTTTTCGGTACGGAGAGGCGATGCAGGTATGAATCTGAATACTTCAAATAAAAAAGTACAGGTTATCCCATATATCGAAAAACAGCTTGCATCTCTTCTTAGGTTAGTCGATTTAGAAGTCAATGGAAATCCAATAGTAGTCGATGGCCTCAGACTGAGAAAAAAACCACTCAAGACTTACAACCTTAGTGTAAACAAAAATTTATTTTGTCAAGATATCCTTGCGATGCGCCGCTTTGAACCGCGGATTGAACTTCTCTCGCTTCAGATCAAAAGCATTCTTAAGTTGGTAGAGATGTTTTCTTCCGGTAATACCATCACACCTACCAGTTTTCGTCTCAAGAAGCTTTCACAATGGGCGACAGGGTATGAACATAATAAAGATCCGTATTTTGCTGTTTTAAAATATTTATCATGGCCGTGCAGGACGAACTGCGAATTCTGCCTCCACAAGGGCGATCCCCCCGGGTATTATACGAAATCTCCATATGGTTGGAAAACCCATGAGCGGGAGCTTGAGACGCGCTTGAAATATTGGGTACCTGGAGAAAGTAAAGCCCTTCCTGCTAAGTCAGAATATAACTACTTCGAAATCTTGACTCATCCTAAATTCAGAGAGATAGCCCAGAGTATTCGTGATAAAACTAATAATACGTTTTACATTGTAACGAGCGGGAGTAATCTTAATAATGACATGATAAATTATTTAGCTTCGGTCGAGCCAGTTTTCCTCGGCATTTCTTTAAATAGTAATAATAAATATACCCGCCAGAAGATTATGAGAGACAGAAAACCTTATATTGCCATAAACAGCATTCCTTATTTACAACAGAAAAACATATCTTTCTTCATAAGCTTAGTTGCATGGGACACAATTCAAATTGATGATTTAATTCAAACTATACAGTGGGTGGATCAATTTGAGCCTTATTTCATACGGATAAATCTGGATGCTCACACCAGGTTTTCACCTATCAGACGGGATGTGAAATCGAGTATGAGTAAATGGAAGGAGATCATTTCTGTAATTAAAGGGTATAGAAAGCGAGTGAGTACCCCCATACTCTTTCAACCGGCATTAGTTGAAGAAAAGTTTTTTATGAGGAAAAGAAATAGAGTCATCATAGAAGGTGTTATCAAGAATTCGCCTGCATGGGAAGCCGGTTTGCGATCTATGGATGAGCTTATCTCGATTAATGGTATCCCTACTGCTTTCAGACCTTTTGCGAGGCAGCTCTTAAAAGCTCTTTCTTTAGCTAATATCAAAGAGTTCAGGCTTGAGTTTATGAGGGATGGAAAAATATATAATGGAACAATTCAAGACACTGGTTATTGTTATCCATATAAAAGTATGAATGGTCCGATCTTTTCACCATACGGCATCTCAGTTCGTGGAGGATTGGACGTTAACCATATCTTGCAGATAGAGGAGATAGCTCGTGCTCATGGTGCAAAAAATATATTATTTCTTACGTCATGTCTCGTTGAGCCTTTATTCAAAGAGCTGATAAAGGATGCAAAGTTATTAGGGTTTGAAAATTTGAAGTTGTTTTTAGAGATCCCAAAGAATAAGAGCTTTCTCGGTGGCGATATAATATTAGGAGATCTTTTGGTTGTGGACGATTTCATACATTGCATTAGCTCATGGGTTGAAAGGACATCCATGAGACCTGATTTAGTGATTATTCCCAGTACTCCTTTTACACAATGGGGCAGGGACCTAACTGGTAAGACCTATCTCGAGATCGAAAGAAAGACCGGTATTTCCACAGAATTACTGTATTGCGATAGAATCGAGAGTATTAACTAAAAAACTAAAACTACTCTCCAGGGGAAAAAGATGAAAAGAAGATCTGAGAAAAAACAGAGAATACTGAAAAAGGATTTGCATCAAGCTGTTCCGGATAATGATACAGAAGGGGATTTCATTTTCCGTTTTGACTTATTAGCACAAAGAGAACAACCTCTCTATGAAGAACCAATCGTGGAAATGGTGAGGGAACAACTAAACAACCTTCTCAATATAGTGGTCTTAACCTCTAAGGGCAGTGAAATAAAAGTAGACGGATTCAAGTTCTTAAACAATTTGGAAGTCAAATATGAGATTTTTAATAGAGAAGAATCTCCCAAAGTTTAAACCATGTGCGCGAAGTGACCAGTTCAGAGAACCTCTTTTCGCGCTGAAGGGAGTATCACAATGAGCAAATTGCAAAATTATAGTTATTTAGGAATGATTTTAAATCCGTAAAAATTCCAAGACAAAGGGAGGAAAGAATGAAGACACAAAAAGGTATAGGTGTATCAAGCGTGGTATTATTATTCTTTTTTGTGATGAGCCTGCTTCATATTGTCAATCCGGGGTCATCTGCACACGCGGTAGACAGATTAATGATTAATCCTGACAGATTACAGGAGATCAGGCCTCAACCCTCACAGACTCAGCCCTTAGAACAAAAGAGAGATACTGCTCCAACTGATCAGGCCAAAACAAAAGAACAGCTCTGTAAGGACTATGCGAATACTGCTTTAGAAGCATGGAAAGAAAATGAAAGCAGGAAGTGTGGCTATTCCGGTGAAGGCTGGGGTTCTGATTACCAGAGCCATTATGTTTGGTGCATAATGGGGAGCAATTCGGATCTTGTTCCAGCAAAGATAAAATCCCTTCGGGAGGCTCTTGAGAAATGCAGGACCTGTGAGCAATATGCAAATACCGCTGTTAGTCAGAACAAAGTGAATGTTGGACAGAGTTGTGGGTATAAAGGCCCTGCGTGGGATTCGGACTATAACAACCATTTCAAGTGGTGCATGGCCGGTCAAAACGTTCAGTTTACAGGACAGGAGACAAAAAAGAGGCAAGGAATGATGGATCAATGCAAACCACTTTTTGGAAGTTTCAATATACAGTCCATTAAGCCTTATCTCAACACCAATAGTTATCTTGATCACGTAGATATACAAATTGAGGCAAACAGCACAAAGCCCTGGGCTATCGGTCCATATGGTCCCGGCGATGAGGGCTCGCTCTGGCTAAAACTCAGGGTTTATAATCTGAACGATAAATGCAGAAAAACAGTCACCGAACGCATATTTTCAATTACAGGGAAAAGCGGTGGCAACTTTGTGAACACATTTATGGCTCCACCGATGGGTATGTCATTCCCCGCAGGGAACCAAAATTTCACTGCAACAGTCTCTTCTGGTTATCCTAATATAAGGGTTGAAGCATGTAAGGATCTGTACCATACAAGTGGCCTTTTCCAGCCCGGGGGCTATGCATGTGACTTCTTTTTTCCTGATATAGATGCGACTGTTTATATGGTGACTAACACAGGGGTCAAGTCGGATACTAAGAAAATAGAGGAGTTTATGCATCCTAATATATTTTTCAATAGGGTATTCGAGAAGGGAAGCGCTCCGAACATAACTCACGACGCCCCATATCCTTGTCCATGAAAATGGATAATAGTGATATTCACTGTAATATTGATTGAAACTTTTTAAAGTTAGAGGTATGGTTTGATAGCAGAAGATTGAGGAAGATGGCAAATTTCAATGTTTGAACCTTTTTAAGGTATAATGCCACTAATAAGAAAACAAGGAAGGGGGTGAGGATATAAGAGTATTTGAATGGCTATGTAATAAAGAAGTTTCGTGGATGTTTGTTCGCAACTAATAAAAATATTATAGGGAGGTCAAAAATGCAAAGATTCTGGAAAGTAACGGTTGTAATAATAAG
>Ga0315268_10005408_pt1 | contig 13731 bp, 8 predicted proteins | sample C1_top_MG_FD_204535 | JGI IMG/M metagenome (GOLD analysis project Ga0315268, IMG submission 204535) | Sediment microbial communities from Yellowstone Lake, YNP, Wyoming, USA - C1_top | ecosystem: Environmental > Aquatic > Freshwater > Lake > Sediment | place: USA: Wyoming | collected 2017-08-01 | reverse complement strand
CTCCCAAACTGGTGCAGAAACAGCTCGGTTGCATTTCCTGGCAAGCCAGTCCGATCAAAACACTGTTCACTCTACGCAGTGCGTAATAGGGATCAACCGGTTTTTTATCAATAAAGACAGCATCAAGAATCTTTAAACCATGCGCATCACAAGGACGCACCCCAAAAACAACTTGTTTGACTTCCGGTAGAATTTCGGTCACCTGCACCTGCCCGCCTTCCTTATGAATGGAAAGGAGACGATCCGTGATCGGGAAGAAAGCACTCTTAACGGACATTTCCGGTCTAGTGAAACCCCAGGCGATTTCCCGGCTGTCTTGCACAGGGCGATATAAAAGAACGCCGGATACATCCACCGGAGCGATCAGTGAGTTTTCAACAGCCAGGCTGTCCAACCAGCGGGTGAGTTCTGTGTGTGAAATATGTTTCATCTTATCCCTCCTTATATTCACCGGAGAGAACGGTGACAACAGGTGACAAAACAGGTTCGAGACCAGCCACATGACCAAAGTTATTTTTCATTTCCTGGGCAAGCTTCAAATTCAACAAGCTGATGGGAATGTCCATCGGGCAAACCCGCTCGCATTCATTGCAGCCTACACACCTGCCGGCAATGTGATACGCCCTGCCCAGGTGAAAGGCACGTTTTTCATTCATTCCAACTCCCAGACCCACCCAGAGAGAGTCATCCCGTTCATATAGACAAGTGGGACAGGTGCATACCGGGCATCCTTGTCGGCAGGCGTAACAGCGGATGCACCGATCAAATTGGCTCAGCCAGTACTCCATGCGCTCCGGTCGGGACAAGGCTTCAATCTCCAGCAATCCGGGGTTTTCAGGGACGGGGTGACTTTGAACCGGTGTACCCACCAGGGTGTCGTAAATGACCGGGTTGGCGTGTTCGCACTGTTCACAGCGTCCCCGCAGGTTATTTTTCGAATTTCGAACACCCTCGCAGGTCACCCCGATGATATGGACCGCGTCGCGGTTGAATTGTTTTTCTGCAAGCTGCACATTCAGTGCCCGGCTGTCACAAGGCTTGACCACAATGGCGACCGGTTTAAGCTCCTTGATTTTCGGCGGGCGCAGCTTCACGTCCAGGTAAGTGGCCAGGTTATAAACACAATCCGGGTTCCAGACCAACCTGTCAACATCCTTCGCATCGTAGATGAATGCAGGCCGGGTTTTTCCGCGCAAACCAACTTCGTACCCAATCACGCATTCAACTTGCCCGGTTGACAGCAGATCTCTGGCTTTGTCCCGGATGGCATCGGTCTTTGCTGCACAGTTATTCAATTCGTATGGAGTCGCTGCCCTGCTTGCATGCAAATGCCGATTGATATCGACCTGGCGCTCCCTGGTTACTTTCCATTGGATTGGTCCAAGTGCCCGCACGTTATCCACGAACTCATTGGCTATGCGGGAAAAGCGTTCCCCTTCTGAGGCTGAAACCCAGTCGAGTTGCAAACGTCCGGGTTCTAGTCCCACCAACCCCATCAGTTCGCGCAGCAGTGGTATACGCTTGGCAGTGCGGTGATTGCCTGTGTCATAATGGCATTCTCCAATGTGACAGCCCAGCACCAGCACTCCATCCGCTCCCTGGTCAAAAGCTTTCATGACCAGCTCCGGAGAGACGCGTCCTGAACATGGCACCCGGATGGCTCGCAAGTTGGCTGGCGATTTCAGTCGGGCGATACCCGCCGTGTCTGCCCCTGTGTAAGAGCACCAGGTACATAAAAAGGCGACTATTCTTGGTTCAAAAGACAATTAACACCTCCTAGCCACACACGGGCGCATCTACAGAGAGCACTCCACTCAGTTCATTAACGATCTGACGGTCATCAAAATGGATCAAAGTGATCGCTTTGTTTCGGCAGGCTGCCGAACAGGTTCCACAGCCTTTGCACAGGTAGCTATTAACCACAGAAGTGCGGTTTTCCACATGAATACTGCCATACGGGCACGTTTCCTCGCACAGACCACATCCTGCGCACAGGACTTTATTAACTACAGCAATGACCGGATCGAGGGAGATGTTTCCTTGATCTATCAATGAAAGCGCTGCGGCAGCAGCAGCTCCCGCCTGGGCGACGCTGTCAGGGATATCCTTCGGAGCCTGGCACGCACCGGCGAGATAGATCCCCTGGCTGACGGTCTCCACCGGAGCCAGTTTGGGATGCCTCTCCTGGAAGAAACCATTTCCACTACGGCTGATGCCAAACAATCCTGCCACCTGAGGGGAATCCGCCTGCGGTTCAAAACCGGTCGCCAGGATCACCATGTCGACTTCAACATGGTCAGGTTGGTTATAGAAGGCTTCATCCCATTTGACCTGCAGTTTCTTGCCTTTCTTCTTGATATTCTTGACCCTGCCATGATAAAAGTTAACACCCATGCGTTCGGTGCGGTTGTAGAACTCCTCATAACCTTTCCCGAACGAGCGCATATCCCGGTAGATCTCATGGACTTCGGCTCCCACGTAATCGTGCACCAGTTGGGAGAGTTTAAGTGAGTACATGCAACAGGCTCGAGAACAATATTCGTGATACCTGGCGTCCCGGCTGCCAACGCAGTGGAGGATCGCCACGGATCTTGGTGGTTGGCCGTTTTTCATCAATACTTTACCAGTGGTCGGACCGCTTGAATTAACCAGGCGTTCAAATTCCATGGCTGTTAATACATTGTCCAGTACCCCATAACCAAGTTCCGGCGCGACCGATGGATCAAAATCTTTGAAACCTGTTGCCAGAATGATCGTCCCAACTGTTAGATCGAGGATCTCATCCGGCATATCATGATCAATGGCTCCCCGATCACAGGCTACCTGGCATTCCAGGCATTCGGAGCAGGCTCCACAACTCAGGCAGCGTTCAGCCTCTGCCAGGGCTTCCGCCTCGGTCATGGGCAAGTCAACTTCCCGAAAATTGTTGACCCGGTCTTGAACAGGTAAGGTTGGAACCCTGGCTCGCGACGCAGACGATGCCAGGCCGTTTTGAATTCGGTTTTCTACATCGTTTTTATCGAGTCGGGCAACCGGCATGCGAGGCGGCTCAGGTACACCACCCAATGGAAGGTGCAGGTAGCGATCCACTGCCCTGCCAATATGATGACCCTCGCTAACAGCATCCACAACAAAGGTTGTCATTCCCCCGCGTACATCCCCAGCGGTGAACACACCGGGTAAAGTGGTCATCAATTCATCATTCGCCCACAATCCATCCGGGTAACGTGTGGCAATACTTCCATCACGTGGCAGGAAGGTGAAATCAGGCCATTGCCCCACTGCCCAGACGATCAAATTGCCCGGGATGATGTGATCTGTGTCTGGAATTTCCTGCACCTGGCGTTTACCATTTACGATCTCACCCACACGTGCTTCCAGGCACAATACTCCAATGATCTTATTATTCTTAACAACCACTTCCTTGAAAACGCGGTTACGGATGATTTGAATTCCCTCTGCGTCAGATTCAGTTAATTCATTCTCAGACGCCCGCATCCCGCGACAGACGATCTTCACGTTGGGGCTTCCCATGCGAATGGCAGTTCGAGCACAATCCAGGGCGACGTCACCAGCTCCGATCACAATTATTTCGCGTCCACTCAAATCCAGTTTTTCACCCAGGCAAGCCCGTCTGAGTAATTCCAGGCTCAGCCAGTTATCCGGATGATCAGAACCGGGGATCGTCAACTTGGATGCCTTGTGTGCACCAGTGGCGATGACCACAGCCTGGTAACCTGTCTTCAATAACCCCGGGATATCTTCCACCCAGGTATTTAGTTTAAGCTCCACTCCTTCATCCAGGATCTGTTGTATTTCCCAATCCAAATATTCATAAGGCAAACGGTGTGGCGGAATTCCAACACGCATCATGCCCCCCGCCACCGGGAGCGCCTCGAACACGGTTGCTGAATGTCCCAGACGAACCAAGTCGAGACCGGCGGTAAGACCAGCCGGACCTGCCCCGATGATGGCGACCTTCTTGCCGGTGGATGCCGCGTTGTGCTGGAAAGGAGTCCCGGCGATGGATTTATCGACTTCATTCTTCAGTTCATTACGATGGTCGTAAGCCCAATCGGTCACAAAGCGTTTCAACCGCATGATACTGACCGGTTCATCATATAGCCCCCGGCTGCATTCCTCTTCACAGCGCTTGTTGCACACCCGCCCGCAGACCGAGGGGAACGGGTGTTCCCGGCGGATCGCCCAATAAGCATCTGCATATCGCTTCTGCCGGATCAAGGCGATGTAACCCTGGGCACGTTGCTCAGTGGGACATGCTGCCCGGCAGGGAGCGATGCCTTTTTTATCGATGACAAACGCACCCGGCACGGATTGGGCTGAGAAACGATAGGCGGCTTTGCGGGTGACCAGTCCTTTTTCAAAAGAATTGGTAATTTCCACCGGGCAGACCTCTGCACACTTGCCACAACCGGTGCATTTTGATTCATCCACATAACGCGCCTTGCGCTGAACTTGAATATTGTAATTTCCCACATACCCGGAAACCGACTTCACTTCGCTGTAACTTAGAAGTTTGATGTTTTCGTGGCGTCCAACGGACACCATCTTGGGTGTGAGTATTCAGGCCGCACAGTCTAGCGTGGGAAAGGTCTTATATAACTGGGACATGTGCCCGCCGATGGAAGATTCCCGCTCGACCAGGTAGACCTGTTTACCGGCGTCCGCCATCTTGAGGGCTGATTCGATACCTGCAATCCCGCCGCCGACGATCAATACCGATGGTGTCATCTTCACATCCCGCATGATGAGAGGATTATGGTAATGAACCCGCTGTACGGCGGCTGCCACCAAGCTTTTGGCTTTATTGGTTGCCAGTCCCCGATCAGCTATTACCCATGAACAATGTTCACGGATATTAGCCATTTGGAAGAAAAAGGGATTTAACCCACCTGCAGAGCAAGCCTGTCGAAAAGTGGGTTCATGCATTAAAGGTGTGCAGGAGGCTACCACCACCCGGTTTAATCCATACTCCTGGATATCCTTTTTAATCAGATCCTGCCCCGGATCGGAGCACATATAAGTGTAATCCTTTGCCACGGTCACTCCTGCAAGACCGCTTGCAAATTTTGCTACATCAACCACATCCACAGTTGCAGCAATATTTGTTCCGCAATGACACACATAGACTCCGGTCTTAATTTTTGAGCGATTCATAGATTTAGTTCACCTCCCGATCAATTGTCTAACGTGATGGAAATTTCCGATGACAAAAGTCCGGTCAATTCGTTCACAAGTTGGCGGTCATCAAAATGGATCAATGAGACAGCTTTGTTCGGGCACGTCGCCGCACAGGTTCCACAGCCTTTACAAAGATACCCATTGACACTTGCCTTTCGATCTTTCAAACTGATCGCCAGATATGGGCACGAACTTGCACACATCGCACAGCCAGTACATAAGTTTGAATTTATCTCCGCAATAACCGGGTCGAGGGCTATGGTACCCTGGTCGATCAGTGAGAGAGCTGCCGCAGCAGCAGCACCCGCCTGGGCTACACTGTCTGGGATATCTTTGGGAGCCTGACAAGCCCCGGCCAGGTATATTCCTTCGCTGGTGGTTTCCACAGGAGCAAGTTTCGGATGTCTTTCAAGAAAAAATCCATCCCGGCTGCGGCTAACGCCAAAAGTGGTGGCTACCTGGGCTGTATCCTTTTGTGGCTCAAAACCTGTTGCCAGGATCACCATATCCACATCTACGTGATCCGGTTGGTTATAAAAAGATTCATCCCAGCTTACTTGCAAAGTATTTCCTTTCTTTTTTACCTGCTTCACCCGCCCATGGTAAAAATGGATCCCCATCCGTTCGGTGCGATTGTAGAACTCTTCATAACCTTTCCCAAAGGAACGCATATCGCGGTAGATCTCGTGTACTTCGGCTCCCATATAATCATGAACCAATTGAGAGAGTTTGAGTGAATACATACAGCAAGCCCGTGAGCAATACTCGTGATAATTCTTATCCCGACTGCCAATGCAATGTAAAACAGCCACACTTCGGGGTGTTTTGCCATTCTTTAATAGCACTTTCCCGCCAGTTGGGCCGCTTGAATTGATCAACCTTTCAAATTCCATGGCAGTCAATACATTTTCGTATTTTCCATAGCCAAATTCTGGAGCCTGGCTGGGGTCAAAGTCCTTGAAACCGGTTGCCAGGATGATGGTGCCCACTGTTAGATCCAAAGTCTTCTCAACCATGTTGTGATCGATGGCACCGCGCTCACAGGCTGAAACACATTCCAGGCATTCTGAACATATCCCGCAATGCAAACAGCGTTCTGCTTCTGACAAGGCTTCATTTTCCGTCAGAGTCAAGTCAACTTCACGGAAATTAAGGATGCGCTCTTTCAATGGGATGCTCTGGATGGGAACCCTGCCACGCCTGGAGGCTTCCCCAAGTTTGAATTTTTTCTCTACTTCATCCAGGTTGAGGTTGACTGCCGGAAGCCGGTTGGGTTCCTGCATACCCAATTTTCCACGCAGGTACCGGTCGATACTGCGTGCAGCTTTATGACCCTCTCCAATGGCATCTACTACAAAGAAGGTCACTCCTCGATGAACATCCCCGGCCACAAAGACACCTTTCAAGGTGGTCATCATATCCAGGTCGCTTTGTACGCCAACCGGGAAACGGGTGTTGATGCTTCCATCCTCCGGAAGGAAGGAGAAATTTGGCGTTTGACCGATCGCCCAGACTACAATATCCGCGGGCAGAATATGTTCTGACCCAGGAATCTCGCTAAAATCCGGCCGGCCATGTTTAAAACCGTGAAAATCGATTTCAACACAACGCACACCGGTGATCTTATTCCTTTTTACAATGATCTCTTTGAATGTGCGTCCCGAACAAACCTTGATGCCTTCCTGTTCAGCAACGGATACTTCCCATTCAAACCCAGGCATTTCCCCACGTGGTTCCAGGCAAGCCATGCGCACTTCATCCGCTCCCAGGCGTAAGACCGTACGGGAGGTATCTAATGCAACATTTCCACCACCGAGGACAACAACTTTCTTGCCTGCCAGGTTCATCTTCTCACCCAGGCTGGCTTTCCGTAGTACATCCAGACTGAGCCAGTTATCCGGGTGGTTACAGTCGCGAATGTTAAGCTTCTTGGCGGAATGGGCTCCGGTGGCGATCAGTACCGAGTGAAATGGACCGCCCATTGTAGCAGAACTGTTCTCCAGCAAACCAGGAACATCATCCACCCAGGTATTCAGCCGCAGATCGATCCCCTCATCGATGATTTGCTTGACTTCCCAGTCCAGCAATTCTGTTGGCAAACGGTGTGATGGGATACCTACCCGCATCATACCACCCGCCACCGGAAGCGAATCAAAGATCGTTACTTTGTGCCCCAGGCGTACCAGATCCAGACCGGCAGTCAGACCAGCCGGACCCGCCCCAATGATCGCGATCTTTTTTCCGGTGGGATTGTGATGATGCTCAAATGGAGTTCCCGTTTGAGATTTATCCTGCATGCTCTGCAATTCAGCCTGATGTTCATAAGCCCAATCGGAGACAAAACGTTTCAAAGCCATGATATTTACCGGTTCATCGACCTTGCCGCGTGAGCAAGCTTCTTCACAACGGTGATTGCAAACCCGTCCACAAACCGAAGGAAAGGGATGTTCACGCCGGATCGCCCAATAGGCATCCGCGTACCTTTTTTTAGCGATCAGGGCAATATATCCCTGGGCACGCTGATCAGCCGGGCACGCATTCCGGCAGGGTGCTATGCCTTTTTTCTCGATCACATAGGCACCTGGTACGGATTGGGCTGAAAACCGGTATGTGGCTTTATGGGTGCTCAACCCAAGGTCAAAAGAATTGGTGACATCAATTGGACAGACTTCAGCACAGTTTCCACAACCAGTGCATTTGGATTCATCCACATAGCGAGGTTTGATTTTTATTCTTACATTGAAGTTACCTACATAGCCTGTCACAGATTCGATCTCGCTGTAGCTCAGTAGCTTAATATTTTGATGGCGTCCCACGGACACCATTTTCGGTGTCAGAATTCAAGCCGCACAATCCAGGGTGGGAAAGGTCTTGTAGAGTTGAGCCATATGCCCACCGATGGAGGATTCCCTCTCCACCAGGTAAACTTGCTTGCCTGCATCTGCCAGTTTTAGCGCAGCTTCGATTCCAGCAATTCCACCCCCTACCACCAATGTGGATGGTGTCATTTCTACTTCCCGCATACTAAGCGGGTTATGGAAATGGACCCTCTGCACCGCGGCTGCCACCAGGCTTTTGGCTTTCTCCGTTGCCAGTGCTTTGTCCGAGATAACCCACGAGCAATGCTCCCGTATGTTAGCCATCTGGAAGAAGAAAGGATTTAATCCGCCCTGCTCGCATGCCTTGCGGAAAGTGGTTTCATGCATCAAGGGTGAACAGGATGCCACCACCACCCGGTTCAGACCTTGTTCCTGTATGTCTTGCTTGATCAGATCCTGGCCTGGGTCAGAACACATGTATTCATAATCCCGGGCTACAGTCACGTTATCCAAAGTTTTGGCATAACCGGCGACATCGACTACATCCACAGTATTGGCGATATTTGTTCCACAATGGCAGATATACACTCCGGTTCTTATCCTGCTTCTATTCACTAGGGACCTCCACAATCATTTGGCGAATCTCACTTTCAAACCAGGCAAAGAATTCCTTCAATTTCCGCCAGAATTTGTTCCTGGGTAAACCCACGCTGCGTGACCGCGCCAGCCGGGCAGGCTGCTGCACAAACCCCGCAACCCTTGCAAAGGATCTCGTTGATACTGGCAACTGTTCTGCCGTTGTTATCGACCATTTCAATGGCTGTATAAGGACACAAACCTTCACAAGTACGGCAACCACCGCACGCGGCTGCATTGACATTGGTGGAGTAAGGTTCCAACCAGACTCGACCGGCATCCATCAGTGAAAGGGCTGCAGCAGCAGCTGCACCTCCCTGGGCGACACTGTCTGGAATATCCTTGGGTCCCTGGCAAGTGCCTGCCAGGAAAACCCCATCCGTGGTGGTTTCTACTGGAGCCAACTTTGGGTGTTTTTCGATAAAAAACCCATCCGGACTGCGGCTGACCCCAAAAATGGTCCCGGTTTCATGCTGGTCTGCTTGGGGCTCCATGCCTGTGCTCAGGACCACCATATCAACCAGGGTGTCCACTGGTTTGCCGGTATACACATCGATAATGGAAACCTTCAGTTGCTCATCCTGTTGGCTGACCTGGATGTTCTTATCGTAGCGCATGAATTCCACTCCATGCTGTTTCACCCGTTCGTAGAAGGCTTCATAATCTTTTCCAAAGGTGCGCATGTCCCGGTAATATTCCACCACCTCAGCGCCTACATAATCACGGACGAGCTGCGCCAACTTGAGAGAGTACATGCAGCACACCCGCGAGCAGTATTCATTCTTATCCCCGCGGCTGCCCACACAGTGCAAGATAGCCACCTTTTTTGGTGTACTTCCATTTCTCAGATGGACAACACCCGTGGTGGGACCGCCGGTATTGATCAGACGTTCAATTTCCATACCGGTCATCACATTGGGGTATATTCCATAACCATATTGTGAAGATCCGGTCGGATCAAAATCCTTGAAACCGGTTGCCAATATGATGGTACCAGCTTCGAACTGGATGGTTTCATCCTGCTGTTCGAAATCAATGGCTTCACGCACGCAGAATTTTTCACAAGCACGGCATTTTCCGGATTTAAAATAAGCACAATTGACTTTATCAATGACAGGTATGCGTGGGACAGCTTGGGCAAAGGGGAAGTAAATCGCCGGGCGGTTGCCCAACCCCAGGTCAAATTCCGAAGGGATCTTCTTCCATGGGCATTTTTCGATACAGGTACCACAACCGGTACACAGCTCTTCATTAACATAGCGGGGTTTGCGGCGGACAGTTACCACGAAATTTCCCACATAGCCGGAAACTTTTTCCACTTCGCTGTAGCTTAGCAGGGTGATGTTTGGGTGGCGTCCAACGGACACCATTTTGGGTGTAAGTATTCAGGCTGCGCAGTCCAACGTCGGGAAGGTTTTGTACAACCTGGACATATGTCCACCGATGGATGGTTCGCGCTCCACCAGGTACACATGCTTGCCTGAATCCGCCAGACGTAGTGCTGCTTCAATCCCTGCAATGCCTGCCCCCACCACCAAGGCAGATTGCTTTACATTTGCCTGGCGCATTTCAAGCGGTGTGTGATACTGGACCCGGTTCACAGCTGCGCTGACCAGGAATTCAGCTTTTTGGGTGGCTTTCTCATGATCTTCAGATACCCAGGAGCAGTGTTCGCGGATGTTGGTCATCTGGAAGAGGAATGGATTCAATCCGGCTTCGGAACATGCCAGTCTGAAAGTGGTCTCGTGCATAAGCGGCGAACAAGATGCCACCACGACCCGATCCAGACCTTCATGTTCTATATCTTCCTGGATCAGTGCCTGACCCGGGTCGGAACACATATAGGCATAATGGCGGGCGACCACCACATTATCGAGCCGGGTGGCGAAATTTGCCACCCGCTCAACGTCCACTGTGCCGGCAATATTTGTTCCACAATGGCAGATATAAACACCAATTCGTGGCGTACTTCGAACTGGTGTATTTTCAATGGAGGACATGAAAGAATCTCCTTTCCTGTATTTTAATTATTAATTCCCTGGCGGGTTATAAATCTTCTAATCTTATTGTGCTATTTAGCACAATTCTCAGCAAGTGATTTTTGTCACAATTACAGAGGGATTATTGCAGATACCATTAAACGAACAACGCACCCGATTGGGTGCGTTGCCCTAAATTGGTCAATAATGATTGGGTAAATATCTCAATCTGCGGGGGGAACTTCCACAGCGGCAGGCGCTTTCTTCGAATGTTTGACTTTGAATTCCAAACCATCTTCGGCTTCGTTCAGAGCCACAGTGACTGAAGTGCCAGTCGCTATCTCTCCACCCAATAACTTAACGGAGAGCGGACTCTCCACATATTTCTGCAGTGCTCTCCGCAGGGGGCGGGCTCCAAAAGCCGGGTCATAACCCGTCTTGGCAAGCCATTTGCGAGCCTGTTCGTTCAGAACCACGTGAACTCCATGCTCATCCAACCGTTCCTGGATCTCCTTCAGCTGCAGGTCGACGATCTCTTCCATCTCTTCCACGCTCAGAGGAGAGAAAAGGATGATCTCATCGACACGATTGATGAATTCCGGACGGAACGTACCTTTGAGAGCTTTCTCGATCTTGGCATGGGTATCACGGTCATCATCTGTGGCAGTAGGCTGCAGGAAACCCAATGTACCACCCTTGCGCACGTATTCGGTACCCAGGTTGGAGGTCATGATCAACACCGTGTTGCGGAAGTCGACCACGTTCCCTTGCCCGTCTGTCAGGCGACCATCATCCAGGATCTGCAAAAGCGCATTCCATACTTCCGGGTGAGCCTTTTCGATCTCGTCAAACAGGATGACCCGGTAGGGTCTGCGGCGGACTGCCTCGGTCAATTGACCGCCTTCTTCATAGCCTACATATCCTGGCGGCGCGCCGAACAAACGCGAGACGGTGTGTTGCTCCCGGTATTCAGACATATCCACCCGCACCAGGGCTTCTTCATCGTCGAACATGAACCACGCCAGCGCTTTTGCCAGCTCGGTCTTACCAACACCCGATGGACCAATGAAGATGAATGAGCCGATCGGACGGGATGGATCTTTAAGGCCGGAACGCGCCCGCCGGATCGCATCCGAAATGGCATGAATGGCTTCTTCCTGACCAATGATCCGTTCGTGTAATCGCTCTTCCATTTGGAGCAGTTTGGCAGATTCGGTCTCCATCATTTGGTTGAGCGGAATACCCGTCCATTGGTGGACGACCTCAGCGATATCATTCACGTCCACTACTTCGTCCAATTTATGTTCTGATTCCCATTTATCCCGTTCAGAATTAAATTCTTCTTCCTTGCGCAGACGTTCCACCTTGATCTCGGCTGCATGCTGATAATCCCTGGCATTCGAGGCGGCATCTTCTTCTGCCTGCAAGCGGTCGATCTCAGTCTTCTTTTCCTTGAGTTCCGGTGGCAGCGAATATAAAGCCACCCGTAGTTTGGCGGCGGCTTCATCCATCAAGTCGATGGCTTTGTCCGGCATGTGCCGGTCTGTGACATAACGGTCAGCCAGGCGGGCGGCCGCAGTCAAGGCTTCATCCGAAAACCGGACTTTGTGATGGGCTTCATAACGATCCCGCAGCCCGAGCAACATTTTAATGGTATCGTCCACACTGGGTTCCTCGACATAGATCGGGGCGAACCGTCGTTCAAGGGCGGCATCCTTTTCGATGTGCTTGTGATACTCATCCAGGGTGGTCGCTCCGATGCATTGCAGTTCACCACGCGCCAGAGCGGGCTTGAGCATATTGGAAGCATCCATGGCTCCCTGGGCGGCACCTGCACCGATGACGGTATGCAATTCATCGATCATCAGGATCACTTCACCGTTGGAGCGCTGTACTTCCTCGATCGCGGATTTGAGCCGTTCTTCGAATTCACCTCGGAAGCGGGACCCGGCGATCATTGCCCCCAGGTCCAGGGCTACCACGCGCTTGCCGCTCAGTATCTCGGGGATATCGTTGGTGGCGATCTTCTGTGCCAGTCCTTCCACGATGGCGGTCTTGCCAACGCCGGCTTCTCCGATCAGGACCGGGTTGTTCTTGGTTCGTCTGGACAGGATCTGGATCAGGCGCATTACTTCATTATCCCGACCAATGACCGGGTCAAGTTTGCCCTCACGTGCCAGTTTGGTCAGATCGCGGGAATATTTCTCCAGCACCCGGTAACGTGTTTCAGCCTGGGGATCGGTAACTCTCTGCCCGCCACGCAACTGTTGGATGGCTTCAAAGACCCGGTCGCGCGTCAGCCCGGCACTTTCCAAAATGCGTGCTGCCGGTGTGTTCCTTTCGCTCAGGATGGCCAGGAAGATATGCTCGGTGGAGATATATTCATCCTTGAGCCGGTTGGCTTCTTCATTTGCCAGGTCTATGATCCTTTTGACGCGCGGGGTGATGAAGATCTGCCCGGCGCCCCCACCGAAAATGTTCGCCTTCGGGCTCATCTTAAGGGTATTATCCAGCCGTTCCACTAGAACAGTCGAGTCTATATTCAAATTCTGTAATATCTGGGGGATCACTCCGCCGGGTTGTTCGATCAACGCCAGCAGGATATGTTCTGTATCAATTTGATTGTGCCCGTAACGTTGGATGATCTCAGCAGCCCGCTGGGCGGCTTCCTGGGCACGTTCGGTAAATCGGTCAAATCGCATCATGGTGGTTCATCCTTTCGCTATATAAGCATCCATGATTATAACAAAAGCGGGTTTGCGGAATGCAATTCTTGAGTAAGAGTTATGTTAGATTTCCATTCGAATGTGATTCAATTGTACATGGATAATTTAAATTATATTGCGCACCAGGCACATGGGTAATGGTAAAAGTATCCATTTGTCACCGATCAATTAAGGTACAATCATCGCATGTCTGACACCCAGGTAATTTATTCCATGATGCGCGTCGGGCGCATCCATCCCCCCAACAAGCAAGTACTGCGGGATATTTCACTCGGATTCTATTATGGCGCCAAGATCGGCGTGCTTGGTTTGAATGGGGCTGGGAAATCAACTCTCCTGCGCATCATGGCAGGGCAGGACCAGGATTAC
>Ga0315268_10005406_pt1 | contig 13740 bp, 12 predicted proteins | sample C1_top_MG_FD_204535 | JGI IMG/M metagenome (GOLD analysis project Ga0315268, IMG submission 204535) | Sediment microbial communities from Yellowstone Lake, YNP, Wyoming, USA - C1_top | ecosystem: Environmental > Aquatic > Freshwater > Lake > Sediment | place: USA: Wyoming | collected 2017-08-01 | reverse complement strand
CACGAAGCCGACTTTCAGCTCGTCGCAGGCCTTCTTGAGGGCCTTCCCGACCTTGCGCAGCAGCGCCTCGGACTCGATGACGCACGGCCCGCCGATGAAGGCCGCGGGGCGACCGCCCCCGAAGACAACCTTCCCGACGCGGACTTCACGCGTGGACATGAGGCCTCTGGCCGGCCGCCCGCTCCACCGCGGCCGCGACGAAATCGCGGAACAGCGGATGCGGATCCTCGGGGCGGCTCTTGAACTCGGGATGGAACTGGGTCGCCAGGAACCACGGGTGATCCTTGAGCTCCACGATCTCGACGAGGTTCTTCGGCGCGTGCACGCCGACGACGGACAGCCCGGCGTCCTCGATGAGCTTGCGGAACTTGTTGTTGACCTCGAAGCGGTGCCGGTGGCGCTCGGAGATGTTGATCGCGCCGTAGGCCTTGTGCGCGAGCGAGCCCTTCTTGAGGGTGCACTCGTACACGCCCAGGCGCATGGTCGCCCCCATGTTCTTGACGCTCTTCTGCTCGGGCAGCAGGTCGATGACGGGATAGCGGGTCTTCGCGTCGAACTCCGTCGAGTGCGCCCCGTTCATCTTCAGGACGTTGCGCGCGAACTCGATCACCGCGATCTGCAGTCCCAGGCAGAGGCCGAAGTAAGGGATCCTGTTCTCGCGCGCCAGCTGGGCCACGCGGATCTTTCCCTCGATGCCGCGGTCCCCGAAGCCGCCGGGCACGAGAATGCCGTGCACGCCTTCCAGCTGCTCGTGGATCTTCGGGTCGGTGGTGTCCAGGAAGCGGATCTTCACCTTGGCCTCATTGGCGATGCCGCCGTGGATCAGCGCCTCGTTGACCGACTTGTAGGCGTCCTTGTAGTCGGTGTATTTGCCGGCGAGCGCGATCGTCACCTCGTGCTTCGGGTTCTTGAGGCGCCGCACCACGTCGTTCCAGCTGTCCAGGTCCTTGGACTGGGTGCGCAGGCGCAGCAGCATCAGGATCTGGTCGTCGAGGCCCTGCTTGTGGAACACCATCGGGACCTCGTAGATGCTCTCCACGTCGGGCGCCTCGATGACGGCCTCCTTCGGGACCGAGCAGAACATGGAGAGCTTGGCGCGCATCTCCGGCCCCAGCGGCTTCTCGGTGCGGCACACCAGCACGTCGGGGGAGATGCCGATCTCGCGCAGCTTCTGGACCGAGTGCTGGGTCGGCTTCGTCTTGAGCTCCTCGGACGCCTTGATGTACGGGATCAAGGTCACGTGCATGTACAGCACGTTGTCGCGGCCGGCCTCCAGGCCCATCTGGCGCGCGGCCTCCATGAAGGGCAGGCTCTCGATGTCGCCGACGGTGCCGCCGATCTCGATGATCGCCACGTCGGCGCCCTTCGTGATGGCGCGGAAGCGGTTCTTGATCTCGTCGGTGATGTGCGGGATGACCTGGACGGTGGTGCCCAGGAAGTCGCCGCGGCGCTCGCGCTCGATGACCGTTTGATACACCTTGCCGGCCGTGAAGTTGTTGAAGTGGTGCATCTCTTTGTTGAGAAATCGCTCGTAATGGCCGAGGTCGAGGTCCGTTTCGGCGCCGTCCTCGGTCACGAACACCTCGCCGTGCTGAAAGGGGTTCATCGTGCCCGGATCGACGTTGATGTAGGGATCGCACTTGAGCATGTTCACCGTCAGCCCGCGGGCCTGCAGCAGCTTCCCGATGGAGGAAGCGGAGATGCCTTTCCCGAGCGAGCTGACGACGCCGCCCGTCACGAAGATATACTTGGTCATTTGGTCCCTCGGCGGAGGAATTTTGCGGCGCGCGTCAAATCGGCGGGAACGTCCACGGCGACGGGGCGCTCGGCGACGACGGCGGCGCGCAGCGTCATGCCGGCCTCGAGCGCCCGCAGCTGCTCGAGCTTCTCGGCTTTTTCCAGCGGCGACGGCGGCAGGGAGACGAAGCGCTTCAAGGCGCCGCGGCGGTAGGCGTACAGGCCCAAGTGCTCCCAGCATCGAACGGAAGCGCCGTCGCGGCCGAAGGGAACGGCGGCGCGGGAGAAATACAGGCAGCGGCCGTCGCGGGCGAGCACGGCCTTCACGACGTTGGGATCGAGAAACCGCTTCCCGGCGGCCAGAGGGATCACCGCCGTGGCGATGTCGGTTCCGCGCGTGAGCGCCGTCACCGTCGCTCGCAAGGTAGCGGATTGGAGAAGAGGCATGTCTCCCTGGTAGTTCAAAATGATCTGTTCGCGGCGGTGCTTCGCGGCCAGCCAAACCCGGTCGGAGCCAGAAGGGCACGACGACGGCGTCATCACCGCATCCCCGCCGAAACGGCGGACCTCGTCGGCCACGGATCTCGCGTCGGTGGCCACCAGAACGGGGCCGAGCTTGGCGGCTTTGGCCGCGCGCCAGCACCATTCCACCATCGAGCGTCCGCCGAGGCGGGCGAGCACCTTGCCCGGGAAGCGGGTGGAACCCAGGCGGGCGGGGATCACGGTGAGCACGCCGCTCATCGCAGGGCCTCGGACAATTCCTCGGCGTCGGTCGTGGCGGTCCCCAGCTTCCCGACGACGATGCCGGCGGCCTGATTCGAGAGGACCGCGGCGCGCGACAGCGTCGCTCCGGCGGCCAGCGCGAGCGTGAGCGTGGAGATCACCGTGTCGCCGGCGCCGGAGACGTCGAAGACCTCCCGCGCGACGGTGGGGATGTGCGTGATCTTCCCGTGCTCCTCGAACAGGCTCATCCCGTCGGGGCCGCGGGTGATCAGCACCGAGCGGCTGCGCAGGGTCTTCAGGATCTCGCCGCCGAGCGCGTCCACGGCCTGCGCGCCGGGCTTGGGCTCGCGGCGCATGCAGGCCCAGGCCTCGGAGGTGTTCGGCGTGACGCAGGTGACGCCCTGGTAGCGCCGGAAGTGCTCGGGCTTGGGGTCCACGGTGATCGGGATGCGGCGGCGGCGCGCCGCCGGGATCGCGCGGGCGAGCAGGCGCGGTCCGATCACGCCCTTGCCGTAGTCGGACAGGATCACGGCCTCGGCGCGGGAGATCTCCTCGGCCAGGCTGGCGAGCAGGCGCGTCTCCGTCGCGTGGGAGAGGGCGCCCGTCGTCTCGCGGTCGAAGCGGATCGCCTGCTGGCGCTCGGCCACGACGCGGCACTTCTGCGTGGTCTGCCGCTCGACGTCCACGCACACGCCCTCGACGTCCGCGCCGCGGCCGCGGAACTGCTCGAGCAGGCGGCGGCCGGCCTCGTCCTCGCCGACGACGCCGACGACGGACACGAGCGCGCCCAGGGCGGCGAGGTTGCTGACCACGTTGCCGGCTCCGCCCGGGATGAAGCTCTCGCCGGTCACGCGCACGACGGGAACGGGGGCCTCGGGGGAGATGCGGCTGACGCTGCCGCGGATGTACTGGTCCAGCATCAGGTCGCCGACGACGAGGACCCGGCGCCCGCGAAAACGGGCGATGGTCCGCAGAAGCTCCCGGCGCTCGGCGCGCATCTTGGTCATCTACGGGATGTGATCATACCATTTCACGAAGGACCGCCGTGATGTGGCCGAAGAACACCTCGACCTTCATCATCAGCACCCTCCGGGCCGCGTCGTCGGTCATCCACAGGCGCAGGCGCTTGCCCTTCTGGATGAACAGGCCCTCGCGGCGCATCGCCGGCTCGACCTGGACGGAGGAAAAGCGCCCCAACGGAACGTTCACCGTCTCGCGCTTCACGACGTTCACCGTCAGCGGCCAGTTCTCCGGCGTGTTGACGTCGACGACGACCTGGCCGCCGTCGGGCAGCGGCCGGGAGCGCGTGTAGTAGACGCTGGACAGGATGTCCTGGACCTGCGCCGGGATCGTGCCGGTCTTGATCGTGAAGGAGCCGTTCATGCTGGTCTGGCGCTCGACGAAGGTCCCCGCGTCGCGGTCGTACAGGACCCAGACGTCGCGGAAGTAGCGGCCCTCGCGGAGCTTCTTCGAGTAGCCCAGCGAGGTCAAGGTTCGCGCGTCCAGCCAGGACTCGTTGAGGTCGCGGACCTGGTAGAAGGTGTCGCAGAAGGAGTTCGAGCGCGCCACGCTCAGGAGGTGGTAGGCGGGGCGGCCGTTGAACATCACGATCTTGTCCACGCCCAAGGTCGCCTCGCCCACGGAGAGCAGGCCCCAGCTGACGTCGAAGGTGAGACGTTCCGGGAAGACGGGCAGGCGCTTGTACTCCGGGGCGAACGGCATTTCGGGCCCCATCAATTGCGACGGGGAGATCACCGCGGTCGTGATCGCGACGCGGCCCCAGATCCGGCGCTTGACGATCGGCGCGGCCGGAGCCGGCGCGGGGACCACGGCGGCCGGCGCGGCCGCCGGCGCGGGGGCGGGCTCGGCCGCCGGAGGCGGGGCGTGAACGCCCGGGGTCTCGGGCTCGCTCGGCGGAGGGGGAAGAGGCTCGCCCTCCAGCGCGGGCAAGGTCGGCATCGGGTCGGTCGCGCGCGGATGAACCGCGCAGGCGGCCAGACCGGCGAGGGCCAGCACGAGGGCGATGCGGGTTTTCATTTTTCTCCGGCCTTGGCGAGCGCGTCCAAGGTGTCGATCCATTGGTTGCGGCCTTTCAATATCTCGAGCTTGATGCCCAGGACCAGGACCTCGCCGGTCAGCAGCTCCCGCCAATTCTGAGGGAGGCGCACGAAATCCTTGAACGTCGTCACCAGCGGCAGGCCGCCGCGCAGGGCCTCGAGCGAGCGCAGCTCCGCCTCGGTGTAGGCGTGGTGGTCCGGGTAGCGCCAGGTCTGCGCGAGCGAGGCGCCGAGCTGCTCGAGCTGGGATTCGAACGAGAGCGGATCGCCCAGCCCGGAGAGGGCCGCGACGGGCCGGCCGTTCAGGTGCGTCAGCGGGTGCTTCACCTCGGTGCGCACGTCCAGCACGTGGTCGGCCTTGTGCGCCGACTCCAGGATGGCCACGCCGGGATGGACCGCGTGGATCTCGTCGCGCAGCGCCGCCAGCTCCGGCGCGGTGATGCGGTCGGCGTGGGTGACGATGACCAGCTGCGCCCGGCGCAGCGCGGACAGGGGCTCGCGCAGGTCGCCCAGCGGCAGCAGGCGCCGCCCGCCGAACGGGTCGCGCGCGTTGACCAGAACGACGTCCAGGTCGCGGTGCAGCTTCAGGTGCTGAAAGCCGTCGTCCAGGATCACCACGCTCGAGCCGTACATCTCCACCGCCAGCGCCCCGGCCTTCGCCCGGTCCGGGCATACCAGCACCGGCACGCCCAGGCCCTGCAGGGACTGGTGGATCATCCACGGCTCGTCGCCGCACAGGCGCCAGTCGGTGTGGCGGCCGTCGATCAGCACGGTCACGTCCCTTTTCGGCGCGGTGCGGCCGTAGCCGCGGGACACGATGGACACGTCGTGGCCGCGCCGGCGCAAGGTCTCGGCGGCGAGCAGGACCGCGGGCGTCTTGCCCGTGCCGCCCGTGGTCAGGTTGCCGATGCAGATCACCTTCGCCGCGATCCGCTTGCGTCGGAGGATCTTCAGGTCGTACAGGACTTTTCGTCCCAGCACGCCCGCGCCGTAGGCGAGCGAGGCCGCGCCGAGCAGGGCTTTGCCCGGGAGGGTTTTTTTCAGGCGCGCGCGGCGCTTCGCCCAGGGGCTCATGCGGCGGCCTCGCCGGCCGCTCTCGCGGCCGGGCCTTCGGCGGCGCGCGCGAGCAGCGCCTCGACGGCGGGGAGGACGCGCTCCGGCGGCAGCTGGCGCAGGCACTCGAGATGGTAGGGGCAGACGTTGGAGCGGCAGCCGATGCACGTCAGCTCCTCGAGGCGCACGAAGCGGTGGTCGGGATGGGCCGGCGTCCAGGACGCCGGATCCGAGGAGGCGTGGATGGTCACCGTGGGCACGCCCAGGCCGACGGCCACGTGCTTGGGGCCGGCGCAGTTCGACACCAGGACGCGGCACGACGCGATCTCGCGCGCCAGTTCCGCGATGGTCCTCGTTTCGGGGATAGCCTCCGCGCCCGCGCCGATGCCGCGCACGACCTCGTCGGCCAGCCCCTTCTCGCCGGGGCCCCAAAACACCTTGAGGCGGCAGCCGTGCTTGTCGCGCAGGAGGCGGCCCAGGCGCGCGTAGGACTCCGCCGGCCAGCGCCGGGTGACCTGGCGCGAGGCCGGGTTCAAGCCGACCACGTTCTCTATTTTATCCGGCCGCGCCGCCAGGTACAGTCGCGGCAGCGGCGGCGCGTCGTCGGCGGCCACGCCCAGCCCCGACAGCCACAGGACCTTCTCAAGGCCGGCGTAGCAGGCCTTCGCGGGCTGAACCATCTTATGGTTGTAGGCCCAGCGCCGGCGCACGTGCGCGGGACCGGCCCGCACCGCCGCGCCGGAAAAAACGGCGAGGAGCGCCGTGCGCGGGGTGGCCAGGAAGTCGATCACCCAATCGTAGCGCCGCTCCCGGATCTTGAGCGCCCAGCGCAGCGCGCCCAGCGCGCCCGCGGCGTCGTACGTCAGCACCTCGTCGATCTCGGGATTGCCGGCCACGGCCTCGGCGCCCGGGGCCTCGACGAGGAAGTCGAGCGTCGCGTGCGGGTAGCGCTTCTTGAGCGCCGCCAAGGCGGGGGTCGTCAGGATCACGTCGCCGAGGCGGCGCAATTGGATGACGAGAATCCTCCGGGGAGGCTCGGGGGGCATCAGAAGCGTCCGCGCCCGCGCGTCATGTTGAGCTCGAAATCGTACAGCGACTCCTCTCCGCGGATGAGCAGACGCCGCACAGCCTCGCCCTCGCGGTTCCAGGGCAGAGCGGTGATGCCCTGCTTGATGCCGAAGTCGAAGCGGTAGCCGGCCTCGAGCGCGGCGCGGCGCACGGCCGGGTCGTAGGCGCCGGCGCCGTAGGGGTAGGCGAAGCCCACGACCTCGCGGCCGAGCTTGTCCTCGAGGCGCTTCTTGCTCTCGGCCAGCTCCCAGCGCGCGTCCTCGAGTGGGATCTCGGTCAGGCAGCGGTGGCCCATGGTGTGGGAGCCGAACTCGAAGACGCCGGAGTCCTGCATCTCCTTGACCTGCGCCCAGGTGAGCATCCTCTGCCAGGGCTCGGTCTTGGGGTCGTGCCAGGCGTTGTGCTTGTCCAACGTCTCGTAGACCAGGAACACGCAGCCCTTCATGCCGAACTCGCGCAGGATGGGGAAGGCCGCCTCGTGGTTGTCGGCGTAGCCGTCGTCGAAGGTGATCAGCACCGGCTTCTCGGGCAGGGGCTTGATCCCCTTCTCCGCGTCGCGCCACCCGGAGAAGGTCGCCGTCTCGTAGCCGTGGTCGCGCAGCCAGCCCAGCTGGGCGCGGAACTTCTCGGGGGACACCCACAGCTTCTTGAGCTCGGAGCCGGGAGGCGGGGTTCCGATCTTATGGTACATCAAGACCGGCAGGCCGCCGGTCACGACGGGACGCCACCAGTTCCAGCGCGCGCTGGCTCCGGCGGCGGCCGCGGCGCCCAGGGCCACGGCCTCGGCGATCACGAGGGATTCTCCCGCTGCATTTCACCGAGTTTTACATATTTGAGCCAGCTGTGAAAGGCGGACAGCCCGGCCCAGACCAGCCCCGGAAACCCGTCGAGAACGCCCAGCTTCAGCACGGCGCGCGCGAAGAACTCCCAGGGCAGGATCAGGTGGTGGAACGGGGTGAAGCGGCGGCCGGCGGCGAAGCGCTTCTGCGCCGCGAGCGTGGTGTAGCGGTCGAGCTTCTCCAGATAATCGGAGATGTTTAAGTAGGGCTCATGAACGATTCTGCTCGTCACCAGACCAACGATCCCGTCGAGTTCGAGGCTTTCATGCAATGCTCCGCCAACGAAGCGTCCCTTGGAGCGCCGGAATAGTCGCAAATGTTTTTCCGATCCCAACCCGCCCCAACGCAAAGTCCTGCCCAGAAAGCGTACTTCGAACTTAATCCACCACCCATCGCAATGTTTGGCGCTCTCATAAATCTCGCCAATCACGATCTGACGAATTTTTTCGGCAAGCGGTTCAGACACTCGTTCGTCGGGATCGATCCAGAGGCACCACTCCCCGGTCGCGGCGTCCAGGCTGACCTGGCGCTGACGCGTATAGTCGTCGAACGTCCGGCGGATCACCTTGGCGCCGGCGGCGCGGGCGATCTCCTCGGTGCGGTCCGTCGTGTCCTCGGACACCACGACGACGATCTCGGTCGCAAGGCCCTTCAGGGAGTCCAGGCAGCCGGGCAGATCGCGTTCTTCGTCCTTGGCGATCAGGATCGCGCTAAGCGAGGGAGTCATAGATCGTCTCCATGTCGGCCGCCATCCGCGTCAGTCCGAAGCGCGTCAGGCGCGCGCGACCCTGCTCGGCCAGACGCGCCGCCAGCGCCTTGTCGTCGATCAGGCGCATGATCGCCCCGGCCAGCGCCTCCGGGCGGCGCGGCAGGACCAGCAGGCCGGTGACGCCGTCCTCGACGACCTCCGGGATGCCGCCGGCCGTCGTGGCGGCGATGGGCACGCCGCAGGCCGCGGCCTCGATCAGCACCGAGCCCATGCCCTCGCCCCAGGACGACTGGACGTAGACGTCCAGCGCCTTGAGCACCGGCAGGGGGTCCTCGCGGTGGCCGAGCAGGAGGACCTTGTCTTCCAGGCCCATGCGCCGGATGCTCTCCGCCAGGCGCGCTTCCTCGGGACCGCGGCCGGCGATCAGGAAGCGGGTCTTGGGACGCTGGAGCAAGACGATGACGGCGGCGGCGATCAGGGTGTCGTGGTCCTTGTGGGGGACCAAGGCGGCGAGGTTCCCGATGAAAGTCGTCGCCGGATCGATTTGGAATTCGTCCGAGAGGATCCGGCGATATTTTTCTTTCTCGGCCGGCGTGCAAGGCTTGAATCGTCCGGACTCGGTTTGCGTCCACGCCGTCTCCTCCGCCGTGGCGGGGATGCCGTCGGGCACGACGGCGATGTTCTTCCCGGGAAGACCGGCGTCCCGGAGTATATTCGCTATAGCGGTGGACACGGCGACGGTCTTTCCGGCGCGGCCGTATTTCAGCGAACGGGCCAAGAAGCCGACGGGAAAGTCGACCCGGCGGTGGGCGACGAACGGCACGCCGCCAAGCGACGCCAGGGCGCACAGGCCCGCGGAATGGCCGGTGTGGGCGTGCAGAACGGCGTTTTCACGTCGAGCCTCCGACGCCAAGCGCCATGCAGAAATGGGATCCCACTCGTTGAGAAAAGGGAGGGTGCGGGTCTCAAACCCTTGGCGTCTGGCCTCGGCTTCCAGCTCGCCGCCGGCGCGTCCATACACCACGTTGCGGCGGCCGCGGGCGCGCAGGGCCGCCGCCAGGTACAGAAGCTGGCGCTCGCCGCCGCGGAAACCCCGCTCGCCGTCAACGTGGAAGAGCGTCGATCGCCTCGGCATAGACTTTTTCGGTGCTGCGGTAGAACGGGGACAGCGAGAAAGACTCCTCCCAGCGCTCGCGCGCGGCGCGTCCCATCTCCTCGGCCCGTTCCGGGTTCTCGATCAGGGACCGCACCGCGGCGGCCAAGGTCTCCGCGTCGCCGGGGGGGACCAGCAGGCCGGTGACGCCGTCGACGACCAGGTCGGGCAGGCCGCCCACGTTCGTCGCGATCAGAGGCCGTCCCGCCGCCATCCATTCGAGCGCGGCGCGGCTCACGGCCTCCGAGCCCGTCGAGGCCACGACGCCCAGGCGGCAGCCCGCCAGGAACGACCACTTGTCCGCGACGCGTCCCAGGAAGCTCACCGTGCCCTCCAGGCCCTGCGGCTTCAGCTGCCAGCGCAGCCGTTCCAGCAGCTGGCCCTCGCCCGCGCAGCGCAGGCGCAGGCCGGGCACGACGGGCTTCAGTATTTGGGCCGCGTCCATCAGCACGCCGTAGCCCTTGACCGGGTCCATGCGCGCGATCATGCCGACGAACGGGGGGCCGGGCATGGGTGCCGCGTCGTCGGGGCCGTCGATACCCTGGGTCACGATCCGCACCGTGGATTTCGGGAACGCCGCCAGGAGCTGTCCCGAGATCGCGGTGTTGGCGGCGATGAACGCCGCCGTGCGGCGGGCGGACCAACTGGTCAGCGAGGTCGCGACCGCGGGGCGCGCGTCGCCGCGCGTGCGGATCACGGCCGCGCCCTTCGGAACGATCATCAGCGCCAGCGCGTGCGCGGAGCCGGTGTGCGCGTTGACGATCTTCGGGGCGAGCTTGGCCAGCTCCCGGCGCAGGGCGGGAATCTCCGCCCAGCCCAGCGGCCCCTCGGTCCAGCCGCGCGTGGGCAGTCCTTGCGCCGCCGCCTGCTTGAGGACCGGGGACTCCTTCAGGCCCCACACGGCGACCGCGTGGCCGCGCCGCGCCTGCTCGGCGGCCAAGGTCACCGCGTAGTGCGCGATGCCCGAATCCCAGGGCTCGTCTTCCAGGTGAACGATGCCGTTCACGCGGCGGCTCCGGCCGCGGCCAGCGCCGAGCGGCAGGCCTCGTGCACGCGGTCCACGCTGAGCAGGCGCATGCACAGGAAGTGGCCCTCGGGGCACGCCTTGGCGCCGTGCAGGCCGCAGGGGCGGCAGGTCAGGTCGGCCTCGACGACGCGGTGGCCGGCGCCGTAGGGAAAGAACCCCAGCTCGCGCGTGGTCGCGCCGAAGATCGCCACCACCGGAACGCCCGAGGCCGCGGCCAGGTGCATGGGGCCGGAGTCGTTGGTGACGAACAGCGCCAGCCGCCCCATCAGCGCCTTCAAGTCCTCCAGGTCGGTCCTGCCCGTCAGATCGGCCGCGCCCGACGCCGCCGCGATTTCCGCGCCCAGCGCCGCGTCGCCGGGACCGCCGACCAGCACCGGCGTCAGCCCGTCGGCCTTCAGCCGCCGGCACAGCTCGGCGTAGCGCTCCGGCAGCCAGCGCTTCGTGGCCCAGGCCGCGCCGGGGTGCACTCCGGCCAGGCGCGCGGAGGGAGCGGCGCCGGCGTCGGCCAGCCTGCGGGCGAGCTCCGCGGACGGAGCGGGGGGGACGACGTAGCGAGCCTCCCCGGTCGAGGCCCGGGCGTCCCCGCCCAGAGGCCGCGCCAGCGCCAGGTTGCGCTCCAGGTCGTGCGCCAGCCAGGAGAACGGAACCACGTCGGTCAGCAGAAAGCGCCCCGCGCTGGCCGAGAATCCCACGCGCCGCGGTATTCCCGCCAGCCAGGCGACCAGCGCGGACCGCAAGGACCGGTGCGGGATCACGGCCAGATCAAAAGCCTGGCTTTTGATTGAGCTCGACATTGTCCAGAGGCCGCGCAGGCCGCGGTGCGCGCCGCGCTTGTCGTCGAGGAGGACCTCGTCGACCCAGGGACTGCCGCGAAAGACGTCGGCGTTCTTGGGCAAGGTCAGAACACTCACGGTCGCGCCGGGCAGGCTCTCCTTGAGACGGCGCAGAAGGGGCAAGGTCAGCAGGCTGTCGCCCAGGAACGAGGTCTGCAGGACCAGCACGCGCCGCGCGCCCCCGGCGCCGCCGCGCGCGCCCCAGTCGGCCGGCGAGAGCTCGCGCTCGGGCGCCGCCGGGACGCCCCAGGCGGACAGCGCTTCCAGGTAGCGGTCCACGGTGTGGCGCTGCAGGGCCGGAGAGGGCAGGCCGAAGGCCACGAACAGGCGCCGGGCCAGCGCGTCCTTGCGGTAGGCGGCCTGGTTCGGCACGCCCGACAGCCAGCGCAGGAGCCGCGATCTCAGATTTCCATGGAGGTCGAGCAGATGAGTGAAGCCGCCCGCGCGGACCTTGCCCAGCGCGTTGAACAGGCCGCGGAACGCGATCACCTCGTCCACGCCCGGATGCCCCTCGAGCACGGCCGCGAACTGGGGCTTGACCAGGACGCAGACGCGGGCGTCCGGCCAATGCGCCTTCAGGTTCTTATAGACCGGGCCGGTCAGGACGACGTCGCCCAAGGACGACAGGCGGATGACGAGGATTTTGTGAGACAACGCCTATTTTATCATTTCGCCCGCGAAACGGGAGGCCTAGGGGGCGCCGAACTGGAGGCCGCGCTCGACTCTCACGCGCGCGGCGGCGGCCGCGGCCGCGTCGCCGCGCGCGGCGTAGATCTCGGCCGCCCGGGAGAACACCTCGGCGTGAAGCCGCGCGGCGGCCGCGCGGTCGGACTCGGCTTGAGCGGCGAGTCCGGCGTCGTCCTCGGCCGAGGCGAGCTTCAGCCGCGCGAAGTAGGACAGGGGAGAGACCTCGCAGGCGCGGGTCCATAGCGCGACGTCGGAGCTCCACACCGGCAGTTGAACGCTCGTGCGCCAGACGAGGGCCAGCAGAACCGCCGCGGCGGCGAAACGGGACGCGAGCTTGAACGGGGCGCGAGCGAAAGCCGCGCCGGCGAGCAAGGCCAGGGGCAGACCGGGAAGATACGCGTAGCGGTCGGCCGCGGTCATGCGTCCCGACTTGAACAGACCCAGCGCCGGAAGGGCCAGAAGCGCGTACGCGAGTATAATTTGGACCAGCCACGGGAAGCGCCGGCGCCAGGCCCACAGCGCGGCGGCCGCGGCGGCGACGGCGAGGCCGGAAACGAGGAACGGGACCGGCTCCAGAAGCGGGGAGCGTTCGTACAGCGGCCCCAGTCCCGCCGGCCACAGCGTCTTTTCGGCGTAGAACGCCAAGCCGAAGACGGCTTGCAGAAGGCGCGCCTTGAGGCCGAAGGCGGCCCAGGACACCTCCGCGCCGCTTTGCGCCTGGGCGGCCAGGTTGAAGCCCAGCGCGACGGCGACGGGGGGCAGCCAGGGAAGCTTTTCGCGCCAGCGGGGGCGGGCGCGCAGGCGCGCGTCGAGGATCAAGAAAACTCCCGGCAGGACGACGGTGAAGACTTTCGCCGCCATGGCGGCCGCGCCCAGCGCCAGGGCGGCGCGGCGCCAGGACGCGCCTTTGGCTCCGTCGTCCGCGTCGGCGCCGCGGACGTAGGCGAGCGCCGAGGCCAGCAGGAACGCGGCGCAGAGCACGTCGCGGCGCTCGGTGATCCAGGCGACGGACTCGACGCGCAGGGGATGGAGCGCCCAGACCAGGGCCGAAAACAGCGCGGCGGCGTCGGCACGCGCGTCGCGCGCGGCCGGGGTGCGAAGCAGACGCCGCGCGAGCAGGAAGAAAAGCGCGGCGTTGAGCGCGTGGAGGGCGACGTTCGTCAGATGGAAGCCGAACGGATTTCCGCCCCAGACGGCGCGGTCCAGCGCCAGCGTGAGCCACGTCAGCGGGTGCCAGTGCCCCAAGGCGGAGCCCGACGCCATCCAGGCGAGGCCGGACAGGCCGAAATTCAGAGAGCCGTTGCGCACGACGTTGACGCCGTCGTCCCAGTTCAGGAAAGGATAGCGCGCGGCCGGAAGGAAGACGAGGGCCGTCGCCGCCGCGCACGCGCCGGCCAGCGCCGCCGGGCGCCGGAGCTCAGCCACCGCGCGGCTCGAGCGCGGCCAAGGTCCGCAGCGACGCGCCGCGCAGGCTCTGCGCCGCGTCGCGGGCCTTGGCGCCGGCGGCGCGGGCGCGCGCCGGGTCCAGGAGCAGGCCCTCGAGAGCCGCTCCGAGGGCGAGGCCGTCCGCCACGCGCAGGCCGCCGCCGCTCCGTTCCAAGGCGAGGGCGGGGTATTCGATGTGGCCGGTGTGCGGGCCGAACAGGACCGGGACGCCGGCCGCGGCCGGCTCCAGCAGGTTGTGGCCGCCGACCGCAACCAAGGTCCCGCCGACGAACGCCGCCGCGGCCTTCGGCCAGAACGAGGGAAGCACGCCCATCGCGTCGAGCACCAGGACGTCCGCGTCGGCGGCGGGCAGGGCCGCGAGCTCGGTCCAGCGCACGACGCGCCGGCCGGCGGCGCCCAGCGCGGCCG
>Ga0315268_10005405_pt1 | contig 13740 bp, 23 predicted proteins | sample C1_top_MG_FD_204535 | JGI IMG/M metagenome (GOLD analysis project Ga0315268, IMG submission 204535) | Sediment microbial communities from Yellowstone Lake, YNP, Wyoming, USA - C1_top | ecosystem: Environmental > Aquatic > Freshwater > Lake > Sediment | place: USA: Wyoming | collected 2017-08-01 | reverse complement strand
TATATACTGGCCAAATGCTTTAAACAAATCTGGGAATAGTTTGCGTCTTTGATTACGCATCACTGCTCCAATGATTTTCCAATCAGGATTAATCCCCATAGCAATTCTATGTGCGGATTTGTTTGGAACTGGTTGAAATTCATTGGCAGCGCATGAAGTAACTGTTCCGACATGATTAATATGCGGACCAGCTTGTTGTTTAATTACTCCAGCAGCCCATTCAGACAATGTATAGAAATAATCAGCATCTGCAAACTGATTGATCCACTCGGGCGATTGAGGTTCTGAATCAACTGTACTAGCCCACGCCCATGAGAATATAGATCTAAACGGTGAATGTTTGATCCATGATTCCATCCATGGATCGCGTTGACTACAGACCATATCTGGCTTAAAATCTAAACAAGTCCGTTCAAACCTCCATGCTCCAAATTGATTCGCAGGGTTGGAATTATATCGATTCTTGTCTTCATCAGAATCTTCTCTAGTAGGAGCAACAGGGTAATTCTTCCATGGAATAGCCCTCCGACGAGAATCATCGGCAGAGCCGTAGCATGAATATTCAGCGACTTCATACTTGCCAGTATCAATTAATCTCTTTATTACCTCCCTACCATACGCAGCATAGCCAGTATTAAGGTATGAGGCTTCAGAGTTGAACAATACCCGCTTTTTATCCATCGATTAATTTTCCAATGTGTTCTAGTCTTAGTTTAAGTCGCTTCGCTGTTATTTTAAGCTTTTTAGAAACTTGACTCTTTGTGTATCCACTAGCCAGCAGATTAACTATTTCAGTATCTCTTGTATTTAGATCTGGAAGAACCTCCCAAAGATTAGATGGTTCAATAGGACTTTGTACTGAGGTTGTAACGTAGCGTGTGTCTGAAAAATTCTTTTTGTATTTAGCTATAAATTTAATCATATCTCTTTTTATGCAGATAGTATAAAAAGTAGTCTTCTTCGCTAATTTTTCATTATAGCTTTTATCTAGCCTAAACGCTGACTGCAATCCGATTTGGAACAAATCTTCAAAATCATATAAATGCGTCTTTTTATATAGCTGATGGGCTAATCTTGCTATTAAGGCTTCATGTTCCATATGTTACTCTTATTATAGGTATAGCTGGTTAGATTAAGCGAAGCAATTTTCAAATTTAACTGTACTTACAGCTTTTCTAATAAGTCGCATCGATTTAATAAATAATTCCGCTGTCATGATAACATCGCCTAGAGCATCGTGGGATTCCCCCTTATCCTTCCATCCCATATGTTTGCGGATAAGACTATCTGCTGATAGACGATGGACGTTTTTGTCGTTCTCGAAAAATAAGTGCATTACCTGCATAACATCAGCTTTAATTGATGGATGAAATGGGTCTGTTAAACCAGTCCGTTTTAAATCTCTCCACAAAATTGGAAGGTCGTAGTTTACTATGTTATATCCTGCTGGGATTGGTGCCTTCCATTTAGTCTTTGAGTAGTTATGACTATTTACATAACCAATAAAGCTGGTTAAACCAGTTTCTAGGCTCACGCCCTTTTCAGCAAGTAGGGCGTGCCCCTTCTTATGGATATTGATGGCACCATCTGTAAGCTCCTGCAAACCCGCCTGAGCACATTCCTCCCCATAGAGTGGTTTGATGAGGATATCGAATTCGGACCCCTCTATGATCTCCATACGGCGTCCGTCAACGGCAATAGCACCAATTTGCACGATTTGTGCAGTTTCTGTTGAAATGCCCGAGGTCTCAAGATCAAAACAAATCACCGTAGAGTAGTTCATGTCGTTCCTCGTTATATGTGAAAGTAACTATACCTGACCGTCTAGCGTAGCCAGTTGTACGTCTAATCGACCACCACCTGAGTAGGCTGTCATCTTCTTTAGATTGGCATATTTCAATGTGACGGCGTCAATACCGCTCTCCGCGATTTCTTCGCGGAGAGCGATGCAAGCTGGTTTTTTAGACGATATCTCTGGTATGATTTGAGAATAATTGCACATAAATCTGCATTTGAAATGGGCACATTTTTGACTAATAACACTGGGAGATTTATTCGCTTTAATAGTCTCAAACTCTTTTTTGATCATAGACTCTGCTTTTTTAAAATCTATATCGTCAAAAGCAAAGGTAAACAATCCTCCCGGAACTACGACTCCATCAATAGGATGGTCGTTTATATAAAAAATTGAAACATAGAATTTATGATCAGGATACTTTAGTCGCAGTGCATAATAATATAAATAGAGTTGTTTATCCTCAGCTAAGTCTTTATATTCTTTTACCTGCTCTTTTGCCCAATCATATCTACGGCCCGTTTTATAATCTTGTATATGAAAATGAAATTCACCTTCTCTGGTTATAAGATCGACTGTGCCCTTTAGTCCTAATCTACCTTTAATAACTTGGTCTCCGACCAAGTATTCGTAGTCAGCCCATTCATGAGGGACCTCTACTTCAAAGAACTCCTCTACAGCATGTATATCTTGATTACGGGGGTCCATCTCACCATCAAGCCTAGTCAATGCAAGATGAGTCCATTGCAGTGCTATCTTCTTAGAGTTAGCTGGCATTATTCCCGGAAAGGCATCTTCATAATACTTATGCGATAAGTCGTTAAAGTATTCTATAGATACTTGCTTAAAAGTAATCTTTCCAAATTCTTCATCTACAAAACTATGTTTCTTTGCCTGCATCGCAAGCTTATATCTACCGAGCAATTCTAAATTTTTATGAACCACTGACCCAATAATTGCCTTACCATTATCCTTATCTTTCATACCGAGAACATAAGTACAATAGTACTTCATAGGACACATAGCGTATGTTCCAATCGACGATGATCTTAGATAGGTAACAATCATGCCTTCGGCCCTTTATCAATCGTTATAAATACAGTGCCTAAAATAGCCAATAAGCCTACCACAAGTGCCAGCGGAGCCCAAAGCGGAGCTAGCACCCACCACCAAGACCAATTGATATAATTAGTCAATTTTAATCCTATGAATAGGGTCGTCAATAATCCAATAAATCCAATACCATTGCTAGGCTGTTTGTTCGTTTTCAAGGTTTCACTCATAAGTTTCTCCTAAATGTCTGATCAAAAATACCATACAGTCGGCCTTGCTAGCCTACCCGACCGTGACAAGGATTTAATCTCGCGATAGCGACCGCTTACCTTACCGATTGGGTAACAAACTCATGAGAAACTCAACCGCAGGTTTTAGAACTAAGGGAAGAGCAAATCCAAGAAATACTGAAAGCAATCCCACAGCCAAAAGCTGAGCCAGACCCAATCCAAGAACCGGCCAAACAGGCTGAATGAATCGCAGAAAACGAACAAGCAATTGAACCAGAGACGCCGAATTAGGCTTTTGAAGTGGAACATCGCTCGCGGCGTCCGGGTTAACTTGGTCGTTCGTTTTCAAGGAGTTCATTTTTGCATTTTCCTTTCTAAGGATTTTATGAATGACTGATGATCAATTCAGAATATTTATGGACAAACTTGATGAACTTATCACCGTGACTAAACGATGTGATTCTTCATCTGACGTTAGTACGATTCAATCTGACGTTGATACAATTCAGCGAGATATCAGCGAAATTAAAAACTTACTCAGTACGAAGCTACACGAATAAGAAACATTGACGCATCAAACAAAATACGAATGTCTGGCCAATCATCATGTCCAACTCTAAGACGAAATTGCTCAGCTTTATCGGGATATTTTTCTTCCAAACGATTAAGCATTCGTAAAACCAATTTGCCACCACCTTTTGGCGTTTGTGGTCGCGACGAAAACGAACAACTCGATGCAGCAGAGTTGTCGTAGGAAGTCGGTTGGGGTTCGTTGTCGCTTGCGACAACCTGCTGATCGGGAGCGTTATGCGAAACACATTCTGTCTTCTCTGTAGTCATGTTTTCTCCTAGGGCTTTCTCAATGAACAAAATACAACATACAAAAATTGAACATACGTCAGACATTGATCGAGTTAATTTACTACTTCAGTCTAATTGGATCTTGATCTCAGTCAGCACTAACCGCACCACTGCCGCAGATGGGTCGTTTACTGAAATACTGACATACTCGATTGGTAAAAAAACTGATGAAGAAGACATGTTTAGATAAGTGATATACAAAGGTTTCTGAATAGCTTCCATCTAATTGTTTTTTTTGCTTTATCGTTGCGGTAACAAATTGTGGTTCCTTCGCAAGAATCATATTCACAACCTTAAGATCCGAACTAATCACGGACTCATTAACGCAAAAGCAATTAATCGCAAATCGCAATAATCGCCTAACAAAAATATGCAGGGGAACGCTCAACTTACTTTTTTGGGGTGGTAGGGACGCTGTTCGCGCCCCCTGATCTTGGTCGTTCGTCTGTACTTGATTTGTCATTTATTCCTCCTTATTAACTAGTTCGCTAATACCTTTTTGGATTAAAAATTCCAGAATAGCTTGATTGCATTCTTTGATTGACATATTTTTATTATCGACAACCTTATCAAAGTCATCAAACTTATCAAATCCTCTTTCAGATTGATGATTATCGACCTCAGTCTGTCTAGTGAGTTTAACGACTGTACCTCCAGCGTCCTTGACACCCTGTGCTTCGTTGTCAAATCTACAATCAGCAATCACCGCAATCATAGGAGATTCTTCCTTGATCCTATTAATCAAGAGGTTGACCCATACTGGCTCATACATACGCCGGAAGATTTCAGTACCCACAAATTGCAAGACTTCACGAGCGGTCATACTGCCCGCTTCGTGCAGTAGCAGTCCACACTCTATTAATTGATTTTCATTAAGAGATAATTTTGTGGCTTTACCCGGAGTGACTACTCCGGGCATATTCTCCCAGCGTAACTTTGTCAGGCTATTCTTCTGGGTTCCATGCAATTGCTCGTGAGTAAGTCCGAATAAAGAGCCGCAGATCTCCTTGAGTGCCTCAGCAAAATTGTACATTTTTATATATGGCCAAATCTTTTCACTAGCATAGCCTGTGAACAGGTCATCAGTTCTGGTCAAATCAAGCTCGCCCATATCGTCTTTAACTTCTCCGTCTTTGATATATTGGGTGTTGACTTGCAGCTTACCATCATGTAAGATATCATAATGCCGTATAACTTCATTTAACTTGAGCACATGTCCATGCAAGAAGTTAGAGGCGGTGGTCTTGCCACTTAATTTGCTACCCGCAATACTAATTATCTGGGTCATAGTAAATCTTTCATATCGTTAATTTGTTCAACACTCATTTCACCGACATCATCGGCTTGCGGCATAACATGTCGCACATTAAAAAGCCTTTTTAAGCGATCACAATCTAAGCGACATTTGTTCCCAGCATCGTCTTTGTCGAACACAGTTATTATGCTCATACATCCAGTTTTTTGTAGCAATAATTCTTGAGAATCAGAAAGTTTAGAGCCAAAAATTCCAATAACGTTTTTAATCCCGGCTTGAAAAAAGCGAAGTACGTCGCCTTGTCCTTCGACTAAAATGATTTTCCCGATTTGGCATATAGACTGGAATGCATTCCAGTAGCCATATAGGTATTCTGACTTATGAAATCCCTTCTGATTCTTCCATTTTACTGTTGATCCGACGATAGTTCTGCCTACACTTCCTACACAGATCTTTCCGGTTGATTCATATATCGGGAAGACCACCCTGTTATACATTTCATCGTGGGGATCTTTACAGACCCCCACGTCAAAGATGTCGAGAATCTCTTCTGAAAAACCCCTGTCTAGATAAAATCTAGCAGGTCTAATCAGCTTATTTCTAACCTCCTGCCTACTGTCCCCAACTTCTTGCTTCTGTATATCTCTCAGGAGTATATCAGTAAATGCATCTGACAGATAATCAAAAGTTTCTGTTCCACAAAATGTATGTGCTAAATTCAGCACATCTGTAAAACTTACCCCGGTTTTAGCCGAGGAAGACATTAGACCATGTATAAGTCCTAGTACGTCACCACCATATTCTTTATGACAGCCATGCGTATTACAAAACCATCTACCCCGAAATTCAGTATTCCCAACATTGATATTAAATGCTGTAACATTGTCGCCAGAGTGGACAGGACAATTAGATACTAATAACATGCCTGATTTATAACTCTTAACTGAAAAAAAATCAAGTATATCCTGTATTTTAGTCTTCAGTTTCGACTTCAGCTTCTCCATTTCTTTCCGGGAAGTCTCTAGATCTTGAAAGGTTTCTAACCGTGCCAATTTCTGTTATCCTTGCTAGCTCTCCGATCATATTGAGACAAATATAGCCACCGTCATCCATGCCGGGGCCATGTCGGGACAGGACTGGAACCAGCTTCCTATTGCCATTTTTTGGCCCGTCATCTGCAATTTCCTCTACTGATTTTTCCTTTAAAATTGTAAAAGATGTGCAAAGCCACCCAATACGGTCTGATTGGGAAATCACATCGGCTGATTCTTTAGTAATACCGTCACGATTAAGCTGCACGAATGATAAAACTGAGCAATCAAATTCTACGGCGAAGTTATGCAATTTCGTTGCTTGAAAACCCATCGCTTGGTGTTCTGCCATATTATCAGAAATACTAGACGGGTCCATCAATTTGAAATAATCGTATATGATTAAACAATCATTAGTCCTACCATTCGGGCCTATCCCGACCTCTTTTAAGATCCATCTTCTTGCTATAGAGAGAATCTCATCAAAACCTTTACCATAAACTTGTTTGTAATAATATGGTATATTTTTTAGTAAGTTTTTAGCTTCTTTTACTAATTCTATCTTTCTCACATCTGACTTAAAGTCTGCAAGTTTGATATTATTTATATCTATACCAGATATGTTTGCCCATACTCTATTCCAATGATCTTCTTGTGACATCTCTGTGTCTAGAACAAGTACAGGAATTCCTAACTTAGATACATATAATGCGACATTATCGCAATAAACGCTCTTGCCCATCTTTGTACGGGCACCAACCAAGTCAACACAACCCCGCAATAATCCGCCGCCGATAGCAATATCCCAACTCGGATATCCACTAGGTATCCCGATTTGCTTAATTTCATCTGACATTAGATGATCGAAATAAGCATCACCATCTTCACCTAGCAGCTTAGGCTTAGCGTCATCCTTCTTAAGATATGCGACGGAAGCATTTTGGATCGGGACCTCTACGAGGTCCACAATCTGGCTGATATTTTCTTCACCTGTAACTGCCTCTAAGGCTCGGTACGAGTCCTTAATGGATTCTTGAAGGGTTCTGGCGAACTGAAGCCTACGGATTTTCTTGGCGTGAGAAGCTACGCTACTCACGTCGATTGGAGTTGCTAAAATCCCATGTATATGTTTAAGAACGTCTGGCTTATTAACATACTCACCAAGAGATATATCGGTCGCTGCTGATAGGAGTGACACAAAATCAATCTTATTTACCTTATGTACAATGTGAGTTATACACTTGTATAGTACCTTGTTAAAATCTACAGTGAATGTTCCTTCTTCTAAAAATGCTTCAACATCTAAATAACAATCAATTCCATAAGTACAGATACCAGCTAGAACAGCTCTCTCTGAAGCAACATTCGTAAGTTCCACAATTACTCCTCAATTGGCTTACCAAAACAATTATCACATCTAAATGAATCTATATCTCTAATATGTACTGGATGTACCTCGACTATTTGCTTACATGCTAAACACTTAACCTTAGATAGTTTAAACGGCTTTCTGTTTCTAGGAGTAAGTGGAATATTGTCATTAATTTTGTCGCTACCAATCTCTGGAGCTGTTGGCAATACCGCTACAAGTTCTTCAAATTTATTAGAGGAGGCTACCGCCTTTTGTTTTGGTTTCCCCCCCTTCTTTTTTACAAGAGTTGTTACAACTTTAGCTGCTCTCCCTTCCTTAGTCTTAGTGACAACCTCTTTCTTCATGGAGAAGTCTAAATTGCCCATTTTAGTTGTGGGTAACAAAGGAGGTCTTGGCCTAGGAGTAATCGGAGGATCTATTGGGGCTACTGTGGTCCATACACCTGCCTTGCCGACCAAGTCGGCATAAAACTCCATTACTCCAGTCCAATTTCTATCTTCAATTGCCTTGGCCAGCTTATCGATCATAGCTTTTTCTCTTTCCAATATCTTGTAAAATATCTGCCATACGCTTCACATGATCCAACTTGCGCTCTACCTGAATGATAGCTCCGGATAAATATACCCTCATCTTTTCTACTTTTACTGCGAACGTATCCTCAGATATTATTGCGTGACGCTTAACTTCATACTTCATATATTCGGAATGCTCTTTCCAGTGCTTACTAATTATTTTATTTAGGATCTCTTCGCACCACAGTAACTTTGCTGAAGCCTTATCCATATCCTTCCTTAGAAAGATACAATATGCATGCATCTTAAAAGCATATGCAGAAGAACTATCTGCCGACAATCTCACTAATTCATCGTGAGACATATCTAGTACGGTCTGGACTATAGCATCAAATTGACAGTCCGGAGTCATAAACTCTAGACAATATCTATCAATGAATGATATTAGATCGTCAAGCCCGGAGATATCGCTAAACTTATTAAGTTCGACCATGTATGCTCCTGATCGTATGGCAGAATAGCCATAGGGATTAAATTTATCCTACACCATTCCTGCTTATCTCTATCTCTTCTGCAAGATATCAGAAACTCGGCCTTGCTCTTGTGGAAGAATGGTGTAAACTTATAGTGTTGCTGGCCGTGGACTTCCACGGCTAAAGGTATCTTAGGTAAGAAGATGTCAAGATACATCCTGTGGTTATTGCCGGGGATAGTCATTTCCTCAAACACTGGAGTATCTGGGAAAATTTCCAGTAAAAGAGAAAGGGCTTTAGAATGTGGCTGCGACTTATCCCTATCTGATCTTTCATTATGGCTGGTTAACACCAGTCTATGCATCTTACCATTTAAATCCATGACTACGAGAGCAATATGGTTATCTCCTTCTTTAGGATTTCACTTGCTAGCGGGGTGGATGAAATAAAGTCATATACTTTTTGCTGACCTTGGAATTTCTTAACTGCGTCTTCAGCAAACTCTGGCGTACCTGCAAGGTATGGTAGAGTGAACCACGCTCCAGCCTTCTCGATTAAACCAAAAGACTCGCCTAGCTCAATAAACTCCTTAGTAAAATCAATACCATGGCCAAATCGCAGATACGACGTTACAGAGTTGCCAGACGCACCCATAGCAGAGCAACTTATATCACAAATAGTCTTCTGGCCTATCTTTTTACCGCCTTCTTCCCACGGTTCTACATGAGTAAAATCAAGCCTATTATCAGCCTGATATTGCACCATCACACCACAATCAGCCAGTTTGTGCTTACCATATCCACTTGTATTGGTGATATAGTGGGTAATAAGGATCATAACGATATCATTACGAACAACAACCTGAGCATTTTGTTTTACCCAATGAGATAACATCTTTGGGAGTTGTGCTCTAAGCTTAGAGGATACTTCTGCATCCATTTCATCCCGTGGTAATAATGAAGAGGTCGAATCAATTACACATACGCACCCTTTATTTTTAGGCATACGTATCATAGCATTAACAGTATTTAGAATGTCTTCTGCTGATAGGTCTTCATCTTTACCGGAAATGATCTCAATTTCACTTTGGTTTAAATCATGAGTTCCACTAAGATTGTAGGCCTTGACTCTGCTTTCAGCATCGGCATATACCCCCCTGCGTCCAGTTTTTTGAGCATTGGCTATGATCTGGAGTGTTAGGGAAGATTTCCCGCACTTAGGAATTCCAGATATTACAGTCCAGCTTCCTTCTAGTAGACCGCCATTAAGACCAAGATCATATGACGGACTTACGCTTACACATACCTTATTACTTTTTTCATCAAACAGTTCAGTTCCTGATCTAACGATATCTCCATACTTCTTACGAATCGCGGCCATGCCAATATCACCAGTATCGATTACATCTTCAGATTTTGCTTTTTTAGCCATCACAACTCGCTCAGTCTATTGTTTTTGCCGAATGCTTTAGTAGGAGTCTCAACATGAACCTCCTTGGTTTTTTCAACTATCTTTTGTTTAGAATCAAATCCCTCCTGTATTTTTTCAGCTAATGTAATTAGCTCTTTGTTTGCCGCACTACACGCATTTGTTTGCTTAAACGCTTTAATAATTGCGGCAGAACTTACTCTTTCTAAAAGCCTATTTATCCAAATTAGCTGCATAATGTACATATGTTGATATTTTGGCAGATTCCAAAATGACTGAGGTAAAGCAGCTTTGCTAAACTCGGCCCGTCTCTTAAAAAAGAGTTCTGCTATATAATTATCAACAGTGACATATCCAACTTTATAACTAGACTTAAATGGTCTTAGATCAGTCTGGTCGTATCTTATGGACATTTTTTGCTAACCTTGGGGACATATGTTGTTTTCGAGTTGCATCCCCAAGCTGTGCAGCTTCAGAGGTCATAATAACAACCCCACGATTTTTATTTCGTGCAAATAAATCACCAGCTTTGATCTGCTGAATTCCGGGATCTGGCGGTTTATTAGCTTCGGCCTCAGCAGCAGCAGCAGCGGCCCTTTCAGCCTCAGTCTTCTTTCTCTCATCTTTACGGATCAGCACGGCAAGATAAGCCCTAACCAGTGTGGATGAGCATCCAACATCTAAAGCTAGAGTTTTCAGGTCTCTTGATCTATGATGAGCAATGTAAAACTTCTGTATCTTAGTGAGATCTGCGATATTCGCGACTCGCTTTTTCATAGCCATAATGGTCTCCAGTTAAAAGGTATGGGATATATTTGTAAGCACATTCTTCTGTGATCTGTCTATACACTTTTTCTCTAGGGAATCTTAACGATTTTTCATATAAGAAACCTCCAACTATTAAGCCTTTATATATAGTCTTATCACCTACGGTAATTGACGTTACTACGGCCTTATCGGCGTCACAAATTACGCCGTTAATGTCATAGTGAATTGTTGTAGTTTTGGCAGCAACTACTTCGGATGCATCATTGACAAAATCCATTACCCCTCCTCGATATATTTAATCTGTTGTTGTTTAGTCATACGATTAATAGCATTAAGCTCTTTAGTCTTTGACTTAACTTCCTTCTTCTTATGTTCATCTGGATTATCTAAACTTCCACCAGCACGTTTAGTATTCTTTTCAGCTAACTGCCCGATATTCTTTATCGATTTGACCCTGCCCATGACAGGGAATAGTAATCTCTCTAGAAGATTATTATTACATTCTGGGCACTTTCTTTTTACTGGAGCTTTTAAAGCTTCCACTATTTCAAATTGATGTTCGCAGCCAGAACATTTATATTCATATACAGGCATTACAATTTATACCTTGCTTTTTCTATTAGCTCAAATCCTACGATATCGCAGTCTTCTGCTTTAAGTTGTAGGTTTTTATCTGTAATTTTACGATTTGTCTTAGCCAAATACAAGCGAAGCTTGCTCTTTGCTTCAGAAAGCGAAGCATATACATTATTAGGATTGTATCTGGTCTTAATAGGCTTATCGTGTTCGAAAAGCTTAAAGATCATTCTTTACCCTTGTAGTTTTACTGAGTTAAAATCTCTGCAAATATGACTAATAAGACTATTTCTTTGCTGATCTTCTGGTCCCAGTCGGACGATGTTAGCGTAATCAGCATGTTCGAATGCATCTAAACATTTATATAGACCATTAATCCCCTTGATGTCTGATTGATTCAAATCCCCATTTACAATAATCTTAGAGTCTTGCCCAATGCGTGTGAGAGCCATTAGCATCTGTTCTGGCTCTGTATCTTGGGCTTCGTCAATTATCATAAAAGCTTTGTCATATGTCATCCCCCTCATTAACTCAAGAGGTTCAAACATAATTTGTCTATCATACATCATTTGTTTGAGTTTTGATTCGCTCTTAAGTAGTTTAATCAAGTTAAAATATGTAGGGCGAAAATATGGAAAAATTCTTTCAGCAATTTCTCCGGGTAATGCACCAATATCACGACCAACAGCAACTAGAGGTCTAGTCACAATTAATTGGTTTTGAGGCTTATCAGGCCTGTCTATATGTTCTAATGCTAGTCCAAGAGGTATATAACTCTTTCCACATCCTGCCTCTCCTATGCAAATTGTTATATCATAATTTATAATAGAATGCAAATACTCTTTCTGATTCTTAGTTTTAGCTTGAACATACCCCATGTTATTATACCTTATTAAGATCGTCGTACATTTGTTTAAGAGCCAAGCCATCTAAAGTTGGAATATATTCTATCCCAGCATCATTAAATTGCACCTCTAATAATCCATCTTCAACTAGAGTAGCACAAATATGATCTGATACTAATGATTGAACATCAGAAAAAACATCCTCAAATGAAGATCCAATTCCCACACGCTCCATACAATAAAGTGTTATTAACTCACCGCTAAACCCTTCTAGATCATAATCTCTATGAGATTGATTTTCTAAAAGAATTTCTAACAGTTGTTCATCATTAATATTTTCTATTAACATAGTCAGCCTACCATTCAAATGTAGTATCGGCTATATCGTTTTTATAGGCACCGATTTTATATGAAATAACTTCTTGCTCCTGCGGGGCAACTTGTTTGCCCTTGCTATCAGCTTCTAACCATGAGATAGGGTTCTTCGTCCCAAAATATTTGTCCAAACCAGCACCCACAAGACGCTTGTCTACAAGCGACTCGATGTATTGATGCATAATCTTTTCATTTAAACCAATCATACCGCCATCTTGAAATAAGTATGTTGCCCAAGCTTTTTCTTCATCTGCGGCTTCCAAAAACATGGAGGTAGCCTCAGCCTTACAGTTTTCGGCCACCTCTTGGAATCCCTCTTCGGGAATTTCCCGCATAATCTTAAGAATTGTTTGAGTGATTGCCATATGAATATTTTCATCAGTCCTTATCAACTTGATTATTTGAGCATTTCCACACATCTTATTATTTTGTTCAAAAGCTAATGCACATGCAAAACTTACATAGAAACGTATAGATTCTAAAATATTAGTACTAATAAGACCTAAGTAAATCCGCTCTGCGATTGGGCGAGAGCTTGAATCGAAATTGAGAGCATCAAATGCTCGTGAGACGGATTCTGCTCTCTTAACGATCTCCACATCTTCTAGGACGCTGTCCAATACTTCTGAAGGGTCCGGATAAACATTGTTGACCAGATAGCTGTACGAGTAGCTGTGGATCGTCTCAAACATCGCCCAGAAGTTCATACACGCTTCTAGTTCTGGCAGAGAAACATATTGAGTTAAGTTGGGGATTCCTCTAGCAATCACCGAATCCATCATCGTTTGGAACTTCAAATTCGAAGTAAAAATAAACTTCTCATGCTCCGACAGGAGCTTGTAATCCGACCTGTCTTTTGTTAGAGCTATTTCTTCTGGTCTCCAAAATGACCCGAATTGTTTCTTAAATAGAGTAAGAAAGATCTCGTATTTGCATTTGTCGTATCTTTGGAGTGATAGACCAGCCCCTAAAAACATAGGTTGTTTCGTAGTGTCTACTACCATCGTGTTTAAAACACTACGCATTTTTCTTCCTCTTATATCTCACAATCACTTCATTATATTGTGGAAAACATGCAACTAAATAGTATGAAGCAAATCTATGTAATTTATTATCTAGGCTAGATATATCTTCATTAAATAGAAACTGCATTTTCCGTATATTAT
>Ga0315268_10005404_pt1 | contig 13741 bp, 11 predicted proteins | sample C1_top_MG_FD_204535 | JGI IMG/M metagenome (GOLD analysis project Ga0315268, IMG submission 204535) | Sediment microbial communities from Yellowstone Lake, YNP, Wyoming, USA - C1_top | ecosystem: Environmental > Aquatic > Freshwater > Lake > Sediment | place: USA: Wyoming | collected 2017-08-01 | reverse complement strand
GGGTAGGCGCCCCCGTCTGCCCACAGCCGGGGGCGGCTCTTCGATCTTCCTCCCTCCGGGCCCCCCACCCAACCTCCATAATGGTGCTCCCCCTTGATTTTTCCGTGATATCATCCCATCATAGTTGAGATGAGCTACCGGCTCCTTGGCCGCGGTGCGAGGCCCCATGGCCGGGAGACGCACGCGGTCTAGCTCCGGTAAAGGACTGCCCTTGCCACCGCCCAAGAAACTGAGCCCCACTTGCCAGGCCTTGATGCTGGGCCTCCGACGCCTGGCCTGGCCCGTGGTGGCCGTGGCCCTGCTGGCGGCCGCGGCCGGGGTGGGGTATGCCCTCAAAAATTTGCGCATCAGCACCAGCCGCAGCGACCTGGTGGCCTCCAACCAGCGCCTCATGGCCTTGAGCAACAAGATGGACCGGGACTTCGGCGGCCGAGACGGCCTGGTGGTAGTAGTGGAGGCCCCCACCAAGGGACGGGCCGTGGAGTTTGCCGACGCCCTGGCCCTGGAGCTCAAGCGCTATCCCGAGGCCTTCCCGGAGCTTTTCTACCGCCAGGACCCGGAGCACTTCAAACCCTGGGCCCTGCTTTATCTGGACCCGCCGGACCTGGCCCTCCTCCAGGACCGCCTCCTGGAGCAGCGCCGGGTCCTTACCGGACTGGCCGCGGAACCCACCCTGGCCAGGTTCTACCAGCTGGTGAACGAAGAGATCACCCGGGCCCTTATCAGCCACTTCTTCACGGAATTCCTGGAGGAAAAAAAGGGAGTGGAAAAGCTCCCAGACCTGGGCTTGCTGAACGCCTCCCTGGCGGAGCTCAAGCGCCAGCTTCAAGGCCAGAGCCCCTACGTCTCCCCTTTCCAGATCTTTCTGCCCAAGGTTTTTGGCGACCTCACCACCGAAGGCTATTTCTTCACGGAAAATGACAAATACCTGCTCTTTCTGGTGACCCCCAAGGGGGACGGTTACGCGGAAGCCACGGAGTACCTCAAGCTGTTGCGCCAGACCGTGGCCCGGGTCAAGGAGCGGTTCCCGGAGGTGCAGGCCGGGGTCACGGGGCCCGACGCCCTCCAGGCTGACGAGATGTCCGAGGCCTTGCGGGACGTGGCCCTGGCCACCTGGCTCTCCCTGGTGGGTCAGATGGTGCTGCTCATCCTGTTTTTAAGGAGCCTGAAGCGGCCCCTGATAGAAATACTGGTCATGGTCGTGGGGCTGTGCTGGACCTTCGGCTTGGCCACCCTGCTGGTGGGCCATCTCAACCTCCTGTCCCTGGTCTTTGCGCCCCTGATGCTGGGGCTCACCATTGACTATGGCATCCACTGGTTCTGCCGCCTGGAAGAAGAAGAGGCCGACCAGGGCCGCTGCACCGTCCACACCCTGGCCTGCACTTACCGGCGGGCGGCCCCGGGTATCATCTATGCCGGCCTGGCCGCCATGGTCTCCTTCCTGCCCCTGGTCTTCACGGGCTTTAAGGGCCTGGCGGAGCTGGGGGAGATCATGACCGGCGGCATCCTGCTGATGCTCTTGGCCACCCTGGTCCTGGTGCCGGCCCTGGTCTCCATCGCGGAAAAGGTCCGGGACCACCCTGCAACGGTGGACCCGGCAGAAGATGAATGTAAAGGCCACCCCAGTCCCTTTTTGCGCCTCAGATGGCAGCGACCCGGCCTCATCATGGCCCTGGGCGCTGGGGTCCTTGTCCTGGGGGGGGTGGCCTTCTACCACGTGCCCTTTGACCTGAACCCCCTGCACCTGCAGAACCCCAAAACCGAGTCCGTGGTGTGGGAGTACAAGCTGCTCAAGGAATCCAAGTATTCCACCTCCTACGGGGCCATGGCCACCGCCTCCCTCTCGGACCTGGAAGCCCGCACCCAGGCGCTGAAAAAACTTCCCGTGGTCTCCCACGTGGAATCCATCCTGTCTTTTCTGCCCTCGGACGTGCCTGCCAAGGAGCACCTCCTGGACGAGCTGCGGCCGGTCTTCCGGGGGGTGACCTTCCCCGCGGCGCCCGCCGCTTCCTCCAGTCCCCAGGAGCTGGCCTCAGTCCTGGGGCGCATTGACTTCAAGGTCACCGAGGCCCAGGCGGAGAAAGAAGTGAGTCCCGCCACCCGGGGACAGCTGCAAGAGGCGCACCGCCTCCTGGCGGAGATCATCCCCCTGCTTGACGTGGCCCGGCACCCCCAGGTGGCCGGCCGGCTGGCTGCCTTTGACCGGCTCTTCTTCCACGACCTCCAGGACAAATGGAGCCTGATTGAGGCCAACCTGAACTCCCAACCGCCCCGGCTCCAGGACCTGCCCGAGGCGGTGCGGCAGCGGTTCATCAGCCGCGCCGGGACTTATCTTATCCGGGTCTTCCCGTCCGGAGACATTTGGAATTTTGGCCCGCTGCGGAAATTCATCACCGGCCTGCGGAGCGTCGATCCCAATGCCGTGGGCGACCCGGTGCTGCTCTATTTCTTCACCCTGAGTTTCCGCAATGCCTGCCTGTGGGCCGGGGGTCTGGCGCTGTTGGCCATTACCGTCATGCTGCTGGTGCTGTTCCGCAGCCTGAAGCTGACCTTGCTGGCCCTGCTGCCCCTGTTCGTGGGCACCGGCCTGACCCTGAGCCTGATGTGGCTGACTGACCTCACCTTCAACCAGGCCAACGTCCTGTTCTTGCCGCTGATTCTGGGGGAAGGGGTGGAGTTCGGGATCATCATCCTGGTCAGGTGGCAACTGGAGGAGCCCGCTCGGGCCATTACCCTGCCGGCCAGCACCGCCAAGGGGGTGGCCCTGGCGGCCCTGACCACCACCCTCGGGTTCGGCAGCCTCATGGTCTCCGGCCACCGGGGGACCTTCAGCCTGGGGCTTTTGGCCACCTTGGGCAGCCTCAGCGTGCTCCTGGCGTCCCTGAGCGTGCTGCCGGCCGTGCTCAGGCTGGTGCGCCAGACGTACACCCCCCGCCGCCCGGCCTTCAGCCCCACCATGGGCCTGGGCTGGTGGAGCCACCATTTTCTGAGAAAGGATGCCCATGAGTAAAACGTGTTGCACCCTCAGCCTGATGCTGCTGGCCCTGTGCCTGGCGGCCGCGCCGGCCCGGGCCGAAACCCCCACCGCCTATGTCCGGGGTATCCTGGAGAAGGTCATGGCCATCCAGAACAACCCGGCCCTGGCCGGGGAGGCTCACAAACAGGAGCGGGCCCGCCTCATCCACCAGATTATCGAGAAAACCTTCGACTTTCCCCTGATGGCCCAGGATTCCCTGGGGCCCACTTACGGCCGCCTGGGCGCCCCCCCACGCCGGGAGTTCACGGACACCTTCAGCTACCTCTTCCAGGACTCGTACGCCCGCCTGGTTTTGAACTTCCTCAAACAGGAGACCATCCACTACCAGGGAGAAAGCGTGGCAGACGGCCGGGCCCGGGTGAAGACCTCCCTGGTTCGGACCAACGAGACCATCCCGGTGGAGTATCTCATGCACCGCCAGGGCCAGGGCTGGGTCCTGTACGACGTCATCGTGGACGGGGTGAGCATCCTGGAACACTACCGCACCGAGTTCGCCCGGGTCATCCGGACCCACTCCTTTGACTACCTGTTGGGCAAGATGAAGGCCCAGCGCCAGGCCACGCCCTGAGCTCGGGCTGGACCCGGGGATTCGCATGGGCGAGGGCGGCTCCGCCTTTCCCTCCTCCTTTTCCCCCTTGGGTTTTTGCCCGGGGATTCGTTGACATCGGCTTCCCGAGTCTTAATTTTTAAGCAGTCATTGGGCCGCGAGGCCCACATCAAACCACGGCCATTAACCAAGGGCGGCGCCCGGCCGCCCCGACCGCCCCGAGGAGAGAAGATGGTTATCTATGTCACTGAAGGCGGCTCCGACCGCCAGGAACTTACCGAGGTCCTGCTGCAGGAGGGCGTCACTTACCAGGAATGCAGGGTGGAAAGCGTCAGAGAATTGGGCACCGCCAGCTATGGCCTTATCGAAGTCCAGGCCAACCTGCCGGAAGTAAAAGTGCCTCCCGAATATACCCAGGGAGACATCGGCGCCCGGGCCTGGCGCCTGCCCTCGGGCCGGCTGATCATCACCGACGAGTCGGGCAGCCTGGAACAAATCGCCACGCCCGTGCCCGGCCACTAAGTCAGAGTCCCTGGTCCTGCCCGGGGGTGGGGGTGGTTTTCGGGCCTCCCTCCCGGGCAGGACGAGCCTGCCAGAAGAGTCCCGATTCCGCGGTCTTAAATTTCCTCTCCGGGGGCCGACTCCCCCCAGTCCCAAAGCGGCCGATCCCGCGTTGGCTCGGGTCGGCAGCTGCCACCCACCTCGCTACTTTCCTCCTCCGGCCCGGCAGGGGCCCATAAAAAAAGCCGCCCCAGGCCGGAGCCGGGGCGGCGGTGGGTCTGCGCGGCTCAACGCGCCTTGGCGCTGGCTGGTATGATATTGGCGTGGCAGTCGAAGCAGGACACCGGGGTTCCCGCGTTGTAGGAGATGCGGGTGTTGCCCATTTTCACCAGGTTGCGGTTGGTGGCGGTACGGGAGAGCACGGTGCCTTTCAGGTCCAGGCCGTGGCAAGCCTGGCAGGCGGCCGGGTTCTGCTGGTAAACGACCCAATGGATCATGGTACCATACCACCTTCTGTCATTGACCGAGTGCAGGCCATGGGGGCCATTCAAGTTGAGGGACACCGCCGGCTGATGGCAAACGCCGCATTCAAAGATGGGCCCGGCGTAACCCTGGAGCTCGGTGGGGGTGATATTGTCGTTGCTGTTATTCCTGGAGGGCCACTCCGCGTGGGGGCTGCCGTGGCAGGACTCGCAGGCCATGCCGCCGTGGGTGGAGCTGAAGCGGAAGAGCTGACCGGGGTTCTCGGCGAACCGCTGGTTGGTGGCAATCAGGGGAGTGGCCGCGTCATCGTTGGGATCATGGGCCATTTGCCCGACGATGCTGGCGCCCAGATGGTTGAGGGCGTCCCCGGAATGGCAGGACTGGCACTTGGGCAGATCCTGCCAGGGCCGCCGCTGTGCCCCGGTGGTGGTCAGATTGACCGCCAGCGACGGGTCGCTGACGTTGGGAAGGTAGGGGTCTACGAAGCCGTCCGTGGCCAGCTGCGAAGTGAAGCCCCCCACCGCCAGCAGGTCGCCGTGGCAGTTCTGGCAGGACATGCCCTTGACCGCCATGACGCTGCGCAGGCACTGGGTGTCGTTGCCGGGGTGGCAATAGTAGCATGACGACGGGGTGGCCGGCGTCGTATAAGCCCCGGGTATGGGGATGACGTAGCTGCCGTCCATCATGGGCCAGTCGGTGCCGTGATGTTTGTGCATGGCCCGGGAGAGATAGAGGTGGTCGGCTTGCAGCGCATCAGGGCCGCTCCCGGCCAGGTCCAGGGCCTTGGAATAATGGCATTTGGCGCAGAGAATGGGCTGTCCCGCCTGATAAACCTCCCAGAGGGAATTATGGTTCGGATAAGCGGCGGCAATGTAACCGGGGTATTGGGGATTTAACCCACCGTAACTTCCCAAGGCGTCATGCAGGATCAGGACGTTTTCCCGAAAACGGACTTTGGGGTCGGGGTTGTTGCTGAAATCCGTGTCCTGCAGGAGGTTTGCCCCTGGGGGCGGACCGATGCGGGGCGGCGGCGAGGCGTCGCTGAAGGTGGTGACATAGTCGGCAAAAGCCGCGGTCTCGTGGCAAGAGACACAGTTCATCTCGCTGGAGGCCGGGACCACGATGTCCAGGTTGGATAAAACGCTCCCGGTTTTGTCGCTGGCCGTGATGCGCATCATGGGAAAATAGTTGGTTTGGCCAAAGTCATCGATGTTGGTCAGGGGGATGCCCGTGGCCGAAAACCACTTGCAGTTGGCATCGTACGCGCCCATGAGCTGGGGGACGTTGGCCAACCCGGGCATGCGGGCCCCCAGGAGGCCCGTGTCCACCGGCTGGGACACCCCGAAAAGGAGGTACAGGTAGGACCAGAAGTTGGTCTTTCCGGCGCTGGTGCGGTTGATGGAGTTGGAGGGATCCTTGATGGCGGCATAATAAAGGTTCGCCACGGAGGAATTCAGCACCACCGGCTTGGGGAATTGCCTCATAACCACCTGGGCATGAACGGTGTTGAATAAAGGCAGGAGGGAAAATACGGAGAAGTCGCCATCATAGCAGTGCATCCCCAGGTCATTGAAGGCAAAGACTTTATACTTGTTAACCGGGGACACGCCTATGCCTACGGTACCTCCGCCACCTCCGGCACCGGCCGGCAGGGGCAGGAGAACCAGGAGAAATGCCAGGGCCGCCAGAAGTTGCCTGGATTTAAGACTGCCGACCATAACTCCCCCTTTCATCTAACTGACTTATTTTTATCTCTTCATAATTATGTTTAGATAATAATTAATGCACCAAAGTGCATAAATAGATTAATTGGTGGATGGTGAAATGGGAATAGGTAAAAATACCTATTTTCATCTAGGCAATAATGCTTATTGCGCCCCTTCCACCCGGCCCGGCCCCTTGAGACCCCCGGCGTCCGTTTTAAGGTTTGACAACCCCGGCCTCTTTTTTTATTTTTGAAGGATGAAACGTTGTCTCATTTCCCGGGAAGCCATCGCCCAGCGAGTGGGGGAACTGGCCCAGGAGCTCAGCCGGGACTACCGGGACCAGGACCCGGTGCTGGTGGGGGTCCTCAAAGGGGCCTTTATCTTTCTGGCGGACCTGGTGCGGGCCCTGGACTTCCCGGTGGAAGTGGACTTCGTCCGCCTGCGGAGCTACGGCGCCGGCACCACGCCCTCCGGCGAAGTGCACATCACCAAGGATGTGGAACTGCCTATCCAGGACCGCCACGTCCTCATCGTGGAAGACATCGTGGACCTGGGCTACACCCTGGAGTTCCTGCGCCGCCACCTGAACGCCCATCACCCCAAGTCCCTGAAGATTTGCTGCCTTATCGACAAACGGGAACGCCGCCGGGTGGAGGTGCCCCTGGACTACGTGGGCTTTACCGTGGAAAAAGGCTTCCTGGTGGGCTACGGCCTGGACTGCGGCGAAAAAAACCGCACCCTGCCAGAGGTTTATGTGTTGGAGAAAGAGTCCGGGGGAGGTGGCTAGGGCTGCCACAGGCGAGGCGCCTGTGCCGCTGACCCCTGGCCCCCTCCCCCAAAACCCGGTACATCATGCCGACCGAACGCGTCGCCGCGGTGGACTTGGGAAGTCTGACGGTGCGGTTGGCCGTGGCGGAGAGCGCCGGTCCCGGGCGTTTCCGGGTGCTGAAGCATTGCCGGGAGGTTACCGGCCTGGGCGAAGGGCTGGCCCCAAGCGGCTCCCTGACCCCGGCGGCCATGGACCGGACTTATCAGGCGCTGGAAGGCTTCCTCCGGGAGATGGAGGCCCTAAGGGTGGAGGCGGTTCAGGCCGTGGGCACCCAGGCCCTGCGCCAGGCCCGGAATCGAGACGTCTTCCTTAAGCGGCTGCGGGAAAAGTTGGGGCTCACCGTCCGGGTCCTGGCTCCGGAAGAAGAGGCCAGGCTGACGCTGGCCGGGGTGCTAACGGCCCTGGACCCGAAATTCTTAGCGGGGCCGGTGGCGGTCTTTGACGTGGGTGGGGGGAGCACGGAGTTTGCACTCCTCCTCTCTGGCCAGGAGCCTCACCTTGCCGGCCTGCCGTTGGGGGTCCTGACCCTGAGCCAGGCCCGACGTCTCGGGGACCCGCCGGCGCCGACGCGGCTGGCGGCGCTGCAGGCGGAGCTGGTGGGGGACTTCACTAAATTTTACCAGGAGCATTTGGCCCCATTCCTCACCGCGCCGCCCCGGCTGGTGGGCACTGCCGGCGCGGTGACCACCCTGGCGGCCCTGGCCCTGAAAATGACGGATTATGACCCTCAACGCGTCAATAACCTGGTCCTGAGGCGGGAGCAGGTGGCGGCCCTCACGGACAAGCTGAGCCGCCTCACCCAAGCGGAGCGGGCCCGGCTTCCCGGCATGGAGGCGGCCAAGGCCGGAGTCATGGTGGCCGGGGGCCTCATCGTCCAAACCATTTTAGAGGTGTTTCAGCAGGACTCCCTGGTGGTCGTCGACGCCGGGCTGCTGGAGGGGGTCCTGGAGGAACTGAGTTCCAAGTCTTGAGTTTCGAGTTTCGAGATTGCGCTTAAAAGGCTAAAATATAAATTTTCGGTCAACATCGGGTACCGGCAGATCTGGGTGCTAAATGACGGACCCAGAATTAATGACTAAAAACTCGAAACTCAAAACTTAAAGGATATCCTATGTCCCAAGACGTAATCCCCTACGCCTACACTTTCGATGACCTGCTGCTGCTGCCGGCCGCGTCTGCGGTGCTGCCCAGCGAGGTGGACCTGACCACCGGCCTCACCCGGGGCATCTTCCTGAACATCCCCATCCTGAGCTCCGCCATGGACACGGTGACGGAGGCGGACACCGCCATCAGCCTGGCCCGCCAGGGCGGCATCGGCATCCTCCACCGGAATCTGACCATCCCGGCACAGGCCCTGGAGGTGGAAAAGGTCAAGAAGTCCGAGTCCGGCATGATCATCGACCCGGTGACCATCGGCCCCGAGGAGCGCATCGCTAAGGTCTTGGAGTTCATGGAGCGCTACCGCATCTCCGGCATCCCGGTGGTGGAGGGGCGCAAACTGGTGGGCATCGTCACCAACCGGGACCTGCGTTTCGAAACCAACCTGGACCAGAAGGTCAAGGAGGTGATGACCAAGGAGCGCCTCATCACCGCGCCCGTGGGCATCACCCTGGAGGAGTCCAAGGCCCTGCTCCACCAGTACCGCATCGAAAAGCTGCTGGTGGTGGACGACCAGAACCATCTCAAGGGCCTCATCACCATCAAGGACATCGAAAAGATCCGCAAGTACCCCCAGTCCTGCAAGGACGAATTCGGGCGCCTCCGGGTGGGCGCCGCAGTGGGGGTGGGGCCGGACCGGGAAGCCCGCGTGGACGCCCTGGTCAAGGCCGGCACGGACGTGGTCTGCATCGACACCGCGCACGGCCACTCCAACCGGGTGGTGCAGGCGGTGGCCGACACCCGGCGGGCCTTCCCTGACGTGGAACTCATCGCCGGCAACGTGGGCACCGCCGAGGGCGCCCGGGACCTCATCAAAGCCGGGGTGGACGCGGTGAAGGTGGGGGTGGGGCCCGGCTCCATCTGCACCACCCGGGTCATCGCCGGGGTGGGGGTGCCCCAGCTCACCGCCATCATGGAATGCGCCAAAGTGTGCCGGGACGCGCACATCCCTCTGGTGGCCGACGGCGGTATCAAATACTCCGGTGACCTTACCAAGGCCCTGGCCGCAGGTGCGGACGCGGTGATGATCGGCTCACTCTTCGCCGGCACCGAGGAGTCCCCGGGGGAAACGGTGATCTTCCAGGGCCGCAGCTACAAAATCTACCGGGGCATGGGGTCGGTGGAAGCCATGAAGGCCGGCAGCCGGGACCGCTACTGCCAGGATGAAGTGGATTTGGAGTGCAAGCTGGTGCCCGAGGGCATCGTCGGCCGGGTGCCAAGCCGGGGGAGGCTGGCCGACGTGGTCTTCCAGCTCATGGGGGGCCTGCGCTCCGGCATGGGCTACGTGGGCTGCCGCACCATCGCCGAACTCAAGGCCAAGGCCAAATTTATCCGCATCACCCCCGCGGGCCTGAGGGAGTCCCACGTCCACGACGTCATTATCATGAAAGAAGCCCCCAATTATTGGGTGGAGTAGGGAAGCTGTCAGCGGTCAGCAGTCAGCAAAGAAATTGAGAAGCACGATTGGAAAAAGGGCCTTTACCTTCTGGGGGAAAAGGTTCCAGGCGCGGTTTTAGACAGACGCAGATAAAACCACCAATAATCTCGGATTCGCATTGGTATCCCCCTTTGGGATGCCTAACTATCTGCCTAAGTTTCAGCAGGGTAGAATAATGCGTCCTGACCAGAGGGTATGGATAGGGTTAATTATTATTGCCCTTTTAGTCACGCTGGCCACGAAATATTTTGCCTATTTTGCCGGGGATGTGGCTCTGGAAAAGTGGGTGCAATCCCTGGTCCCTCCGAACCTGAATTGGGCTGAAGGGGTCTCGCGGACGGCCGAATTCCCATGGGTCCTCCTTATCTTGGCACTTGTCTTTGTCCTTTCCTGGGCCATGGCTGGATGGCGTACCGCAGTTCTTTCCATCCTCAGCTTGGCGGGGATGTGGCTCCTGGGCGCGGTGCTTGGTCCCATGATTGCCCGGCCACGGCCTTCCCCGGAACTGGTGCGCGTGCTTCGACCACTTACGGGCTACAGCTTTCCTTCCCTATTTGCCCTGAGGTATGCCGCAACTTTTGGTTTTCTGGCAGTTCTGGTCGCGATGAAGAGTTCCAGTGTGCTCCGCACCGTCCTGCTGGCAGCATGCGGGGCAGTTCTCATTCTTGGCTTCGTGGCCCGGGTAGCTTTAGCGGCGCACTGGCCAAGTGACGTGATCATCTCGTATTATCTGGGACTTCTCTGGGCGGCTTTCCTCATTCGGTTTGCCCCCTTAGCGTAGGCAAAAGTACTTAAAACTTAAAATTTCTGAATCCACGCAAGTCCCTTGCTGCTGCAAAAGTTTTCGAAAACCTTCAATCTAAGGGAACTAAATGCTCAGGTTCCGGCCCTTATGGTTCCTCATATGCCTCCTGGGGATTGGGTCGGCTGTCACGCAAATAGCCTTTGCCGGACCTCCTTTCCTGACCGACGACCCGGAACCGGTGGCCTTCAAGCACTGGGAGTTTTACCTATTTTCCATTGTCGATGCCACCCATAAAAGCACCAACGCCACAGGTCCGGCGTTTGAATTCAATGTGGGGGCTCTCCCCAATTTGCAAGTGCACCTAGTCGTTCCCCTTGCCCTTGCCGCCCTTGCAGATGCTCCCAGTGCTTATGGGATAGGCGACTTGGAGTTCGGTTTGAAGTATCGTTTTATTCAAGAAACGGACCGTTGGCCCATGGTGGGCGCCTTCCCCCTGCTGGAAATCCCCACAGGGGATGCTAATCGAGGTCTAGGGAATGGCCGCGCCTGGTGCAAATTGCCATTATGGTTGCAGAAGAGCTGGGGACCATGGGTGACCTACGGGGGAGGTGGCTATGCCATCAATCCCGCGCCGGAGCAGCGAGACTACTTCTTTGGCGGGTGGCTCCTGCAACGTGATTTCGGCGAGAGACTGACCTTGGGCGGGGAGATCTTCGCCCAAGGGAAGAGCAGTGACGATACCCGTTCTTTCGCGGTGTTCAATTTAGGGGGCTTCTTCAAAATCACCCCGAACTTCCACCTGCTCTTTACGGGTGGTCACACCTTTATGGGGGGCACCCATACGATCGGGTACTTGGGCCTGTATTGGACCGGGGGACTCGGCAAAGGGCGGCGCATTCACGCTGGGCCAGAATCTCTAAGTTCTCCACCGAGAAGAGAATAGGCGTCTAGCTAAGGCCTTAAAAAGAACCCAGACATATGGATGAGGCATATCGGGGTCGAACCAATAACCCGGGGAAAGCAAATTTACGCGAGTTGGCGCGGCTTTTCCTGCATCTGGGAACTACCGCGTTTGGCGGACCTGCGGCTCACATCGCCATGATGGAGGATGAGGTGGTCCGGCGGCGGGGCTGGCTTACCCATGAAAAATTTCTCGACCTGTTGGGCGCCACCAATCTCATTCCCGGCCCCAACTCGACGGAGATGGCGATCCATATCGGCTTCCTGCGAGGCGGTTGGGCCGGACTGGCAGTTGCCGGTGTCAGCTTCATCATCCCGGCAATGGTCTTAGTAATGGGATTTGCCTGGGCCTATGTGCGGTTTCAGCAACTGCCGGAGGTCGCCTGGCTGCTTTACGGGGTTAAGCCGGTGGTCATCGCCATCGTCATACAGGCCCTTTGGGGGTTGGGCCGGACCGCCATAAAATCGAAATTCCTGGGTGTGTTGGCTATCCTGGCCACGGCCTTGAATTTTCTTGGCCTCGATGAGCTGGCGATACTTCTGGGAGCCGGCATCCTGGTAGGATGGCGGCAAGGATTGGAGATAGACTGGAAAGGCAATTTGCGGGCACTGCTGATCATGACGGTCCTGGTGGGGGGGGTCCTGGTAGCCGCTTACTTTGTCATGCGCGTAGGGAGTTCGGGAATGGTGCAGTTTGGCTTGCTCCCGCTATTTCTCTTTTTCTGCAAGATCGGCTCCATCCTCTTTGGCAGCGGCTATGTGCTCCTGGCTTTTCTACAGGCGGATTTGGTCCAAAACTGGCACTGGCTGACCGCCACCCAACTCTTAGACGCCACCGCGGTGGGCCAGGTAACCCCCGGCCCGGTTTTTACCACCGCCACTTTCATCGGCTATTTACTGGGCGGGTTCCCCGGCGCCCTGATCGCCACGGCAGGGATCTTTCTCCCGGCCTTCTTCTTTGTAGCAATCAGCGGGCCGCTGGTCCCGCGCCTGCGGAAGTCGGCAGTTGCCGGAGCCTTCCTGGACGGCGTCGTGGTGGCTTCTCTGTCCCTCATGGCGGTAGTCACCTGGCGTCTGGGGCGGGAAGCGGTCATCGATCTTCCCACCGCTCTGCTGGCTATAGCGAGCGCCGTTCTGCTCCTCCGCTTTCGGTTGAACTCCTTGTGGCTGGTGGTTGGCGGGGCAATGGCTGGCCTTCTTTTGCATGCGTCCCAGATAAGCTTGCGGTGAACTTGTTCTACTCCGGGGCAGTTTTTAGATATCAATAACAAAGGGAGGGCCAATGGCCCTCCCTTTGTTATGGGGCGCGGTGGGCACTCTACATTTCTACCCCACCAAAAGAAATGGGGCGGCCCGGCGGGTCGCCCCTACTTAGGGGATTGGGAGTGGGGGTTTGGGGGAGGGGGTAAGGGGTTCCCACAGGCTGGAAGCCTGTGCCACTGGCCCTTAGCCCCCTCCCCCCAATCTCTTCTCCACCCTCAGCCCGCGGCAGCCTTGGGCTGCTCGGCCAGCCAGGCGGCCCGGAGTTTTTTGTTTACCGGGCTGGGGCCCAGCTGGTAGGCCCGCTCCACCATCTCCTTGGCGATGGCCGCAAACTTGGGGCCCTCGGAGGAGGAGAGGTTGAACATCTCCACCCTCTCCGGCTCCATCCCCATCAGGGCGAAGTCCTTCTTCAGTTTCATGACCCGTTTCTTGGCCCGGAGGTTGCCGGTGAGGTAGTGGCATTCGCCCTCCAGGCAGCCGGCCACGAAGACCGCGTCCGCGCCGGCCTCGAAGGCCTTGAGCAGGTGGAGGATGTCCACCCGGCCGGTGCAGGGCATCATGATGATCTTGATCTCCGGGGGATACTGCAGTCGCATCGAACCTGCCAGGTCCGCGGCGCTGTAAGCTCAGTAGCGGCAGCAAAACCCGATGATCTTGGGAGAGTATTCCACCGTCATGGCTTCTCCTTTCCTTAACCCGCGGCCAGGGCCAGGGCCGTTTCCTGGGCGATGATCTGGGCATCGGTGTAATGTTTCATGGTGATGGCCTTGGCCGGGCATTCCGAGACGCAGACCCCGCAGCCCTGGCACTTGGCCGGGTCAATGACCGCGGCATCCAGGGTGTAATCGATGACCGGCACGTTGAAGGGGCAGGTGCGCACGCAGGTGAGGCAGACCGCGCACTTCTCCGGGTCCACCACGGCCACCACGCCGCCCACCTGGACGGTATCCTGGGCCAGGAAGGTGGCGGCCCGGCCCGCCGCGGCCTTGGCCTGGGCGATGGACTCGTCCAGGGGCTTGGGATAGTGGGCCAGGCCCGCCAGGAAGATGCCGTCCGAAGGGAAGTCCACGGGCC
>Ga0315268_10005403_pt1 | contig 13741 bp, 10 predicted proteins | sample C1_top_MG_FD_204535 | JGI IMG/M metagenome (GOLD analysis project Ga0315268, IMG submission 204535) | Sediment microbial communities from Yellowstone Lake, YNP, Wyoming, USA - C1_top | ecosystem: Environmental > Aquatic > Freshwater > Lake > Sediment | place: USA: Wyoming | collected 2017-08-01 | reverse complement strand
CTTTTCCTTGATCACCTGGCGAAAAAGAATCTGGTTTATTTGCTCACCTTTTACAGGAATCCAACATTTGTCTCTCCTAAGACCAGAATTATGAAATTACCTGGGATACTTTCCGCGCCAACTCAGAAAGCAGAGGGACTTTACATGTATGTTTTTTTTCTGCCACGGGCACTTCTCCTAAGAATATTTTGCAGAATTGTTAAGCCCCATATTGTTCTGGGTAACATGGCAACGAAATACGGCTTCTACACCGCAGTGTCCAGGCTCAGGCCCTTCTTGCTAATCATCTGGGGATCTGACATCCTAATAGCGCCTAAACGTTTCTTTCTTTTCCGTTTGATGGCTCAATACACCCTGAAAAAGGCAGACGCCGTTATCGTCGACAGCGATGTACAAAAAAAAGCAGCGCTGCAGCTTGGGTGTGACCCTAAGAAGATCTTGAAATTTCCATGGTTCAATACAAGCAGCGTTAAAGCTTACAGAGCTAGAAGCGATGTCAGAAAGGAATTAGGATGGCTTACTAACCCAATCGTGATCTGCGTAAGAAAACACAATCCCTTGTATCGGGTTGAAGACCTCGTCGAGGCGGTTCCACAAGTACTAAAGGCTCTGCCGGAGGTCAGATTCTTACTAGTTGGACAAGGTCAATTGACAGACCTGCTCAAACAAAGAGTCAGAGAGCTAAGGGTCGAAGACCGTGTCAAATTCACTGGGAACCTTTCAAGAGAAGATACAATCACGTATCTCAACGCATCTGACATTTATGTTTCCACTTCGATGTCTGATGGTGCATCATCGAGTCTACTCGAAGCGATGACGCTGAAGATTCCACCGATAGTGACGGATATACTTGGTAATAGAGAGTGGATCACAGATGGATTGAACGGGTATCTTACACCGGTTGGAAATTCACCAGAAATAGCCAAGAAAATCATTAAACTGGCTGGGAATGTCGAGCTCAGGCGGAGCATTGGAGACAATGCGTACAAAACCATAGAGGACAGGGTCGATTGGGATCGAAATACAATGTCATTAGACACCTTGATTTCGAGACTTATCAAGAAGTAAACAAGCTGGAAGGCAAATTATATGTCAGTATGTTTAAATCTCAGAGATTTGAAGAGGTTCAACGGGGAGATCGGAGACTTTACGACTAAGTCTTCATCGTGCCTAGAACGCATTGTGCGCTACTGGAAGGCTAGATGAAATCGATATGAGAGTTGTGTTGGCAAGACCTCCGTATTCCTCCTTGTATAAATTAATCAAGACAAAAACCAAGCAAAAACAAGTATGGCCTCCCTTGGGGCTAATGTACGTTGCTTCAAACCTTAGAAATGCCGGTCATGACATCAAGATTGTGGATGCTGAAGTTGACGATTTGACCTTGCCAGAAATAATGAAGGAAATAATGAGTTTTAACCCTGATGTTGTAGGCGTGGGGTCCTCCTCTCCAGAATTTGTTTCATCTAGCAAGATTCTGGAGGAAGTCAAATCCGAATCGAAAAACATCGTAACCGTAGTAGGCGGTCCTCACCCAACTGTGCTGCCAGAAGAGGTATTGAAAGAAAACGAACACATAGATTTTGTTGTCAGGTTCGAGGGTGAAATAACAGCTGTTGAATTGTTAGACGCTTTAAAAAACAACACAGAACTGAAGAATGTGGCTGGGATTTCCTACCGAAATCATGGTGACATAGTCCACACCGCCAAGAGAGAATTGCTTGACGTCAACAAAAACCCTTGGCCTGCAAGGGACCTTATAGACCAGAAAAAGTACCTGCACCCCATACCAAGAAGGGGCATGCACGTGATGACCGTAGCACAGTCATCTAGGGGCTGTCCAAACCAATGTACTTTCTGTTACAGGATGTTCGGGTACAAGGTTAGATTTAGAGAGCCCAAATCATTCGTGGATGAAATAGAGTATTGCTTAGACAATTACAAAATAGACTCTTTCTCATTCGTGGACGATACGTTCACGCTTGTGAAAAAGAGAGTCATAGAGATATGCGACGAAATTTCCAGCAGAGGAATGGACATTACATGGGTATGCTGGGCAAGAGCAAACACCCTTGACAGAGAAATGCTAATCAAAATGAAAAAAGCCGGATGCATTCAACTCTCGATGGGCGTGGAAAGTGGGAGTCAAAAAATACTGAATGGCGTAAAGAAGGGCACAAAGCTAGAGCAATACAAGAAATATTTCAAGCTTTTAAAAGAGTTCGGGTTTGAAACAAGGGGGTCTTTCATGCTGGGGCTCCCCCATGAAACTCGAGAATCAATTAAAGATACAATAGATTTTTCCAAAGAACTAGCTCTTGACCGTGCATTTTTCAACATTTGCACGCCATACCCGGGAACAGAGCTTTACGAACAGGCTCTGAGAGGCGATGGGATACGTTTGACGACGAAGGATTGGAAAGAGTTTACACGCTGGGGAAATGCTGTATCAGAATTGGATGGAATAACGCGCGAGGAACTGATAGAGCTACAAAAAGACGCAATGACCGAATTTTATGTGAGACCCAGAATAATATTGCACTACATAAAAGAATTCGCAAAGGGCGAACGTGATGGTTTCTATTATCGCCCACTTTGGTATGGAATAAGACATTTTCTGCATATTGATTGAGATGTCACCCAAAGATTATTTCAGCGAAGACACGGTAGTCAGGCAACTGCGTCACTGTGTCAGTTATTAGCTAAATCTTCAGATGGTTCTTGATGTCAAAAGGGTCAAATGTTGACGAACTCCTCGAGAAAATGGTCATACAGCGAATAAAAGGCAAGCATTTCAACCAGCTGCTGAAACTTATTGAGAGCGCATTTGCGAAGGAGATAGGATTCATAGGTTTTGACAGAAGACGCTTGGGTCGCGCAGCATGGTTCTATCGACTGTTTGAATTCGTAATTCCCGTATTTGATGCGGTTCACGTCGGTTTTCCAACAATACTTGTGGCAACTTCGAACGATGTCTTAATTGGTGAGATGCACGCTGTTCCTCACGGTAAAGGGATTTGGAGCCTAGATTCCTCCGCAGTAGACTCAATGTTTCGCGGTCATGGAGTTTATGGTCGATTAATGAATGAAGCCGTTTCATACATAAGTCGTAGAGGTGGCAGAAAGATTGTGACATCCCTTTGGACCAACAACATCGCACCTGTAAAGGTGACAGCTCAATATGGTTTCAGAACATACGAAGAGGATACTCTTTTGTTTCTAAAATTGAACGAAAAGACCGCGTTTAAAGAGAGTCTCGATGATTCAATAAGAGAAGCTAAATCAGGTGACAAAGCCAAGGCCTACGAGATCTGCAAATCGGTGTACAAAAAGAAAATGGATGCAAGCGAAGTGGCGCAAAAGGGTTTTTTTGGTTCCTTTTCAAGTCGATTGCTTAACAGAATCTTGGGCACTCGCTCTAGACTGTGGGTCTTGGAAGACAATGGGGCTGTAGGCTATGCGAGCGTTCTTTTCACAAATCCTCAGGAAGCGGGAAGCATCGATTATTTTGCTGTTGTGCCGCTTGACGATTCTAGAGAGTTGGAAACACGACTGTTAAATCATATACTTGAGTTCTTTTCAAAGAACAACATAGAAAAAGTGGTCGCCAGTCTCGACAAAGAAAGAAGGCAGACAATCGAGGTTTTCCAGCAAGCGGGTTTTAGACCAGTTGCTTCAGTCTATGAAATGATCAAAGACTTGGCTGAGTGACTTTGGTCAAAAAATGCGTACGCTTATGCGGCGAAACTGTGACAGAAAAAGTATATTGAAAGAAACGATGATAACGATACTAGAGCACGTCGATTAGTTCTTCGATGACCCGAGTGTTGATCCATGAGCGCTGAAGGCATTTGGGCGAAATTGTTCTGCAACAAAACAAGAGACGAGATAGTTCGAAAATACGGTCCGTTTTTTTATGCATCGAATCTTCCTTTTATAAAGGATTGCAGAATATTTTTGCAGTTTATGATGCAGATTCACGATTGCTTGCACAGCAAACAAGGCATTTTATTGGACTTAGGAAGTGGGTTTGGGCTTCATTCGTTGGCTTTTAGCGAGATGGGTTATGAGGTTATTTCACTTGACATTTCAAAAGAGCTAATGAGAGTTCATAAAATGCTGATTTCCGAATGCGACAGAAAGATCGTTTGCCACCCTGTTTTAGGAGATGCTCTTAATCTCCCATTTAGAGACAGGAGCATTGAAATTGTTTATACCAACCAGTTTATTTCGCACGTAACCAATCTTTCGAAATCGATAAGCCAAATTTGCAGAGTTTTGAAAACGGGGGGAGAACTGATATTATCAGATGTGGATAGAATTAGTTTGCTTTCTTTTCGCATTTCGTTGGGAAGAAAAAAAATGGATAAAAGATTCATGGAAATGCGAAAGGAAGTTATCCGAAGTTTTCTCAAGGAAAAAGACTACGCTTTAACAGAGCATGAAATCGAGGCTCTCGCTTCTCAAACATCTGGTCTAGTAAGGCGTGAAGTCGAAGAAATAGTCTGCGAATTTGTGAAGGGGCGCTCTATAAAGAGTATTGTAAAAAAGTTTAGCCGAAGAGAACCTTTCTATCGAAAATTTGGACACAGATCACCTTACGGGCAATATGATGAAAGACTGTTTACACCAGCTGATATAAATAAACTGTTGGAAAATGGCTTCACTAATATTAAACATGTTTATGTGGCACCTCCACGTTTATCTCGTTTTTTGAGCCAAAGAACTCTTCTTGGTCTACAGAGATCAGTCTCCACGAAGAGACTCCTACTATTCATGGTCGGGTTTCTGACGGGGCAGTATGTCGTCTACGGTCTCAGAACATAGACTAATGCTTGCCTGTTTTGAAAAGTGATTTGAAGAGGAGCGCGAAAAGGTGAATCTGATCTTTTGCTTTCCTCTTTCCTCTAAAGTATCGCGCGCAGCATGTTTGTTTTTCAAGTACTGAAAACTTCATTGAATCATTCATTTATGTGTCAGAAAATCCTGAGAGATTGCAAACGAAAGGCTAAAAGAATCTGTGCTACTTGTTTATAAGAGAGGAATAATAGGCAAAATATGATGAGCAAAGCAATGGACATGTTGTATGCATGTTTCAAAGAATATAGTGTGCAACCTCACTTAGGAAACCTGTGAAGGCAATAGTAATGGACAAGCAACTGTTGTTAACTTGTCTTATCTTGGTGATATTGCCGCTTGTTTTGCTAGCGAACGCCCTAGTCATAAGTTCGCCAATAATTGGAGTAGCTGCCTCGCTGGTATTTCTTTCAATTGCTTCTTGGGTGACAGGCGTGCTGCTTTTTTCCAAAGAGAATAGAGTTTTCCGCATGACCTTCGGTTTTGTGACGGTAATCATGTTTTTGGTCCTTACTGGAAACGTGTTAATAGTAATCGCAGGTTTCAAAGAAACCGTATCGTTAACAGCCGTAGCTGCTTTAGGCGTAATTCTAGGTTGGTTTTTTGTTCGATTTAGAAACAGCCATTCTTCCAAGGATTCAAGTGAATCCGGAGTTAACCAAAACAAAAAGATGACTAAAGAAGCAGTCTTATTTGTAGTTCCTTTCTTAGTGACTACGACTGTTGCGTTCTGGATGCTTTGGCTTGGCAGAACTGATGAAGGTGGCGCCTCTGTTTGGCTGACTATTCCTAATTCATTCATTCCTTTGTTTCTATTCGTCTCGTTTTCATTACTAGTGGTTCTTGTTTTCACGCGTTTGAGCAATAGTCTGAAGCTCGGCTTAGTGTGTCTATACTCTTTTTTGGTGCACAGTCTTTTCCTTTTGGTCTGGTACCCTGGACGTTATGGTGACCCTTGGGTACATCTTGGTGAGGCAAGGTATATTGCCAAGACTGGGATGCCTTATGCTTATGATTGGATGATTCAGCAGCGCTTGATCGCTCAATTAGTAGTGCGGGCGCAGCACGCGTTGACTGTGTTTTTTGGGAGAATGTTTTTCGTGGACGTATATTGGGTTAACATCATGCTTGTTCCCTTGTTGTGGTCGATTCTTGTTCCATTATTGGCTTACATTATTGCGGAAATGATGACTGTGAAGAAAAGCCGGATGTTTCCAATCTTGTCGGCTGTAGCGACCCTTCTTTTTCCATCTTTGATTTCATGGGGCACCGTTTCTGTGGCGAACTCACTTGGTTTCGTTTTCTTTTTTGTTTCAGTTGCATTATTGATTGCTTGGATGAATCATGGTGACTATCGAATGTGGTTGTTGTCCGCGTTGGCGTCTATCTCGTCCTTTTTGTCTCATCCACAGCCCGGGCTCTTTGCCTTCCTTCTGCTTTCTTGGGTTACGGTGATTCATAAAACAACTCGGAGAATCTGGAGTGTTATCATTTATGTGCTACTGTTTCTCGCATATCCCTTATCTCTGCTTTATAGACAAGCTTCTTTTTCGCTTGGCGGTCTCCTAGTTCTCGACAACTTTTTGTCTTTTCAATCTGAAATGTCAACGATTCTACTGGTCTTCGGCGTTGTCGGGTTGATTTTAAGCGTGAAAAATCACTTCGTCAACACCAGAAGTGCATTAGTACTTTTCATTACTTATGTTACGCTTTTGTCAGAATTCTATCTTACAGTGTTTGGAATGACGAATCTTCCCTTCGACGCCCAAAGAATATTGACTATGGCGGATTTTCTGTTGGTGCCTTTTGTAGCTCTAGGGTTCATTATGATTGCGAGGATCTACGGGAAAGTGGCTTCGAAATCAACAGGGAATCCTTCCATCAGCTTGCCTCATAAGGGATTCAAAGTGATTTTGAGCCGCGTTAGCGTCGGTTTTTTGATTATCTGTTTATTCTTGTCTCTCCAGGCTACATTAGCCTTGTATCAAGCTTACCCGCACGATGAGATTGTTAAGGTTCAACCCTCGGCGTATGAACTTGAAACCATAGAATATATTAATTCAGACACGAGAGGCGCATATGTTGTCTTGTGTGATACAACTTTTGCAGATCTGGCCGTTGGTTTTCTCGGTATAGATTACGGATACCCGAGTAATCGGGGGTATTTTGGCATTCCAGAGTGGTGGTATCCTACAATAAAAATGTATGTTGAGATGACGGAAACACCCTCCATAGGTATTATGAAGCAAGCCTTGAAATTCGCGAGTGCACAGTCAAGCTATTTCGTCGTGTCCATAAGGAATCCAGATTTTGAAGAAGTTGTCAAACGTACTCTGGAGATACTGCCTGCCTATCGTACTTTTGGTGATGATCAACTCTATTTATTTCGGTATCCCACCCCCGTTGTTGAGGAACCTGGTTCTCCAGTGAAGATTGTTTTCGATGATGGTTTAGGTGGGGAACAAGATGTCCAGACCAGATTTGCTTACATGGTTGACACTGAGGTTAATTCGACGCTTACTCTCGCTGGACATACTAGTTACAACGTGACTTATTTTCCAGCTCACTGGACCTTTTTGGAGTTGACGGTCAATAACGTGTCAAGAGGATTTGACGAATCAAGCGATATTAACAAGTTCGTCTACGTGAATGGACTCCAACTAAGTGATGTGCTAACCATAAAATGGCTTTTCAACTCTCGCTATCCCAATGTAGGATGGAAAGAAGACTCGTTCAAGACGCTGGACAATTGGCACTCCCATGAACTGTACATAGGAACAATGGTGCCAGACATTACAAGCGACGGAAACATTCTCAGGTTGTCTTATTCTTTCTCATCTGGTTCCTACTTGTATTACTATTACGTTACATCAGTCAGCATCTCAACAAATGATTATCCGTATCTTTCAATGAGGTGGAGATCCAATGAACCCGTTGCTGTTGCCGCCGTCTACTTTGTAGGTGGGGGGTCACAAATAATAGTGCCGTTTGGGGGCATAAGCCCAGAATGGAGTACAAACGTTGTGTCACTTCCGTCTGATGTCACTATCACCATGGTAGTGGTGGGGTTGAGCAACGCAAGGGATCAGCAAGTCACAGGGACGGGAACAATGGAAGTAGACTATATTCTATTTGCGGCAAAGGCGTGACAGTGATTTGCTGTTGAAGGAGGTTCAAGCTTTGAGAAGAAAAGTCTATGGTAAATCTTGCTCACACAGCGTAAACGCTAGCACTGAACTAGGTTTCAGATTCAGAGAATTCACCCTAAAAGACGTTAACCGAATTTCTGAGATTCGTCAAAAGTCTCTAGCCGAAGAGTTCGAAATATTCGGGTCTGGTGAGGAAAGTCCACTGAAGACGTTCCTAAGGTACAGACTTTCAAGCTTCATAGAGAGATTGACTGGCAAAGTTTTCGAAAGACTATATGTTGGGGAGGTTCTTGGAGATATCGTTGGCACTGTGATCTTGAGCAGAGACGGTCAAAGATGGACCATAAGCGGAGTTATGGTTGATCCCAAGCATAGAAGAAGAGGCTATGGAAAGCGATTGGTCTCCGAAGCTTGCAAAGTAGCCGAAAGACTAGGCGCCAAGAAAATCTACCTTAGTGTTCTAGAAACTAATGCTCCTGCCCGTGCTTTGTATCGCTTCCTAGGGTTTGAGGATTTTGACAAGAAACTCTATTTCTATAAAGATTTGAAGATCGTAGAGAAACGAATCCTACATTCTAGATACAAAATAGCCAAGCTGAGAGACGCTGCGTTATTCAAGTTGTTCACATTGACCCTCAAGCAAAAGCCCTCGGAAAGATTTGCAATTTTCAATGATGACAAGGAACCAGTAGGCACTCTAGTATTCAATCGCGGTTATCGTAGCAAAGTTGTGATTGTATCAATAAATTTGAGTAAGAAGCATAGCGGAGTTGGTCTGGAAGAATCTTTGCTAGCCATTGCATTTGAGCAAACACGTCGAAAGGGGGCAACTAGAGTATTAGTGAAAGTAGATGACCCGAACCAGGAGCTTGGACGAGCCTGCAACAGACTAGGCTTGAAATTGCTCTGTGTCGTGCGTGACTTGTCTTTGAACTTTGACTCTGCCAGCCTTTTTGAGATTCACTAGATTGCAGGGATCTGGTAGATGAGAGTGCGGTCACCTTTTGATACTGAGACCTATGTGGATGGTGCTCCAAAGGACTGGCAGAATTTCGTGGATGGCTCTGACCTTTCTAATATTTTTCAAACAAAACTGTGGGCTGAAGCCATGCAAAAGGCAGGAATGGGAACCCTGCTTACCTTGGCAAGGGACAACCAAAATCATATAAAAGGAGGAATTTTGGGAATATGTCGCCACTCTTCTTTCTACGGTTTGAGAACTATACCAAATATGCAGGTCTGGGGTGGCCCCATTCTATATGACGTAAATGATAAGGGATTAGCCAAGATGTTGCTAAAAACTTTTGAAGAAGACGCAAAGAAGCTTGGGGTAATAAGCTCTTATATACGTAGTTTTCTACCGATGGACGATATCTTCGTTGATAAACTAAAATATACTATGGATCCATCTGATTTACATTGTACAGTAATAATTGACCTCACAGAATCGACGGAAGAAATATGGACGCAGATGCAGGAGAGAGGAAGAAGAAGCGTCCGAAAAGCGTTGAAACAGGGTGTCGTTGTTGAAGAGGGAACAACTGTCAAGGATTATTTGACCTATTATGAAATAAGCAAAAAAACCGCCAAACGTTTGAAAACGACCCCTGTGCCGTTGAAAATCATGATGACTCTGCGGGAGACCTTCTCACGAGAGAACAATTTTAAACTGTTTCTGGCAAAACACGGTGGCCACTCAATTGCCGGAGTCATTATCGCTAGGTGGGGGGATAAAATGTGGGGATGGCACGGTTCATCTCTCGTAGAATCCTGGTCTTTGAACGCCAATTCGTTAATCCATTGGAGCATTATCAAATGGGGAGTCAGAAATCATTTGAAAATCTATGATTTAATGGGCATACCCTGTAGAAAACATAGCTCGCATCCAAACTACGGGTTATACCTATTTAAGACTCAACTTGGAGGAAGAATTGTGAGGCACGGAGAATATCTGAAGAATTATTTCCCATTAAGATATTTTTTACTTTCAAGAATCTTTAGGCCCGTCCGTTCAAGACTTGCCAAAACAGAAGTGACCGAGTAAATGCGGATTAGGAATTGAAAATGGTGTGGCACATAGCGAAGGTGGCCCGTCGATGTAAAGGGGAATTTACCGAAAAATCGATCATTCATAGTGGTGTAGTCATTGATACATCAATGAGTGGAGAGATCCGTAGCGCGCGAGCTAAATAATGTCATCCATGTTCATCCTTTAAATAGGAAACTTGGTATCTCACATTTTAGTTAGGTGACGTCCATGGTTTTTCGAAGGGGTCCTCCAGTAACGTGCAAGCCAAAGATAATAGGGGCATTTTGAATGAAAGTAATGATTGTTCTCGGGACAAGACCCGAGTTAATAAAGATGCAACCTGTGATAAAGGAGATTAGGAATAGGCGTTCTTTTGAATTCGTTTTTGTTCACACTGGTCAGCACTATGATTGGAATATGTCAAATATTTTCATAAAGGAATTGGAATTACCTGAACCTGACATGTTCCTCAAGGTTGGGTCTGGCTCCCAAGGATATCAGACTGCTAGAATAATAGCAAAATCCGAGAGTGTGCTGACAAAAGAAAGACCAGACATTGTCCTCGTAGAAGGTGACACTAACTCCGCGTTGGGCGCCGCCGTGGCAGCATCGAAACTCAGGATGAACATTGGACATGTTGAAGCAGGCTGCAGGTCATTTGACAAAAATATGCCAGAGGAGATAAATCGGATTCTTCTAGCCGACCTTGCAGCAATTAATTTTGCTCCTACTGAAACATGCGTCAAGAACCTTCTTAGAGAAGGTGTCAGTCAAAGTCAGATTTGCCTTTCAGGTCATCCTATAGTAGATATTTTACGTCAGGTTCAAAACAGAATCACGGAAAAGACTTTGGAGAAATTCGGTTTAGAGCCCGGAGAGTACTACTTAGCTACCGTTCATCGAGAAGAGAATGTAGATAACAGAATTCGACTAAAGAATATAATGAACGCTCTTTCGGTGGTCGCTGAATCAAGGCCAACCATTTTTCCCATGCATCCTCGAACTTTCAAGTCAGTCAGAAGATTTCGGATCAAGAGCAACCCAAAAAATCTGATTATTGTAGAGCCATTAGGGTATTTACAAACTCTAAGCCTGATAAGACATTCCAGAACTGTTCTAACAGACTCTGGGGGGGTCCAACAGGAAGCGGCTCTTTTAGGAACCCCATGTATCACACTTAGAGCAAGTACTGAATGGGTTGAAACAGTTGCTTGTGGCATCAACTTTCTTGCCGTATCTAAGGATGAAATCATTGCAGTGACCAGATCAGTAGAAAAGAACTATGATAGAATAGCGAAAAAGTTTGAGCTTGCGCGGAAGATTTTTGGAGAACCTCATGTTGCCACCAGAATCGCCGATAGCTTGGAAGCATTTCATTAGGTGATCATGATGAATGATGTGTCATTTCTCATAATCTCTGAGGATTCACCTGCATCATTTAGTCCAGCCGGAGAAAGAGCCCGATACCTAGCTTTGGCTTGTAGTTCAATTTCCCGTAGCGTTGCCGTTTTGACTTTGCGTGGCGAACAGTCAAAGGATGAATGTGGCAAGTGGTCTCAATCATCAGCGCTTCTCTATTCGGTGAACTTTTCAAGGGGAATGCTATTTCCAATATCTGCATTCTTCGATCCAATCAGATTTCTGGTTTTCTTCGTTTATGGCGTAGTTTTGTGCCGCCGTTTCAAAGCGTCACATATTGTTGCTTTGATGCCCCCCATTGAAACGGGTGCTAGTGCGTTTTTCTTGGTGAAATTTCTCAGGAGGAGATTAATAGTAGATTTGATGGATGATTGGGAGGCATATTTGGAATCGAACTTAACACGGTACATACCGTTGTTTCTGCTGAAGCAACTTTTTAAGATTGCAAATATGATATACTCGTCTTCTATCGGCATTTTGACTGTAACTTCAACAATAGCACGTGCGGTTAATCGTAGAAATGTGGTTGTTCCAACTGTTCTTGCCCCGATGGGGACCAGCACTTCTGTATTCTTTCCCCGAGGCGAAAAGTCTCGAAGAAAGATAAGGTTGCGATATTCATTACCGTTGAACAAAATTGTGATTGCGTATTGTGGGAGCGGTGTTGCCCCTTACTATCGTCTAGATAAGATTCTGTTGGCGGCGAAATCCTTGCCCATTGATGCAAAACGCAGGATTTTTTTGGTGTTCTATTTGTACAGCGGTGTTGATCATTACAAAAAGCTGAAAGACCAGCTAATGATTCCTGATGACATTGTGCAAATAAGAGGACCACTAGCGCGTTGCGATCTGTCGGAAGTGATAGGAGCATGTGATGTTGGATTGCTGCCTTTTGATGATCTGCAATATCTTCTATGTGCTAGGTCGACCAAACTCTATGAATACTTAAGTTCCGGATTATATGTGGTGAGTAGTGGTCCTAAAGGAGGAGAACTGGATTTGTTTTTCTCTAAGAACCCTCATTGCGGAATATTCATCAAGCCTAGAGTGGAAAAATTCAGTGAAGCTTTCATTGCGGTCCTAGATAATTGTGAGCGGTTGATCAAGGAAGATAACAGATTTGCCCGGTTCTCTCTCATCAAGAAGGGTTATGAAAGTAAGGAAGTTTTGAAAAAGAACATAACACGTTTGTTAGGTTTTGAGATTTGCAAACACAGTGAGCGAAACGACTTATGATACCAAGTCTTGCCCCTAAAACTCGAGTCCACCGTGGCATAGTTTTGGATGTCTCACCAGATGGATTTGACAAATGTGCGGCGTGTTTTGGCTCCATTTATTTCGACTTGGATGAGCCGAAAATTTCGTACTTGTTTTATACTGGCGCTCTGGATGTTGATTGGTCTCAAGCCGCAATAGGATTGGCGACTTCAAGCGATAGGTTCAAATTCCAAAAGGTAGGGAAGAATCCCATACTTGGAGGAACTCCTGGATCTTTTTGCCAACAAAAGGCTTTAGTGCCTGCTGTCACAAGAATTAAAAACAGGTTCTACATGGTTTTTTCCGGAAGCTCCGTGTCCAAACCATCTAGGAGAATCGGTATCGCTTACGCTGATGACCTCAAGGGCCCATGGCATATTATTGGTGAGTTAATTAAACCTAGCTTTTTATGGGAGGGAAATGCGATTGATAATGGTCCTTCTCTCGTTAAGCTTAATGATGAAACAATTCTTGTATATTACAGCAGCGTTACTTCACCGAAAGCCTACGATGTTTTCGCATTGTTGAGAGGCTATCCCATTCGAAGGATAGGAATATTGAAGTTGCGAATACGAGGAACATCACTGCGTAGCATAGAAGCATTACGCTTTCAGGGTAATCCCTTGAAGCATTTTAACGGAAAGAAGGGAAGCTGGAACGAATCGTTGTTTTGCCCAGGCTATATCCAAGTGAACAATGTTTGCTACTTGTTTCCCACTGCTTCAACTTATTCTATGGGTCTTCTAAGCAAGCCCTTTTCGGATTCGATTGGTATGGTAACCGGCAGTTCACCGTATTTTGACAAGCGCGCATTCACGATTGAACGATTGATTGATGGCTCTACGGAGAAGTCTCAGATACTATCGCTTCGAAAAGGCGAGATAGGACTAGACACCCCATCTCCGCTTGTAAATTGGCGGGAAAAGAGACTGTTTCTGTATTATTCTGTTGTTGACCTAGCTGACCAAGTGTGGAAAACGGCGCTCACAACCTTCAATCTTGACAACGAGTCGAAAGATGACGGGTAGGA
>Ga0315268_10005402_pt1 | contig 13743 bp, 18 predicted proteins | sample C1_top_MG_FD_204535 | JGI IMG/M metagenome (GOLD analysis project Ga0315268, IMG submission 204535) | Sediment microbial communities from Yellowstone Lake, YNP, Wyoming, USA - C1_top | ecosystem: Environmental > Aquatic > Freshwater > Lake > Sediment | place: USA: Wyoming | collected 2017-08-01 | reverse complement strand
CTGTATAGATCCAGGTAACCGGGGTTGGCCAGCGCGCCCAGTGACGGGTCAGCGGTCATCGAAAGGCTGAAGTCGCCTGTCGGGCCCCAGTTTGTGATGGTTGGCCTGAAAGTGACCTGTTCGCCGCGCTTCACAGCCACGCACTCGCGCGGGCTGGTGATCGCGACCTCATAGGAGTTTGAGCTGAAGTGCGCGCTGGAAGTCGCGGTGTCTACGATGCCCTTGGGCGAGGACTTCATCGCGTCTTTGGAGCCCTCGGTCGAAGTCTGCCTGCAGTCAGGAGATGGGTCGAAGCGGGCCTGGACTGTCTTCGAGACTACTCCGGTCTGGTTGCCTGCGGTCCAAACCGCATTAATAGTTATAGTATCAACGCCCTCATAGCAAGCGGCTGTGTCAAGGTGGAGCCAGGTGCCGCCTATCTCGCCAGGCGCAACGTCAAAGCTCACAGTGTCAAAGTATGCGTTGAGCTCGCCTGTGCGGGCGGACATAAGAACATGAACGGACTGGTTGCCGTCATTGACGAACCAGGTATACAGCTTGCCTCCAGAATCTGAAAGCTGGAGACTGTCAGCCCCTGTTTGGAGCTGGAATGCCGACGCCAGTGGCGCCAGCAGTATCAGAAACAGCAAAAGTTTGCGCAAAAGATTCACCTCACCCATGGACTTGTTGCTACTATTTGGGGACAACAGATATAAAAAGGTATGGCACTAAAAGTAGAACATATGTCCCATGTTAGGGACGAATAGTGGAATAGAGGGTATTTTTAAACTCTTGGAAGTCTCAAGAGCTTCATGGATGAGGCAATGGCGACCGGCTCACGCATTCTGCCCCGGCTGAGGCAGCTGGGATTGAACCAGTACGAGGCCCAAACATATCTTGCGCTTGCGAGCTCCGGCGCTGCCTCTGCGGGAGACCTGGCGGAGGTCGCCGAGATCCCGCGCCCGCGCATCTATGACGTGCTGGCGAGGCTTGAGAAGAAGGGGTTCGTTGCGCTCCAACCAGGCAGGCCGGTCAAGTATGTCGCTGCGCCGTTCACCGAGGCCATACAGACTCTCAGGAAGCACAAGCAGTCCGAGTTCACGCTCGAGCTGGCGCAGATGGAGAAGCTGGCCGAGGAGATAGGCGGCCACATGGGCAGCCTGAGCGGCACAAGGGCTGACGCGATAGAGGAGTCTGTTTGGATCCTGAGGGGCCGCAACTCCATCCAGTCGAAGGCCGCCAACATGATCGATTCCGCGAGGTCGAAGCTGATCCTCGCCACAACCGCGGCCGGCATCCAGAGGAAGCTCGAGGCGCACGGCGAGTCGCTTGCCAATGCGAACAAGAGGGGAGTTGCTGTGCATGTTGTGCTGCCAAAGAACGCTAAGGCTTTTATGGAGAAGCTGCAGAACTATGCCACGGTCAAGCACGCCGATCCAGACACGCGTTTCCTAATCAAGGATGGCAGAGAGGCTCTGGTTTTCCTGACCCCGGACAACGCGTCTGCGCGTGACGAGGTTGGGCTGTGGGTGCACAACCCGGCTTTTGCCACGACCCTGGAGAAGCTGCACCGCTGAGTGAGAGCATGATCTATCCGAAGAAGATGACTACGTTCTGTCCAAAGTGCAAGACGCACACTCCGCACACGCTGAAGCTGCTGAAGTCAGGCCGCATGTCAGAGATGACCGAGCACAACCGCAAGTACGCGCGCATCCTGAAGGGATTCGGCGGCAAGCGCAAGGGCGTCAAGCCGCGTAGGAAGGCGCGCAAGAACATCGGCATCCTGCTCACGTGCACTAAGTGCGAGCGCAAGCGGCCTATCGAGGGCCACAAGACCAAGAAGGCGCTCGAAGTGTCGAAGTGAGAGCATGTCGCTGATCATAGGCGCGACCGGTGCCGCCCTCCTGCTGATCGGCTGGATTATCGAGACCTACTACACGATCACTGCGAAGAAGCACGAGCTTGGGCTGCACATCTCGACGATGTTTTTCGTGGGCACCGTGCTGCTGACCGTTTACAGCTGGATGCGCGGAGACCCGGTCTTCCTATTCCTGAATGCCGCAATAGCGGTGTTCGAGTTTATCTACATCGGCTCCTTCTTTGTGAAGCGCAGGCGGGCCGCCAGGCACTATTAAGCACGCGTTTTGGCCTCTGCCTCGCGTTTCTCCACGGCTTCGCGGGCAGCATTACTGATGTACCACTCTTTGTGCCCTTCCAGCTTCCTCAGAACGGCGATTGGCGTGGCCGGGTTCTCGACCACCTTTTTGGCGATGTACGGGTTTACGCCAGCCAGCTTCTCCAGCAAGTCGGGAGGGCCTTTCGGATGCTGGGCGAGCTCGATGTTGATGTCATCGTCCTGGAGCTCGAACAGCTCCCTCTGCGCATCAGAAGGGGTGTTCGGATTCCCGGCCACCCGCCGGAGAACCTCAATGTCCTCATGCTTGGCCAGCGCGCTGAGCGCGTCCGGATGGGTTCCCGGATGCTCGGCTGTCTTCAGTAAAACCCTGAGATCAGAATGGGCCGCGCATGCCTGGGCGAATGACTTCTTGTGAAGATGCTTGTCGAAAAATGGTTCCAGCTGTTCATATGGCATCGCGCGGATGTTCTTGAGGGCAGGAACCCTCATCCCTTTTGCCGCTGCCATGCGCTCACAATCTAATTGCTCCACCTTCATTATTAAATCAGCCTGCTAGGATTGATGCAATGACCGGACCCGGGGAGGGCAAGATCCTCCTAAAGAACGTGAAAGTCTACATACACCTGAAGGGCTATTCGCGCGCAGCGATCACGCACATAGACATCGAGCACCCGCTGATCAACGAGATCATCAAGCCTGGCGAGACGAGCTACGTGGGCAGCAAGGAAGGCGGAGTGTTCATCGGGCTGAAGAAGGAGATGCTCGCTAGGGCTGAGCGGATAGCGAAGGAGCTGACCGGCGGAAAAATCTAGAGGCCGGTCAACTTGTACACGATGTCGCCATCCTTCACTCTGTCGTTCACCTTCATGCCGATCGACTGGCCCTTCTTCGCGGCCTGGATGTTCTGGCCCTCTATCTGCATCGAGGCGACCCTCTGCTGAAGGTTCGTGCCTGTCTTGCCCTCGATCGATATCGGGTCACCGACTGCGAGATCGCCTGTCAGATCGACCACCGCGACAGAGATCTTGGTGAAGAAGTGGCGCACTGTGCCAACCTGTTTCTTTTCTGCCATGTTCACCCCCCAGTTTATGCAGGCGTGGGCGGATTTAAAGCTTTGCGCCCATACCAGGCCATGAACGACCTGCTCAAGCTGGGCGTTGTGGTTGCTATAGTAGCCATAGCGCTTGCAGGGTTTGCGCTGACCAAGAGCTCCGAGCCCGCCGGCTCTGCGGTCGTGTTCCAGTCAGGCGCGAGACTGACTGTCGAGATTGCGCAGACCCAGGATGAGCTGGAGCTGGGCCTCATGTACCGCACTGGCCTACCAGCGGACGCAGGAATGCTGTTCGTCTTCGAGCAGTCAAACATCTATCCGTTCTGGATGAAGAACACCAAGATTCCGCTGGATATGATGTGGGTGGACTCTAACAGGACTATCGTTGCAGTCAAGGAGAATGTGCCGCCATGCACCGCGGACCCATGCCCCGTGTATGATCCGGGCGCTGCTGCGCGCTATGTGATCGAGGCAAATGCCGGCTATGCTGCCAACCACAGCATCGCAGCCGGCCAGCCTGTGAGGCTTGAGCTCGTCAGCTGACGTACTCGACAGCCGTCGACTTCGACAACTGCTATATAAATGTTACTGTTCAGCTCACGGTTTAAATATCGCCTGACCCTAAGAGATTACTGCTTTTGGGAGGCGTCTGATGACGATAGTGGGCATAGATTTGGCCATAAACCCCAGGTCCGAGACGGGCCTGGCGATCATCGACAATTCGGGGGTTGTCAGCACGCAGCTGCTGCGCACTGACATGGAGATAGTCGATGCGGTGATGGAATCAGGGCCGGACCTCATCGCCATCAACGCGCCTATCAGTTTACCTAAAGGGCGCGACTGCCTGGAGTACAACTGCGCATGCAGGCGGCACGGCAGCATCAGGCAGAGCGAGAGACAGCTGCTGAAGGCTGGCGTGCACGTATTCCCTTGCTGCCTTGGCAAGATGCGCTCACTCACGAAGAGAGCGATTGCGCTGAGGCGCTATATGGAGGAAGTCGGGTTCCACGTTATCGAAGTGCCTGGCTCGTCTACTGAACTGCTCGGGCTGCGTCATCAGAACGGCGGCACCCGGGCCGCGCTCCGGGCGCATGGCGTGGTGGTCAAGACAGAGCTGGTCGAGTCAGAGCTTGATGCGCTGACTACTGCGCTGATCGGCAAGTACTACCTCAGCGACCGCTTTACCTCTTTCGGCAGCCCGGATGAGGGCTTCATCATACTGCCACGGCTGCCCGAGGAGTAAGCAAAAGGGTATAAATGCCGGCCTAGCTATGGCTTTGATGGCACTTTTTGCTAAGCGCACCGCGCGCATGACTGTTTCTGAGGCGCGCGAGCTCCTCAAGGTGATCGGCCACCCGGAGATGATCTCATTTGGAGGGGGATTGCCAAGCCCGGATTCGTTCCCTGTCTCGGACATCGCCGCGATATGCAAGAAAGTGCTGGAGAAGCACGGGCCGCAGGCGCTGCAGTACGGCACCACCGAGGGCTATGAGGGGTTGCGGGTCTCGCTTGCGCGGCGGATGCAGAAGTATGGCATCGGATGTGACGCGCGCGACCTGATGATAACAACCGGTTCGCAGCAGGTGCTCGACCTGATCGGCAAGATATTCCTCGACCCTGGGGACGTGGCAGTGGTCGAGTCGCCAACCTACTTCGGCGCTTTTGGTGCCTGGAACGCGTATGAGCCGCAGTACGCCACCATCCCGATGGACGACAAGGGCATGGTGACCGGCAAGCTCGACGCGTTGCTGACAACGCTGGAGAGGGAGGGCAAGACCGTCAAGTTCGTCTACTGCATACCCAACGGGCACAACCCGGCAGGCACCACCATGCCGCTAGCCAGGCGAAAGCAGCTGCTGAGGGTTGCCGAGAAGCACAAGGTTCTCGTGGTGGAGGATGACCCGTACGCTGAGCTGTTCTACGAAGACCACCGGATCCCGCCGGTCAAGTCATTCGACCGCACCGGGACCGTGATCTACACGAGCACTTTCTCGAAGGTGCTGGCTCCCGGATTCAGGCTGGGCTGGGTGATCGCCGCGCCGCACATCCTGCAGAAGCTGAACATCGCGAAGCAGGGCGCTGACCTGTGCTCGAACACCTTCGCCCAGTATGTGGCTCGCGAGTACATGGACTCCGGCATGATGGATCGCCAGATACCCAAGATCAGGGCGATGTACAAGCGGAAGCGCGACATCATGCTGGCCGCGCTCGAGGAGCACTTCCCACCAGGCTGCACCTGGACCAGGCCGAAAGGCGGGCTGTTCTTGTGGGTCACGCTGCCAAAGCGCGTCAACACCACCGAGATGCTGCACGACGCGATCGCGGCAAAGGTGGCATACGTCAAGGGCGAGGCCTGCTGCGTCGATGCGACCTGCAAGAACGCGATGCGGCTCAACTTCAGCAACACCGCTGACGATCTGATAGAGGAGGGCATCAAGCGGCTGGCAAAGCTGATCAGGGCCAGGATGAGAGCATGATCGTGATCGGCATCTGTGGCAAGCCTGGCGCAGGCAAGAACGCCGCTGCGCGCAGGTTTGTGGGGAATTGGGGCTTCCAGGAGTTCAACTACACAGAGGACATCATCGAGCCGGTAATAGAACTGGCCAAGAAGAGCCCGGGCGTGCTGGGCTCATACTTCACGAAGTTTGGTGTGAAAGTTCCGGCGGACAAGCTGCGCGCGCTGCAGGTGGCTTGCCGTGGCGATGTTGACAGGGCCATGATGACGCGCGTGACAGCAATATTGCTCAGCGTGCGGCCGGACATCTATGACTGGATTGGCGCGCAGAAGTTCCAGACTGACCGGATTGTGCTGTCCTCGGTCCGGCAGCTGGAGGGCGTGAAGCTCCTCAAGGGATTCGAAGGGGTCGACTACCATCTCATAGAGGTGTTCGCAGATCCCAAGGTCCGCTGGGAGCGCGCAATGGCCCGCGCGAGCGAAAAAGACAGGGTTGATTATGAGCAGTTCCTGGAGCAGGAGGAAGACGACCTGGAGGTCACGGGGTTGGGCAAGCTGCTGAAATCAGATCTGATCGACTTCCGGATCGACAACAACGGCACGGTCGCGCAGCTGAACAAGCAGGTTGACCAGATCGCTAAAAGGCTCAAGTTTTAGCTCGTTTGAGTATGTTCTGGATTTTTCCAAACAGAGAGTCAACGGCTTTTTCTTTCTTCTCGTGGATCGTGCCGCGTTTCTTGACATCTGGCTCGAGCAGGATATGGCAGATCTCGTGGACCAGCGTTTCGATCGGATGCCTGTTGTTGATGTTTAGTATTATCCTATTGGAGAGATTGTAAGAGCCGCCCGTTCCATACTTGGTAAGGATGACTTCAAACGTAGATGGAGCTTTCCTGCCCGTTGCTTCTTCAAGGGCTTTGACAAGGTCTGGCTCGATTGAGGAATAGCCCCTTCGGATTTTTGCCGATGCTTTTCTGTAGTCTTCGATGTCAAACTCCCGCTCAAGCGCCCGGACAATCTCCTCGAACTGTGCGGTTCTTGGATCTATGCCTGCCGGAAATCTCACGCGATAGCCATGAGAATCATACCAGTCTAGCTTGGCGAGCGTGTTTTCGAGCCGTCTCTTTTCCGGCTCAATTCCGAATCTGATACCAAGAGGCATAGGAGACCATTGGCAGCAGTCATATTAAGGAATGTCGCGCAGCTTGCCGAAGTGGAGCAGCTCGTCAGCAACCACCCACACATCAAAGTCACCTAGATCATGCAGGAATGGCGAGTGCTCCTCCGGAGTCTCTGAGCGCACGTCCGCACCTTCCGTGACCAGGCAGAACGAGGGCATCACTATGAGCCGCTTGCGGCCTAGCCTGCCCACCAGGAAGCACTTCACCTTCTCCGAGCTGCCGCCCTCTTTCAGCACGATTGCGGGATGTTGGTGGCCTATTACAACGGTCTTGGCGCTCTTGAACTCCGCATTCTCAGGAACTTCGTGGCCGTGCGTGATGTAGACATCGCCTGCGAGATAGCCATCAACAATCTGGAGGCCCTGCTTATGCGCGATCGGCCCCAGGATTGTGTCGTGGTTGCCCTTCACTATCACAAGTTTCTTGCTGTGCTTGCCGAGCAGCGAGAGCACTGCCATTGTTTCACGCCACTCCTGCTGCGAGATCTCGCCGAACTCGTGCTTCAGGTCGCCGTTGATCACTATCGTCTCTGGCTGCACCTGGACGAGAATGCCTTCAAGTTTTGCCTGGATGAGCGGGAACTGGAACTGTGGAACCAGGATGCCGCGCTGGTTGAGCTCGTCCTCATATCCCAGATGCACGTCGCCTATAACTAGAGTCTTCTGCCTTTCCAGCCAGAGCGCGGCGTCAATTGCTCGGATTCCTGGCATCAATTCTGCGCTTGATAGCATCGTGCATCCTCCTGATGAACTCCAGCCTGTCCTCCAGCTTCAGCAGGTCCGAGTAGCCCTTGCTGAGCAGCGCGAGCGCGAAAGGCGATGGGAGAGTGGTCGCGGCCATCTTTGTCTTGACGCGGCCGTGCTCGATGTCCGCCAGCACCTCTTCTGCGTGCCTTATGTCCATGAGGTCCTCGAGCACCTCGCGCTTCGCCTCTCTAAGTATGGGGAAATCATTGGGCAGATAGCGGCATGTCGAGAGCAGTAGGGTGGAGCTGAGCTGCTGCCTGCCAACCGACTTGTGCTTACCCTTGTATGAACGCAGTATCATGAGCGCGCGTGAAGCGCAGTGCCTGAACCTTCTCCTCAGCACCTCTGACTTGTCTGTCGCTTTCTCGACCACTGCGCGCAACGACTCTGTGCGCAGCGCCTGCAGCCCCTGTATGGCCTGGATCTTGTTGGAGCAGGCCGTGATCAGGAAACCGTGGTCTGTGAGGCTGATGTAGACGTTGCGGTGGCGGGTGCGGAAGATCGCATAGGCTATGGCCCGTGAGAGGGCGTCATTCACCCTGCGGCCGTAGCAGCTGTGGAATATGGCGTACTTGTCGCCCGCGGGGTTGGTGTAGAACTCTATGAGCAGCTTCTTGTCGTGGGGGATCTCGGCGTACAGGAACTGCTCCCTGAAGTACTCGTAGATGCTGTTGGCTGCTTTCTCATCGACGTAGAGATACGAGTTGATGAAGTCGATGATCTCCTGCTTGGACCTGCCTGCTGTGAACTTCTCCTCCATCAACCTGCGGAAGCGCTGGATCTCCATGGCCATCTCAAACGAGAGAGGCAGCTGCTCTGATACCCATGAGGGAACTGTCGGGGCTCTGCCCGGCGCCGGCTGCACCTGGGCAGTCATGCCGCGCGCGAATCCGTACCTGTAGGTGTCGCCGCCCAGCACGAAGATGTCGCCCGGCGCCAGCCTCTCTAGGAAGCCCTCGTCTATCTCGCCTATGATCCTGTCGCCCTCTTTCACCAGGATGAAAGACTCCTCCGGGATGGTGCCTATGTTGGTGCTGTAGAGTACTCTGGCCAGGTGGCCTCTGCGGCCCATCTCGCCGGTGGTTGAGTCGTACCAGATCTTTGCATACACGTTGCGCGCCTCGAGCGACATGTACTCTCCTGCCAAGTACTTGATCACTGAGTCGAAGTCGTCCCGGGCGAGGTTCCTGTAGCAATAGGCGCGCTTGACCAGGCTCCAGACGTTCTCGATGTGCTGCCTGTTCTCTATCGCTATCCCATAGATCTGCTGGGCGAGAACGTCGAGGCAGTTCTGCGGGATGTCTATCGAGTCTATGTGGCCCTCCAGCGCATTCTTGAGCAGCACCGCGCACTCAACAAGATCATCTCGGTCCATCACCACGATCCTGCCTTTTGCCTTGTCGTGCAGCTTGTGGCCTGACCTGCCAACCCTCTGCAGCATTCTCGCCACTGACTTTGGAGAGCCCAGCAGGATCACTAGGTCGATGTAGCCGATGTCGATGCCAAGCTCGAGCGATGTTGAGCATACGACGGCCTTTAGCTCGCCCTTCTTGAGCTTCTCCTCGATCTTCAGCCTGTGCTCCTTTGAGAGCGATGAGTGGTGCGCGCCTATGTTGTCTGTGTAGCGGGCCGGGTAGTTCTCCTTGAGATAGTGGACAACGCGCTCAGTGGCTGAGCGCGTGTTTGTGAATATCAACGTGGTCTTGTGCTCTTGGATTAGCTGGTCAAGCAGCCTGTAGAGCGCTCCGTGGAGCTGCGGCTCAGATGTCTCGACTATGTTGTCCACGGGGCTGAGCACCTCCAGATCCATTCCCTTGAGGTTTTGGACATCAACCATCTTGCAGTCCCGCGGCTTGCCGTTCTCGTAGCCGACCAGGTATTCAGCAACTCGCTCAAGAGGCCAGATGGTTGCCGAGAGCCCTATTCGGGTAAAGCCTCCCGCTAGGTTCTGCAGCCTCTCCAAGCTCAGGTTGAGGTGCACTCCGCGTTTGTTAGAGGCGAGCGCGTGTATCTCGTCGACCACGCACCACTTGACATCGCGCATGTACTCCCGGAACTTTGGTGCGCACAGCAGGATCGCGAGCGTCTCTGGGGTCGTTATGAGTATGTGCGGAGGTTTGGTGAGCTGCTTTGCCCTCTGTGCGGGAGTTGTGTCGCCTGTGCGCACAGCAACTCTTACGCCGATTTCCTTGCCCTTGCTCTTCGCCAGCTCGGAGATCTCCGCCAGCGGCTCGTTCAGGTTGCGTTCGATGTCGTTGTTCAGCGCCTTGAGCGGCGAAATGTAAACGCAATACACCTTGTCCTCAAGCTTGCCATCCATCGAGAGGGTGGTTAGCTCGTTGAGAACTGAGAGGAATGCAGAGAGGGTCTTGCCCGAACCGGTCGGGGCTGTAATGAGAGTGTTCTGGCGCTGATGGATGTTCATGACTGCGTACTTCTGCGGCGGCGCAAAAGTTCCAAACTTGGACCTGAACCATCCCCCCACAACGGGGTTCAGGATCCCGTAGATTTCGTCGTCGCTGTACGCCTGCGTCTGCCTCTCTATCATGCTCTCCCTCAGAATCAGAGCGCTCTGTTATGCACTTTCTGGAATATAACGCTTGGCGGCTGGCATTAAAAACCGGGACTGAGCAGTTGGTACTAGTGATCACATGGCTCCTGTGCGAACCAAGTTGCCTTCTGCAAAGCAAGTCGCAATGATGTCATATGAAGAGCTGGGTGCGTATCTCAAATCCCCATTCCTGAAAGACCAGGAGTTCGCGATGGCGTGCGCGGCGCATCCTGACATCAAGGTCGTGCGGGCTGTTGCAATGGACGCCAGCACCCACCCAGACATGCTCGAGAAGCTGGCCGCCCATGACGACCTGAACGTCGTGGAGAATGTGGCGGGAAACCCCAGCACCCCCTCTCACGTGCTTATGGGCCTGCTCGGACATCCAAGCTATACCGTCCAGGTGGCCCTCGCGTGGAACCCTGGTGCAGATGACGAGCTGCTGAAGAGACTTGCCCTATTCCAAAATCTGCGGGTCGTGGCAGGCGTCGTGAGGAATCCAAACGCCACGCCTGCGCTGCTCACGGAGCTGGCCAAGCATAAGGATCCCGACATCAGGAAGCTCGTGGACATCTACGAGAGAAAGAAGAGCAAGCCGCTGCCCAAGTTTGTTCCCCGAAGTAAACGAGGAAGCTAGCGGCTCCAGCCCGCATTTAAGTACGTTCCCTGAGTAATTGGTTGGGCGCTACAACAACATTTAAAATCTCTTGCAGAGCAATTGACTTGGTGATGCAATGACAAAACATGTACCTGCTACAATGGCGCTGATTCCTGTAATCGAGCCGTCGGCGAGGTCGGAGTTTCTTCATAATATAAGCGGACATCCAGATCCCATAATTAGGGGACTTGTGGCATCCCACCCCAACACGAGCGCTGCCACCCTCAAGAAGCTGCTGCGAACGCATCCGGACGATCCTGCCGTCTTGATGCCAATTATACACCATCCAAATGCGCCGAAGAAACTTAGGTGTACCGCGCGTGACTTGTTGATGTCGCAGCTGAAAGCCAAAGAGCGGCAGGCAGAGGAATACGTCAAATCGCTTCAAGAGCTAGAATAGGGCTACGCTAGCAACTAGTGCCGGCCCCAGCCCGCATTTAAGTACATTCCCTGAGCAATAGATTTGTGATTGGTGGCTGATATGCTGAAACTCACGATTGAAGCGATCCACAAGATGTCACTCAAGGAGCTGGAGCCGATGCTCAAGCCCAATCTTCCGAATGCTAAGTTTGCGCGGGCTTGCGCGACCCACCCTGACTACAACGTGGTGCTGCGCGTGGCCCTGAGCGAGCTGACGCACCCCAAGGTGCTCGAGGAACTGGCGGTGGACAAGAGGCCGGGCGTGGTCTTTTTTGTGGCCTCAAATCGTAGCACCCCGGAGGAGGTGCTTATGGAGCTTGCCTGGCACAAAGATCCCCACGTGGTTAGGCGCGTTGCTGGTAACACGAAGTCCCCTCCGTTTCTGTTGAAGGAGCTGGCCAATCATAAGAGGCTGGATGTGCGTGCCGCAGTTCTCAGAAATCCGAAAACCCCTGCCGATGTCCAGGAGCGGCTCAAGGCAGATCCCGATGTGGTGAAGCGGGCAAAGAAACAAGCTGAATTTACTGCGCGGTTGAAAGAGGCCTACCTGAAGAAGCAGCAACAGGGTAGCCCTACCGGCTCCAGCCCAGTGCCTTCTTAGCCGTAGCAGACATCCTGGCAGGCGTCCAGGGCGGATCGAACACCAGCACCACATCTGCTTTCTTCACTCCCTTGACTTTTGAGACCGCATCGCGGGCGTTCTCCACCAGCATTGACGCCATCGGGCACATCGGCGTAGTCACAGTCATGCGCACCTTAACAGTGCTGCCTTTGATCTGAATGCCATAGACCAGGCCGAGATCGACTATGCTGACGCCAAGCTCCGGGTCCATGCACTTTTTGAGCGCGTCCTTGACCTGCTTCTCCGTGACCATGGCTCATCTCCGTTTTCTCGGTCTTATAAGCGTGTGCCGGGCGTGGTTGTACAGATAGAGCTGCGCATAGCCCGCGGACTTGCCCCACCTGTTCTCCACGAAGGCCCTGATCTGACGTGGCGTCTTGGCGCCATACCAGTTCTGCATCGCCCTCTGCATCCAAACATCCACCGGGAAAGCCTCTGTCTTGCCAAAGCCATAGAGCAGGATGCAGTCCGCCACCTTGGGGCCTATTCCAGGCATCTGCTGCAGCCAGTCGTGCGCAGTCTGATAATCCATCTTGGCGATATCTGCGAAGTCGTAGCTGGCCAGCTGCTCTCCGATTGACTTGAGCCAAGGCTCTCGGTAGCCTAACTTGGCCTTTGAGAGGTTTGCGGTCGCCATCTCGGCCGGGGGCAGCATCACACCATCTTGCATGATGGCGCGCACCATCTGACCTATCCTGGCGATGTTGTTGTTGACTGAGCATACGAAGCTGACTGTTGTCTCCCATGGGTCTGAGAGCGTGAGCCGCAGGCCGCGTTGCTCCGCGATTGCCGCCCTCATCTGCATGTCCTTGCCTATCCCGCGGCATATCTGTTCAAGATTATCGCTAGAGCGCAGCATCCTATCCACATATCTCTCGAAGCCAGGAGTGCATTCGACAGTAGTTCCAGACTGCCACAGCTCGCACCTCTCTCCCATGATCTGCCTGCGCCATATGTCGCCATTGCGGTGCCACAGGAAGTGGGGCGGCTGGCCCGATTCCATCGTCAGTTTCAGGTTGCAGAACATACGACACCTGGCAAGTACGTCAACATGCGAGCGCAGATTAATAAGTAGTATATGCAACAGTTACTATCCCATGCGAGTCCTGCTGCTATTCGCGGCTTTCCTGTTTCTGTTAACCCCTATCGCTGCTGCTGAGTTCGTGGCGCCTGTTGTGACCCACCCTGACGAGCTGGACAAGAACTTCAACGGGATAGACGATGAGCTCGAGGCGGACATCGCCGCGCTACCTACCCCCGTGCAGGGCGCAATGGTCCCGATGGCCGTGCCGGTCATTACCAATGTGATTATTACTCTGACCGATGCGCCCACTGATGACCAGATCAAGGCCTTCGAGGACGTGGGAGGCACCGTGAAGCACCGGTGGTCTCATGCAACCTATGGCTTCGGTGGCTCCATCCCGCTGGCCAAAGTCACCGATCTCAAGTCAAAGCTGGGCAACCTGAACGCCATCGAGAAGGACAGGCCTATTAAGGCAACGCTGGACGTGAGCGTGCCCAACATACGAGCTGACAAGGTCTGGGCCGACTATGGCTACCAGGGGCTGCGCACCAACCCCATTGCGATTCTCGATACAGGGGTTGACTCCGACCACCTGGACCTCTACGGCTACAGCGACAAGGACTGGAACGGCACCGCCAAGGTTGTGGGCTGGCACGATCAGACATCTGACGGCAACAGCACCCCGCTCGACATGATGGGCCATGGCACGCATGTCTCATCCATCGCCACTGGGACAGGCACTGCGAGCAATGGCACCTATACTGGGGTTGCGCCGAATGCCACGCTTGTGGTAGTCAAGATATTCGATAACTCTGGCGGCGGCTCTGGCCAGGACATGCTCGATGCGTTCGACTGGGTGGTTGCGAACAAGGACAACTACTCGATAAAGGTGGCCTCCATGTCGGCAGGCCTCGACTGC
>Ga0315268_10005401_pt1 | contig 13743 bp, 9 predicted proteins | sample C1_top_MG_FD_204535 | JGI IMG/M metagenome (GOLD analysis project Ga0315268, IMG submission 204535) | Sediment microbial communities from Yellowstone Lake, YNP, Wyoming, USA - C1_top | ecosystem: Environmental > Aquatic > Freshwater > Lake > Sediment | place: USA: Wyoming | collected 2017-08-01 | reverse complement strand
CCCCCCCCTGTTAACGACACCAGCCAAAGTAGTCACTACCCCATCAGGCGTGATTTTTCTCACAGCCCCCGAATCGCCGATGTACAAATTACCATCCCGGTCTATGGCCATATAGACTTGATAGGCCCAAAAACTGGCTTCCTTGCCTTTGCCATCTTTGACATCCATGTTTTTAGATACCCCGGCAATCGTAGTGACACTGCCGTCTGCAGCAACCTTGCGTATCATGTGATGATCATAGAAATAAACGTTGCCATTGTTATCTGCCACAATCCCAAAAGGATTAAACAGACGGGCCTCCGTTTTGATACCGTCATTGCAGCCATATTCGCCACTTTGGCCTGCTATCTTTACCACCTCACCACTGGCCTTAATTGCACGAATCGTGTGGTATGCCTCATCGGTAAAATATAAATTGCCCTTGTTATCAAAAGACATATCTCCGACTGCTCCAACCTTTGCCACACCCTTTGGGCCATCACTTTCTTGCAATTTTGAGTAAAACGTCCGGACCTGACCACAACTCATACCAGCATTATCTTTGGCCAACGGATCGGCTTTAGGTATGTCCTCAGAATTGGAATTACTGCAGCCAAACATGAAAAACAAAAAAAGTGTTGCCGCTGTTAAATGGTGCCACTCATGTTTTATTGTGTTTTTTGTTAAGTGCAAAATTAGGGGGGCATTCATATTCTCAAGATCGAAATGAAGTTTGGGTTGTATCTCATTTCAATTGCCTGAAATTGGATACGCAATCATCTTGCCGTGATTTAAATTGCAACGCAACTTCAGTCCATCATCACTGCAAATAGTTGGGAGCGTAGCCACATAGGGCATTTGTGATGAACTCGTTACGCACCTCCCTTTTCCCCTGTGCGCCGCCTCGATCAGCCGCAAGGAAGCGGGGATTTAGGCGAGCACTGTTTGAGCTCCGCAGTGGGGCGCGTTTTGTGTGCCCCGCCAGGGCGAGTTGCGCAGCCCCGCTTGCTTGCGGCTGACCGAGGGAACCCCGCAGGGGCGGCAAACCGGGGGCGCCTTTTCTTTGGTTACTTTATTTTGGCGAAGCAAAAGAAAGTAACCAGCTGCCGGGCTGCCCCCGGCGAAGTTGCATGTGGATTTTAATCACGGCAAAACTTGCCGCACATACAACCCATCCCTATTCCACCATCCGACTCCGTCCATGCTCCGCCGCCATGTTCGCCAGCGCCTGTGTCTGCTGCGGCTGCAGCTGATCCCATGTGAAACGCCACTCCCAGTTTCCGGTCGGCTTGCCTGGGTAATTCATGCGATGCTCGCCGGATAGTCCGAGCACGTCCTGCATCGGGAAGATGACCATGTTTGCCGACGAGGCGGAAATGGCGCGCATCATGTCCTGCTGGATATCGTGGCCGCTGCTGCCGAGGTAGCGCCGGGCAAAATCCCGCTCGTGATCGGACACGGTTTTCCACCATCCTATGGTCGTGTCATTGTCATGCGTGCCGGTATACGCAACCGTGTTTTCCACATAGTTGTGAGGCAGGAAGTGGTTGATCTCCCCCTCGCCGAACGCAAACTGCAGGATGCGCATGCCGGGCAGGTTGAATTTGTCGCGCAGCTCCACCACATCGGGTGTAATCAAACCCAGATCTTCGGCGATCACGGGCAGTTGCGGGAATGCCTGTTCGAATGCTTCAAACAGTTTTTCGCCGGGGCCGGGCATCCATCTCCCATTGATCGCATTGGGCGCATCGGCCGGCACTTCCCAGTACGCGGCAAAGCCCCGGAAGTGGTCGATGCGCACCAGGTCGGCCTGCTGCAGTGCATGGCGCAGGCGCGCGATCCACCACGCATATCCCGTTTGTTCGTGCACATCCCAGCGGTACAGCGGATTCCCCCACAGTTGTCCGGTCTCGCTGAAGTAATCCGGCGGCACGCCGGCAACCACAGACGGCCGTCCATTTTCATCCAGCTCGAACAATTCCTGATGCGCCCATACGTCGGCGCTTTGATAGGCCACGAATATCGGCACGTCGCCGATGATGCGGATGCCGCGCTCGTTGGCGTAATGCTTCAGGTTCGCCCACTGGCGCGCGAAACACCATTGGCAGAATTTCCAGAAACCGATTTCATCGGCGCAGGTCTTTTCCAGATGCAGCAGCGCCTGCGGCTTCCGGTGCACAAGGTCGCTGGGCCAGTGATTCCAGTCGCACCAGTTGGCGCGCTCGGATATCGTCATGAACAATGCGTAGTCATGCAGCCAGCCGTTTTCGGCCGCGCAAAATTCCTCATACGCACGGCGCATCTTGTCGTCGGGCCGGGAAAAAAAGTGCATGGCGGCACGGCGCAGCAAGCTCATGCGGAATGGCTGCAACAACGAGAAATCCACCCGGTCAGCGCGAAACTCGGGATGGGGCATCAGGTCTTTTTGATTGAGCCAATCCTGGGCCGCCAGTTCAGCGAGGTCTATCATCAGGATGCTGCCGGCGAACGCGGAACTGCTCATGTAGGGAGAGTTCCCCGGGCCGATTGCGCCCAGAGGCAGGACTTGCCAATAGGTCTGGCCCGCGCTGACCAGCCAGTCTACAAATCTGTAAGCATCAAGTCCGAAATCGCCGGAACCGAACGGCCCGGGAAGGGATGTGGGGTGCAGCAATACGCCGCTCGCGCGGTCCATCAGCATGCCCGCCACCTTCAGGAGCCCCGGCGCATCGTGCCGCCCGCTTCGGCCGCCCCGCCACCCTGGCTGATCGGATAACTCAGATTGGCCGGCACCGGCAATTTCAATAAATTGTAGAGATGCATCAGGTTGTGGCGATAGAGACGGTCGAAACTTTCCACTGCGTGCGATGGATTGTAGTCGCCAAACCACCAGAACCAGTCCGAGCTTTCGCATGAGCAGAGCTGCTTTTCGGCAGCCATTTTTTCCGCCGCACTCAGCCGCCCCTGCGCCATGACCCTGTCATAGCTCTGTTTCGCCATGCACAACAAGTCCCAGGCGTGATTCTTGTCCGGCGACCCGATCCAGGTGGAAAAATTGCCATAGACCCAGCTGCCCGCCACCAGGCGCGGCAGTTCGCCCTCGCGTGCGAAACCGATGCCGCCCAGCGCCTCGCGCTTGTCCAGATAATCGCAGTATCTGGCGGTGCGGATGTCCGCATGAGCTTCAAGCGCGCCATACAAATCATTCAGGAAATGGTAACCGTTGTAGGGGTAATATTCCCACGCGTTTTCGCCGTCCAGAATCACGCTGACCAATGGCGTTTCACCGTCGACTGAATGCTGCGCAATCGCCTCGAGTTGCGCGACAAAATGCTGCGCAGCATCTTTCCCGTTCCAGTTCGAATATTCAAAACCGATCAGGTCGGACAGATGATCATCGCGAAAAAAGCAGTTCACGCTGTTGGCGGCGCCCTGCAAGCGATAGGGTCGATAGAGATATTGCGCACGGTCCGCATGCATGCCCGCGCTCTGCAGGCTGTGCGCCAGCACACCTTCCCCGCTCGCAGCCCAGCGGCACTCCTGCTCTGCCAGCACCGCCAGCAGCTCGGTCGAAACCGCGCCTTCTGCGGGCCAGATGCCTTGCGGCGTGACGCCGAAACGCGCCTGGTGGCTTTCCCTTGTGGAACGCAGGTGAGCCTGAACGCGCGAGCGCCCTCCCGGGTAGCACTCGGATTGCGGCAGACTGCAATCCGGCGCGCTTTCGCGCGCGCTGTTGAAATCCAGCAGCAACGGCGCGAGCGGATGGTAATGCGGCGTGGCGGAAATTTCGATTTGGCCGCGTTCGGCCAGCTTGCGGTAACGCGGAATGACACCCGCAATCGTTTTTCCTATCAGATCGAACAGCTGCTTGCGATCGTCGAACGTGAAATTTTCGTCCTTGGTCATCATCTGGATGACGAGATCATGTTCGCGGCGCACGCTCTCGCCGCACCACGCCAGGTGATACCAGACCAGCAAGTCGGCCATGTATTGCCCGGACATGTAGGCAAACGCGGCATCGCCGCCCGGCTCCAGCATCTTGAACAGATCGGACAGGCGCTTGTATGCAGGATAAGGCGCGACCATTTTTGTGTGATTGCTGCGGAAGCAGCTATCCAGCACCAGATCGCGCTCGTCTTTGCTCAGGTTATCCAGGTCTTCGCGCGCCAGCAGGCGCAACAGCGGATCGCGTATTTGCCCCGAGGCAAACTGTTGCGTGTAATCCTCCAGCTGATCCAGCAGCACTGGCACAAAATTGACCACGGCCTTCACCCCTGGATGCTGCTCCAGATGGTAGGCCATGTCCGTGTAATCCTTGGTGGCATGCAGGTACACCCACGGCAGCAGAAAATCGCCGGTGGCATAGTCGCGGTAGTCCGGCTGATGCATATGCCAGAGAAAAACCAGATCGATGGGTTTGTTCATGAAAAATCCTGGGAATTCAGGGAGCATCACCTGATGCGGTGATGCTCCGGGGTTATAGAGGCTCTTTTATGTCTTATGCGAGCCGTGCAGATCCTGTCCCAGCATGTCGGGGGTAATCAGCGTAACGCCTTTTTCGCTTACATAGAAACGTTTTGCATCCTGCTCTTTGTCCATCCCTACCGTCAAACCCGATGGAATCACGCAATTCTTGTCCACCACCACGCGTTTGAGCGTGACGTTGCGGCCGATCTGCACATTGGGCAGGATCACCGAATCCTGTATATCGCTGTAGCTGTGCACGCGCACATTGGAATATAACAAGGAACGGCTCACGGCTGCGCCGCTGATGATGCAGCCGCCGGACACCAGCGAATCCACCGCCGTGCCGCGCCGCGCATCATCGTCGAACACGAATTTTGCGGGCGGCAATTGTTCCTGATAAGTCCAGATCGGCCATTCCTGATCGTACATGTTCAGGTCGGGAACGACTTTGGTCAGCTCCATGTTGGCTTCCCAGTAGGAATCTATCGTTCCCACATCGCGCCAGTATGGCACGTCCCCGCCCAGCTTCACGCAGCTGTCCTCAAAGCTCTGCGCAAACACGCGGTAGTTCGATGACACCAGATGCGGAATGATGTCCTTGCCAAAATCGTGGCTGGAATTCGTATCGGTCGCATCGCGCATCAGCTGCTCGAACAGGAAGCGTGTATTGAACACATAGATACCCATGCTGGCCAGCGCAAAATCCGGCTTGCCCGGAATCGGCGTGGGGTGATCGGGTTTCTCGTTGAAATCCACCACCCTGGATTCACCGTCCACCCCCATCACGCCAAACGCCCTGGCATCCTCGATCGGCACCTCGATGCAGGCCACGGTCATGTCGGCATTCATTTTGGAATGGAATGCGAGCAGCTTGCCGTAGTCCATTTTGTAAACATGATCGCCCGCCAGAATCAGCACATAATCGGGATCGATCGTGCGCAGAATATCGATATTCTGGAATACCGCATCGGCCGTGCCCTGATACCACATTTCCTCGACCCGCTGCTGCGCCGGCAGCACGTCCACGAACTCGCCAAACTGGCCGTTCAAAAAACTCCAGCCGCGCTGGATATGCTGAATCAGACTGTGCGCCTTGTATTGGGTTGCCACACCGATGCGCCGGATGCCGGAATTGACACAATTCGACAGCACGAAATCGATGATGCGAAACTTGCCTCCAAACGGCACCGCCGGCTTGGCGCGCCAGCCGGTCAAATTATGCAGACGCGAACCTCTCCCGCCGGCCAGAACCATGGCGTAGGTGTTCTTGGTCATCGCACTCACATTCCTTTGCAGCGTCATGATTCTCCCCTCGCGTGCGACTAAAAATTTGGCACAGAAAACAACTTACAAATCTTAATATAACTGTACCAGATTAAAGCTATAACAGTATGCTGAATGTAGTTATAATCAACGCACCATGAAAAAAAATTCCAGAAAAACCGTCGATGCTCGCGCCGAATTATTGCTGCAGGGGCGACTGCACGACCCCTTTGCCTATCTCGGTCCGCACCGCGAAAATGACGCCTATGTGCTGAGGGTGCTCAACCCCCATGCCAGCGCAGTCTGCATCGAGACTGCGCGCGGCAGCGAAGCGCTGCAGCGTGTCCACCCCGATGGATTGTTTGAATGGCATGGCAGCAGCCAGCCCACGCACCCCTACCAGCTGCGCGTCACAGAAAACACACCGGGGCTGGCGACCAGCACCGAGCGCCTGATGTACGATCCCTACGCCTTCGCACCGCAAATCTCCGACTTCGACCTGCACCTGTTCAACGAAGGGAAGCTGCACCAGGGCTATCGCATACTCGGCTCGCATGCGATGCAGATCGACGGCATACCCGGTGTGCGCTTTTCCGTGTGGGCGCCGAATGCCGAGCGGGTCAGCGTGGTGGGCGAATTCAATCGCTGGGACGGGCGCACCAACCCGATGGCCGTGCACGGCTCCAGCGGCGTATGGGAGCTGTTCATTCCGGGCGTGGCGCATGGCGCGCTGTACAAATTCGAGATATACAACCGCGCCGGCGCACTGATGGTCAAGACCGATCCTTACGCGAACGCCTTTGAACTGCGCCCCGGCACCGCCGCGCGCGCGGGACTCACCATCACGCATGCATGGCAGGATGCGCAATGGATGAAGCAGCGCAGCAACTGGGACTGGCTGCATGCGCCGCTGAACGTTTACGAAATCCATGCCGGTTCGTGGAAACGTCATCCGGATGGCAGCGTTTACAGCTACCGCGAGCTGGCCGAACACCTGATCCCCTACCTCAAGGAGATGGCTTACACCCATGTCGAACTGATGCCCGTGTCCGAGCACCCGCTCGACGAATCCTGGGGCTATCAGGCGACCGGCTATTTCGCCGCGACCAGCCGTTTCGGCTCGCCGGACGACCTGTGTTTCTTCATCGACAGCTGCCATCAAAACGGCATCGGCGTGCTGCTCGACTGGGTGCCGGCGCACTTCCCGCAGGACTCCTTTGCGCTGGCGCACTTCGATGGCACCGCGCTCTACGAACACGAAGACCCGCGCCTGGGATTCCACCAGGACTGGGGCACGCACATATTCAACTACGGCCGCAACGAGGTTAAGAGCTTCCTGCTGTCGAGCGCACATTACTGGCTGTCGCAATTCCATTTCGACGGCCTGCGCGTGGATGCGGTCGCGTCCATGCTCTACCTCGACTATTCGCGCAAGGAAGGCGAATGGCTGCCGAACAAATACGGCGGGCGCGAGAATCTGGAGGCCATCGATTTTCTGCGCGAGCTCAACATCATGGTGCACGACGTGTTCCCCGGGGCGCTGACGCTGGCCGAGGAATCCACGTCATGGCCGGCCGTGTCGCGCCCGGTCTATCTCGGCGGGCTGGGCTTCTCGATGAAGTGGAACATGGGCTGGATGAACGACACGCTGACCTTCATGAAGCTTGATCCGATACACCGCTGCTACCACCTGAACCAGCTCACGTTCAGCCAGCTGTATGCCTATACCGAAAATTTCATGCTGCCGTTCTCGCATGATGAAGTGGTGCACGGCAAAGGCTCGCTGCTGGACAGAATGCCCGGCGACGCCTGGCAGAAATTTGCCAACCTGCGCCTGCTGCTGGCTTATCAGATGACCAGCCCGGGCAAGAAACTCAACTTCATGGGCAATGAAATCGGCCAGGGGCCGGAGTGGCGCTCAAGCTGGGAAGTGGAATGGCCGCAATTGCAAATGGATGCGCATCGTGGCATACAAATCCTGAGCCGCGACCTGAACCATCTTTACCGTGATCTGCCCGCGCTGCACGAGCAGGATTTCGATCAGCACGGATTTTCCTGGCTGGACTGCCAGGATGCGGCGCGCTCGCTGCTCTCCTTCCTGCGTTTCGGACGCCAAGGCGAGGCGGTCGTCGTCGCGTTCAATTTCACGCCGGTGCCGCGCAACGCCTACCGCATCGGCCTGCCCTACAATTGCGCCTACAGGGAAATCTTCAACAGCGACTCGCACTATTACGGCGGCAGCAACCTCGGCAATGCCGGTGAAATCCATGCCGAGCCGGTACCCTGGATGGGGCAGCCCTATTCCGCCGAGATCGAATTGCCACCGCTGGCGGGCATCATGCTCGCTCCGGCATAAACAACGATTCACAATCCCGTAACACAACCCCATTAACGTACACAACTTTGTAAGGAAATGAATCATGGCAACAACCAGCAAAAAAACCACGACCACTACCGCCACAGCAGCAAAAAAACCTGCCGCCAAAAAAACTGCTGCAGCAACACCCGCTGACAAGAAAACGACAGCCGCAGCCAAGCCAGCAGCCAAAAAAGTGACTGCCGCACCCAAAGCAAGCACCGCAAAAACGGCAAAAGCCGTTGCCGCACCGGCAGAACCAAAGGCGGCACCCAAGGCAAGCAAACCTGCAGCAGCCAAGAAAAGCACGCCCACCAACAGCGCCGCCAAAGTATCCGTGTCCCCCGAGCATCGCTATCACATGATCGCGACAGCAGCCTATTTCCTGGCCGAGCGGCGCGGATTTTCCGGCGGTTACGAAATGCAGGACTGGATAACTGCCGAAGCGGATATCGATTCCAAGCTCAAGGCCTGAGGCTAGCTGCGATCGCGGGATGGGGACAGCGTGAAACAATCCCCATCAGTAACGCCATGCCCAGGCAAGCCCCGGTCGCAGATCAGGGCTCGCTTGTGGCATGGATTTGATGGACTGCGTAACCGCCACATCCTAACTAACGGGAATGGCAAATATGCCGAACCTGATGATGAATCCGCCATACCCGTTCCCCTCACCCCAACCCTCTCCCGCAAGCGGGCGAGGGAGGCAAGGAATCGCTACGCGAATTTCACGCTAATATTGTATTGAGTCAACCATGTCGAACTTAACACAGTCACCCGCCTGGCAGGCATTGGCAGCGCACCAGACCACCCTCAGCAGGCAGACGATGCGCGAGATGTTCCGCGCCGACCCCGCACGCTATGACAAATTTTCGCTGCAGCTGGACGGCCTGCTGCTGGATTACTCAAAGCATCTGATCACCGGCGAAACAGTCGGACTGCTGCTGAATCTGGCGCGCCAGTCCAGGCTGGACGAGTGGATCGCGCGCATGTTCAACGGCGAAAAAATCAACACCAGTGAGCAGCGTGCCGTGCTGCACACCGCATTGCGCGCGCCGCTTGGCAGCGCATTGCATGTGGACGGCAAAGATGTCATGCCGGATGTGCACCGCGTGCTGAGCCAGATGCGCCGGTTTTCCGATGCGGTGCGCAACGGCACGCACCTCGGGCATACCGAAAAGCCATTCCGCGCCGTGGTGAATATCGGCATCGGCGGCTCCTCGCTCGGCCCGCAGATGATCAGCGAGGCGCTCAAGCCCTATGGCAGCGAGCAACTGAGCGCACATTTCGTTTCCAATGTGGATGCCACGGATCTGGTGGAAACCCTCAAGCGCCTCGATGCGGAAACCACGCTGTTCATCATCAGTTCGAAAACCTTCACCACCCAGGAAACACTGACCAATGCGCGCTCCGCACGCACCTGGCTGATCGAGCAACTGGGCCTGTCCGGAAGCGCGATCGAAGATGCCGTCGCCAAGCACTTCGTGGCCGTCTCGACCAATCTTGCTGCAACCACGAAATTTGGCATCCGCCCCGACAACGTATTCGAATTCTGGGACTGGGTCGGCGGGCGCTATTCGCTCTGGTCGGCGATAGGACTGCCGATCGCGCTCTACATCGGAATGGATCATTTCGAGCAGTTGCTGGCCGGCGCACATGCGATGGACAGGCATTTCCGCGAAACGCCGCTGGAGCGCAACATGCCGGTGATCATGGGCATGCTCGGTGTCTGGTACACCAATTTTTTCGGTGCAAGCTCGAATGCGATCCTGCCCTACGACCAGTATCTGCAATATTTCTCCACCTATCTGCAGCAGCTGGAAATGGAGAGCAACGGCAAGCGCGTGGATCGCGACGGCAACGAGGTGGATTACGCGACCCAGATCGTGGTGTGGGGCGAGCCCGGCACCAACGGCCAGCACTCGTTTTACCAGCTGATCCACCAAGGCACGCACATGATACCGGCCGACTTCCTCGCGCCGATGACCAGCCACAATCCGCTGGGCAGCCACCATGCGATGTTGCTGGCTAACTGCTTCGCCCAAACCGAGGCGCTGATGCTGGGAAAAACAGCCGAGGAAGCGCGCGCCGAACTCATCGCACAGGGACTGAGCGGCGCAGCGCTGGAAGCCCTGCTGCCGTACAAGGTGTTTCCGGGCAACCGCCCGACCAGCACGCTGCTGTATGACAGGCTTGATCCGCACACGCTGGGCATGCTGGTCGCACTCTACGAGCACAAGACATTTGTGCAGAGCGTGGTATGGAACATCAACGCTTTCGACCAGTGGGGGGTTGAATTCGGCAAACAGCTTGCCGGGAAGCTGTTACCAGAACTTCAGGAAAACAAGCGCGTGAACTCGCATGACGCATCGACCAATGGGCTGATCAACCATTATCTGGCGCGCTCGATTCAGAGCAGCTGAATATCCGGCGCAGCCGGCCGCGCCTCGCTTTCACGTCCGAGCACATTGCGTGCCGCCAGCCTGCGCTGGTGCTGCTCCGCCGCCGCATCCATTCGCCATAGAGCTCTTCCATCAAACGCGACCGGCTGCCCATCCCGAACATCTTCGGCGGGAACGATGGAATGCTGCATATTCCTGTTCATAATATCCTCCGGAACACCGTTTTTCATTGCATTGCACAGCCCGATCAGAACAACGCCATTTATACCTGCAATTCATTACCATTTTATTTCGTGCTGTAAAACTCTTGCTCGATGTCCGGCATTGCTGTGCCGCTCATGACAGCGCGCAACGCATGCGGCAACTCATTCGCCGCGTCCATTTTTGATATGTATGCTGATGCGCCCGCAGCCAGCATTTTCCGGGCATATTGCCCGGAATCAAAAGAAGAGAATCCGATCACCTTGATCAGCGGATGGGCTGCAAGCAACCTCTGCGTGGCCTCGATACCATTCATCCTCGGCATGCTGATATCCATCACGACCACATCCGGACGCAATGCCTGAGCTATTTCCAGCATGGCATATCCGTCCTCTGCCTCGCCCACGACTTCCATGTCGGGTTCATGGTTCAACATCCAGCGCAAAGTCTCCCGCATCGTCCGGTTATCATCGACGATGAGCACACGGATATGCATGCGGCGAAGTGCTGCCGGTGAAAATTCTGCCGGATAGCGCGCAGGTCCTACACCACGACCACGACGCCCCGAAACCGCCTTCTCAACAGAACATTTTTTCATTCCCCAACCCCGGCATATGACGCGACATGCCTTGCATGACGCTATAAAATTCTGTGCATGCGATACGCGCAGCAGCCACAAAGTACGCCGCTGCAGCATAAAAGTTAATACCGGATATCGGGTATTCTTGCCGAGGATGGTTATTTTTTTGGGGGATGGCAGAGCAGGGATTCAGATTGTGCAACGGCGACAACGGACACGCCGGGATTGCGCAAGAATGTCTCGAAAATGAGACGAGCACACCAGGTTAACGCGACGTTCAGATGGAAGTGAGGCCGTGGCGGATAGCGTATTTTGTCAACTCGGCAATGCTGTGCAGCCCCAGCTTGTTCATGATATTGCGACGATGGACATCCACGGTACTTGCAGAAATGAACAATCGCTCGGCAATCTCGGGGGAGCTGTGGCCTTCGGCCAGCAGCTGCAACACCTCGCGCTCACGCCGCCCGATGAGCTTGATGCCCGCGACCATTTGCGGCGTGGTGTCGCCCTCCATCACGGCGGTGATGCACGGGCACAGGTACTTCTGATTTTTCACCACCGCGCGCACCGCGTGCAGCAGCTCCTCGGCCGCCTCAGATTTGGATATGTAGGCCGTGGCGCCGGCGTCGAACATTTCCAGCACATATTGCCGGGAAGAAAAAGCAGACAACGCGACCACGCGCATTTTCGGATTCTCAGCCAGCAGGCGCCGCGTCGCATCGATGCCGTTCATGTCCGGCATGCCTACATCCATCACCACCACATCCGGCTTCAATTCGTTGGCGAGCTTCAGCGCGGCATGCCCATCGGCGACATCCCCCACCACCTCGATGTCCTTTTCGGCTTCGAGCAGCATGCGCAATGTTTCGCGCATCAGCGTGTGGTCGTCAGCAAGAATGACGCGGATAGTCATAGTATCGGAGCCTGAAATTCGGACAGCTGCAACGGCATCCTCAGCGTCACACGGGTGCCTTCCCCGGGCTGGCTGGCAATATCCACCTGGCCGCCGACGTAGCTCAGTCGTTCGCGCATGCTGACCAGGCCGAACCCGCCATCGTGCGGCCGCGCCAGGAGCGACTTGAAATCCACCCCCTTGCCCTGATCGCACACCATGATCACGATGTCGTTGCCATCGCGATTTATGATCAACTCGGCCTCAGTAACATCGGCATGCTTGGCTACGTTGATCAGCATCTCGCGCACCGCACGGAAAATGATCACGCTCGCCTGCTGGTCCACGGTCTTGACCGAACCATCGTCCTGCATATGAACCTGCAGGCCGTAAACCGCGCGCATCTCCTCCACCAGCCACTGGAATATGGGCAGCAGTCCCCGTTCGTCCAGCAATGGCGGACTGAGCTGGAAGGCCAGCGTATGCACCGATTTGTTGGCCCGCGCCACCATCTCCCGGACTTCGTTCAGCACCGACAACTCGCCAGGCGTGCAGCTGCATGACTTGAGCAAGGACACGAGCTTTATTTTTGCGACTGCGAGCAGCTGCCCCAGATCATCGTGCAAATCCTGCGCCAGCGCGCGCCGTTCGTGCTCCTCGGACATGGCCAGCTCGAACGACAGTGCGCGCAATTGCCGCGTGCGCTCCTCGACACTGCGCTCCAGTTCGACAGTGAACGATTTTCGCGCCGCAATCGATAACTCGGCCTCGCGCTTGATCATGGTGATATCGACAAAGGTGATGATCACCCCCTCGATTTCGTTACCACCGGCACGATAAGGCAGTGTGCGCCGCAGATACCATTGCCCGTTTTTCATTTTCAATTCGGTCTGCACCGGCGCCAGCCGCTGCAGCACGGCTTCTACGTCCTGCAGCAAACCGTTTCCCGACAGCGCCGGCGCGAAATCGCCGATCGGCCGCCCGATGTCGCTCGGTATCAGCTTGAACACGCTGCGCAACGCGGTGGTAAACCATTTGATGCGGAATTCGCGATCCAGACAGAGCGTCGTGATCTCGCTGCTTTCCCAAGAATTCTTGAGATCGCTGTAGGAAGATTCCAGCTCGGCGAGCCTCCCCTGAAGCTGCCGGTTCAGCGCATCCAACGCCTCGTGGTGCGACTGCAATTCGTGGCTGGCGCTTTCAAGCTGCGCATGGCTGACAAGCAACTGTTCATTGACCGCATGCAGGTTTTCATGGGAAGCCAGCAGCAACTCGATCCTGTCGAGCATATCCTCCCGGGTCGCGCGCAATTCGTCCTGCAGCTTTTGCACCAGATCGCTCTTCCCCGGCAGCGCAGCATCGCCCGGCAGTGTGGGCTCATCCTCGAACACCACCAGCAGCAGACGGCCGGCAGCGCCCGGCTCGGCGAGTGGCACCACGCTGACTTTGACCGGATCGAATCCCGTGCCGCGTTTGACGCGCGCATCAGCCACCGTTACCGCCTCTGTCTGCGCCTGGCGCAGCGCGCTGCCCAGCACAGCACGCAATCCTTCGCCTGCCAGCATCAGCAAATCCTGAGTCGGCATGCCGCGCGGTTGCGCCAGATAACGCTCGGTCGCGCCGCAAA
>Ga0315268_10005400_pt1 | contig 13744 bp, 11 predicted proteins | sample C1_top_MG_FD_204535 | JGI IMG/M metagenome (GOLD analysis project Ga0315268, IMG submission 204535) | Sediment microbial communities from Yellowstone Lake, YNP, Wyoming, USA - C1_top | ecosystem: Environmental > Aquatic > Freshwater > Lake > Sediment | place: USA: Wyoming | collected 2017-08-01 | reverse complement strand
TTCATCAAGGAAGTGTTCCTGAACATCGGCATGGGGAAGGTGGCCACCAGCGCCGAGGAAGCGCGCAAGCTCGGTTACCTCTCGTCGCGCGATTCCATCAGCATGAACCGCGACCGGCAGATCGCCGACGCCAAGCAACTGGCGCTCGATCTGGTGCGGCTCGGTTACCGGCCGGGCAAGCCCCGCGAGGACATCCGCGCGCTGGGCCGGCCCGCCTTCACCAAGATGAAACTGGGACTCCACTTGATGCGCCGTGGCGAATACATTTCCGACTACGATGTCGTCGTGGGTACGCATCTTGCCAAAGTTCTTTCCGGCGGCGGGGAATTCACTTCACCGCAACTCGTCTCCGAACAGTACCTGCTGGACCTCGAACGCGAAGCTTTTGTAAGCCTCTGCGGGCAGAAGAAGACCATCGAGCGCATGCAGTACATGCTGAAGAAAGGGAAGCCGCTCAGGAACTGAGAAAGGTGGTTGACAGTCGACAGTCGAAGGTCAGCAGCATTGAAGGACCGAGCGGTTGGTCTTAGGTCCGGGAGGTCACAAGGGGCTACAATATCAAGGAGGAGATGGAAGATGGCCACTCTGCCTTTCAATGAGAAGAGGTTCAGACAATTGCTCAAGTCCAGCCTCGCGGAAGTCCTCGAGGAGCGGCGAGACCTTCTCCGTGACGCTGTCCTGGAGGCCATGGAAGATATTGCCCTGGTACGCGCCATCAAGGAGGGTGAGCGAACCCGCGCCGTTGGACGCCATGATGTCCTTGCGGCTTTAAACGGTGGCCGGTGAAGACACGCTTTCGAGAGAGTTTTCTGCGAGATGTGAGCTCCGTGCGGGAGAAAGCTCCACGAGAACGCTTGAGAAAGCTGATCGGAACCGTGGAGCTTGCTGCAACCCTGAGCGAAATACCAAATCTCAAGAAGCTGAAAGCAAGTGGCCACTACTATCGGATCCGGGTCCGCGAATACCGCGTGGGCATCACCATTGAAGGAGACCTGGTGACTTTTGTGAGATGCCTGTACCGGAAGGAGATCTACAGGTATTTCCCATGAATATTGAAGGGTGGAGGGTGCAAGGTTCTTGTGTGATATGCGCTCGCTGCCAAAACAAACTGCGTGCATTTCATGAGGCAAGGGTAAGAGTCGGGAGGGCAGTATGCGGGAAGCGGTGATTGTATCCGTTGCGCGGACGGCGGTGGGGAAGGCTCCGCGGGGGACGCTGCGCAATACGCGGCCCGATGATATGGCGGCGGCCGCCATCCAGGAAATTTTGCGCCGCGTGCCGGCGCTCGACCCCAAAGAGGTGGATGACGTCATCCTGGGCTGCGCCATGCCCGAGGCCGAGCAGGGGAACAACGTGGCGCGCGTGGCTTCGCTGCGCGCCGGCCTGCCGGTCAGCTGCTCGGCGATGACCATCAATCGCTTCTGCTCCTCGGGACTGCAGGCGATCGCGCTCGCTTCCGAGCGCATCCTCGCGGGCTTCGCCGAGGTCGCCATCGCCGGCGGCACCGAAACCATGAGCATGATCCCCATGGGCGGATTCCATTTCTCTCCCAATCCCTACCTGCTGGAGCACTACCCGGACTCCTACCTGAGCATGGGGCTCACTGCGGAGAACCTGGCACGCAAGTACACCATCACGCGCGAGCAGCAGGATGCGTTCTCGCTGCGGAGCCACCAGCGCGCCATGGCCGCGATCGAGGGCGGCAAGTTCAAGGAAGAGGTTGTGCCGCTGGAAGTGGTGGAGGTCAGCCTCAACGGCCAGAACAAGCCGCAGACGCGCAAAATCGTCTTCGACACCGACGAGGGTCCGCGACGCGATACGTCGATGGAAGCGCTCGCCAGCCTGAAGCCGGCCTTCCATGCTCACGGCACCATCACCGCGGGCAACAGCTCGCAGATGAGCGATGGCGCCGCCGCGGCCGTGGTGATGTCGCTGGAGAAGGCCAAAGCTCTCGGACTGAAGCCGCTGGCACGCTTCGTGAGCTTTGCGGCCGCGGGCTGCCCGCCCGAGGAAATGGGCGTGGGACCGGTGTACGCGATTCCCAAAGCGCTCAAGCTTGCCGGACTGAAGCTGGCGGATATTGACCTGATCGAATTGAACGAAGCCTTCGCCGCGCAGGCGCTCTCGGTCATCAGGCTGGCGGAACTGGATTTGGAGAAAGTCAACGTGAACGGCGGAGCGGTGGCGCTCGGACATCCGCTGGGCTGCACGGGCGCCAAGCTGACGGCCACGATTCTGGGAGAGTTGAAGCGCCGCCAAGGGCGCTACGGCATGGTGACCATGTGCGTGGGCGGCGGCATGGGCGCGGCGGGAATTCTGGAAAACCTGCAATAATCCCGGAGCCTGGATCTTGGATGGCCGGCGCGCAGAAATTGGAAACTGGAAACTGGAAATTGGAAACTCGAAAATCGAAACTGGAAACTAGAGTTAAGGAGCATCGCCTGAGCGCAGTGAATGCTCAATGTTGCTGGTTTCTGGCGGGATAAACCCGCCGCTACACCCAAGCCAGTTTCCAATTTCCAGTTTCTTCCTTTGGAGCAGAAAGGATTGCGGACAGGAGAACACCTATGGCCACTGCACCCACAACGAAAACGCGCCTCAAGGGTGGGAGCTTTCTGATCGAGCCCCGGGCCCCGGAGGATGTCTATACTCCGGAGGACCTCACCGACCAGCACAAGTTGATCGCCCAGACCGCCCAGGAGTTCGTGGAGAAGGAAATCATCCCGCGGGTGAAGGAGATTGAGGAGAAGAAACCGGGCCTGCTGCGGGAGCTCTTGAAGAAAGCCGCGGAGCTGGGCCTGTGCGCGACGGACGTCCCGGAGAAGTACGGCGGGCTGGAACTGGACAAGATCTCCTCCATTGTGGTGACGGAGAGGATGGCCCGCGACGGGTCGTGGGCGGCCACGGTGGGTGCGCAGGCCGGCATCGGGATTCTTCCCATCGCCTTCTTTGGGACCGAGGCGCAGAAACAGAAATACGTTCCGAAGCTGGCGAGCGCCGAGTGGGTGGGCGCTTACTGCCTGAGCGAAGCGACTTCGGCCTCCGATGCCCTGAACTGCAAGGCGAAGGCGACGCTCAGCCCCGACGGGAAACACTACATCCTGAACGGCACCAAGATGTGGGTCACCAACGGCGGCATCGCGGATGTTTACGTCGTGTTCGCCAAGGTTGAGGGCGAGAAGTTCACGGCCTTCATCGTCGAGCGCTCCTTCGCGGGCGTCTCTCCGGGCGCGGAAGAGCACAAGATGGGAATTCGCGGCTCCTCGACCACCCCCCTGAACCTGGAAAACGTTCCGGTGCCGGTGGAGAACGTTCTGGGGGAGGTCGGCAGGGGACACCTGATCGCCTTCAACATCCTGAACATGGGCAGGCTGAAGCTGGGCGCGGGATGCGTCGGAGGGTGCAGGTATCTTCTCCAAACGGCCCTGAAGTGGGCCAAGGAGCGCGAAGCTTTCGGTCACAAGATCGCCGACTTCGGGATGATCAAAGAGAAGCTGGGCGAGATGGTTGCCCAAACCTACGCGCTCGAAAGCATGTCCTACCGCACCACGGGCATGATTGAAGCGCTGCTGGAAGGGATCGACCAGGGAGCTCCGACCGCCCCGAAGCAAATCCTGGAAGCCCTTCAGGAATACGCGGTGGAGTGTTCCATCCTGAAGGTGATGGGCACGGAGATTCTCGATTTCGTGACCGACGAAACCGTGCAGATTTACGGCGGGTACGGTTTCTCCAGTGACTACGAAGTCGAACGCACCTACCGCGACCAGCGCGTGAACCGCATTTTCGAAGGCACCAACGAAATCAACCGGCTGCTGATTACCGACATGCTTCTGAAGCGCGCCATGAAGGGGCAACTGGCGCTGCTTCCCGCCGCGCAGAAACTGCAGGACGAAATCCTGGGCATGGGGCCGGGCGAAGAGTTCGGGGAAGACCGCCCGCTGGGGGAAGAGGAAAAGCTCGTCCAGGGCGCCCGGAAGGTGGCGCTGCTGGTGGCCGGGAGCGCCGTGCAGCGTTACATGCAGGCGCTCGAACACGAGCAGGAAGTCATCGGCGTGCTGAGCAACCTGGTGATGGAAGTTTACGCGATGCAGAGCACGCTGCTCCGCACGCAGAAGAAGCTGGCTCGAAGCCCGGCGCAAGCCTGCGCGACAGAGCTCGCCGCTGCCCGCGCTTACATTTACGCGGCCGCTGACCGCATGGACGTCGAGGCGCGCAGAGGCCTGGCCCGCATCGCCGAGGGCGATACGCTGCGGACGCTGCTCGGAGCCCTGCGGCGCTTCCTGCGCCGCACCCCGCCCGATACCGTCGGGCTGCGGCGCCAGGTGGCAGACCGCGCGCTCGAGCTCAACCGCTATCCTTTCGCATAGGGGCGATTCACGAATCGCCCCTACGGCCTCTGCCATCCGTCCGCGCCGTGGCGATTCACCGGCGGCGGGGACAGCCGCGCTCCCGGAGCGCGATCCGTAGGGGCGCACAGCGGTGCGCCCTACGATTCAGATTCCCCGCAGGACCTTCGTGGCTCCCGCCAGGTCCGAAACCGCCAAGACCACGTCGGCTTTCTTTCCTCCCTTGGGGACGGTCCCGAAAGCGTAATCCAGGTTGATATTGGCTTGCCCCAGGCGCGCTCCGACCTCGCCCAAAAGGCCGGGCTTGTCGGGCAGCGTGACGCGCAGGACTTCCTCTTCGGTGATGCGCACCCCCAGGTCCTGGAGAACCTTCTTGGCCTTGGCGGGGCTGTTCACTTGGAGATGAATGGGGCTCTCACCGCCCGTGCCCCAGCAGGAAAACGCCGTGATGTTGACCTTGGCGCCTCCCAGGGCTTTGGCGATGCGGCCGAGTTCGCCGGGCTTGCTTTCCAGCCAGACGGTGATTTGTTTGATTTTGGGCATAGCGGACACCTCCTTCGGTACCCGAGTCCAACCTTAAGCGGAGCCCTCTAGAGGAAGCTCCGCCCTTCGCGGAAGCAGAAGAGTACTGGCGGCACGGCTTCGGTGGGGCACGTCGGCGAAGGAACTCCGGCTTGCCTGGGAAGCCGGGCATCCCCGGGCAGCCGGGGACGCGGCCGCCATTCAGAGTTAAGAGTGGTGCTAAAATACGCTAACGGTTTTCAAGAGTAAAGGTTGTGTTGAAAGGGCCCGGGCCGGGGGGCAGGCATCCCCGGACGCTCGAAGGTGGCCGGGCGCCGGCGGCTTCCCGCCCGGTCGGGACGCCGCACGAGGAGGGTCCGTGGTACGTCGCATCGAGGACGTGCACGTGGTCGTGGTGGGCAGCGCGAATTTCGACCTCGTGGTCAAGGCCGAACGCCTCCCCCAGGAAGGCGAGAGCCTGCTGGTCCGCGGCCTGAGGTTCTTTCACGGTGGCAAGGGCGCCAACCAGGCGGTGGGCGTGGCGCGCCTGGGCGCTCGAACCTCCTTCATCGGCGCGGTCGGCGAAGACGTGATCGGAGATTTCCTGGTGGCAGGCGTGCAAGCCAACGGCATTGATGCCGCCGGGGTGAAACGCGACCCGCAGCGCGCCACCGGCTGTGCCTTCATCATGCTCTTCCCCAGCGGCAATAACTGCATCCTCGTGGACCCGTCGGCAAATATGGGGATGACGCCCACGGATGTGGAACGCGCGCGAGACGTGATCGAGCGCGCCGACGCGCTCATTACCAACTTCGAGATTCCCCCGGAAGTCGTGGAGACCGCCTTGCGCCTGGCCCGCAAGGCGGGGAACCTGACGGTGCTCGATGCGGGGCCGCCACGCTACTGCTCGCCGGATGTCCTGAAGCTGGCCGACATCGTATCTCCCAACGAAACGGAACTTGCCTGCCTGAGCGGCGTGGAAGTGTCGGGACGCGCTTCAGCGCTCGAGGCCGCGCAGAAGCTTGTGGCGGCGGGGGTGCGGACGCTGGTGCTGAAGCTGGGGAGCGATGGCTCGATGCGGGTTACGAGCGGCGGCTCCCAACACTTTCCGGCGTGCAAGGTGAAAGCCGTGGACCCGACCGCCGCCGGCGACGCCTTCACCGCCGCGCTGACCGTGCAGCTCGCCGCCGGTGCGCCGATGGACGATGCCATCCGAGTGGCCAATCACGCCGGGGCGCTGGCCACCACGAAGCTGGGGGCCCAGCCTTCTCTCCCCACGCGAAAAGAAGTGGAGGATTTTATGGCCGGCGGAAGCAGGCCCGGCGCGTGAAGGGAATCCCCGCCTTCGCCACCCCGCGGGTCAGCTGGCGGGCAGGCGAAAACGGCCGGGGCGGTAGGCGTCAATCGCTGTGGACGCGGCGCCTTTCAAAATAAGCTCGGAAATCAACTGCGCGGTGATGGGGGCCAGCAGGATGCCGTTGCGGAAGTGGCCCGTGGCGAAGGCAAGGTTTTCGACCTCGCCGTAGCCGAGGATGGGCAGATGGTCGGCGGTGTCCGGGCGGAGCCCGGCCCAGGCACGTCGAAAGCGGCAATTCTTGAGGAAGGGCGCGAGGCGCGAGACGCCGTTCAGAATTGACTGCAACCCTTCTCCTGTCACTTGTTTTTCGAAGTCCACGTATTCGGCGGTCGTCCCCACCACCACCGCGTTTCCCTCGCGCGGGACCAGGTAATGGATCCCCGCCCGTACGACGTGCGGGAGGGGAGCGGGCGCCTCGAATTCCATCATTTGCCCGCGGCAGGGTTGCGTCAGGAGAGGGATTCCCAGCGGCGCGACGAGGCTTTGCGACCAGCAGCCGGCCGCCAGAACAAATCTTTCCGCGGAGAAAAGGGAGCGGGCTGCGGGATCGTTGTCGTAGGCGGCTTCCACGCTTTCGATCTTTCCCGAGTGGATGTTCAGTCGGGTCACGGGGCGCCGCGCGCAGAAAGTCACCCCCAGACGTCGAGCGGCCTCGATGACGGCCTGCGTCAGGCGCTCGTTGTCCACCCAGTGGTCCTCGGAAATGCCCAGCGCCGCGCGGATCTCCTCGGCCAGGCCGGGCACCTTGCGATGGACGGCATCCGGCGTCAGCCGTTCCAGGGGCAAGCCGGAGCGCGTCTGCGCCCAGTAAAGGCGCTCCAGCTCGGCGACCTCTTTTTCCTCGATCGCCACCAGCAGGCTGCCGTCGCGGCGATAGCCGACCGAGTGGCCGGACAGGCTCTCGATTTCGGCGACGAAGTTCCGGTAGAGGCCGTGGCTCGCGGCGCAGAGCGCGAAAAAGGCGTCCGGCTCGAGCGTCTCTCCCTGCGGCGCCAGCATGCCCGCTGCAGCGCTGCTGGCTTCCGCTCCCGGCTCGCCCTTGTCGAGCACCAGCACTTTCAGCCCGCCCTGCGCCAGCCGCAGAGCGATGGAGCTGCCAATGATCCCGCCGCCGATCACGATGACGTCGGTCGTGCGCGGAGTCTGCGGATTCTCAGCCATGCAACGTGATTCCCTCACTTCCAGTGTTTTTCATTTGGAGCGAGGGGTCAAGCGATTTCGCAGGCAATCAGCGCGGCCGTTGACGGACGAGGCGAAACACAGCGCGCTGATGTGGCATAATGGTCGTTTCAAGCGCACGCGGCCGCGAGCACTGGGGCGGTGCGGCCGAGCGTCCGAAGCGGAGAAAGGTCCGCGAGGAGAGATCCTTGGCCTGTCCCATTTGCCAGAAACGCAAGGCGAAGCGGTTCTGCCCGGCCCGCGGCGAGACGATCTGCTCCGTCTGCTGCGGCACGGAACGCGAAGTCACGATTGACTGTCCCTCCGACTGTCCTTTTCTGGCGGCCAGCCGCGAGTACGACCAGGAGCGGCGCGAACGGGAGTTCGACCGTTCCAAGCTCCCCTTCCCGGACGTAAGGATTGATCCTCCGTTTGTGCGCGACCACGGGCCACTGCTTAACGCCATCAACTACGCCGTGGCGCTTTACGCGCGCGACAACCGCGCGCTGGTGGACGCCGACGTGGTGGCGGCGCTCCAGGCGCTGGCGGAAGCGTATCGCACCCTCTCGAGCGGGCTCTACTACGAGAAGCCGCCGGACTATCTCTACCAGCGCGGGCTCTACAACGCTCTCAAGAACGGGTTGGAGGAATTCAAGAAGCTGGAAACGCAACGCACGGGCCTGAGCAGCACGCGCGACTCGGAGATTCGAGACGCGCTCATCTTCTTTGCCCAGCTCGGCGCGCATTATCACAACGGGCGGCCCAAAAGCCGCGCCTACCTTGACATGCTGCGCCACCAGACCGGCGCGGAGGAACTTTCCAAGCCCGCCTCAAACTTGCTGGTCCTTCCCTGACCCTCACCGTTTTCTCGTTTGGAGTGCGAGAGCCTGCTCCCGCCTTGTGGGATGTGCGAGCTTGCAGGCGGCGACCCAAGGGCGGACACCAGGCCCGCCCGCACGACATCAAAAAACCTTGCCATTCGGGGCGAATTTTGTTCACCACAAAGAGCCCGGAGCACACGGAGAAAGCAGCCACGGGCGAGACGCCCATGCTACGCCGTCACGGAGCATACAGAGTGGGAGGGAATCGGGTATAGTCGTTAGGACGCAACGATGAGCCAGGTGGATGAAGTTCGGGCGGCGGCGGAGATCGTCAAGATTGTGGGCGACTACGTCAAGCTGCGCAAGGCGGGCGCGAACTACATGGGCCTGTGCCCGTTCCACCGCGAGAAGACACCTTCCTTCGCAGTCCATCCGGTAAAGCAGATCTTCCATTGTTTCGGCTGTGGCTTAGGTGGGGACGTCTTCAAGTTCGTGATGCTGATCGAGAACCTCAGCTTCCCGGAGGCGCTGCGGCGGGTGGCGGAGAAAGTCGGCGTGCGGCTGCGCGAAACGTTTGACGACGCGAGTTACGACGCCAACGCCAAGTTGCGCGCCGTCCTCTTTCAGGTGCACGAAGCGGCGGCGAAATTCTTTGCCGCACAACTCTCGGGGACCGCCGAGGGGCGCGCCGCCCGCGCTTACCTCGCCGATCGCGGCTTGAGCGATGAAGTCGTGGGCCATTTCCGGCTGGGTTATGCGCCCTCCGGCGGCCAGGCGCTCACGCGCCATCTCCAGAATGCCGGGTTTGAACTGCCCGTCCTGGAGAAGAGCGGACTCGTCCTGCGCGACCCCGAGCGCGAGCGGCACTACGACCGCTTCCGCCGGCGCGTCATCTTTCCCATCGCCAATGAGAGCGGCAAAGTGCTGGCCTTTGGCGGCCGGGCGCTCGGCGATGACATGCCGAAGTACTTGAACTCGCCCGAGACGCCCATCTACACCAAGGGCCGGGTGCTCTACCACCTCGACCGTGCCGCGAACCCCATCCGCAAACTCGATTACGTGGTCCTGGTGGAAGGTTACATGGACTGCATCGCGGTGGCCTCGGCGGGAATCGAGAACGTGGTGGCCTCGTGTGGCACCAGCCTGACGGATGGGCAGGCGCGCTTGCTGGCGCGCTCCACGCGACGCGTGGTGGTGAACTACGACCCGGACTCGGCAGGCGTGGCGGCCACCGAGCGCTCGCTGGCGTTGCTGCTCGAGGAAGGGTTCGAGGTGAAAGTGCTGGCGCTGCCGGCGGGGCTTGACCCGGACTCGTTCATCCGCAAGCAGGGGCCTGCCGCCTACCGCGAGCGGCTGGCGGGTGCACCCATGTATCTTGACTACCTTACCGACCGGGCGATCGCCACCCATGACGTGCAGACTCCGGAAGGGAAAGTGGCGGCGGCGAATGCCGTGATGCCCTTCCTGGGTCGCGTGCCGAACCCGATGTTGAGAGTGGAACTGGCCCAGCGCCTCGCGGCGCGGCTGCGCCTGGACGAGAAAATCCTGCGCGAGGAGTTGCGACGTGCCGCGGGCCAGGGCGAGCGCGAACTGAAAGTGCGAGAGGAAGTCGCCTCGGTGGAAGTGAATCACGCGGTCAAGCAGTTGCTGCGCGCCTGCCTCGAGAACGAGGAACTGGCGGGCCAGCTTGTCCCCGAAATCCTCTCGAGCGGCGAGTGCGCGGGACTCCTGGGCGAGGGAATCTTCAAGCAGCTCCTGGCGATGCAGGAGCGAGGAGAAAAGGTGGACGCGGCGCGGCTGGAAGAAGGGCTGAGCGCCCCGGAGCAGCGCTTGCTTTATGAAAGCCTGTTCTGGCCCGGGGAGGGTTCGGATCGGGATCGCGCGCAGGGTTATCGGCGAGCGCTGCAATTGCGCAAGGCGCAAGGCGACCGGGAGCGATTGCTGAGTGAGCTTGAAAGCGCGGTGCGCGCGCAAGACACCCTCAGGATCGCGGAGCTTCAGCGGGCCAAGTCGTTGTTGGATAAGGAGTTGCGGAGACTTTCGAGGCCTTAAATTTTCTGCGCGCGGGATTTACTTTTTCGTTGTACAATACATCTAATTAGTTGGAGCCGTTGGACATTGGCGGCTTACGGGGATTTTGCTTTTGGGATGCCTAAGGCGGCACTTCGAAGCAAGCGTTGAAGTGTCGCCCTAATTTTTTTCGCTTCAAGCATTCATCCTTCTTCCCCTGCAGGGAGGCCACACCCTTGGCGTTTGACGACAAGTTCGATCAAGTTAATAAACTCATGATCCTCGGGAAAGAGAAGGGGTATCTCCTCTACGACGAGGTGAACGACCTGCTGCCTTCCGACGTCCATTCCGCGGAAGACCTGGACGATCTGTTGTCGATGTTCGACAACGCGGGGATCGAAGTTCTGGAGTCGCCGAAGGCGAAGGCCCCGGAAAGTCTGGCCATCGAGAAGGGTGAAGAGCTGAAACCCGACGAGGCCGGGGAAGACGTCGAACTGGACCTGACCCCCGGGGCGCTGGACAAGACCAACGACCCCGTGCGCATGTACCTGCGCGAGATGGGGACGGTCCCGCTGCTCACGCGCGAAGGCGAAGTCGAAATCGCCAAGCGCATCGAGCGGGGCCAGCTCAGCGTGCTCAAAACCCTGTCGCGCTCGCCGATCGTCATCCAGGTCATGTTCGAGCTGCGCGAGCAACTGGAGGGCGGGCAGAAGTCCATCAAGGAAGTCGTGGTCTTCGACGACGACGAGCTGACCGAAGACCGGGTGCTGGAACGGCTCAAGGACGTCATCGCCAGGGTGGATGAGATCGAGCGGCTCAACAAGAAATTGACGCAACTGCGGGCGAAGCGCGACGGGATCCCCCGCAGCAAGCGCCCCCGGGAATTCCGGCGCTACAGCTATGTCGTGGCGCAGCACCGGATCATGATCTCCCAGCTCATCCGCTCCATCCCCTTCACGCACGGCTACCGCAAGGTCCTGATCGAGAAGATTCGCCAGGCGGTGGAAGAGCTGAAGCCGCTGGAGCGCGAGGTCAACAAGCTCGAGAAGCGCCTGGACGCGGTGAAGAGCAACGGCCACAAGGAACTGCGCAAGGAGCTTCGGCAGCACCGCTCGCGCCTGGCGGAGTTCGAGTTGCAGGCCCAGTCCTCGGCCGTGGACATGCGGCGCAGCTACCAGAACATTATCAGCGGCGAAGAGCGGGCCGAGCAGGCGAAGCGCGAGCTGATCGAGGCCAACCTGCGTCTGGTGGTCTCCATCGCCAAGAAATACACCAACCGCGGCCTGCAGTTCCTGGACCTCATCCAGGAAGGGAATATCGGGCTGATGAAGGCCGTGGACAAGTTCGAGTACCGGCGCGGTTACAAGTTTTCGACTTACGCGACGTGGTGGATCCGGCAGGCCATCACGCGCGCCATCGCCGACCAGGCGCGCACCATCCGCATCCCGGTGCACATGATCGAGACCATCAACAAGCTCATCCGCACCTCCCGGCAACTGGTGCAGGAATACGGCCGCGAGCCGACCTCGGAGGAAATCGCCAAGCGCATGGAGATCCCCGTGGTCAAGGTGCGCAAAGTGATGAAGATCGCCCAGGAACCCATCTCGCTGGAAACGCCCATCGGCGAAGAGGAGGACTCCCACCTAGGCGATTTTATCGAAGATCGTGGCGTCATCTCTCCCGCCGAGGCGGTCATCAACATCAACTTGAAAGAACAGACCGAATCGGTGTTGAAAACCCTGACGCCGCGCGAAGAGAAGGTCATCAAGATGCGCTTCGGACTCGACGACGGCAGCGAGCACACGCTCGAGGAAGTCGGCCAGAGCTTTGCCGTCACCCGCGAGCGTATCCGGCAGATCGAGGCCAAGGCCTTGCGCAAACTGCGCCACCCGTCGCGCAGCCGCAAGCTGCGGGCCTTCCTCGACGCCACCGTGCGGGAGTAGGCTGGAACGGGCCTGCCAGCGGCCCTGTCCTGCTCGCTCCTCGAAGGCGTGCTGCCGGGTCGCTGGCACCGGAGCTCGAGCGCCCGCGGCGCGAAAGCACATAGCCCATCCTCATGACTCAGTGCCCAATCTGCGGCCACTTCAACAACGAGCAGGATACTCACTGCCGCAAATGCCGGGAGCCATTGCCCTCCTACACAGGCACCCTCTATAAGCCCAAATGGTTTGGACAGGAGAAGGCTCGCGTGCTGCGCGATCGAGCCCTTTCCTTAATCGTCCTCGGGCTGCTGATCAAGGTGTACTGGGGAGGGTATGGCCCCTGGCCCGTCATTGATAGTCCCACCCTGGCCGGGATCCGAACCTGGGCCGAACCGCTGTTGCTGTATGGAGGCGGAGTGCTCTACGTGGCGGGTTGGGTCTTGAACTACGTCTGAGGGGGAGAGAGCCAGAGCGGCCCGAGCGTGGCTTAACCCGTCCATCCTCCGTAAGACCTTTGCTCCCCACAAGATGCATGATGAGCTTCCTGCTGAGAGTCATTTGACGCAGGCGTGGGGAAATCTGCCCAATTTGTCCCTTCTCATCCGACCATCTGTCCTCTTTCCCTGACATGACAAAGAACTGCTAAGCCTTTGATGACTTAGGCACTTCGGCGCCGATTGACGTCTTGTCCACAGACGGTCGCCAAAATGCACCAATTCCGTTTGAACGACGGGAACGTATGGGGTTGCCGTGGTTTTCCTGTTCGGGTACGCGCCCGAACAACTCAAGAGAACGAGTTACTGGACTTGAACCGGAGGTTTTCCCAATGTTGCGCCCTTTTCGGCAATTGTCCTATCTTCTGGTCCTGGGGAGTTCCGGGGTTTTCTTTTATCTCCTGCTGGCGCAAGCGACTCGTGCGCCGGCCATCCCGGCTTTCGCTCGCAAGTACCAGACGTCCTGCACGACCTGCCACAACAATTTTCCCGAACTGAACGATTTCGGTGAAGCCTTCAAGAAGAACGGCTTCAAGTTTCCCAAAGACGACGAGTTGTTCGTCAAAGAACCTCCCGTCATGCTGGGGGCTAAGGCGTACAAGAAGGTTTTCCCCAAGGCGGTTTATCCCGGGGAAATTCCGGGGTCGATTCCGATCGGGTTCCGGTACGAAGGGTTTGCCAATTACAACAGCAAACAACCGTCAGGCCTGGGCTTCTTGCCCCGCACCGACCTGTTCGTGCCGAACACGTTCACGATTATCGCCGCGGGCAGCCTGGGGCCGACGCTCTCCTTCTGGGTGGACGATGACATCTCCGCAGGCGGGTCAGGGGCTGACGGCGGCCTGGGCGACGGCTACTTGAAGGTGAATGACTTGAGCCACTACATCGGCCTGCCCAAAGACACACTGAACCTCCGTTTTGGGCAGTTCGAACTGGACCTGCCCTTTACGCAGGCGCGCACCATCAACCTGACCGACTACGATATTTACGATCAGGCCAGTATTGGGGGGGCGCAGGGCACGACGACCAATCCCTTCATGCTCGGCGCGCCGCAGCGCGGGATCGAAATCGGCGGCTACCCCAACGACGGCAATTTCAACTGGTCGGTATCGCTGGTGAACGGCACGAACGACAG
>Ga0315268_10005399_pt1 | contig 13745 bp, 14 predicted proteins | sample C1_top_MG_FD_204535 | JGI IMG/M metagenome (GOLD analysis project Ga0315268, IMG submission 204535) | Sediment microbial communities from Yellowstone Lake, YNP, Wyoming, USA - C1_top | ecosystem: Environmental > Aquatic > Freshwater > Lake > Sediment | place: USA: Wyoming | collected 2017-08-01 | reverse complement strand
ATGCGGGCGCGTCGGTTCTTCGCTCGCGAATGAACTTGAGGCGGCCGGACACTCAGTAGCCATCATTGATCAGTCCCGCGAGGCATTTCGCCGTCTAGGCGCCAATTTCAACGGCCATACGGTTGCAGGAATTGGCTTTGACCGAGACACGTTGATGGAAGCCGGGATTGAAAAAGCCGAGGCTTTTGCAGCGGTAAGCAATGGAGATAACTCGAATATCCTCGCCGCGCGTGTGGCCCGCGAGACTTTCGGTGTAAAGAACGTCGTCGCCCGTATCTATGATCCAGGGCGCGCGGAAATTTACCAGCGCTTGGGAATTCCGACAGTGGCGACGGTTCTTTGGACCTCTGATCAGATCCTGCGTCGCCTTCTTCCTGAAGGCTCTCGATCTGAATGGCGCGATGCCAGCGGTGCAATTCAACTCTGCGAAATGCATATCGACACAACTTGGTTTGGGAGTCCGGTTACCAGAATCGAGAACGTGACCCCTGCGCGCGTTGCCTTTATTACTCGTCTGGGTGAAGGTCTCATCCCCGACGAACACACTGTGCTGCAAGATGGAGACCTAGTGCACGTCATGGTTCGCGAGCAAGATATCGCAATTGTTGAAAATGCCCTGGCCCACTCACCTGAGGATGCTTCATGAGAGTTGCAATAGCGGGAGCCGGAAACGTCGGTCGCGCGATTGCCCGCGAATTGCTAGATAACGGCCATCAAGTTCTTCTTATCGACCGTGACCCGAAGGCTTTGAAATTAGAGAGCGTTCCGGATGCAGAATGGCTTTTGGCCGATGCGTGCGAAGTGACATCTCTGGATAACGCAAAACTCAATACTTGTCAGGTGCTCGTTGCCGCCACCGGTGATGACAAAGTGAATCTTGTAGCCTCGCTGCTCGGCAAGACCGAATACGGGGTGCCAAGGGTTGTTGCTCGTGTTAATCATCCGAAGAATGAATGGCTCTTTGATGCTTCCTGGGGTGTCGATGTCGCAGTGTCAACGCCACGAATTATTTCAGCCCTCGTCGAAGAAGCAGTCACTGTCGGCGACGTTGTTCGACTCTTCTCCTTCAAGCGGGGTCAAGCCAACCTCGTCGAATTGACGCTGCCGGATGATTCGCTCTGCGTTGGCAAGACAGTTGAGGAAGTTCCACTGCCTGAGAATTCAACCCTCGCGGCCATCGTGCGTGACGGCAGAGTAATCACTGCAAAGCCCCATGATGTCTTCAGTTCTGGGGATGAGCTTCTCTTTGTTGCATCTGCGGCTGCTGAATTACAGTTGAAAGCCTGTTTCATCCAAACTGCTTGATTCGCCCTAACGACACGCTGACTGATCCCCTAATACAGAACGCGATCCCAGAGACGGATTAGTCTCACCCTCACAGTTGGTTCGACTCCACCCAAGGTGGCGTCGTCGTAAGAGGGAACCTAGTGAAAATCTAGGACTGCCCCGCAGCGGTAATTGGGAACGAACACCGTCATAAGCACTGAGTTGATTACTCGGGAAGCGACGGCTATTAGAAATTTCTTGGCCTCGGCCAAGAGGGTGCCCATAGTCCGAAGACCTGCCTGCTGACCGAATCACTTATTCGGTATGTCTGTGGCCTCGAGGGGGCGCGCGCGGACGATGCGGGCCCTTCTTGGACCACATCGTGTTCGCAATCTCCTAAAAAGTCACTGGCTTACCGACCAGGCTCCCGAGGAGAGACCAGTGACAATTACAGAAGCAACACGCATCTCATCACCCCCATCCGAGCGGGTGAGCATGAAGGTAACAAAGCGCAACGGCACCACTGAGCCCGTTGATGTTAACAAAATCGTTCGAGCAGTTGAACGCTGCTCTACTGAATTACCAGAAGTTGATCCGTTGCGCATTGCCACGAAAACCATAAGCGGCCTGTACGACGGGGCGACAACGGAAGAACTCGACAAATTATCTATTCGCACAGCATCTGAACTGATCGGCGAAGAACCCAGCTACTCCTTCTTAGCGGCCAGACTGCTTTCAAATCTGATTGGTAAAGAAGTGCGCAACCAAGGAGTCCACTCGTTTTCCCAATCTGTGGCATTGGGTCATCAACTAGGACAGATTTCAGATACCACTGCGCAATTCGTCGAGCAACATCACCGAAAGCTTGATGACGCAATCGCAATTGATGCTGACTCCAAATTCGAGTATTTCGGAATGCGCACCATTTATGATCGATATTTACTGCGCCATCCACAAACAAGACGAGTCTTCGAGACTCCGCAATATTTCATGATGCGCGTTGCCTGCGGCCTCTCCACCAATGCCGGAGAAGCCATTGAGCTCTACCAAATGATGAGCGATTTGAGGTACCTACCGAGCTCTCCCACGCTTTTTAATTCAGGCACAAGGCATTCACAAATGTCCTCGTGCTATTTAATCGACAGCCCTGAGGACACCCTCGAGTCGATCTATTCGCGGTATGCACAAGTCGCGCAACTCTCAAAGTTTGCCGGTGGCATTGGAATCTCATGGTCCCGCGTGCGCTCACGTGGATCCCTCATTCGCGGCACCAATGGACACTCAAACGGGATTGTCCCCTGGCTCAAGACGCTTGATTCCTCGGTGTCAGCAGTGAATCAGGGTGGACGACGAAAAGGCGCCGCCTGCATTTACTTGGAGACTTGGCACGCCGATATTGAAGAGTTCCTTGAACTGCGCGATAACACTGGAGACGAGTCAAGGCGCACACATAATCTCAATCTCGCACACTGGATCCCCGATCTATTCCTGCGACGAGTTGAAGAGGATGCCCAATGGTCACTCTTTGACCCATCAGTCGTTCCCGAGTTTCCAGATTTGTGGGGTGAGGAATTCGAGAAGGCATACACGGCCGCTGAAGCCGCCGGGTTAGCCGACCGGACTATAGGCGCCCGTGACCTCTACGCCCGCATGTTGCGCACACTCGCTGAGACCGGAAACGGGTGGATGACATTCAAAGATTCATCCAACCGCCACTGCAATCAAAGTGCCGACCCGAAAAATGTAGTTCACCTCTCCAACCTCTGCACCGAGATTATTGAGGTAACCCAGAACGACGAGACTGCCGTATGCAACCTCGGTTCGGTTAATCTCGCCAAACATGTGCGAGGCGGCCAGATGGACTGGGAGAAACTCGCGCTCACGGTTCGAACGGCGATCCGCTTCCTCGATCGAGTGATCGATATTAATTTCTACCCAAGTCCGGAAGCTGCGGCGAGTAATCCAAAGTGGAGGCCCGTCGGCTTGGGGCTCATGGGGTTGCAAGATGTCTTCTTCTCATTGCATATGGCCTTCGACTCCCCCGAAGCACGTGAACTCTCCACGAAGATCTCCGAGGAGATCTACTTTCACGCCCTTTCAGAATCGTGCAAATTGGCGAAGAAGCACGGATCCCACCCGTCATATGAATCCACAAGAGTTGCTCGGGGGCACCTGCATTTCGACGGGTGGAATATCGAGAGCCACAACCAAGAACGTTGGCATGAACTTCGCAAGGAAATCGCAGAGCATGGAGTTCGCAATTCCTTGCTCATAGCTATTGCTCCGACAGCAACAATCGCATCCATCGCAGGATGCTACGAATGTATTGAGCCGCAAGTGTCTAACCTCTTTAAGAGAGAGACGCTCAGCGGGGAATTCCTTCAGTTAAACGTGTACCTCGTAAGGGAATTGAAAAGTCGTGGACTTTGGACAGCCGAAGTCAGGGATGCCATCAAAAGAGCTGAGGGCTCCGTTCAAGGGCTCGAACTCCTGCCAACCGACGTGCAAGAGCTTTTTCGAACCGCATGGGAGTTGCCTCAGAAGGCATTAATTGATCTAGCCGCTTCACGCGCACCGTACATTGATCAGAGCCAGTCTCTGAATCTCTTTGTCGCCGACCCGAATATCGGCAAGTTATCTTCAATGTACGTCTATGCATGGAAGTCGGGTCTGAAGTCAACGTATTACCTGCGATCCAGACCCGCGACCCGAATACGACAGACGACGGTCACCCAAGTTGTATCCACACATGATGTAGAAGCCGCAGAGGCTCTTGCTTGCTCCCTTGAAAACCCAGAAAATTGTGAGGCGTGCCAATAATGACCAACGAAAACTTTGTGACAGTTTCATCTACTTCTCGTGGAAATCTGCTCGATCCAGGCTTAGACCTGACTCTGCGTCCAATGCGTTACCCGCATTTCTACGAACGCTTTCGCGACGCAATCAAGAACACCTGGACAGTAGAAGAGGTTGACCTTCATTCGGATTTAGGTGATCTTGAAAAACTAAGTCCGGCAGAAAGGCACCTAATAGAGCGCCTTGTCGCTTTCTTTGCCACCGGTGACACCATCGTTGCAAACAATCTTGTCCTCAATCTCTACGAACACATTAACGCACCGGAAGCGCGCTTGTATCTCTCTCGTCAGTTATTCGAGGAGGCAGTGCATGTGCAGTTCTACCTGACTCTCCTCGACACCTACCTCCCTGATCCTGACGCAAGGCACCAAGCATTTGCGGCGGTTGAAAACATCCCATCTATTCGCGCCAAAGCTAAGTTCTGCTACAAGTGGATCGGAGCGTTAGACAAAATGGAGTCACTGAACTCGGCCTCCGATAGAAGAACCTTCCTTCTCAACCTAATCTGCTTTGCAGCCTGTGTTGAAGGACTCTTCTTCTACGGCGCTTTCGCCTATGTCTACTTCCTACGTTCGCGCGGACTCCTTAACGGTTTAGCCTCTGGGACAAACTGGGTATTCCGTGATGAATCAATGCACATGGCATTCGCTTTTGATGTCATCGATACCGTTCGACATGAGGACCCGACACTTTTTGACGCCAACCTGACAGAAGAGATCAAGGCCATGATGCTCGAAGCCGTTGATGCTGAATATCACTTCGCGCAAGATCTACTTGGCGGAGGAGTTGCGGGAATGACCGCACTTGAAATGCGCTGTTACCTAGAATTTGTCGCGGATCAGCGAATGACGCAACTTGGGTTGGAACCCATCTTCGGGACGAAGAATCCATTTGCCTTCATGGAACTCCAAGATGTTCAGGAACTCTCCAACTTCTTCGAACGTCGAGTCTCCGCCTACCAAGTGGGAGTTACGGGCTCGATTTCCTTCGACGAATCATTTTAGTGCTTAGATAAAAGCGATCACCGTACAGAGAGCAAGTGCAATCGCAACGCCTGCCTCGACGATTCCAAGAACACCTGGGCGAAGTCCTGGCTTAATCATCGCCGTCCTCAGGAGGGCTAAGACAAATGGAATTGCTAGATACCAAGGCCTGACTTGAAGTAAAAGAACAACTACCACCAACAGGTGAAAGGCAACGCTTGCAAAGTGCCAATTCCGATTCTTCACTTCCCGAATTAGAGACTTCACATGGATCACCGAACCCGCAAAGAAAAGCAGCGACATCAAGGCCGAAATCCAAATAGTGTGCGGAATGCCAGAGAGTGAAGAGTGATCCTTTGCTATTTGATACATCATCACAGGTTCCACGGAAGCAAGACCGACGAGCAATAAATCATTGGTGATCCCCCGCTCGCGCCCGGCCCAAGAGAGATAAACACTTATGGACCAAATGAATAGGACAACGATTCCGTAGAAAAACAACCAAGGGCGAAGAGCTAGAAGTGATGAGATGCCAAAGAGAGTAATAACCAACCATGGTGTGGCTGATTGAAGTTCAGCCCTGGCCTTGGCGGTCCAGGATCCACGGCGAATTCGCGCGATCAGCGCCCGACCAAGAAAGTATGAAACTGGATAACCACTCACCCATGTGAGAAAGAAGATTAACCCAGTTCCATTGCCTGCGCCGAGAAAGGAAACGATCACTGCGGGCACAATCAGAAATGCCCACGCTCCATGTTGTGGAGGAAACTTCAAACTTGCTCTGGCTTCACACTAGGCACAGCGCGCAACACAATCCATGACCCCCAGGCTGCCAAGAGAAAGAGCGGATAACCCATTACGAGTCTTGCCGTTCCAAGTGCATTGATATTGCCTGCCTTGTAGAGCGGATACTGAACAATCAGACGAGAAATGAAGAGAGCCACCCATAACCATCCAGCACGAGTGTAGGCGCGCTTTCTTGCAGGGACTTTTCGCCATGCCAAGTTCTCACCCAGAATTGGTCCAAGCAACAATCCGAGAATCGGTAGCCCGATGATGTTGAAAATCGCATATGCGGCACCGTAAACAACATTGATGATCAGACCTGGAAGATAAAAATCGACTGCATGGCCCGTCTTTCGTGCGAGCAGTGCACAGAAAGCAACTCCCACGAATCCAGAGAGCACATGCTGCAAAGTGTCACGGCGAATAAGTCGAATAAGTGTGAGTAGGGCAGAGGTTATAACTGCTGCGATCGTCGCATCTTTAAGGCCGTGGCCGATGTTGTAGGCAATGAGAAAAACCAGTGAGGGCAATCCCGAATCGAGCAATCCCCTCTTGCCGCCTAGCGCATTGATGATCTTGCTCTTATCGCTCTCCATCATGATCTCCCCGTCGATCCAAAACCATCGGTGCCACGACCAGAGCCTGGCAGTTCGGATACTTCAATGAACTCTGCGCGTTCAACCTTTTGAATTATCAATTGCGCAATTCGATCGCCGCGGGAAAATGAAACCGTTTCATGCCGATCATGGTTGATCAAAATGACCTGCAGTTCGCCGCGATAACCAGCGTCAACCGTCCCCGGGGCATTAACCATTGAAACGCCATGCTTGATTGCCAGCCCAGATCTTGGATGCACGAATGCTGCGTAACCGTCAGGAAGTGCAATGGCGATTCCGGTAGGAATTAGTTTGCGCTCACCGGGTGCGAGGCTGACATCAATACGGGTTACTAGATCAGCACCTGCATCTCCACCTTTTGCATACATCGGAAGTGGAATCCCCTCGTCCAAGCGCTTAATTAATACCGCGACCATTAAGGATTTATCTCGCTAGTTATTTGCTCGATCATGGATTGATCTCGAAATCGGGATCAGCAAATGCCAGCAGCTCAGGATGTTTTGACACATAGTCCAAATATTCTTTGGGTGCATTCGTCAAGAAGTGGTTCATTGTGACGATGACGAAGAGTGCTGAGGCCTTCACTGCCAATGGTCCATCTGGTGCATTGAGGCGGCCCTCGGCACTGCAATAAACCTTTCGGTTTACCTGACCAGTGATTTCAGCGCTGATGTAAAGAGTGGTTCCAATGGGAACAGGAAGAAGAAAATCGGTCTCAAGGCGGGCCGTCACCGCCGGAGTACGAAGAAGCCACATCAATTTTCCAAGTGCCTCATCAAAGGCCAGCGAAAGCAGTCCGCCGTGGGCAAGCCCTGGCGCGCCTTGATGGTTTTCGGTCACAGTGAATTCAGCGGTGAGATTTGACGCCTCACCAGCGTGGGCCACAAGATGCAAGCCAGTGGGGTGAAGGTCTCCGCAGCCGAAACAGTGGCCAAAATGGGAGGGAATTTTCGATCCGATTTTCGGTGCCTTTGGGTGGCGAGATGGGATCTGCGCCCCCTTGGGTGGAATAGTGCTAGCGACCCTGCTCATACGCTCAAGGTTACTTGAAAATCCGATACCGTCAGTCCTGTGCCGCCTGTGAAAGAAGAGAGAATCATTTACGGAGAGACCTTGAGGCCGCCAGTGTGGCTACTTGCCTTCATCTTCTTTCTCCTTGGCTCAGTGGCGCTCTCCATCTGGGCTGCTTTCGATAACCGGTCAGGACTCATCGCTCTGATCTTGGCCCTCGGAGCATTGCCCATCATCAATAACGCAATGTTGCTCAGGATCGCCCTCGATAAGGATGAGCTCCGAGTTGGACGAGCCCACATTGAACGGATCTATCTTGGGTCAGCCAACGCCCTCTCGATCAACGAGATGCGACTTACGAGGGGCCGAGACGCCGACCCTGCTGCCTACCTAGCACTTCGGTTCTGGCAACCCAGGGGCATAAAAATAGAGATCCATGATTCTCGAGATTCAACACCGTATTGGTTGATAAGTTCAAAGAATGCTAAAGGTCTAGTAGAGGCCTTGAACAAAAAAGTATAAAGGTTAGAAACATTCCTTGCAGACGGCCGTTGGGCCTTCACCCTTAGCCAACTGAGTAATGTGGTGGACCAAGAAGCAACGTGAGCAGGCAAATTCATCGACTTGCCGAGGAACAACTCGAACGGAGAGCTCCTCGCCCGACAGGTCAGCACCTGGGAGTTCAAGGGTTTCAGCGGCTTCGGCCTCATCGACATCAACCTGTCCAGATTGGGCATCAACGCGCCGGGCTTTTAGTTCTTCAAGAGACTCCTCATGGAGTTCTTCATCAGTTTTCCTGGGGGTGTCGTAGTCAGTAGCCACTACTTCCCTCGCCTTCTTAAGTTTGTAGAACCTCGCTAGGGCGAATTACCGCAGCGCGCGCATATTCGCGCATTTAACACCAATCGGCTGGTATAACCCTCGGCGTGTCGCGAATATTCCCCAGAAATCGATAGGAGATTGGTCTCAACGGGGGTAAAGATAGGGTGCGGGGAGCAAAAACACCAATTATCAATGGTTTTTAGTATCGAGACTTTGCCACGGGACTAGCCGTGGTGGCAATGGGTGTGGGTTTTGCAGCCAATTTGAGGACTTTTATCTCTGTGCCTGAGGGCGAGATCACATACCAGATGCCCTGTGCCCCCTGACCTTTGATCTCTCCAGCGGCCTTATCGAAGGCAAATGTGTAAATCGGCCGGCCGTTGATCGTGACTTGGCGACCACCACTTTTGAGAGAGATCGAACCAATGACCCCTTTGATTCCTGAGACATGGGGTTCGGTCGTAGATGAAAGGATCGCTGGCCAATTCGCCGAGCATTCTCCGGTGCATGCACTTATTCCGGATTTTGCCTTATCAAGATCGAAGAAGTACGCACTCATTCCCTTGCCGTTTACGACGATTTTTCCAAGAGAGGATGGGCCAATCTTGGCAACGACATCTGCGGCATACGCACCAGAGACGCTCGCAAATGTGGCAGTGACCAAGAACGGCAGTAATGCCTTGTAAACCAGTTTTCTCTTCATGACCCTTAAACGAAATTAATGGGCTAGAAGTTCAATCCAATTTTCTAAATCGCCTCACGAATCTGTTGAGCGAGGGCGGCGTCCACCCGAGCATGGATCGCCGTGCCCTCTGGCACATACTCCTCGCTGATGATCTCACCCCTTTGGTGAATCGCGCTTATGAGATCGCCTCGACCATATGGGACTGTCACGTCAATTTCCATCATCAAAACCGGCAGGGACTTCTCGATGGCAAGTAGCAGACCCTCCATCCCAAATCCTGTACGCGCAGAGAAGGCGTAACTATTTTTTTCAGACCGGAGTATTTGCATGACGATTGCGGGATCTGCGACATCCACCTTGTTGATGGCGATGATTTCCGGAATATCCGCCCCACCAATTTCGGCAATAACCTCGCGCACCGCGCGTATCTGCTCGAAGGGATCTGGGTGAGATCCATCAACCACGTGCACAATCAGATCGGCATCTTCGACCTCTTCAAGTGTCGACCTGAAGGCATCGATTAACTGGTGAGGCAGGTGGCGAACAAACCCCACTGTGTCAGTGAGCGTGTAGATACGACCATCGCTGGTCCGTGATTGGCGAACAGTAGGGTCCAATGTTGCAAAGAGTGCGTTCTCAACGAGTACTCCTGCATTCGTTAATGCATTGAGAAGTGAGGATTTCCCAGCATTTGTGTAGCCCGCAATAGCCACCGAAGGAATCTGGTGGCGCCGCCGTTCCTGGCGTTTGGTGTCACGAGAGACCTTCATCTCTTTGATCTCGCCTTTCAGTTTCGACATCTTGTCACGGATACGTCGACGGTCTGTTTCGATCTTCGTTTCACCTGGACCACGCCCACCGATGCCAGCGCCACCTGCTGCTCGACCACCAACTTGGCGCGAGAGCGATTCACCCCATCCACGAAGTCGTGGAAGCAAATAAGCCATCTGGGCCAGCTCTACTTGCGCTTTTCCCTCTTTGCTCTTGGCGTGCTGAGCGAAAATATCGAGAATCAAGGCAGTGCGATCGACAACTTTTACCTTTACTTTCTCCTCCAGCGTTCGTAACTGTGATGGAGATAATTCACCATCACAGATAACGGTGTCTGCTCCAGTGGCAACCACCACCTTGCGAAGTTCTTCCACTTTCCCCGAACCTATATAAGTCGACGGATCCGGTTTATCTCGGCGTTGAATCAGCCCTTCGAGCACCTCTGAACCTGCTGTCTCTGCAAGAGCCCTCAGCTCTGCCAGAGAGTTCTCTGCCATCTGAACACTTCCTTCAGTCCAAACTCCCACGAGAACAACACGTTCCAATTGAAGTTGGCGATATTCAGCAGATGAAATATCTTGAAGTTCCGTCGAGAATCCCTTAACGCGACGAAGTCCCTGACGTTGTTCGAGTTCAGGCTGGGAATCTTCCTCGCCCGAGTCGTACTCCTCGACGACCCTTGCACTTTCTCGTAGTAGCGCTTCGAATTGGGCGTCGGGATTTTCTGGCTTTGTCATTTATTCACCTTGGCTAGGAAAGATATGAAGTGATGTCATGTTCACTTAAGAGAACAGCAGGGCCGGTTAGCGTCGCATTCGAATGTCCATCGATCTCAACTTCCAACCGACCTCCCGGTGGAAAGATTTCCCAGCGGGCCGGCAGCTTCTCTCCCACCAGCAAGCTCGCGGCAAGTGCAACAGCACATGTCCCCGTTCCGCAGGATCGTGTTTCGCCCACTCCTCTTTCGAACACACGCATTCTTAGTTCTCGATTTTCACCAAATTCGACGAACTCGACGTTGACTCCTTCTGGATAGGCATCCCTCGGTTCGACAATGGGAGCCTCATCCAAAGAGCCCACATCGTCCATCGAAACCACAAATACAACCGCGTGCGGATTGCCAATGTCAATGTTGTATCCAGTCCATTTCAAACCATGAGCGGAGACCGTGATTTCGCCTTCTTCTTGAGTCACTTGCCCCATGTTGACGGTGATATCTCCGATTGCGGGCACACGCAAATGCTTCAATCCCGCCCGTGTATCTATCGCGAAGATTCCCTCGTTTTGATAACCGCGCTCCACTAAGTAACGGGCCATCACCCGTATTCCATTGCCGCACATTTCTGCGATCGAACCGTCGGCATTGCGGTAATCCATGAACCAGCGGCCATCGCGCTTTGCAATGCGGATCAGTCCGTCAGAGCCGATACCTGTTTGACGATCGCAGATGGCGGCTACTTGGGATGATGAAATGGAAATCTTTTCGTCGGGGTCAAAAACGAGGACGAAATCATTTTCGGTGCCGTGGCCGTACGTGGCAATTACCTTCTCTGACGTATTCATATCTGCAATGAGTTTAACCGTTTAGGCGAGTAGCGGGTTTGGCTAGAAGTTCTTCCAAAGTCTCCAGACGAGGCTGCTTAGGGGAAATCCATTGAATCCGTCTATCGCGTGAGAACCAGGTTTCCTGCCTTCTCGCGTACTGACGAGTGGCTCGTTTCGTCTCCTCTTTCGCCTGCTCCTCTGTGATTTCTCCGTCGATGAATTTGAGGACCTGCGCATATCCAAGGGCCAATTGCGCTGTGCGGCCTCTTCGGATTCCGGCTTCAATCAGGGTTTGGGTTTCCGCGACCAACCCTTTCTCCCACATTTGCTCCACGCGCCGGTCAATTCGCTCGGCCAAGAGTTGTCGATCCATTACCAAACCGAACTGCCGAGCCTCTGGATAGCGCGTGCTCTCTTTACGAGGCAAGTTCGCAGTAAAAGGTTTCCCTGTTATTTCAATTACTTCAAGGGCTCTGACAACTCGTCGAAGATTCTGTACATTGATTGCTAATGCAGCGGCAGGATCAAGTTTTGCAAGCCTTTCGTGCATGGCGGGGGCGCCGATTTTTTCAGCTAATTCATTTAGTCGGTTCCGCACCTCTAGGTCTGTATCTGGAAAATTCAGATCATCCAGAATCGCCTTGATGTAAAGGCCAGTTCCTCCGACGATAATGGCAGTCTTGCCGCGGGACTCAATCTCGGAAATCAGCTTTCGTGCGCTTTCTTGATACCAGGCCACGCTTGCATCTTCAGTCACATCAAGAACATCCAGTAGATGATGTGGAATTCCTTCTCGTTGCTCAATTGAAAGCTTCGCAGTTCCAATATCCATGCCCCTGTACAACTGCATCGAATCGGCATTGATGATCTCGCCATTCAGCTTCTTGGCCAAAGAAACTGCCAGATCACTCTTTCCTGTTGCGGTGGCACCGCAGATAACGATGAGACTCATGAACGAGAAACAGGCATTCCTAGCAGGAGAGGCTCGCTCTTGCGATCGGCACTGAGCAATTCGTGCGCGTCGCCACCACGAGTGCGACGGATGCTCACACCTTCGCCTGAAAGAAAGTGAGGTGCGGCTTCATTTATTTCAACAGTGACGACGTCGCCGGGTCGCGCTTTGTTCTGCGCGTCAAAGGAGAAATGGGCGAGGCGGAAATCTTCGGTGCGGCCCGACATTCTGCCGCGTTCGGCATCCCGTCTTCCTTCGTGCTCGGTGACAAGAACATGCATCGTCTTCCCGATGGCCTCCTGGTTTACAGAAAGTGAAAGTGCCTCTTGATGAGAATGAAGGCGCGTGTATCGCTCCGCGACTACCTCAGGGGCAATCTGATTGGCCATCGTTGCCGCCGGGGTGCCGGGACGCTTGGAATATTGATATGTGTAAGCCGCGCTAAACCGCGCCTGCGTGCAGAGATCGAGGGTGGCTTGAAAGTCCTCTTCGGTCTCTCCGGGAAAACCGACGATTATGTCAGTGGTTATTTGCGATTCAGGAATTGCGGCACGAACTCGATCGATGATTCCAAGGTAGCGGTCCGTTCGGTAGGACCTTCGCATCTCCTGCAAGACCTTATTCGATCCAGATTGAAGCGGCATATGTAAATGCGGCATAGCATTAGGTGTTTGGGCCATGGCTTCGATTACGTCATCGGTGAAATCACGCGGATGCGGTGACATGAACCTGACGCGTTCGAGCCCGTCCACCTTGCCGCATTCGCGTACCAGTTTTGCAAATGCTTCACGATCTCCGAAATCGACTCCATATGCATTGACGTTCTGGCCGAGCAAGGTGATCTCAATGACTCCTTGGTCAACGAGTGCGCGCACCTCCTTCATGATGTCGGAGGATTCGCGGTCTTTTTCAATGCCGCGAAGCGTCGGGACGATACAGAAAGTGCAGGTGTTATTGCATCCAACAGATACAGATACCCAGGCCGAGAATGCCGAAAATCGACGAGCAGGCAGTGTGGAAGGGAAATGCTCGAGAGATTCAAGAATTTCAATCTGTGACTCTTCCTCAATTCGAGCGCGCTCCAGAAGAATTGGAAGAGAGCCGACATTGTGCGTACCGAAGACCACATCGACATATGGCGCCTTCTTCAAAATGAGAGCTTGGTCTTTCTGCGCCAGACATCCTCCGACAGCAATCTGCATCGAGGGATTGGCTTTCTTTATGGGTGCTAGAAAACTTAAGTTTCCATAGAGTTTGTTATCGGCGTTCTCGCGCACGGCGCACGTATTGAATACGATAATGTCAGCGGTCATGCCTTCCTCAGCTGGGAGGTATCCAGCGGCATCAAGAAGTCCTGAAATTCGCTCGGAATCGTGCACATTCATCTGACAGCCGTAAGTCTCGACTGTGTAGGTGCGCGCCATTGGGCAATTGTAGTGGGGCTACTAAAT
>Ga0315268_10005398_pt1 | contig 13745 bp, 13 predicted proteins | sample C1_top_MG_FD_204535 | JGI IMG/M metagenome (GOLD analysis project Ga0315268, IMG submission 204535) | Sediment microbial communities from Yellowstone Lake, YNP, Wyoming, USA - C1_top | ecosystem: Environmental > Aquatic > Freshwater > Lake > Sediment | place: USA: Wyoming | collected 2017-08-01 | reverse complement strand
AATAATTACAAATTCTCAAAGAGAGTCAACAACATTAGCTCCTCTAAAACTTAGAATTTATCTAAAAGAAGATATCCAAGCAATATGTAATAAAACAGGATTTAAAAAAATTGAATTAACAGACGAAAATCTTAATTATTTTAATCCCAAATTTTCTAAAAGAATGTGGGTACGATGTAAAAAATAATGTCCCAACTTAGGACATTTAATACTCAAAGTTTGCTGAGTACTAGAGAACTGCCATCCACACCCCAAATAGTGCCGCCACCAAACCCAATACCCAGGCTCTGGCTACAATCTTTGGCTCCTCCCAGCCGAGTAATTGCATCCAATGATGAATTGGCGCAATCGGAAATATCCTTTTTTTCATAAACATTTTCGAAAAAAGCTGCAGCAAGCTGCTTACTCCTTCAATTAAGAACACGCTGCCGATAACCATCAGGGCAATAATCTTACCGGAGAGAAGCCCCAGGACTGCCAAAGTCGCCCCAAAAGCCAGCCCCCCGGCATTCCCCAGCATTATTCTGGCCGGCCAAATATTAAAATACAAAAAGGCCATCAAAGCCCCTAACCACAAAGAAATCATGGTTCCCATCACCTGATCCAGATTTGCGACGGAGATAGTCCAAAAAGCCATTAGACAAATCATCAGCAGCCCGCTGGATAGCCCGTCCAATCCATCAGTAATATCAAAAGCATTCGTAAATCCCACTATCAAAAATGCCGCCACCGCAAAATACGCTCCCCCCAAAGGTACCACTCCCCAAAATGGAATATTTACAAAATTTATCCCTAATCCCCAATACAAAATAGCCGCCGAGATTAACGCCAATACCCATTGAATAATAAATTTATGCCTCATCCGCAAACCAAAAAAACCGGTTTTCTTAAATTTAAACACCTTAATAATATCGTCGTACAAACCCAATAGGCCAAATGAAATAAATGTAAAAAACAAAACCGCCAGTTCCGGCCACAGAGGAAAATATGATACCGGAGCATTTTTCCCCCAAACCCAATAAACTCCCGCAAAAATCAATACCACTACCAAAATAATCGGAATTCCTCCTCCGGTAAGTAAATTACCTGCTTTATCGGCATGCATCTGCCGGACTTTGTAAAAATTCGCCGACGCCCCTTTCCTTATCTCTTCCGTCTCTTTTCCCTGCACGAATTTCAATTTGAACATCAAATTTATAAATGGCACCATCAGCACCATTGTTACTATAAACGCCAAAATCAGAAGTCCTGCGTAAAACTGTAGCATAACACCATATTATCACTCGAATGATATACTTTTCCTAAATGTCCAAACGAGTTCACTTTATCGGTATCGGCGGATCCGGTTTATCCGCTGTGGCTCAAATAGCTAAAAATTTTGGTTATGAGGTAGACGGCTGTGATATCTCTTCAGACACCCCTTATTTGGAAAAGGTTAAAAAAGCCGGTATCAAGACTTTTGTCGGCCATGATCCCCAACATCTTAAAGATGTTGACCTCGTTGCTGTCACCCCTGCTATGCTCTACCAAAATAATGATCATCCTGAGCTGGTCCTTGCCCGAAAATTAGGCATTATGAAAAAATGGCAGGAGTTTCTTGGAGAAGATCTGCATCAGGGTAAATTTGTCATCTGTGTTGCCGGCACCCATGGTAAAAGTACCACCACCGCCTGGATAGGACAACTCCTCGAAACCGCAAAACTGGACCCGACTGTCGAAGTCGGAGCCACTGTATCTGCCTGGAAAAACAATATCCTCTTGGGAAAATCTCAATATTTTATCTCCGAGGCCGATGAATTCGATAATAATTTTTCTTCATACCAATCCGACATTGTTATCCTCACCATGGTCGAGCTTGACCATTCGGAATATTTCGGTACTTACGACAATATGCTGGATATATACTCCCGGTTCCTCGGCCGCATCAAGCCTAATGGTGTATTAATTTTTAATGCCGATTCCCCGGGCAGCGTCTCTCTAAGCAGCCGTGTAATTTGTAATAAAATTGCTTACTCAATAAATGATGCCAAAAATTTATACCAGGATCCCGACGATTCAACTTTCACTTATCAAAACCAAAAATACCAAATTCAACTCCCCGGCATTCACAACATTCTCAATAGTCTGGCCGTGATTAATTTGGGTAAATATCTAAATATTCCCAATCGCTTCATCGCTTCATCACTTAATAACTTCACCGGAACCTCCCGCCGTCTCGAACTTCTCGGCATTAAAAATGGTATCAGGGTTTATGATGATTATGCCAACCATCCCAGTTCCTTTAAAGCCAGCCTTGAAGGTGTTATTCAGCAAAATCCCGGCTCCAAAATTATCGCTGTCATCGAACCTCACACCTTTTCCCGCCTTAAATCTCTTCTTTGGGAACTCCCCCGGGCATTAAAAAAGGCTGACCTGGTCATTATCTCCAAAATTTTTGCCTCCCGGGAAACCGATCCCGGCAATTTCTCAGGAGCTGATATCGCCGCCGCCATCAATTCCCAAAGTTTACCCGCCGGTAGGCGGGCCAAATATATTCCCGAATTTTCCGATATTGTTCACTATCTCAAATCAAATACCTCGCAAAAAAGTGTCGTTTTGGTCATGGGTTCCGGTAATTCTTATCTCCTCTCCCGCCAAATATTAGAATCGGTATAATATCAACTATGTCCGACTATACTCCCGACTTTCATCCCCAAAAGACCCTTTTCCAAGTCGGTGTCAAAGCCATCATTAAACACCTTCCCTCCCAACAAATCCTTATCCTCACCCGCTCTGAAAAAGTAACCAATACCAATAGTACCGATCTCCCCGGAGGAAACTTGGAAAATTTTGAAAGTCCCTTGGAAGGAATTGCCCGCGAAATCCTGGAAGAAACCGGTTTGTCTTGTACCAACTACAAAATCGTTCACCTCACCACGGTTAATCATCACCAACAACCGTTGCTAATCATCGGCTACACCTGCGAAACAGATTCCAATCAAGTGACTTTAGACTGGGAAAACTCCGCTTTTGCTTGGCTCACCCAAGCGGAAGCCCTAAACCTGGATTTACCTGCCTCTCATAAAGATATTATCCAAAAAGCCTTTTCCCCATGAATTATCTTGACCTGCGTCGTAAATATCCGGTTTTTTCTTACGACAAATTCGATTTTTCCCTCGAGAACAATTTTCTTATCATCAACTTTTATTTCTCCGCCGGTGAATACAGTTTTATCCACAAATTGAAAATCAATAATATTGAAAAAACCGGTGATCAAATAAATAAATATATTTTTAACGTCGGTTTATCCCTGATTCCCTCTTACTGGAAACCCTTTTGTTCCCCCACCATCTATATAAAAGCCGGCTCTCTTACCAAAAACGAAATCGAATGGTGGCACAAATTATTTATCAAAGGCATGGGAGAGTATTTCTACAAAAACCAAATTATCTTTACCGAAGAAAACTTTATAACGCTTGAGTGCAGGAATTTGAAAGCGAGCATCGCAGAGGGTACCGTCCCGCCACAGCGGGATGGTCGTCGAGAAGCGCAGTCTCAAATTCCGAACTCAAAACAAATCCTTATCCCCGTTGGTGGCGGCAAAGATTCAATTGTTACTTTGGAACTTCTCAAATCCCACTTTGACATTACCGCTTTTGTTATCAACCCCGTCCCCCTGATTTCCGAAGTGATTAAAAAAGCGGATGTACCGTCAATTACTGTCGAAAACATCTTTGATCCGAAACTTTTTGAACTAAACCGCAACGGCTATCTCAATGGTCATGTTCCGGTCTCCGCTTTTTATGCTTTCACTGCCGTATTAACCGCATATTTACGAAATATTTCTTATGTCGCTTTTAGCAATGAAGGAGGCAGTGGTGAAGGCAACACAAATTATCTGGGACAGGAAATCAATCATCAATACAGTAAAACTTTAGAATTCGAAACGGATTTAAATAATTATTTAAAAAATATTACCAATATAAAATATTTTTCCTTCTTAAGACCAATATATGAGCTCCAAATCACCAAAATATTTTCTCAGTATCCCCAATACTTTGATCTTTTCAGCAGTTGCAACAACAACTTCAAAATCTCAAACCCGCAACAAAATCGCTGGTGCCAAAACTGCCCCAAATGTGTTTCCACCAGTCTAATGCTCGCCTGTTTCACAAGCAGGGAAACTGTGACCAAAATCATGGGCATATTTCCACCCGATCTCCCAATTAACAAATCAATTATTGACGAATTAACCGGAAAATCTGAAGTCAAACCTTTCGAATGTGTTCTCACCCGGTCCGAAGCCCAAGCTTGCATAGAATTTCTAAACTCTGGCCATCGTACAAAATTAGACCGGGTTCTCAACTCTTGGCAGGATAATCCCAACTTACCCAAAGATTTTGAAAAAATATTAAAGGAAAATATATGATTCTCGACCAAATTTCCCAACAAAATAAAATTCTCATTCTCGGTTTTGCCCGTGAAGGCCAATCGACCAAAAACTTTTTGCACACCAAATACCCCAGCCTCCAAATCGACACTGCCGATAAAAAAGACGGTCTCAACTATCTATCTAACCTAACTGATTATCAAATTGTTATTAAATCTCCCGGAATTACTCCTTACTTACCTGAAATAATTACGGCCAAAAAAAACGGGGTTATTTTTACCTCTCAAACCCAAATATTTTTTGAAGAATGTCCCGCCAAAATTATTGGTGTCACCGGCACCAAAGGTAAATCCACCACCTCATCACTTATTTATCATGTCTTATCTACCAATGGTATTAATTCTCATCTGGTTGGCAATATCGGTAAACCCTCACTTGATTATTTGGATAGCATAAAACCATCAGATTGGGTAGTCATGGAACTTTCCTCCTATCAGCTCATGGATCTAAACAAATCGCCTCATATCGCCATATTACTGAATATCTATCCTGATCATCTCGATTATCATTTAGACTACGAGGAATATAAAACCGCCAAACTCAATATCACAAAATATCAAACTCCGAATGATTTTTTAATTACAGCAATAGATATCCCCACCCTAGCCAAAAAAATTATTATTCAATCCGAACCAGTCGATTCGCAATTACTTGGTACTCACAATCTCTGCAATATAAAACCCTCGATTATTATTGGTGAAATGTTAAATATCTCCAAAGAAAAAATATTTTCATCGATAAAATCTTTTACCCCTCTTGATACTCGTTTAACCAACGTCGGTACTATCAATGGTATAACTTTTTATGAAGACACTTTGGCAACTATCCCGGAAGCCACCATTGCCGCCATTGACGCCTTAAATTCGGGTGTAAAAACGCTTATAGCCGGCGGTCATGAACGTAAACAAAATTACTCCAATTTAGCCAAAAAAATCCTTAATAGCAATATTTCCACCCTTATCTTATTTCCCGCAACCGGTGAGAGAATCGCCAAAGAAGTAAACCAACTACTGCATGCAGAAGAAATGCGAACGGGAGCGCAAGGGGTACCATCCCGCAACAGCGGGATGGTCGCTGAGCACCCGCAGTCGCATTCTTCGAATGCAAAAATACATATATTTAATGTCACATCCATGCCCGAAGCGGTTAAACTCGCTTATGCCAATACTCCCAAAGGCAGCCTCGTTCTTCTCTCCCCTGCCGCCCCCAGCTTCACTCTCTTCAAAGACTACCGAGATGAATCCGCCCAATATCGACAGGCCATTTCATGTCTCACTTGAAATCTAAGATATAATATCTGAACGATGAACCTAAAAATTCAAGGAGGCCAGGTGTTATCCGGCACTATTACTCCTTCCGGTTCCAAAAATTCTGTCCTCACCCTTATTCCCGCCACACTATTGTTCGACAAACCGGTTACCTTATACAACATTCCTGATATTACCGATGTCAGCCGCCTGATCGAAATCCTCACCCATTTAGGTTCCAAAATCTCGTGGGATAAAAAAGCCCATTCCATAACTATTAACAACTCCGACGCCTCTTTTGAAAGTATTGATCCAATTGACGTCACTAATGCCAAAGGAATTAGAGGTACCACTCTTCTCTGGGGTCCGCTTCTGGCTCGCTTTAAAAAAGCCGAAAGTTCTGAACAACCGGCAGGTTGTACTCTTGGCGCCCGTCCACTAGACACCCATTTTCAGGCATTTTTTGACCTTGGTGTTACCGTCAAAACCGAAAACAACCATGTTTATTTGGATGCCGGTAAAGCTAGGGCAGCTACTGTGTGGTTGCTGGAAACATCCGTCACTGCCACCGAAAACATTATTATGCTGGCAACCAGTCTGTCCGGTACCACTACCATAATCAATGCTGCCACCGAACCCCATGTCCAGGACTTGTGTAATTTTCTCAATGCCTGTGGCGCCAAAATTTCCGGCGTAGGATCGAGTACTTTAAATATCGTCGGCGGCAGCACTCTTGTACCCACTGACTATTCCGTCATTTCTGATCACTATGAAATAGGTACCTTCTTAGCCTTGGGAGCCTTAACCGGAGGTGAAATTAAAGTCAAAAACAGCATTCCCGAACATTTTCTGGCCATCAATCGCGAGTTTGCCAAATTTGGCATCAATATTAGTTACGAACAAGACACCGCTATAATTAAAAAAGGTCAACAAATCAAAATTACCAAAACCAACTCCCCTTTGATTATCCGTGCCCAACCTTGGCCGGCTTTACCGGTTGATATGCTGCCACTGTTTATTCCCTTGGCTCTCAAGGCTCCCACTGGTCAAACCTTATTTCATAATTGGATGTATGAAGCTGGCCTTTTTTGGACTTCGGAATTGCTCAAATTTGGTGCCAATCTTACTATGTGTGACCCCCACCGGATTTTGGTCACCGCCGGAAACTCCCTTTTGGGTACGACTGTCGATGCCCCATATATTATCCGTGCCGCTATCGCCCTGACTATGACCGCCATGATTGCCGAAGGAGAAACTATTATTCGCAGTGCGGATTCCATCCACCGCGGTCACCCCGATTTCGTCGCCAATCTCAAGCTTCTCGGTGCTCAAATTGAGGAAGTTTAAGCAACTACTTGCTATCTTTGGTATACTCTACATAAGGCAAGTAAATCCTTTGTCGTGGGGCTCCATATAGGTTCCTCGCAAATAGCGCCAAGGGTATTGCCTTTTTTATGCGAATAATGGATTTTCTTCTATTACCAAGGATTTAATAATTTCATAATACGATTCATCAGCATGTTCCCATTTTCTAAAAATTGCCCAGCTGGCAAAATCCACAATTTGTAAAGATTTTTCCTCATATGGATATTTGATCCACACTTTTAGTTTTGATTTGTGTTTATTTTCCACTTGATTTTCCAAATAATTTTTAAAATTATCATTCAAAAACCTATTGGTTTCTCGTGTAGCTGCAACTAAAAATATCTCACCTGTTATATGAATCAATTTTCGCGTATATATTCGATCCAACAATATATTTGTCACATAGTTATATAAAACATGCTTCTCATTTCTTAAATTTGTATAAACCTTCTTTTTATTCAAATAAATTGTCAATATACTCACATCTTGTTTCAAAAGTAAATTCAATAATCTTATTCTAGTTTTTGGTTTTTCTTTATAACTGTGTAATATATCGTCATGGTGTTTCAAATCATGTTTTGACATGGTCTTAAAAATTTTTTTAACAATGTTTTCCACCGGATTTTTATCATTTACAAACATTGCAGTTATTACAAAATATTTTGACGTTTTCTTTTTCGACCAATCAAACCCCAAATCTCCACTTTCATCTAAAAAAATATATGCCATAACAATATTTTACCCCATCTTTTACAAATCTTTATACAAAATATCTATTTCTATCTGTATCTCCCTTGTCTCCTCCAAACTGAAAAATATTTCTGTAAATCATTCTGTCTTCAACCCTCATATCCAGTTTTATTTTCACCAAATTTTTCTAATTTTTTGACACCTGAAAACCATAGTGCTTAAATTAGGGTGTGAACAGAAATTTGAGTTGGAAACAGCTTCTGCTAGTTACTCTAGTTTGTTATGCAATTGATATACCTACACGTGGAATCTTCCCAAACATAGTTGGTGCAGTTTTAGAAATAGTAGCGTTAATAACTTTGGTTCTAGGAATTATTGGTGGAATTAAAGCTGGTCTAACAAAGAACAAGCCAGAAAGCAACAAAACAAAAGGTTAAAAGGTTACAACATTTCCGCACATCGGACATCTCTCACCCCATGGTATTTCCCCTGTGTGTCAATATTGACAAAAATTTTTACCTTCTGTTCTCTCTATATCAGATGAATTATTTTCAATCCAATTGAAAAATTTCTTCTCTATACACTTCTGCATTAAATATGTTATCTAAAAAGGGATTTCTGCAGTCAAATCTTCAACTTGATTTAAAACGTCAATTTTACGGACTTTATTCATCTCACCAAGAATTTCCCAAGCTAATTTCAAAACCTCCAATCTTTTCTCAAGGTTTTCATATTTCTGAACCTCCTCGTCTTTTGCAGTATTGTGCGCCAAAACATTTCTTGCGTTGTTAAAATTTCCAACCTTATCCAATAGTGCATCACCATATATCCCCATTATTCTAGCCATTTTAATTTTTTGAAAGAAACTCATTTTCCTTACTTTCACTGTCGTCTTCCTAATTTCAACAATATTAGTTTTTAGCGCCTCACGTGATAATTTTTTTCCGTCCCCAAATCTCAATATAGAAATATTGTATGAAATACTAATCGATAATTGCGATTCAATAGTTGCGTGCATTGACAAAATTTTGTGACGCAAACTTGCCAATTCTTCCGAGATTGTACTATCGGATAACAAAAGAAATAAATCAATCTTTTTTCCCAACTTCTTTATTTCCTCCTTTGCAGACACAGTGGGCACATTTTTTGTTGGTGTAGTTGAAGTATCAGTCACGTGAATATTATAACCCCTAGTATAAATTTATTATCGCAACATGCCACATGACAGTAGGACTATGTATTATTACCATCATCACCCCCAGACTCTTCAGCAAACTCACCAAAATCGAACAAAACTTTCTTTCTGATGCATTCTCATCTCCCACCAGTTTCACCACCTGCTCCAAATACTCTCTCACCATACGCAAATTTTACTCTAGAGCGATATAATCTGCTGGTGACCGATATTTCCACCCTCAACACTCTTCATCTTCCTGTCCGGGCTGATAATATTATCGGGATAACATCAGAAGATCAACTAAAAAAAGAGCTTAAAAACGGCACTTTTGACCAACCTTACTTTATTCTGGGATCAGGCGCGAACGTGTTTTTTACCAAAGACTTTCCCGGCAATATTATTCTTATTAAAATCCCCGGCCGAAAAACGGTTAAAGAAGACAACCAATCCGTTTGGCTCGAATTTGGTGCCGGTGAAAACTGGCACGAAGCCGTTTCCTGGGCTGTCCAAAACAACTTGTCGGGCATGGAAAATCTGGCCGCTATTCCCGGAACCATCGGTGCCGCCCCGGTCAGCAATCTAGCCGCCTACGGCCAAAATCAGGAAGATATTTTTGAAAGCTTAAAAACTCTTAATCTAAAATCCGGCAATTTTGAAATTTTTCATCACCGCGATATGCAATTTGGTTACCGCGAAAGTTTTTTTAAAAAAAACCCGAATTATATAATCACTTCAGTCACCTACAAACTTTCCAAGAAAACCCATTTGAATCTTTCTTATCATGCCACTCACCACGCCTCACTTTTACCCACACTCCAGTCAATGGCTAAAGAACCATATACAATACAAAATGTCTATGATGCAGTCGTTATATTACGTCAATTAAAATTACCGGATCCTAAGAATATCGGTACCGCTGGCTGTTTTTTCAAAAATCCCCTGGTTAAAAAAGATTTGGCCGAAAAAGTTAAAACCCAAATTCCCGATCTCCAAATCTATCCCGCCGACAAGCTCCAATATACCGACCTCAAAGATACTGACGGTTATGTCAAACTCCCTGCCGGCATGCTTTTGGATAATCTCGGTTGGCGTGGCAAAAGAATCGGCCATGTAGGCACCTTCCCCACCCACGCCCTGACTATCGTTACTTATCCCGGCGCCACCGGCCCCGAAGTTTATGAATTCAGCGAGAAAATGCGCGCTGATGTACTAAACAATTTCGAAATTAATTTAGAATATGAGGTTATTATTGTCTGATCAATTCTTCTGTTTCTTTTTTATCCCAAGAGAACATTTTTATCGCTGCCCCCAGCATTTCACAAAATTTCTTTGCTATTTCTCCAGACTTTATTCCCGGATTATTTACTTGAATATAATCCTCAACCGCAGCCCACAATTGTAAATTGTCTACAATTTCCGCATTAGTCTTTCCAGATAATATATCTCTTAACCCTCCCGATAAATTAACTGGATATTCCGGCATTAACCCAAGTTCTGTAATACCTTCTGGCGACACTATCAAATTCATAAGAGCCCCCTTTCTTTTTCCAGATACATGCCACAAATCCGCTACTGACGGATACCCACCATCCCAATGATTATGGGCAATCATTAAATATTTAACCTTGCCAACCATCTTTGCTACCTCCCAATGATCACAACTGTCTTTTTGTCCAGTTACAAAATAGCTTTGTTTTCTCCCGCTTTCTGTTTCCACTACGACCAATTGTGATTCGTAATCTTTGTTTTCACTCCATTTTTTTAAAGATTCCATTGTAAACGGCTTATCTTCGCTTAATTTAAATAAATAACAACTTTACCCAATGCTAGCAATTTTCCGAGTTCACCTACTTCCGGCATAAACACCTTTCGGTTTTTTATCTTTCTTTCATGTTTTTGTTCATAATCCATATGTAAATTATATAATAGCCGAACATGTCAACGGATTTTCTTCACTGGTTGGAAATTTCCCGCTCCGCCCTTCTCCATAATTTATCCCAATACCGAAATATTGTTTCTCCCAAAACCAAAATCATGACCATGGTCAAGGCCAATGCCTATGGTCACGGTCTGCCTGAGATTAGTGATATTTTACAAAACAAAGTTGATTATTTCGCCGTAAATACTCTCCCGGAAGCCATGACCATCCGCGCTATAGATAAAAAAACTCCCGTTTTGATTGCCGCTCCCATCCCCCCATCTTGTTTCCGCGTAGCCTCAAAAAACCATCTTTCTCTCTGTGTCCCCTCACTGGAATATCTTGGAGAACTTCAAACGCTGAAACTCCCAATCACCGTTCACCTGAAAATAAATACCGGCACCAACCGCCTGGGTCTGTCATTATCGGAGCTCCCCACTGCCCTAAAGATTCTTCGCCGCACTCCCCGCCTCAAAGTTGAGGGTCTTTATACTCATTTTCACAGCTCTGATTCCGGCTCCCCCCAAAGTCTTATACAGCTGGATATATTTAATCAGGCTGTATCCCGAACTAAATATTATTTTCCTTCGTGTTTAGCTCACTGCAGCAGTTCATCATCCGCCCTTCTCTGGCCCCAAACCCAACTGGATATGATCAGAACCGGCATCGCCCTTTATGGATACTGGCCGGACGAATTCGTTAAAATCCATGCCCCGAAAAACTTTACCCTCCGACCGGTTCTTTCATGGATGTGTCACCCCGTCCAAATCCGAAAAATACCAGCCGGTGAAACTGTTGGCTATTCCGCAACTTTTACATATAAAAAACCTGGTGTGATGGCCACCTTACCCATCGGTTATTCCGATGGGTTAGACCGTAAGCTAAGCAACACCGGCCGGATTTGGACAAAAGGAGTATATTGTCCCTTCATCGGCCGCGTCGCCATGAACTTCACCACCATTGATATTTCAGGCATATCTAAAAAATTAGTGACAAACCAATCAACCATTGAACTCCTTAGTTCCCGGGTTACCGCCGATGAAATCGCCGAACTTACTGATACCATCAATTACGAGGTTCTTTCCCGAATAAACCCAAATATTCCCAGAATAATTGTAAAATAAGCCTATGTCTCAAAATCTTGTCCGTTTCTGGACTGGGCCGCTACCCAAAGAGGAACTTTTTCCGGATCGTAAATATAATCCATTTGTTCATTGGTTATATCACCCTATTCTTCGCCACCTTTCCCGCACTTATCTTAAAATTCTCCAAAAATATTTTAACCTTGAAGTTATTGGGGTTACCGGCAGTTTTGGCAAAACGACCACCAAAGATATGCTTTATGCAATTCTTAAAAATCATGCTCCCACAGTAGCCAGCTTCGGCAACATTTCCTCAACCTACAATATCCCTGGAACTATTCTCAAATGCACTCCCTTAACTAAATATTTAATCCTGGAAATGGGTGTGGAATACAAAGGTGACATGGACTTTTATCTTTGGCTCGCCCGTCCGGATGTCGCCATTATTACCGGTATTGGTCCCACCCATTTGGAACATATGGGCAGCATTGAAAATATCGCTTACGAAAAAAACAAAATTACCAAATTCGCCAAACATTTAGTTACTTACCAAAATACCAAAGTAAAACATTATTCCCTCCCTACCGATTTTATCGGTAATCAATTTGATTTAAACGCCTCCCTTGCCGCTAAAACCGCCGAAATTCTTAATATTTCCAATCACTTAATCTCTCAATCGCTTAATAACTTCACCCCCCCTCCCCACAGAATGTGTTTAATTAAACTAAAAAATAATAATTATTTAATCGACGACTCTTATAATGCCAATCCCGAAGCCGTTAAAGCTTCCTTAACAACCCTAATCGAATTCTCGAAATCCAAAAAACTCACCCCCGTTTTTGTCTTCGGCCAAATGAACGAACTGGGATCTTATGCAATTTCCGCTCATCAGGAAATTGGCATCCTGGTCAAAAAACTTGGAATCACCCATTTTTATTGTCTTGGAGAAGCCACTAAATATTCCCTCAAATCCGCTGATTTCGGCCAATATTTTGACGATCTTGATAACTTAACTCCGGAAATAAAAAAATTGGTCACCAGTCATAAATCTTTAGTCGTTTTAATCAAAGGCTCCCGATCTTGGAAAATGGAAAAAATTATCAAATCTTTAATTTGCGAAAAATGATACAATACCGACACAAATTTAGGTCTACTAAGGGATTTTATGAAACTCGAAAACATCAAACTTCTTCCCAGTCTGTTCCGCACCATAGGGTTTGTAGATGATGTTTTGGACAATATCGGAGACCAGCAAACCCGTGTTCTTATCTCTGCAGATCTGGTTCGCTCCCTTACCGAAAAGCACCCATCTCCCATTGTTCTCGACAACGAGTCTTTGGCAATCCAATCACAATTTCGCAATATCGACCCCCGGAAACTGAAACCTGCCTTGGGCAATCTGTTTGCCGTCACTGAAAATTTACACTGTATCACTAACGCTGAAAAATATGCCCAAACAACCGCCCAAGACGGCATCAATACCGCCGTAATTTTATTACTTTTTTTAGGTCTTGAACCAAACAATAAACTCTTCAAACCCTTTCTCACCCTCGCTGCAATTCACAAGCTCTGTGACTCACTCCGGGATTTAAAATCTGATGCAGACAACCACCAAATTTCCATCCCGCCCGATAAAAACACCAGACAGGCTCTCAAATCCGAAATTAAAGCCCGCCTCAAAAAACCACTTAGACTAAATAATATATAATCTCAACATGGCAGACAAAGAACAATCAAAAATCAAGCCGGCAGACCTGGATATTATTGAACACAACCGCCCTCCTAAACCTATACCTCCACCGGAGCCACCCAAAAAATCAGGTCCTGACGACGGCGA
>Ga0315268_10005397_pt1 | contig 13746 bp, 15 predicted proteins | sample C1_top_MG_FD_204535 | JGI IMG/M metagenome (GOLD analysis project Ga0315268, IMG submission 204535) | Sediment microbial communities from Yellowstone Lake, YNP, Wyoming, USA - C1_top | ecosystem: Environmental > Aquatic > Freshwater > Lake > Sediment | place: USA: Wyoming | collected 2017-08-01 | reverse complement strand
TGAAATCCGGGCGTGTCCTTTCCGCGCTCGCGCAGGAACCGCCAGAGCTGTTCGGCCTGAGGCTCGGTAATGATCCCCTTCTTCGCAGCTTCTTTTAAAGATTCACGATCCAGCTCCATGAAGCCTCCGAAAGCATCAGTGATGCTATAGCCATCGTCTGACGCGTTTGCAGTATGATTCGTACTCGCTGCCGAACAACGAGGCAAGCGCGCGCTCTTCCGGTATGATCTGGAACCGGGTGATGTATGCGACGAACAAAGGAACGAAAAGCAGGGACGCGATATTCGCCAGATAGACCCCCCATGCGATGAGCACGAAGAGGAGCGACAGATACATGGGATTGCGCGTTACCCTGTTCGCGCCGGTGACAACCAGTTTCGACGTTTTCTTCGGCTCGTGGGGGTGCACGGTGGTCCCAACGCGGAGAAAGGACAGGATGCTTGAACCCGCGACCATGCCGCCCGCTGCTGCGATGCCAAGTGCGATCATCTTCTTTGCCGGCAGAACAAAGGAAGCCCACGGGAACAGGGCTGACACCAGCCACATGAGGCCGGCGAACGAAAGGAATACGATCGGCGGCGGGACATTCAGTTCCAGAAATTTCATAGCGTTCGCATGCGTAGTATCTATGAGGAATGCACCGCAGGAACCAATGTCCCTAACGTCCTTCTCGCCTCACTTTACGATTTTCGTTTTGACGGCGCTTTTCCCTGGTCCAATGCGTCGAAGAATTCCCGGACAGGCGCGGGATCGTATTTTCGCATCAACGTGCCGACATACTGCATCTGCCGGTCACGAGGGCCGTGTTTTTTAATGGTCTTTGCCAGCTTCACAGCTTCGAGAACATCTTCGGCCAGACCGATCTGTTCGAGACGCTCGTCCGTCAACTTCACCATCCGTTCACCCAGGTCCTGCAGGGACAGCGCTGCTTTCTTCTTCTGTGTTTTGCTCAGGCGAGCAGGCTGTTCCTCCTGCTCCTGCCCTGGCTTCACGGCCTTCCCCATATCTCTTTTGCGTACCATTCCCATAGTCCAAACCTCGTAAGGATCAGGTGGCAGATCGCTTTCGAATTGCCAACACAAAGGAACTGACCCTATTTACGCTACGCGGCGACGAACTCGATCTTTACCTTCGTGCCGGTCGCTTCGGCGATCTTTTCCAGCGTCTTGAGCGTGAAACCCTCATACTCACCGCTCTCGATCCTCGAAACAGCCTGTTGACTGGTGCCCATGAGCTTTGCGAGCTGCTGTTGCGACAAACCCTTCTTCTCGCGCAGCTTCGCGATCTTCATCGCCAGCTTGAGCGCCTGCCGCTCCTCCTGGTAATGCGATTTGAACTCGGGGTCCTTAAGTTCCTCGCGTAATCTGCTTCGGAATGTTCTCACTTTTCCCTTTTTCATGCTCACCCTCCTGCAGGAAAACGCCGCATCCAATCTTCCATGCGCCTTTCTGACAGCTCAATATCCTTCTCTTTCAATTGCTGCGACTTCTTGGAAAATGCATGCACCAGAACGATCTGATCGCGCATCTGATAGAAATAGAGGATGCGATACTGGTTCGAGCTGTGGTGTATCCTCAGCTCTCTGATCTTCCCGCGTACGATATCCGCGTAGGGCCGCCTCAGGTTCGGCCCCTGTTCTTCGAGCAGCGACAGATGTGCGGCCACCTTAGCTCGCGACTTCTTATCCAGCCTGTCAAGGAACGCATCAATGGGAGAATCGCCCCGTTCGGTCGTGTACAGGACAAGCTCGTACAAGCACGCCTCCCCGCAGGAACAACATACATCAATGTTGATGTTCGGTCAAGCCCGGCAGCCGGTGGCTTTTCAACTCACCCTTCTATCCAGGCTCCGGTACTGTATCGCCTCCGATATATGATGCGGCTCGATATGCTCGCTGTCCTCCAGGTCCGCGATGGTGCGGCTTACTTTCAGGATGCGGTTGTACGCGCGGGCCGAGAGACCGAGCCGCTCCATGGCCTTCTCCATGAGACTTTGCGAGTCCTCTCCGATCTTGCAGTACTTTCTGATATGCCTGGGCTTCATATGCGCGTTCGCGTAGATGCCGTCGTTCTGGAACCTGCTATACTGCCGTGTGCGCGCATTCGTGACCCGCCCGCGGATCGAGGCCGACGGCTCCGCCGGCACGTCCGATGCTATCTCGTTGAACTTGACCGCCGGCACCTCGAGATGGATGTCGATCCTGTCCATGAGCGGACCGGAAACGCGGGAGCGGTAGGACTGGATCTGATGCGGGGTGCAGAGACATTGATGCAGGGGATCGCCGTGGAACCCGCACTTGCAGGGGTTCATCGCGGCAACGAGCATGAGCGACGCGGGGTACGTGAGCGACGTGAGCGCGCGGGAGATCGTGACCTGCCCGTCCTCGAGCGGCTGGCGAAGCGCTTCCAGCACGTTCCGCTTGAACTCCGGCAGTTCGTCGAGAAAAAGGATGCCGTTGTGCGAGAGGCTGACCTCTCCGGGCTTCGGTATCTGTCCGCCGCCGATAAGCCCCGCGTCCGAGACCGTATGGTGCGGCGAGCGGTACGGCCGCGTCGCGATCAACGGCTGGCCTTGCCGTAAGAGTCCCATGACGCTGTGGATCTTGGTGGTCTCGATGGACTCGTCGAAGCTCATGGCAGGGAGCACTGATGGGAGCCGCCGAGCGAGCATGGTCTTCCCGGACCCCGGGGGCCCGATCATGATGATGTTGTGCCCCCCGGCGGCCGCGACCTCGATGGCGCGCTTCGCATGCTCCTGCCCCTTCACCTCGGAGAAATCTTCCTGATACACGGAGTAGGTCTCGAAAGCGCTCTGGATATTGATGCGCACGGGCTCAATGGCCTGTTTGCCCCCAAGGAACTCCACGACCTCCGGCAGGGTGTGCACGCCGTACACCTTGACGGCCTCGACCACCGCCGCTTCCCCCGCGTTCTCCGCGGGAATGATCATGCCGCGGCAGCCCGACTTCTTCGCAAGCACGGCCATGGAGAGCACGCCCCGCACGAATTTGACGCGGCCGTCCAATGCGAGCTCGCCCGCGATCAGATACCCGTTCACCTGCTCCTGTGTCAATACGCCCTCGGCGATCAGCATGCCGATGGCGATGGGGAGATCGAATGCCGAGCCTTCCTTCTTGATGTCAGCGGGAGCGAGATTGACGACGATCTGCTTCAAGGGGAAGTCGAAGCCCGTGTTCTTGAGCGCCGCGCGCACGCGCTCCTTGCTCTCCTTCACCGCCGCGTCGGGAAGGCCCACGGTGGAGAAGAACGGCAGGCCACGGCTCGCGACGTCGACCTCGATCTCGACGGGATACGCGTCAATGCCCAGGACCGCTGAACTGGCGACCTTGGAAAGCATGAGCACCTCGTTGGAATGCGGAATTCGGAATGCGGGATGCGGAATGAAAGGACCCGGGAGAAGAATTACTCCTGGCTCCCGACTCGTCACGATGGCCGCAACTTACCGCAGAGGATAGCAGAGATAAGGAAGGGTTGTCAAATCGAAACTGCGAGAGGCCCATGGTCGGATGTTTGTAGGGGCAAGGCATGCCTTGCCCCTACCGAAGCGCAAAATGCAAGCAACGATACATCAACAAACCTTTCGCCACAGAGACACGGAGAGCACAGAGAAAAACTATGGGTACGCCTGAATGCCGCCCCCATGCGAACATTCCCGTCAGACGACCGAGTCCGAGGGAGAAGCATCTCGGATGTTTGTAAGGGCAAGGCATGCCTTGCCCCTACTACTCGCGGACTTGCGTCCCGGCCTCGAACAGAAGGCTGGTCCGGACCTCATCCCGCATGACACTTTTGGCAGTTTCCCTGGACGGCGAAAGCGCGCTGTCCGTTGTGGCACGCGCCGCAGGAGCGCCCTTTGTACATCTCGTTCATGGAGGTCGCGAAGCTGCTCACCTTGGGCACGAAGATCGCGCTGTGGCATTGCGAACAGCTCGATTTCTTTTTGATCACGTGAAACTCATGGCTGAAGGTGACCGGGGACGCACCTTGGGGGCGGAACGTGATCTCGCGCCCCCCGATATCCGCCCATGCCGCGGGCATTGCCAGCAGCAATGGGATACAGACGAGAATCAACCTTTTCATAAGCCTCCCCCTGTTCCCGATGCCGTTCGCTTCGAGATTCATCATCCGGCCGGAATGCAGCAACGATCTTACCGGTCCTTCAGGATCGACATCAGCGTGGCAGGCATGATCGGTTTCTGCAGAAAAACGATCCCATCCGCGTAGACCGGACCCGGACTTACAAGCCGCGCGTTCATCCCGATGTGAAGGCCGTGCGGACATTGGTCGCGGATCGTTTTCGTGATCGCTGCGTCCTGCATCGTGGGCATATGGCAATCCGTGATGATCACATCGAAGCATTTCTCGGACGAAAGCTCCAGGGCCTTGTCGCTGCTGTCACAGCATTCCACGGCAAAGCCATTTACCGACAGATACTCCCGAAGGACGCCGCGCACGTCCTTGTCATTATCCACAATGAGCACTGTTTTCCGGTTCGGCATAGGTGATCCCGGCGAGTGTCCGGCGCGGCCGGAGGCGGCCCCGGTGAAGGTTCAATGGTCGCTGCTTGCGGTCGAGGCCTGGCGATGCGTCCCGCCCATCCGCTGCTTCTCGATGGCCCGCTCCATGCCCAGCTTCGTGGCAGAGAAGCCGAGTTCGTTCGTCTCTTCTTCCTTCTTCACGGTGTTCATGAAATCGCAGCGCCAGCAGTTCGCAAGCTTCTCGGCATAGGTCCCCTGGACCTTCCCTCCGCACAGCGACCCGGCGACGGCCCAGCACGCCCTGCCGCCGTTGGCGCCGCCGTGCGCCCCGTTCAGCAGAGCGTCCGTCGTCACCGGACAAATACCGAGGTCCTGGACCTTGTGGCCTCCCGGCTGGCGACCGCAGTTCTTGTGCTCCCAGCAATTCCGCTTCGTCATTCATTCTCCTTCGTGATCAAGATGATCTCATGCTCCGCCGCTCTTCTCAGAAGTGCGGGATCTTGCCGCAGTGCGAGGATTGCCGGGACCCGTGGTCATTGTCCTTTGGCCGGGAATTCACCCTCGCCGGAGATGACCTGCTTCAGGCTTTCCCGGGAGTGCACATTCGAACTTGCGCCGCAGAAGAACAACGACTCGAAGATCATGCATCGCGTATAATCGTACAGGCAGAACGTCATCGCCGACTCTATGGAACGGCTGTCCGTTTTCTGGAAATAGCATTCGTTCAGCGGGTTGTTGATATAAGGACAGGAGCGGCCGTTCATCATCGTCCGTATGTTATTTTCGGTTGTCATGCTGATGCCTCCGCCATTGACGATCATGCATGTATATTTGCATTAACCATGCCGGGAAGAGCGGAGAGCGGGAATTCAGGAACTGGCGGATTTATCTGGATGCGGGAGGGGTCATCGATCGGGACAACTGCGGAGAGCGTGTAAAGCTTTACACATTTGTCATTTACACTTCTGTAAATTGCGCTCGCTGATGACTGAGGGTTACTCCGGTTTTTCCGCGCCGGCGATACCCCGTTCCTTCATCTCGCGTATCTTCTTGTAGAGGTTCGGGCGGCTGATCCCCAGCATCTTCGCGGTCTTCGAGATGTTCCAATCCGTTTTTTCGAGCGCCCGCAGCAGGGCCCCATGATCGTCCGGCGCATGCACGACGTCCCGCAGCTCGGGAGGAAGGTCGCATGCCTCGATCACGGGCTTGCGGCACACGATGCAGGCGTGCTCGATCGCGTGCTCGAGCTCCCTGACGTTGCCGGGCCAATGATGCTCCATGAATATCTTTTCCGCTTCCGCTGACAGGACCTTCGCCTGCTTCCCGGCCTTCTCCGCGTACAACGCGAGAAAATGCTCCGCCAGGAGGGGGATGTCCTCCTTCCGCTCCCGGAGGGGCGGCGCGCAGACCTCCACGACCTTCAGGCGGTAGAACAGGTCCTCCCGGAATTCGCCCAAGCGGATCTTTTTCCTCAGGTCCTTGTTGGTGGCAACGATGATCCGGACGTCCACCTTGACGGGGACGGAATCCCCCACCCGCTCGAACTCCTTTTCCTGCAGCACCCGCAGCAGCTTGAGCTGGACCTGCGGCGAGAGATCGCCGATCTCGTCCAGGAAGATCGTGCCGCCGTCGGCCACCTGGAACCTGCCGGCCTTGTCCCGGATCGCCCCGGTGAACGCGCCCTTCACGTGGCCGAACAGCTCGCTTTCGAGCAGATGCTCCGACAGCGCGGAGCAGTTCACCTTCACCAGCGGCTTGTCGCGCCTCGGGCCCGCGACATGGATCGCCTCGGCGATGCGCTCCTTGCCCGTCCCGCTCTCCCCGGTGACAAGCACGGTGGCCTGCACGTCGGCAAGATCGTCGACGAGGGAATAGATGTTCTGCATCTTCCCGCTCTTCCCGATCATCGCATGGAAGCGCTTGCGCGCCCCGAGCTCCCGCTCCAGCTCCTCCAGCCGCGTCTCGTCCCGCACGGTCACCACGGAGCCGCGGGGCTCCCCGCGCGCATCCAGGAGGGGCGAGGCGATCACATTCACGATCCGGGCGGTGCCGCCGCAGGTACAGCGCTGGACCTCGACGCGCCGGTTCTCCTGCATGCTCGTCCGGACCGCGTCGCCGCATCGTTGGTCGCAGCCGCGGGTGACGTCGGTCAGCGCCTTGCCGATGGCGTTCCGGTCGATGCCGCACAGCTGCGCCGCGGGACCGTTCACTTCGAGCAGGTTCAGCTCGCGGTCGACGGTGATGATCGCGTCGCTCACGCTCCGCATGATGGCCTCGAGGTTCGTGCGGGTCCTGATGTTCTCGTCCAGCGCCGCCTTGTGCCTGAGCGCGCGGTCCGTTGTGCGAAGGAGCGCCTCCTTCGACACGGGCTTGGAAAGATAGTCGAACGCGCCGAGCCGGACGGCGTCGGCCGCCGTCTCGACCGTGGGATGCCCCGTGATCATGATGACCTGCGCGGTCGGGCTCGTTTCCCCCGCGACCTTGAGGATGTCCATTCCCGTTCCGTCCCCCAGCAGGATGTCAGCGAAGATCAGGTCGAACACCCGCTCCTTGAGGAGGGCAAGGGCGTTGGCGCAGCCGCCGGCGGATGTCGTTTGATGCCCTTCGTTCGCGAGGAACCGTTCGAAGGTGAACCGGAGCGTTTCCTCGTCGTCGACCAGAAGTATCCGCGCCTTCATTCCGTCCTCCCCGCTGCCGGCAGATACACCTCCGCCGTCGTATGCTCGCCTTCCTTGCTGCTGATCCCGAACCTGCCACCGTGTTCGTTGATGATGCCGTAGCTGATGCTGAGTCCCAGCCCCGTGCCCTCGCCCGGGGGCTTCGTGGTAAAGAACGGGTTCGCCACCTTCTCGACCAGGTCGGCCGGGATCCCCGTGCCGTGATCGCGGAACGAGGCCCGCACGTAACGGCCGGCGGCGTCCGCCACCTCGTCGCAGCGTATCTGCAGGAGCTTGTTCTCGTGCCCGGCCTGGTACTTCCGGTTCAGCGCGTAGCGGGCGTTGCCGATGAGGTTCAGGAACACCTGCTGGATCTGCTGCGGATTGGCGATGATCTCGGGCAGGTCCCCGGGCGCCTCGATGCTGCACGTGATGCCTTCCTTCTTCAATTGTGCGGCGATCAGGGCCATCGTCTCCGAAATGATGTCGTTCACCCTGACCCGCCTCTTTTCATCCACGCTCGCGCGGGAGAACGAGAGCAGGCTCTTCACGATGTTCGATATCCGGCCCCCCTCCTTGATGATGCGCTCCGCGCAGGCCTTCCCGTTCTCGTTCGTCCCTCCTTCGTCGAGGACCAGCTGGGCCAGGTTGATGATGCCGTTCACGGGGTTGTTGATCTCGTGGGCGACGCCCCCGGCCAGCTGTCCCACGGCCTCCATCTTCTGCGACTGGCGAAGCTGGGATTCGAGCCGGAGGTTGTCGGTCGCGCGTTTCTTGAGGGCGTCGATCATGTCGTTGAAGGACCCGGCCAGCCGGCCGATCTCGTCCGTCGTCTCGACGGGTACGTCCTCGGCGAACCCCCGCGAGCCCACGGACCGGACGGCCGTGGTCAGCCGGTTCAGCGGCCGCGTCACTTTTCCCGCGACGATGAACGCGACAACGGAGCCGGCCAGCAGGAAGAAACCACACGCGGCGACGCCCCGGATGATGATGGCCCTGAGCTCGGCGCGCACCTGCGAATCGTCGAGGACGATGTTCACGAACCCGACCATCCGGTCCCTGCTCAGCGCCCGGCCTTCGAAGAACAGGGCGTCGTCCGACGAGATGGCCTTCGTCAGCACCGGCGCCCAGAAATCGAAGCCGTCGGCTCTCCGGGCATACTCGGGCTCTCCCGATCGCTCCATGCGTGCGATCACTTCAGCGGCGGCGGCCCCGCCGGACCTTCCGGGGGTCCGTTCACGCTTGATCAGGACCTTCCCCCTGCCCGTCCAGACGGAAGCGGCGGCGACCTCGTCGTTCCGGAGCAGGCCTTCCACGGCGTCCTCGAGGAACTTCCCGTTCTCCGAGATCACGCCGAGCCGCGAGCTGTTCGCCAGGAGCCTCGAATAGACGTATCCGTCGCTGATGATCCCCGCCGCGATCGATCGCTGCTGGTAGCGGATGAAGAACGCGGTGAACGTGGCCGACATCAGCGCAATGAACGTGATGACGATGATGAATATCTTCAGCGCGAATTGCTGCCGTATGTTCCGGAAGAACCGCCGCATGACCTACCTCACCACCTTCGCGCGCGTTACGATGTCGCTCCGGATGGGGATCGACATCTTTTCCGCGGTCTTGAGATTGATCGACAGGACGACCTTTTCCGGCTCTATGACGCGGGGACCGTTCAATACGCCCTCCTCGAGCACCCGCTTGTACAGCTCCCCCGCCTGCCTGCCCGCGTCGGCATCGTCGATGCCGAGCGACATCAGGGCGCCCATGGCAACGTATTTTTCGGCGAAGGCGAGCAGGGGGACCTTGTTCTCGAACGAGAAATAGACCAGGAACTCCACCGTCTCCTGCGTGATCACGGTCGAATCGGGCAGCATCCAGAACAGCTCGATCTCGCCCTTCAGGCCCCGTATCGCGGCAATGGCCTCCCGCGGATTGCGGACCTCTTTCGTTATCAGGTCGATGCCCATTGCCAGGGCGGCCTGCACGGCTTTTTTCACGTACGGGCCGGTCTTTTGCGGATCGTACACCAGGCCGACGCGCCTGACGTCCGGCATGACCTTCCTGAGCTCGGCGAGATATTTCTCCGGCGGGAGGTTCATGCCGACGCCAGCCTGGTTGTTCCGTTCCGGCGACGCGGGCTGGGGGTTGGGGACCATCGCGTAGATCACGGGGATGGTCCGGAGAGAGTCGACAAGGGAGAGGGCCTCCGTGCCCACGGCAAACACGGCCCGGGGCCGGACAGCGCGGACCTCCCTCATGACATCCGCTCTGTCCAGGTCCTCGGAGAGCAGTTCCGTGACCCGGCATCCGCAGGAGGCGGAGAATCCGGCGATCGTGTCGTTGAACGGCTTGATGTCGTGACCCTTGATCGCCACGACGTCCTGCTGGTCTGCGGCGCAGGGGGTCGGCGGGGACGAGAAGAGCAGGAGGAACACCACTGCCGATATGAGCCTGCTTATCCTGGCATCTTTCGTCATCATAAGACTATGGAAGCGAGTGATCGCATATTCGTTCAATGCTTGCGAATAGATGCAACTGATTCAGCTGCGACTAATGTTGCATAAATGGTCTTGACAATACCGAAACCATTCCATTACACTACGAAATCAATATGGATTATTGCTAAAATCATGCCATTTCATGAAAGCAACCAAGGGAGGCGTGCTCAACATGAAAAGATTGATGCAGCTTCACCGCCTCGACGAGGTCCGTCAGCGGCAGGATAGAACGCATTCGAGAAAATGTCAATACCTCAACAGGTTTCTCGTCCTGTTGAGGATCGCCATCTGCGGTCTCCTGCTCCTTCTCTGCCCCTCTTTCGCGCAGGCCGAGGACGAGATCTCCGCCCTCGACCTGTACTACGGGAAAGAGGACCTGGTCGTGACCCCATCCCGGACCCCGAAACGCATCTCCCAGACCGCCGAGAACGTGATCGTCATCACGGCAAAAGAGCTCGAGGAAATGAACGCCCATACGCTGGAAGAGGCGCTCAATCTTGTCGCGGGCGTGACCATGGAGTCCGTGTTCCACAGCACGGGCGGCACCTACATCCAGGGGGCGACCGGGTTCCATGTCAAGATGATGATCGACGGCGTGGTGCTGAACGACCTTTCCACGAACCTGGCCTCGGCCGGCCTCATGCCCGTGCAGTTCATCGAACGGATAGAGATCATCAAGGGGCCCGCGTCGTCCTCGTGGGGCTCCTCGCTCGGCGGGACCATAAACATCATCACCAAGACGCCGACCGACTCCGGGTCCGGCGGCCTTCTCTCGACCTCGTACGGCAAGGACTCCACCCGCGACAATCGGGCGGAACTCTCCGGCAAGGTGAAGACCTTTGGATACTATCTGCAGGGCGGCGAAAACGCGTCCAACGGCTTCACCCAGGGAAGCGGCGCCGATCATGACGCCTATTATGCGAAGATCACCGATGCGGCAACGGACAAGCTGAACCTTGCTTTTACCACATTATACGGCAGGGAGCGGTTCGAGATCGGCGACAACTGGGCGCAGGACCTCCGGAGCGACGACAAGCTCGAGCTGCTCGTCTCGACGCTTTCGATGAACTATCAGTTGTCATCCGCATCCGACATAAGCCTCTCGCTCCGGACGAAGACGCTGACCGAGTACCTGCGCGATGTGCAGCTCAGCACCGTCACAGAGCTGAACTCCATATCCGAGCGGGACGAGACGAACGGCGCTAGCGTCCAGTTCTCGTCGCGGCAGGGCGCGAACACCTTTGTGATCGGCGCAGAGTATGAGAACGAAAAGCTCGTCGAGAACAGCGAGGTCCCGACCCTTTCCCTGGCGTACAACATCGATCAGCGCCGGCACAAGGACGCCTTTTTCGCGAACGACACCATCGCGCTCGGCCGGTTCACTGTCACGCCGGGCATCCGGTACGACTATATTAGCGACAACGATGATTTTACCAGTCCGAGCCTCGGGGTGACCTACCGCCTCACCGGCGACACGCTCCTGCGGGCGTATGCCGCACGGGGCTTCGGCGCCGCGCCCTTTGTCTATCAGTTCGGCGAGGTCAATCTCCGGCCGAACGCCGAGATCAAGAACGAGAAGATCGAATCGATGCAGACGGGGTTCGAGACCACGGCGGTGCCCTATCTCTGGCTCAAGGCGAGCGTGTTCAAGCACTCGGTCTGGGACGCGTTCGCGGAACAGGTCTTTGACGACGGGACGAGCCAGATGGTGAACGCGGGGAAGGAGCGGCTCCAGGGCGTCGAGCTCGAGGCGAAGACCACGCCGGTCTATCATACGTCCCTCATCGGGAACATGACCCTCATCAGCATCAAGGACCGGGATACAGGAAGCACGATCCCCTACCGCCCGTCCGCCACGTATAATGTCATCGTCAAGTACAAGGACAAGAGGTCCCTGGGCATCATGCTGGCGGGTCATTACGTGAAGTGGACCCTCCCGTCGGACCTCACTTCGTTCGCGGGCGATCCGACGCTCACAAACTCCGTTATCTGGGACGCGCACCTGACGAAGGAACTGTGGAGCAGCGAGATGGCGAGCGCGGAGGTGTTCCTGTCCGTCCACAACGTGTTCGACGGCAAGCAGTACGCCTACTACCTTGCAGACTCTACGGTGCCGGCGCGATGGTCGGAGGCGGGAGTGCGGCTGAAGTTCTAGGGGGAAGCGCGTATTGCTGCGGCGTCCCGAAGCACCTGCCTTCGGAAGCGGGGGTTGTTTGCGGGGGATTGCGGTGAGCTGTCAAGATGCAGGACGGGAATATACAGATTCATATTTTAAGCTCGACTCGACGTGCTGTGCAACAAAAGAGACCTGATAATCATATAAAGGGCACCTCTATATCTCCTTGTCTCTATATCTCTCTACATGCCCAGATGCTTAATGGACTTCAACGGCTCCTTGACCTTTTCCGTGGCATTGCCCGAGCTCTTCCCCTCGGATGCCTGGCCGCCCTGGCTTGCGGACCCCTGGGCCTTGCCGCCGGAGCCGCCCGAACCGCCGCCGCCCGACGCGCCGTACTCGCTCTCCGCGTCATCCGCAGCCTTCACGATCTTCTTCACGTCGGACTTCGGAACGCAGAACTCGATGTTGCCGGCCTTCCGGGTGCAGTAGCTGTTGTACTTGACGTAATAATCTTCCCAGATCATGCTGCTGCCGTCGTGGAACTGGATCTCGACAGCGGCGAGAGCAACGGATGCCAGCGCAAGGACCGTAAGGCCGAACACCACAGAGAGCTTTTTCATTGATTGCCTCCCCCCACCCCCAACACCCATAAGCACCATAAGGGTCAGGTCTATAATGTTTATATTCTATCTTTTCAGGAGCTGACTGACATACGTAAAGTGCATGCCGAGATGATCGGCGATCGCACGCTGGGTATAGCCGTATCCGGCAACCGCCTCGGCGATCTTCCTATTACGCTTTTGCTTGTCCTTGAGCACAGCGGGCGTGAAGATCGTTTCCAGCTCCGGCCTGTGCGCATACCGCTGGCTTCGGGCTATCTCCGGCACGTCCTTATGCTTCCGCAGATGATCCACCAGCTTGTCGGCAAAGGCTTCTTCGCCCAGTATAGCCTGCCCCCGAACCTCGTGCCAGATCGATTTGCCTATGCCCCAGCCGACGAATTGACGGTATTCCTTCTCCGCTTTGTCCCGCTTCCCGCTGAACTGCCCCAGCACCCACGCCGCGGTCAGGCACGGATGGCCTGCTTGGCTTCCCGCCGTGGCCCGATAGCTGCTCCACTTCCATGCCGCTGGAGCATCCGCCATCCGCGCCCTGACGGGATTTAGGACGACATACCGGCACACTTCGAGCAAGTGGCTGTCCTTCTGAATGAGAATGGACTTATATCTTCCCTGGAAGAGATGCCCCGTCCGGTTGTGCGCCTTGTTGAAAAGCTGCGTATACACCCCGTTCAGCTGCCGCATGCCGAGCGCAAGGTTGCCGTCCGGCGTTTCGATCAACAAATGATAGTGGTTGTCCATCAGGCAGTAGGCGTGGCAGATCCAGTTGTAGCGTTTGTTGACATGCTGCAGCGTGTTCAGGAAGAGTTCACGGTCCCGGTCGGTCTTGAAGACGGCTTTCTTCTCATTGCCTCGGGATGTGATGTGATACACAGCGCCGGCGTATTCTATGCGGAGGGGACGGGCCATGGGGGAAGAATATCAGACAAAAGAGACAAAGTCAAACATTATAGACCTGACCCTAATATGCTAATATGGGGCGGTAAAGGTCTTCTTGCACTTCAGAGGAAATACCTCTACAATAGCCGTGCACATAATTTCGGAGGATGATCATGAAAGCAAAAACTGTTTCTCCATCAAAGAAAAAGGCCGGTGCTGTCGCAAAGAAGAAGTCCGCAGCCAAGAAAAGACCGGCAGCCGCGGCAGCAAAGAAGAAGCCTGTCGCCGCCTCACAGAAAAAGCCGGACTCTCTCGCACAACTGAAACTTGAATTACACAAGCATGCCATGGACTTTGTCACGGCAGCGTTCAAGAACAAACGCATGGCATATTTTGTCAGCGCTGACGAACGCAAAGAGGATGCGTATATCATGTGTCTTGTTGTCGAGGGTGAAGCCGGGTTCTATAGATTGGACTG
>Ga0315268_10005396_pt1 | contig 13746 bp, 12 predicted proteins | sample C1_top_MG_FD_204535 | JGI IMG/M metagenome (GOLD analysis project Ga0315268, IMG submission 204535) | Sediment microbial communities from Yellowstone Lake, YNP, Wyoming, USA - C1_top | ecosystem: Environmental > Aquatic > Freshwater > Lake > Sediment | place: USA: Wyoming | collected 2017-08-01 | reverse complement strand
GGCTGCCCTGGTGCTGCCGCGGCCGCTTTCTGCGCAAACCGGCGTGGTCGCGATTGCCCTCGAGCCGGGCTATCGCTGGAGTGCCGGCGACCCAAACCATCCGCACGCGGCCGCGATCGGCGGTGATCTCGACGTCGGCATCACGCAACTTGCTGGCTTGCGCCTGACTTCGACGCTGTACCACGCTCCCGGCGTGGCGACCCGTGAGGTGCCGACGACCGGCGCGCTGACGGGTGGCGAACTGGGTGGCGCGGCAGTCGTGCTGGTCGACCTGCTCGACGCCTGGGTGCCAACCGTCAGCGTGCACGCGCTGGCTGGTTTTGCGCCGGAACTGGCCGCATCGAACGGCAACCTGTTGACCGCGCTCTACCTTGGCGTCGGCGCCGGCATCGGGCTCGACTACCGGCTCTGGGATCCATGCAACGTCGGTGTCGGCGTACGCTACACGCTGCTCGCGCGCCCGCTCGCGCCGGACGCGAGCGCCACCTCGACGACGTCGAATGGCGTATTCGATCTATTTCTGCGACTGACGCTGCGAAACGCGCTTTTCTAGAAACAGGCACCGAGGCTGGTACCGTCGGAGAGAGCGCGGCACTCCTGTCCTGGCAGACAACTTGTCTCATAGGCGGTCGAACCGGGCGAGCAACTCATGCGACAAACATGTTCGGACTCCCACGGCATGCGCACGCAAAGAAGATCGCGGTGGTTTTGCTCGGCCTCATGGACGTCGCAGTCGGAATCGTTCTGACAGTTTTGACCACCGCCCTTGCAATAGGGCGGTTCGCATTTATAGCCGTACGGGCAGTCGAGGTCGGTATCGCACGCGACTTTCTCATAGAAATTGATGCATGCGGACGCCACGATTGCCAGGACCAGCACAGCCAGCCATCGGCGGGACACGCTTCGATATTTCGATTTCACGGCAGGCATGCGCCACCTCCAACGAGAGCAATTCCGACGACGACGGCAGCAACGCCAACACCATACAGGACAAAGGCCGCGTCCTGAAAAAAGATCCCCTGATTGGCGATGGAACGAATCTGGTTTTCGGTGTGGGCTTTTTCCCGCAGCTTGTTCACTGCGTCGAACGCGGCGAAATGGCTAAGCCCGCCAACAGCGAGACCGAGCACGCCGGTGCCGACGCCGGCGATGCCGATGATGCTGAGAACCGAGATCCCCCCACCCTTCTTCTCCTCGACCTTCGGCTGCGCGGCAACCGTTGGCGGTGTGGGCTCGGTGGGAGCTGACTCGGCGGCGGCAGGTGGCGGCTCAATGGTTGTTGCCGTCGGAGATGGCGTCGGCTCAGGCGCAGGCGTGGGCACAGGGGCGGGTGCTGGCGCCGGAGCGGGATCCGGTGTGGGAGCCGGGGCGGGTGCCGGTGCCGGTGCCGGTGCTGGTGCGGGTGCCGGAGTCGGAGCCGGCGTCCTCTCGACGACCGGTTCGGGTTTCTTGACCGGTTCGACCGGCTTGGCAACAGCGACGGTTTCCGTCGGTTTGATCTCGGGGATACCGGACAGCAATTTCTTTATGATGCGCGGCAACCCATTGGCCTCGAGCAGTGCGGCCTCGTTGGCGCCCTTGACCCGGTCGGTCTCGCGCGCGACGACCTGGCCGTTGGTGGTCTCGACCGCCAGCGCGTCGATTAGAAACGTCGAGCCAACCTTGCTCACCGTCGCTGCGACCGCAAGGCCGCACCCGACCGAGCGCGCGATCTCGACCACGCACGGTCCGGCCGTGCAATTGTCGATAAAGGCAGCCACGTTGGGCGCGTTCAGCTTGATCTCGTCGCCGCTGAGCACCTCCCGATTCTTGCCCCAGGAACTCCTGCGCACCGTCTGCACGAAGATTGCAGACAGCGGCGGCCCGACGGACTCGTCGACCCCGACCGATGGCTTGATCCCGTGCACGTACACCTTGCTTGCGGTGGTCGTCACGCTGGGCAGTCCAGCGGTCGCTGGTGCCCACGGCACGAACTCCTCGCCGCCACTGGCGGCACCCGCCGGCGCCGGGCCGAACGCCGCCAACCCGCACAGCGCACCCCAGCACATCGCATGCATCTGTTTCATCGTCTGCCCCGTCTGGCGACCGGCGCCTGCTGGCGCGATCGCACACTCAGTGTAACGGGCGTGGTTTATCACGGAGCGCGGCGCCGCCAAAGAACATCCTCTGGGCCACCAGTGCCGCGCAGTCTGCGCGTCCGAATTGATTCGTGCTAGGTTGGCGGCCGCATTGCACGAAGTCGGGACACGCCGATGATCGACGACCAGCCCATCCGTTGCCAGCTCTCGCCCGAGGAGTGGGACGCGCGCATCGCTGCGCTCGAGGCGCTGACCGAGCCGTGCCAGTTGTGTCCACGCGAGTGCCGGGTGCGACGCGCCAGCGGCGAGCGCGGTCGCTGTCTCGCAGGCAACGTTCCGTTGGTCGCTCGCTGGTGTGTCCACCGCGGCGAGGAGCCGGTCATCTCGGGCCATTCAGGTTCGGGGACGGTCTTCTTTGCCGGCTGCCACCTGCGCTGCGTCTACTGCCAGAACCTGCAGATCAGCCAGGGGATCGCCGCGCGCCCCGCTCCGGGCAGCGCATCGACCAAGGCAATGTCGATCGCGCCTGCCGAGTTGGAGCGGCTGGAACGTCACGCGATCAGTGTCGAGCGGCTGGCCGATATCTTCCTCGAGCTGGCTGGCCAGGGCGTGCACAACATCAACCTGGTCTCGCCGTCAACGCAGCTGCCGCAGATCGCAATTGCGCTGCGGCTGGCCACGGCGCGCGGACTGATGCTCCCCATCGTCTACAACTCGAGCGGCTACGACGGACTGGCGGCGCTGCAGCAGCTCGAAGGGTTGATCGATCTCTACCTGCCGGACTTCAAGTACGCGACCCCGCGAATCGCCAGCAAGCTGAGTGGCGTCGCAGACTACCCGCAGCGCGCGCTGGCGGCGATCGCCGAGATGCAGCGCCAGGTCGGCCGCATGGTGGTCGACGACGACGGTATTGCCCGGCGCGGGTTGCTGGTGCGCCATCTGGTTTTGCCAGGCCGCTGGTACGACACCGACCAGGCCCTGGCGCAACTGGTCGACCGCATCGGCTTCGACGTCGCCGTGAGCCTGATGGCGCAGTACGGTCCAGCGCACCGCGCCCACAACATCCCCGACCTGGATCGTCCGCTGACGGTGGACGAATACGCGCGGGCCTGCCAGGCGCTCGAGCGCGCCGGTATCGGAAACGGCTTCACGCAGGAACTGGCAGCGACCGACGAATACCGACCCGACTTCGAGCGCAGCGAGCATCCGTTCGAGGGTTCACGCTAGCGCGGCAGGCGCACCATCTGGCCGGCATCGCGACACACGCGCCGCGCCAGTTCGAGCCGCAATACGATCTCGGCCACCGCGGCCGGCGTACGCTCAAGACGAGCCGCGATCTCGTCGACGTGAGCCTGCCCCCCGGCCACGCGCAACAGGTCCAGCAATGCCAGCTCGTCGGCAGTCAATGTTTGTTCCAGCTCCAGCTGCTGCGCCGGCGCGGGCCTTTGCGCCAAGGCTGCGAGCGCGGCCCAGGCATCGTCGGCGTGGCGGCAAACGTACGCGCGCTCGGCCAGCAAGGCGTTGGGACAGTCGGCCACCGAGTCGTCGACGCGTCCAGGCACGGCGAGCAGCGGACGGCCGAGCCGCTGCGCGGCGCGCGCCGTGAGCAAGGCGCCACTGCGTTGCCGCCCCTCGACCACGATCACGATCTCGGCCAGCGCTGCAATGATCCGGTTGCGCCGCGGGTACATCCATTTACGCGGCGGCCACGGGTAGATCTGCTCGGTGAGGACTGCTGCGCGTCGCCACAACCAGTCGATGTGCTCGGGCCGATTGGCGCGTTCCTGGGACAATGCGGCACCCAGCACCGCGACGGTCAGGCCGTCGGCGTCGATCGCCCCGGCGTGGGCTGCGCTGTCGATGCCGTTGGCGCCCCCGCTGACGATAAGCGCGCCGCGACTGGCCAGCTCGCGTCCGAGCTCGCGCGCCACGAACAGGCCTGTGCTCGATGGTTCCCGTGTGCCGACGATGGCGATGCGCCGGCTCGCTTTGAAGTCGTTGTCGAGGCCTGCGTTGAGCGCGACGAACAGCGGGCAGTCGTCCAGATCGCCGATCCCGGGCCAGTTGCCGATTGCCGCGGCGTCGGCCAGCCGACCATCTGGCTCCAGCTCGGCCGCGATCGCGGTGCGCACCAGCTCGAAGCGAGCCCGGTCGTCGAGTAGCGTGCGCAGCGCTTGTGCCAGTGGCCTCCGCAAACCGCTCGCGATCAGCTCAGAGGTCGGCGCCTGTCGAAGTCCGGCCAGCCCCAGGCGACCGATCAGGGCCTTGAACGACTGGACGCCGATGCCCTCGACCCCGGCGAGGATGACTGCCTCATCTGGGATGGTGGGCCGGATCATGTTCGGACGACGCTACAGGATTGGGTGGCGGGTCTATTGCGAGACACGCATCTCGATCCGGTCACCCGGGAACAGCTCGCGCGTCGAGAAGGTGACGAGCGCGGTCGACACCTCGTCGCGCGCATCGACCACGGTCAGCCGGCCGATGTCCTCGTCGGGGAAATCGGCGGTCTGCCGCGTGTAGCCGTCGCCGGCCCGCACCACGATGAACGTATTGCCGATCTCGACGCCGTCGCGGCTGCCCAGGTCAATGAAGACCAGGTAGGACTCACCGTACATGACCATGTTCGCAAATTCGGTGTCGACGACGTAACCCTTGAGCTTCTTGGTGTTGGGCTTGCTCTCGACGTTGTTCGGCCGGGATGTCACAGGACCCAGATGGTCGCCGCGGTTGATCTCGTTGTAGGCCGTCTCGATGACCGCGGTCGCCATCTTGGCGTCCAGCCGGTCGACGCTGGCGGTGCCCAGGATCTCGGTCATGTAGCCCAGGTTGCTGCCGGTGATCGGATGCCGGATCTCGCGCACGACCTTGAAAATCTCGAACTGTTGACCCGGTTGCGCCGAACTGTTGAGCTTGACGTAGACCCGCTGCTTGAGGCTGAGCATCCTGACTTCTTCCAGCGAGCCGGCGATGACGCCCGAGTCCTTCATCTCCTCGCGGGTGACGAACTTGCGACCTGGCGCCAGGGTGAACTCGCCCTTGAGCCGAGCGGCCAGCTGTTCCGACACGCCCTGCGCCTCGAACAGCTGCTGCGATGGAACCTCGGACGGTGCTTCGATCTCCTCCGGCTCCTCGACTGGCTGCGCCGGCTCGACCTCGCCAGGCAGCGCACCGGCGCCCGGGTAAAAACGCACCTTGCTGCCCGGATAGATCCAGTTGGGATTTTCGATCTCCGGATTGTAGGACCAGATTTTTGGCCAGTACCACGGGTTGTTCAGAAACTTCTTGGACAGGTCCCACAGGGTGTCGCCTTCCTGGACCTGATACTCGGTCGGCGCATTGCCCATCTCGACCTTGGTGCCGCCGACCTCACCCGCTGGCGCCCCCTCGCCTGGCTTCGCAGCAGGTGCCTCGCCCGCCGGCTCTGCCGCCGGCGCCTCCTCGGCAGGCGCGGCCTCCTCGGCCGGTTGCTCCTCGGCTTCGCCGGCACTGGCCTCATCGACCGGTGGCTCCTCGCCCTCCTGGGCCAACGCCGTTAGCGGAAACGCAATCGCCAGCCCGGCGCCGATGGCGCACCAATAGATCCGTCGCATCGGATACCTCTCCTTTGCTCGGGCGCACTGCCACTCACGGCACGCCCGTGGACGCTCGAAGGTCATCGTACATGTAGATGTGCTGGTCGGCAAATTTCTGGCCGCATCCGGTGTACGCTACTTCTTTGCCCCCTCGCCCGCGGCCAGCGCCTCGAGCAACTTGGTCGCCTGCAGCGCCACCTCGGACTTGGGGTACTGTTCGAGCACGCGGCTGCAGTAAGCACGCGCGCTGACCTTGTCGTTGAGCGCACGGTACGCCTCGGCTATCTTGTAGAGCCCATCAGGCACTTTGTCGCTCTTGGGGTACTTCGTCGACAACAGCTGCAACGTGTCGATGGCGCGCAGGTATTCCCCCATCTCGTAGCGGCTCGACCCCGACCAGTAGACGGAGTTGTCGGCCAGTTCGTGCTTGGGGGACTGCTTGACGATCTCGTCGAACAGCTGAACGGCGGTGGCATAATCGGCCGATTGAAAGCTGGCGCGCGCCTTGTCGTAGAGCGCGGCAATCTCGTTAGCGCTTCGCGTCGGGCCGAGCTTGATGACCACCGGTGGCGAACCGTCGTCTTGCAGACCGGTCGGTGCGCCCTCGTCGGGATCCATCTCGCCCGGTTCGCGGCCCTCGCTCTCGCCCTGCGCCGATGGAACGCGAATAACCTGCAGATCGGGCGGCGGCCGCGGCATCGCCCGATCCACCTTGTCGGCCAGCTGCGCCAGCCGCGTGTCGAGGTCGGTGATGCGAGCTTCCAGTTTCTCCTGCCGCTGCTTCAGCTCGTGCGCCTGCGGTTCGCTCGGCGCTGCCGCAGTCTGCTCGGTCGTGGCGCACGCGACGAGCGCGATGGTACTGCCGAGCGCGAGCGCAACCACACGATCCACCACGCCTCACCTCCACGCTGGTCCCGCGCCCATCCTGCACCGCGGCAGCGCGGGATTCAACCGCCGTGGTCGTCCCTCTTAAGGGACTTCCAAGGGTCGTCAATCGTCGGGGAGATAGGGCAAGGGATCGACCGCGCGCGATCCTTCGCGCACCTCGAAATGCAGGTGCGGTCCCTCGGAGCGGCCGGTCTGTCCCAGCCGCGCGATCACCTGTCCGCTCTTGACTCGCTGGCCGATCGCCACCGTCACCTGCTGGTTGTGGGCGTAGACAGTGACCAGCCGGTCGTTGTGGCGCACGATGACCAGGTTGCCAAAGGCCTTGTCCGCGCCGACATAGATGACCTCGCCATCCGCGGCCGAGCGCACCGACGTTCCCTCGGGTGCACCGAGGTCGATGCCGTCGTGGCGCACCCCCTGCCGAATGCCAAAGCCCGAGTAGAGCACCCCGCTGTCGACCGGCCAGATGAAACGGGCGCCGCGCGCGGCCAGCGTCGGTGCGAGCACCGGCGCCGGCTCGTCGACAACAGCGACGGGCGGCGGCAGCGGCGCCATCGGGTCGGCGTCGGGAATGAAGATCAACCGCCCGACCTTGAGGTCGTGCGGATCGGTGATGCCGTTGACCTCGATCAGCTCGTCGACGTCGATGTGGTAGCGGTTGGCCAGACTGTACAGTGTCTCGCCGTGCTTGAGCTCGTGGAAGACGCCAACCGGCTCGGTCTCGCGGATGGCGCTCGGTGCCGGGATCGGTTTGAGCTCGGGTGGCCGCTTGGGACAGGCGGTTTGCAGCGACAACGCCAGCGCGATCAGCGCCGCGATATCAGGGCGCCGGTTCAAAGCCCTTGACCCGTCGTTGGCCCAGTTCGGCCAGGTGCTCGTCGGCGCACAGCTTGAAACGCAACGGCGTCACCGAGACGTGGCCGTCGGCGATCGCCACGCAGTCGGATCCGGCGATCGGCTCGAACCCCTGCCAGTGGCCACCGATCCAGTAGTAGGGGCGACCGCGCGGGTCGCTGCGGCGCTCGACCACGTCTCCGTAGTGGTGGTCGCCCAGCGTCGTGTACCGGTAGTGCAACGGCTCGACCGCGCGCTTGGGGACGTTGACGTTGAGCATCGTGTTGGGGGGCAAGCCGTTGGCCAACACGTCTGCGGCCAGCGCCGCCAGAAACCGGGCGGCGAGCGCAAAATCGAGGTCGTGGTAACCGACCAGCGAGACCGCTATCGACGGCAAGCCGCGCAGCGCGCCCTCCATGGCAGCGCCCACCGTGCCCGAGTAGATGACGTCGACCCCGAGGTTGCCGCCGGCATTGATGCCGGACACCACCAGATCCGGCGGCTGATCGCGCAGCAACACCTCGCAGGTCATGAAGACGCAGTCGCTTGGTGTACCGTCGACGGCGTGCGTGCGCGGTGCCAGCTCGCGCATGCGCAGCGGCCGGTTGAGCGTGATCGAATGGCTGACCGCTGACTGCTCGCGTTCGGGCGCCACCACGTACAGTTCGCCCAGCGGCTCGAGCGCGGCGCGCGCCGCGGCCAGGCCGCGTGCCGAAATACCGTCGTCGTTTGTCAGCAGGATACGCGCCACGGTAGATACGAAAAAAAATGGTCGGGGCGAGAGGAGTTGAACCTCCGACCCCTTGACCCCCAGTCAAGTGCGCTAACCAGGCTGCGCCACGCCCCGACCAGCCGCCGCACCAGGCTCGGCGTACAGTTTTCATCATAACGGCGACATCCAGGGTGTCAATCGCCAAAACGGCCGTGGCACAATTTGTTGACGGGGTTGTCCGGTCGGATCAATGCGGAGAGGAGCAACATGATCGCGGGTTTGTCACTGTTGACGGCCGGTCTTCTGTTTGGTCAGCCCGTTCCATCAGCTGAGCCGGCAAGCCGGCCCGCCACTGCGCAGACGGACCGCGCTCCCGCCATGCCGCGCGTGGTCGTGGTGCCAATCGGCAATGTGCCGCTCGACCTCACCAGCTTCATCGTCGACTCGGTGAAACAGCGTTTCGAATTCGAGGTTGCCAGCGAGCCTGGGGTCGAACCGGCAGCCAACGCCTGGTACCAGCCGCGCAAGCGCTGGCGCGCCGAGCGCTTGCTCGACCAGCTGGACGGCCTGGAGGTTGGCGCGGCAATCCGCGTCATCGGTCTGACCGAGCAGCCGATCTCGACGACCAAGGGCAAGATCTACGACTGGGGTATTGCCGGTCTCGGCCAGCTGCCGGGCAAGAGCTGCGTGCTGACCGCCTATCTGTTTCGCGGGCTTAAAAAGAAGGACCGCGCGCACTACCTGCGCTACATGGAAAACCTGGTGCTGCACGAGCTGGGGCACACCCTCGGCGTCGACCACTGCCCGCTCGACCGCTGTATCATGGCCGACGCCAAGGGCAATGCGTTGCGCGCGGCGCGCGCCTCGATCAACGAATACTGTCCGCGCTGCCACAACCAGTTGCGCCAGTGGCTGCGCGCCAAGGAGGTGCGCGGCGACTGGCCGGAGTTCAAGTGATCACTTGTCGCGGGAGGCGCCGATCTTCTCGAACACCAGATCCTCGACCGTGGTCTTGACCGTCTGCCACAGCAGATCGCGATTGCTGCAGTGGCCAAACACGCCGAGCGGGATCTGAAACCCGCCCTTGTCGCGCCGGCCACCGCCATAGTGACGGCCTGCCAGATCTTGCCCGAGCAGATCCTTGAGCCATTTGTCGGGATCCACCGTGTTGCTCTCGGTGCGCAGCGATCCGTCGACGGTGTGGCCACCGATGATGCCGTAGACCACGACCGTATCGACGCCCTCGCGCCGCAGCAAATAGTCGGCGGCTTCGGCAATCCCGTCGCGGTCCTCCTCACGCACGAACCCGACGCCGGCGATCAGATAGGTACCCTTGAGGATCTTGGCGTCCATCGCCACCTGCAGGATGTCCATGCTCTTGGCCGAGATCGACTGGCGCGAGACCAGAGCCAGCACCTCGCGGTCGACGTAGCTGGCCAGAAATGCCGAGGCGTCATAGTCGATCGGTTGCGCCAGCAGAAAGTCATCGGTGTCGGACCGGATGGCGTACATCAGCGCGGTCGCCAGCAGCGTGCTCTGTTTGGTCTTGGGTTCGAGCAACGCCGGCCGCTGGCTCAAGTACTCGGTGTAGATGGCGCCGGTCGACCCGGAGTTCTCGCGCACGTCGACGAAGTCGGCGACGATCGAGCCGCTGGCCTTGTGGTGGTCGACCAAGCTGACCAGCACCAGGTGCTCGGGCCGCGGGATCGGCAGGTCGCCGTTTGGCGTGTCGACGCAGCAATAGCCGCAATAGAGTCCCAGGTCGATGGCATCGGTCCAGTTGAGCATCTCGATCTCGAGCGTCTTGACCAGCGCCTTGTTCTCGTGGTGGGACAGTTCCTCGAAGTGGACAATGTCGCTCTCGACACCCACGCTGCGGCAAATGTGCTGGTGTGCAACCGCGCTGGCGATGCTGTCCGGGTCCGGAAAGCCCTTGATGAAAGTGACCAGCCGCTTGCCGCGGTACTTGGCGAGCGCAGCTTCCAGGTCGGCCACGCGCGACCCGTCGTCAGGCTGCGGCGAGCTGTGGATGCGCGCCACGGTTGCCGCGTCGAGTACGGCTGCCGGATCGCTCGCGCCGCCGCCCTGCTCTTTGCGAAAGATCGGTCCGGTCTTGGTCGTGCCCATGGCCGCGGTTATACCGCGCTGCGGCAGCGCTGGCCAGCTATCGGCCGCCAGCGCGAGTCTGGCTTGCGCCGGCTGTGACGCTCTGGCAGGTTGATCGGTTTTCACGAGGTGGGTGTCCCGGGTGAACGACGCCGCCGAAAGCCAGGCCACGATTCGCGCCGTGATCGAGCAGGAAGAGGCGCTGTACCAGCGCGTGCGGCAACACCTGACCGCTACGCTGCTGGCTGTTTCGGTGCGTCCCGATCTCGACGCCGACCTGATCTCGCTGCGCGACCAGATCGCCGAGGCGCGCAGCGAGGACGTGGCGCCACTGATCGAGCAGATGTACCGCACGGCCGCGGTCGCAGCGCGGCGCGAACAAGGCCGGGCTGCGCCGCCACCCGATCCACTGTCTCCGTACTTTGGCCATCTGGTGCTGCAGGAGGGCGATCGCCAGCGCGAGGTGCTGATCGGCAAGCGCTTGCTCATCGACAACGCTGCCGGCGTCGTCATCGTCGACTGGCGCCAGGCACCGGTCAGCCGCCTGTTCTACCGCTACCAGGAGGGCGACACCTACGTCGAGGAACTTGGCGGCCGCACCATCGAGGGTGAGGTGCTGGTGCGCCGCACCCTGACCATCGTGGGCGGTCAGCTGCGGCGGATCGCGGATCCCAGAGGCACCTACACCCGGCGCGTCGACGGCCAGTGGATCACCTCGGGCAATCCAGCGACCGCGCTTGCCGGCGGCCAGCGCACAGCCTTGCGGCCGACTGCGCGCCGGCTCGGCGTCGGCGACCAAACGCTGCTGCGACCGGACAAACACTTGCCCGAGATCGCAGCGCTGATCGATCCCGAGCAGTTCAGACTGGTCACCCAGCAAACCGATCGCATCACGGTGCTGCGCGGCGGTGCGGGCAGCGGCAAGACCACGGTCGCGTTGCACCGGATGGCCTACCTGCACTTCGAGCAGCCGCGCCGCTTTCGCGCCAACCGCATGCTGGTGGTCGTGCCGCAGCCCGGACTCGCCGACTACATCGCGCGCGTGCTGCCGGACCTCGAGGTCGGTCGGGTCGAGACCCGCACCATGGTCGACTGGGCACGCCGCGTGCGGCGTCGCGCCCTGCCCCGCCTGCGCTTCAAAGCCATCGACGAGGTGACGGACGACGTGGCGCTGGTCAAGAGCCACCCGGCGCTGCTCGGGCTGCTCGACCAGCAGGTGGCACAGCAGACGCGCCAGTTTGGCCAGCAACTCGAGACCGCGCTCGCCCACCAGGGTGCGGCGAACGACATCCTGGCCGCGTTCTGGGCGGGCGAGAAGACACCGCTCGCCAATCGACTCGCCCAGGCCCGCGCAGCCGCTCAGGCGGCGCCGACCAGGGCACGCGATGCCGTGATCAAGGTCCTGGCGCTGGCGCAGCGCCGCAGTGACGACGTCATCAGCGATTGGGCGGATTTGCTGACCGACCGAGCCCGGTTGACGGCCGCACTGGCGCCGACCCTGGGCGCGCAGACCGAGCGCTGCGTCGACGCTACGCTGCGCCAGCTGGTGGCGCAGCTGGAGGACCCGGACGAACAGGCCGAGCAGGTGGACGAAGAACGGCGCGCCGGCCTGGACGGCCGCACCGACGACGACGGGCTGGCCCGCCGGCTCGACCCGTGCGACGAGGTGCTGATCCTGCGGCTGTGGCAGCTCAAGCACGGTGGCCTGACCACCGAGGGTGGCCGGCCGATCCTGTACGACCACATCGTGGTCGACGAGGCGCAGGATTTTTCGGCGATCGAGCTCAAGTTGTTGCTCGACGCGGCGCGCGGCTCGTCCATGACGCTGGCCGGCGACATGGCGCAGAAGATCGTCTTCACCAACGGCTTCGATCAATGGGAGCAACTGGTGCCCCTGCTGGGCACCGAGACGACGCAGGTCGAGACGCTGCGCCTGTCCTACCGCTCGACGCGCGAGGTGATGGAGCTGGCGCGTGCCGTGCTCGGTCCGATCGCGCCGGCCGAGCCGGTCACCTGCACTCGCAGCGGCGCGCCGATCGAATTCTTCGGCTTTGCCGACATCGGTGCTGCGATCGCCTTCATCGCCGATGCGCTGCATTCGCTGATGGCACGCGAGCGCGCGGCTAACGTGGCCGTGCTGTGCCGGTTCGCGGCGCAGGCCGACCTGGTCTTTCAGGGGCTGCAGCGCGCGGACGTGCCATTCGTGCGGCGGGTCGGTGGGGCCGACTTCACGTTTCGCGCCGGTATCGACGTCACCGAAGTGGCCAGCGCCAAGGGGCTCGAGTTCGACTATGTGCTGCTGGTCGACACCGATGCCGCGACCTACCCGGAGACGGTCGAGTGCCGCCACCTGATGCACGTGGCGATCACGCGCACGGTGCACCAATTATGGCTGACCTGCGCTGGCCCGCCGTCGCCGCTGCTGCCCGCGTCGCTCGTCGACAACACTGCGTGATCTAGCCGCGAGGCGCGACCTCGAGTTCATCGGTGTACGCGCTCCGCAGCTCGCGCGCCGCTTCCTCGCCGCCGCTGCGCGGCACCCGGATCGAGAGCGTGGCGACCAGGTTGCCGGCGTTCTTGCCGGTTCCCAGCCCCTGCCCCTTGAGCCGCAAGCTCTGACCGCTTTGCGATCCGGGCGGTACGGTCACCGTCAACCGCCGGCCATCGGGCGTCACCAGCGGCACCTTGGCGCCGAGCAGTGCCTCGTCGACCGCGATCGCAAGCTCGACCCGGAGATCCTTGCCGTCGCGTACGAACACCGGGTGCGGCCGGATCCGGATCTCGAGCACCAGATTTCCGGTCTCGCCGCGACCGCCTTGCTCGCCGCGCCCGCGCAATGTCAGCTTGCTGCCATCGGGCACGCGCTCGGGGATGTTGATGGTCAGCGTGTCCTCGATTGGCAGGCGACCGCTGCCGCTGCACTGCATGCAGGGTGTGCGGGTCGAACGGCCCGTGCGGCCGGTCCCGTTGCACTGTGCGCAGGTGCTCTCGCGCTGCAGCGTCACCCGCATCGGCCCGCCGCGCATCGCGGTTTCGAGGTCAATGTCGAGCTCACGCGACAGATTGGAGCTGCGCTGCACTGGCCCCGAATGGCGGCCAAAGATATTGCCGAAAAAGTCCTCGAACCCGCCTGCGCCGCCCTCGCCGTCAAAGCCAAAACCGCCAAACGGAGAACCGCCGGCGCCGGCACTGGCCCAGCGAGAGTTCGATCGGGTGCCTGCCTGGTCTGCCCATTTTTTATATTCGCGGGCGCGGTTGGGATTGAAACCGGTTTTCAACGAGTCCTCGCCAAACTCGTCGTAGAGCTGGCGCTTTTCGGCGTCGCCCAGGACATCGAACGCAGCGCTGACTTCCTTGAACTTTTCGGCCGAGCGCGCGTCGCCGCCGGTCGCGTCCGGGTGATGGCGCTTGGCCAGCTTGCGATAGGCGCGTTTGATCTCGGCGTCACTTGCGCCGCGCACCACTCCAAGCACGCTGTACAGATCCTGTGCCATGACCCTCGCTCAGCCAGTCGCGGTACGGCCCACCACCACGCACGCCGGCACCACGACCT
>Ga0315268_10005395_pt1 | contig 13749 bp, 13 predicted proteins | sample C1_top_MG_FD_204535 | JGI IMG/M metagenome (GOLD analysis project Ga0315268, IMG submission 204535) | Sediment microbial communities from Yellowstone Lake, YNP, Wyoming, USA - C1_top | ecosystem: Environmental > Aquatic > Freshwater > Lake > Sediment | place: USA: Wyoming | collected 2017-08-01 | reverse complement strand
CCCGCCGGTCTCGGGAGGCTGAAGTCGGTTGAGCTGGCTCCTTGAACCGTCAGGCGAGAAGGTTTATATCGGCTCAATATATAACCGCGCCCCAGGAGTCTGAATGGAGAGCGAATCCAAGCCACAGAAGTCCAGGGACCCTCAGAAGGTCTTCATGGCACTGCTCATCGCTGGCATCATAGTGGGAGTCGGTGCCATTGGCTATGTTCTCTACTCTGGTACTGGTGGTTCTCACGCTCAAAGCACCCGTGCAGTAGCTTCTGGAGACTCTGTAGGTCTCAACTACGTGGGCACGCTGGCAGATGGCAGGGTATTTGACACGAGTCTAAGTGGAGTCGCCTACGACGACGTGTCTTATCCAAAGTCGCTGACGTTTTCGCATAGGGAGAACACATCATACACTGTCTTCACGATGACTGCTGGGAAGTATGGCGCGGGCGGGACCATCAAGGGGTTCGCCTTGAGTGTCATCGGGATGCACGTCAACGAAACCAAGCTAATCGAGGTACAACCAGCAGATGGATACGCCGTCAATCCGACCATGTTGGCTACGAAGAACTTGGTCGAGGTGATCGGAGACACAGAGACGTACTCGGCCACGGATTTCGTGAACCGTTTCGGCACAGACCCCATTCTCATGCGCACAGTCACTCACTTCTTCTGGGGATGGGACGCCCAAATAGTCGACAACTCGAGTGCCCATGTAACAATCAAGATGAAGCCTACAGTCGGTCAGGTGGTCTATCCATTCGGTAACCCTGACAGTCCTGACGTACCTTCGGGATGGCCAGTTGTCGTTGAGTCGTACGATCCTTCGGCGAACAATGGCGCGGGTAGCATTACGATCAGACACCAGCTCACCAGCGCGGACGTGTACAACGTGAAGGGCTTCGACGCCGATGACATCGAGTTCGTGGTGTCGGGTTTCAACTCAACGAATGGGACGTTCCAGATACACAAGGTGGATACGGCAAATGGCTACAACGGCGAACTCGCGGGCAGGACGCTCTTCTTCGAAGTGACTGTGGTCAAGATAACGCCTGCCTCGAGCTAGTCGTGGAGCGGTTCCTTTTCATTCAGCAGCCGCCGAGAAATGATCCTGACATACCTGTCGATGGTCATTTGGATCCTGTCGCTTCGGGCGGCGACCGTCACCCCGATGGCCACCAGGAAGCCGGCGAACACGTCGGCCGGCCAGTGGACGCCCAAGTAGAGGACTGCAAGCACGACTGCGATCGTGGACGCCCCCAGGAAATAGGAGAATCGCCTGTATCCAGATCCTGCATACACGAACACGAGGAACGTTGTCGTTGACAGGCTGACGTGAGCACTCGGGAAGTCGTTGTTGAGCGGATCGACATTGGTCACCATTCTGCCCCAGTTGGGGTCCGCGTACAGCAATGGGGTTGTCTGGGCTGCAATATTGGAGCCGGTCACGGTCACCGGGAAGAAGATGTAGAACGGCGTGAGCACGAGGTAGTTCAACACGGTGGCTATCGCGTACGTCCTGAGTGTTGCGCGGTCATCCTTTGCGAGCAGCAGAATCGGCACGAAACCCGTCAGGAATGTGAACAGCCAGACATATGTGATGGCGAAGAAATTCGTCACTATCGCATGGTTGAGTCTGTCCTGGAGGATCGCGACGGCACCGCCCGCGATGCTGAATATCCAGTTGGTGTAGTGCACCTCCTTCGAGGAGTCGCCCGGGCCAGAAATGGCATTCACAGCCATGTTCTGGGACAGGATCAGTAGCAGGGGGAACGCGATGAGGATGATGATGTAGACCGCGTTGTATCGGAGGGACAAGAGCGTTCTTCTCAGGGACATCTCCTTCCAGCCAACCAGAACCAGCACGCCGAGGAAGAAGGAAACGACTATGCTGACGGTGTATATCGTGAAGAATGCCGGATACGAAAGAACCATCCTTCTCAGAGCGCTCAATCAACACCAGCGATAGAAATACTTTGCCAAAAGGCGTTTCGACTCGCCTTCCCGAGACCTCTACAGGTTCTTTCTGAGAATCTCCGCAGCGCGCTCGTAGACTAGCTCGAGCCTCGCGGTGCTCGAATCGATCGAGAACTCACGCGCTGAAGACACTGAGTTGAGCTTCATTGAACCTGACCGTGCGAGGCATCTCAGGACCGCGTCCGCACACGTTTCCGGGTCGAAGAGGCATCCGTTCTTGCCTTCTTGGACGAACTCCGGAATAGCCCTGCATCTGATTCCGACCACTGGGGTCCCCGAGGCTAGGGCTTCCAAGACTACGAGCCCCTGCGTCTCGAAGGTCGAAGCGATGATCAACGCCTCGCAGCTGGCATACGCAGCAGGTAGTCCCTCATCCGGAATGAATCCAGCGAAGACCACTCGCTCTGATATCTTCAGTCTACTCGCCGTCGACTTCAAATCGTCTGCCGCGGGTCCCTTTCCAACGACGAGCAGCCGCAGGTCGGGCACCTTCGGGGCAAGCTCTGCCATTGCATTGAGGACGATATCGAGCCGTTTCTCCCGGGAGAGCCGGCCAACATGCAACAGAACACGTTTTCCGCCCAGGCCGAACTTGTCCAGGAATTTCTTGTCATACTTCTCCGGAGAGAATCTTGAGCAGTCGACCCCAGTCGGAACCACGTCGCACGACTTCATCACGACACCGTTGGAGATCAGCTCCTCCTTGACGGGGGCGGACGGGACGACGACCACCTCTGGCCTCTTGAGGAGATTCCTGAGGTAGATCCAGACCATGCTGTTCATGAAGTCCTGTCGAATCGGGAGCGGAGAGTAGTAGTTCGCTGCCTCGTTGGCCATGGTGTGGAAGGTCAGCACATGCGGTATCTTGAGGGCCCTCGCCGCCGTCAGGCTCAGAATGGCCATCGACGCAATCCCATGAGAGTGGATGATGTCCACATTCTCCTTTCGGAGGTACTCCAGCATGTCTGCGGGCGAGATGACGATTCGGTATCCCGGGTACGTCTTGAGATCTCTCGCGGGCAGGTAGTGGACCGGCCGAGGATATGACACCATGTTGTCGGAATCGGGAGCGAGAACCACAACTTTGTGTCCTCTAGCTTCGAGACCAGCGGCTGCTATCTCCATCGCAACGACCGCTCCATCTACCGTGGGGTGGAAGGAGTCCGCAAACATCGCAATCTTCAAGCGGTCACCCAGGGATCTGTTTTGCTTTGATTCTCTTGAGTTTCGAAAGGACGTCTTCGGGGGATTCACCAAGCAGTCTCATCATAGGCTCCTTCCCGACTCCACCCGTGTCGTAGATCACGTCAGGGACGCCCCCATGCGCTTTGATGGCCTCGTGTACGCCCCAAGTCATCGAAGACACGCCCGCAGGTTCCTCGGCCCTGTCGAATGTCGAGATTGACAAGTCGGCTTTCACGCATGCCTTCAGGTTCGACTCAGAATACTTCAAGTTCATCGCGCATCGCGAGTTCGGGTCGTGAGAGGAGGCTGCCAGGACGATCCTTGCGACGTGCTTGGACGCCCCGAATCTCGCCGATCCCACCTTCCTCGCCTTCGAACCAACTCTCACGATCCTGCCATCAAATGCCGCTACTTCGCACGGCTCTAGTGCTCCCAGGACGGCGTGGCCAATGTTCGTTCCCACCTCGGGGAGCAGGTCTGCGTTCAGAAGAGATTCAAGGCTCCTGCCTACGTCTTCCAGGTTCTCCAGCATGTGTGCCTTCCCAGCCTCGATCCTCAGCACTGCCAGAGGGTTTGCACATGGAACACCGGCGCCAACTCTCTCCCTCGCGAGTATTGCTTTGTATATCATTCCCTTGGACCTACGAACGGCTTCTTCCAACCCAAGTCCGAGGGCAACATGACCGGCGATGAGAGCTCCGAGCGTGCATCCAGTTCCATGGACTTCTACCGGGATCCTTGGAGATGATATCTTGGTCATCCGCTTCCCAACGAAGAGATAATCCACAGCATCCGCTTCTTTGAGGTGCCCGCCCTTCAGCAGCACGGCCTTTGGGCCGAGCTCAAGTATCTCTCTCCCCGCAATCTTCGCCGATTTCTCGTCCCTGATATTCACTCCTGACAGCCTCGATGCTTCGCTCAAGTTTGGCGTGACCAGCGTGCTTATCGGGAGCAGTCTCGTGACCAAGGCGTCGACGAATCCTTCCGTGTGAAGCGAGCTCCCCGTGGTTGCGGCCATTACCGGATCGACTACCAGAGGCCCGCCGACCTTCTTCAGCTTCGAAGCCACGGTCTTGACGATGTCGGCGCTGTACAGCATGCCCGTCTTGATGGCGTCCAGGTGGACGTCTTCCAGAACGGAGTCCAGCTGGCTCGCAACGTGGGACAACGGTATTGGGAAGATGGATGACACTCGCTTCGTGTTCTGTGATGTCACACAGGTGACCACGGTGCATCCGTGGATGCCGAGGGCTTCGAACGCCTTCAAATCCGCCTGCAACCCCGCGCCACCCACCGAATCGGAACCGGCGATGGTCAGTGCGTTTGCCATCGTCAGCTTCATGGACTACTGTCGATAAATGACTTGCGCCAGCCGAATTCTCCCAGGGATGCTGGCACTACAGTTAAATACGCGGGAGCCAATCCGAACGGAGACCATGAAAGCTGAGGCGGGCCACATCATTTTCAAGGACAAGTTCAAGTACAAAGATCTCCAGGGCGTCTTCGAGGAGCTCATGGTCGCCTTCCTGGATGAGACTGACCAGATGCCGGATGAGGACGAGATCCTTCAGATGTTCCTGCGGATCAACATGATGGACATCGAGAAGAATCGCAAACCTGAGGGTTACAACCGGAGGGGCAGAATGAGACTCGTGTTCCCGCTCACCAAGGGGAAGAAGCAGCTCTACATCCGTGCGGATTCGAAAACCGCGGAGACTATTAGGATAACCGAGCGCCTGAGCAAGATACTCAAGAAGGGTGGCATTCCTCACACATTGGAGTGGGACAAGCTCCAGACAATCCAGCAGTGATTCATCGAGTGGCAGGATTGTGCGGAGCCCATCGAGGGACGATGACAGAAGCGAATTTGAGGGAGCGAATCAAAGAAGCGGTGGAGGACAGAGCCGCTCTTGACGGAATGAGGAAATCCTTCAAGACGATTCTTGAACGGCAGAAGGAGAACGCCTCGAGGATCCCCGATCTGGAATCTCGGAAGGAGCGTCTTCGGAAGACCAAGGAGTTCTCTGTCGGCAACGAGGAGCTATTCACGCAAGCTATGGCCGTGCTTCGCGAGAACGGATTCAGAGTGGTGATTGCTAAGAACGCGGATGCAGCCATCAGGACGATCAAGGACGAGGTCCGAGGATACGATCTCATCGTCAAATCCAAATCCAACGTGACAAAGGAACTCCATCTTGCGGAACATCTCGAGAAGAGCGGCATCAAGGTTATCGAGACGGACCTGGGAGACAGGATTGTGCAGCTCGCTGGTTGCGAGGCTGCACACCCCACGGGCCCAGCGTGCCATTTGACTAGGCGCCAGATATCGGAGCTGTTCACCGAGCACTTCGAGAAGAAGGTATCTGATGACCCGATGGAACTCACCCGCGTCATGCGGGAAGAGATAGCTTCGTACATCTCAAAGGCCAAGGTGGGCATCACAGGCGCGAATACAATAGCCGCATGCGAAGGGGCAGTGGTCATCGTTCACAATGAGGGCAATGCCGCGAAGTGCGCCATGTTGCCCGACAAGCACATCATAGTCACCACCCCAGAGAAGGTCGTCCCCAATCTGGATGAGGCTGTGAACGTGACGAAGCTCCAGACCTATCTATCGACCGGGAAGATCATAAGCTCGTACATCAACGTCATCACTGGTCCCAGCTACACCGCGGACATCGAGAAGCAAGTCTACAAGGGTATGCACGGTCCAAAAGAAGTCGTGATAATCTTCGTGGACGACAGCCGACTCGAAGCAGCGGACAAGGAGGCGCAGTACTGCATAGGTTGTGGCATGTGTCTGCTGCGCTGTCCTACATACAATGTCGTTGGCCCAGTCTTCGGGACCTCCGGGCACATGGGCGGAATAGGCGTCTACCTCGAGGGATCGAGAGGGATGATCGACGAGGCCTTGGAGGGCGGTCTGTTCACCTGTACCTCATGTGGAGCCTGCGTCGAGGCGTGTCCTTCGAGGATTGATACCAAAAAGGGAATAATAAGCACGAGAGCTTCTGCGAGAAAGCTTAAAAAGAGAGGAACAAAAGAACACGAATCTCTCGTAGCGAGCGTCAAGAACTACGACAATCCGTGGCAGGTCCCGAGGCGCCAGAAATCGAAGTGGTCCGAAGGGCTAGGACTGAAGACGAGGGGCGAGGTGCTGTACTTCGCGGGCTGCTCAACGTCGTTGCTCTTTCCGGAGTCTGCCAAACGTGTCGTTAGAGTGATGAGGGCGTTGGGCATCGAGCCAGCGCACCTTGCCCAAGACGAGAGATGCTGCGGTTCGACAGTACGTAAACTCGGGGAGGAGCTGTTTGCCCGAGAGAAGGCAGAGTCATGTTTCAAGGACTTCAAGGGAGCGGGAGCGAAGATCGTAGTCACTTCATGTCCCGGTTGTTCGTCCGCGCTCAATCACTATCCAGAACTTGCGAAGAAGTATGGCGTGAAGGTCCAGCATGTCTCACAGTTCCTAGATCAGCACCTGGACAAGTCCATGTGCGAACCCTTGAAAGGTCTTGGCTCCGTAACTTTTCACGACCCTTGCGATCTCGGGAGAGCCCAGAACTTGTATGATGAACCGCGTCGTGTCCTGGCAAAGGCGCTTGGGCGCGCTCCGATCGAGATGGAGCTTTCAAGGACCAACAGCGCATGCTGCGGGTCTGGTTCTGGCGTGAAGAGCGCGTATGCAGACCTAGCCGAGGCCATCGGACGGGACCGGGTCGCGATGGCAAAGGCCGCTGGTGCAAGAGTCGTAGTCACCTCATGCCCCTGGTGCGAACAGAATCTGAGGGAGTGTCAGGGGGAGACTCAAGATGTCACTGTGATGGACCTCGTCGATGTTGTGGAGCAGTCTCTGTCCAAGAAAGGAGTGAGGAGTTCTCGGAAGCGAAGCTGATTCATTCGCTCGTTTTGCCCAGAAGATGCTCCCCCACCGTCGAGTAGATCGGACCCTGGGGGTTCAGCACACTCTTCTTCAGGAGGATCCTGTCCACCTCGTACTCTCCGTAGTCCGTTGCAGCGTTGGTCCTGAGGATCTCCTGAATGTTGATGATGTTCTTCGGGCTGCGCGTCCTGGCCAATGTCAGATGAGGCACGAAACCCTTCTTGTCCCTCTCGAATCCAATGTCGATCATCGAGCTGTCGAGCTTCTCGGCAATTTGAGTAAGGAACCTCCCGTCCTCGATGCCGGCCCATACCACGCGTATGTTGGACAGCGATGGGAACGCCCCCATGCCTTTCAGTCGGATTGAAAAGGGTCCGACGCCCTCGGAGGCTCCCGCGATCCTCGTCATCAAATCGCCGATGAGGTCTTCCTCCGTGTCGCCGAGGAACTTCAGGGTCAAGTGCATCAGCTCCGTCCTGACGATCTTGAGGTCAGCACGAGACCGCTGGAGGTCTCTGACTGCAGAGATCAGCGATTCGCCCGGACGAATGTCCACGGAAACGAACGCCCTGAACTTCATAGACACTTGATGCGCTCCTCTCCTCATATGACTTTCATCGGATGACGCTTCGTTGCCTCCGATATCCAGCCTGGGGGCCGTCGAGTTCCCTTATCTTCGCTTTTACCATGGATATCCCCACTGCTGCTATCGCGAAGGCGGCCGCGAGGCCAATCAGGTACGCAGATGGTCCGAGCTGCGATTCCGACAACGACCCAAAGGACGCGGCCAGATTGTAGATGCCATGCATAAGCACGCCTGCAAGATAGTATGGGATCCAGCTCTTCTTCTGTCGCACGCTTCTGGCTATTCCGAGTCCGACGATCGAGGTCGAGCTTGCGTGAAGCAGCGCAGACGACAGGCTCCTTATGACTGCGGTAGCGATGAAAGCCTGCGCGCCACCGGAGAAATAGGCATTGCTCTCATACAGCAAGTTCTCAGTGGCAGCGAAACCGAGGCCAGCAGCTGCACCGAACACAATGCCATCCTCCAGTTCCAGGATGAACCTGCGATTCCTCAATACCCCGATGGATTTCGTCAGCTCCTCAGCGAAGGGAGCGATGACCACGGCTAGGATTAGAGATTCGAGGCTGGGGTTGTGACCCAGGATATCGGTGACTCTCTGGAAGTTCATCTTGAGGAGCATCATCAGTACCGCTTCAATCATCACCGCAAGGATGATCGAGACTACCGCGCCGTAGGAGAATATCCGGAGCAATCTGGAATATGGCTCTCGACCGCGCCTCTCCGTGTTCCTTATCCAGATGAGGTACACGAGCGAAGGGACGAATGCCGCAGCCACGAGGATGACGATATCCAGGATTTGAAGAGCCATCCGTTCACTCAGTGGCAAAAACCATTGGTCGATATATCAAGCTTGGCGGTGCAGATGTCGGAAATGGGGTCGGATGAGAATGAATCGGCCCTTTGCAGGGCCTTTGGAGTTTTCAGGCAAGGAACAAACGGGTTTGGAGTTTACTTCTTCTCTTCGACGGTAATCGAGTTGTTCGGGCACTCGTCTACACATGCTCCGCAGTCGAGACACTTCTTCTCGTCGACGACTGCGACATCTTCGATCGTGATTGCACCCTCAGGGCAAACATCCACGCATGCACCGCAAGCAACGCATTCATCCTTGTTGACCTTCGCTGGCATTCGAATACCTCCGAGTCCTTGGTGTTCCGGAATTCCTCCCCACATATAAATCTTCGCGACCATCTCTCTTATCGTGTTAATATTAGCTGTAAAGTGCTATTAAATTCTGGACTTGGTCAATTCAAGCATCTTGGCGGTCACTTGGATTGGGAGATTGGTGCCTTTCGGCAAATTATTAGAAAGGAGCACTCCATTGAGCAACGAGTTGCGCATGAAAGAGATTCTAGCAGGCAAATGGCTCCTTACATTCGACGGAGCTGTTCCGGGATACCTGAGGATCGAGGAGGATAGTGTGTCTGAGGTATGCCTAGGCAAGGCTCCCTCCGACTCTATCAAGGCGATCATAGTTCCCGGCTTCGTGAACGCCCATACCCACATCGGTGATTCGGTCGCATTCCCTGCTCCGAAAGGTTCCGTGGAAGAGATCGTTGGTCCCCCTGATGGCTTCAAGCATAGGGTCCTGAGATCAACCCCCAGGAAATCGAAGGTAGATGCGATGAAGGAGTCGATAAGGCTCATGTCCCAAACAGGTACCTCTGCGTTCGTTGATTTCAGAGAAGGTGGTCTCGAGGGTCTTAGGGAAATCTCCGATGCGCTCACGGATGAATCCCCCAAATCGGTAGTTCTTGGGAGACCATTGGGGGTCGAGTCCAAGAGGCGTGAGATCGACGCCATACTGGATGCTTGTGATGGGATAGGCATGAGCGCCTGCAGGGACTGGCCCTCGGAAGTCCTTCGTGATGTCTCGAGGGCGGCCAAATCCAAGAAGAAGATGTTCGCTCTACACGCTAGCGAGGTCGTCCGTGAGGACATGGACCAGATCTTGGACCTTGGGCCATCATTCCTGGTTCACATGACATGCGCGTTTGAAAGCGATCTTGCTCAATGTGCTCGTGAGGGTCTGCCGATAGTCGTATGTCCTCGCTCCAACGAGTTCTTTGGCCTCCGTCCTGACATACCTATGATGCTGAGGGCGGGAGTCACGGTGGGGTTAGGCACGGACAACTGCATGGTCTCAAAACCTGACATGCTTGAGGAGCTCAAGGCGGCCTACAGACTCGGCAAGGCGAAGGGTGGGATCACCCCCCTGGAGACGGTCCGCCTGGCGTCATTCTCCGGGCGCAAAGTCTTAAATGCGAACGGGAATATAACTACGGAAATCGACGTCAAGGACGACCTTGCAGTCATTGGGATGGGAGGCGACAATCCCCTCCGCGACCTCGTGACTGTGGGAAGGTCGGAGAACATCAAGGCTCTCGTGCGTGGAGGAAAGGTGCGGTGGAGGTCCTAGGTTTGGACGAGATGAAACGGATCCTGATAGCAACCGATGGTTCCGAGTACACCAAGGAAGCAGTGTCCACTGGCCTTCGTCTCGCGAAGATACTCGGAGCCGAGGTAACCGCGTTGTATGTCATCGACCAGACTTCCTTCGTGAGTTTCCCGATTGATTCGTCCATAGTCAGCGTCTACTCGCTGCTCGAGAACGAGGGCAAGCGCGCGGTGGACGAGGTCAAGAAGGAGGGCGAGCAGCAGGGGGTCAAGGTAACACCAGTCGTCGTCGAAGGCTCTCCAACCAGGAAGATCGTCGAGATGGCAGCGGATTTCGACCTGGTCGTGATAGGCACTCTTGGCCGGTCCGCTCTTTCGAAGTTGTTTATGGGCAGCGTTGCGGAGAGAGTCACCAGATACGCTCCGTGCCCCGTGCTTGTGGTCAGAAACCGGAAGAGGTGATCGGCGACATGAAGGTCAAAGAAATCATGACCGAGAACCCGATTGTCGCGGAGCTCCCGGGCACCAGGACCGAAGTGCTCAAGAAGCTGGTCAAGAACAACCTGACTGGTCTTCCGGTGGTGAAGGCAGATGACCGGACCTTGGCTGGCTTCGTCACCAGGCAGGACATATTCGCAAAGCCCGACGAGGAGCAGCTCGCCCTCGTCATTCGGCGCGATGTTCCAACCATCAACCCCAATGCGAGCGTCCGGGATGCGGCGAGGTCCCTCGTGGAGAACCACCTCAGCCATCTGCCGGTCGTGGAGAAGAACAAGCTAGTGGGCCTGGTCACGCCGACAGATCTCCTGATAGTCGTAGAGAAGGACAACCCTCAGATAACAGTCGAGGAGATCGTCCGCTCCCCGTGCATACCGATCTATGGCGGCGCTCCATTATCTGTTGCGCTCGCCACTTTCAGAGCCGCGAAGGTGTACGCTCTGCCAGTCCTTGACGACGACGCGAAGTTGGTCGGGATAATCACAGACAGGGACATCTTCAACCAGACTGTTGTCGACAGCTCGGTCGTCATGAGCGATCTGGGCATCAGCGATGACGAGGACAATTGGACCTGGGAGGGCCTCAGAAACGTGATGAAGCTCTGGTACGAGGTCTCAAGAGTCGACCTGCCGAAGTTGACGGTCAGGGAGATCATGATCAAGAACCCAATGACAGTATTCAGAAAGACTCTGGTGGGGGATGCCGCTCGAACGATGAGGAAGAACGACTTCGGGCAGCTGCCTGTCAGGGACTCCAAGGACAACCTCGTTGCGATGGTTTATGACATAGATGTGATATCAACACTCACAAAGTGATGCTCATGGATCCGCAGGAGCTCCTGTCCCTGTGCAAGCGCAGGGGATTCCTATGGCCAGCGTACGACATCTACGGCTCCGTTGCTGGTCTCTATGACTACGGCCCCTTGGGCGCGGCCCTCAAGAACAACATTGAGAACTACTGGAGGAAGCTGTACGTTCTCGGCGAGGGATTCCAGGAGATATCATGTCCCGTGGTGGCTCCGGAACCGGTGTTCAAAGCATCTGGGCATGTTGATGCGTTCTCCGACATGTACGTCGAATGCACGAGTTGCGGAGAGACTTTTCGTGCAGACCATCTCGCCTCTGGTCTGCACGACAACCCAGCATCACTCACCGAGGAGAAGCTCGGATTGCTTCTGAAGGATAAGGACGTGAGATGCCTTGAGTGCAAGGGCGAACTGACCGCTCCGAGGCGATTCAACCTGATGTTCAAGACCTCGCTGGGCGCGGGCAAAGGCAAGACTGCCTACTTGAGGCCCGAGACAGCCCAGGGGATGTTCGTCAACTTCTCTCAGATCTACAGGTACGGCCGCGAGAGCCTGCCTGTGGGCGCCGTCCAGATAGGCCGTTCTTTCAGGAACGAGATATCTCCCAGACAGGGACTGCTGAGGCTCAGAGAATTCTCGATGATGGAGGCAGAGCTCTTCGTGCATCCTCAGAAGAAATCGTGGCCGGGATTCGAGAGAGTCAAACACGAGAGACTCTCTTTCGTACCGAACGAAGGTGCCCCAAAGACGATGTCCTTGGAAGAGGCGGTGAAATCGAAGGTTATTGTCAACGAGGCTCTGGCGTACTTCATATGGCTGACTCAGAAGTTCGCTGTAGACATCGGGATGGATCCTAAGCGTCTTAGGTTCAGACAGCATCAGAAGACCGAGATGGCACACTACGCTGCCGACTGCTGGGACCTCGAGGCTGAGATAGGCTACGGCTGGGTGGAGATGGTCGGGATAGCGGACAGAGGGAGCTACGACGTGCAGGCACACATCGACCACTCCGGCGCGGATCTGACCGCATTCGAACGTTTCGACGAACCGAAAGAGCTCGAGCAGGAAGTCGTCAAGCCGAACTTCGGCGCCCTGGGCCCGCTGTACAAGGGCAAGGCGAAGCAGGTCGCCGAGGCCCTTTCGAAGACTCCTGCGATCGCAGCCAAAGGGAAGAGCGATGTGGTGGTCGGCGTCGGCGGAGAGAAGCTACGTGTCCCCGCCTCATGCTTCGAGGTCGTCACGAGAAGGGAGAAGGTCGCTGGACGAAAGTTGGTCCCCCATGTAATCGAGCCCTCCTACGGAGTCGACCGCATCTTGTACGCGGTTCTTGACCACTCATACACCGAGAAGGACGATTATGTCACACTCAAGTTGAAAGGTCTCGTGGCTCCTATCAAAGTGGGCATCTTCCCGTTGATGGCCAAGGACGGTCTGGACGAGATAGCGTCCGGGATTTCAGACGCCGTCTCAAAGGCGGGTTTCGCCGCCTACTATGACGACTCGGGCTCGATTGGACGGCGCTATGCGCGCATGGATGAGGTCGGAACGCCTTGTTGCGTCACCGTCGACTACGATACGAAGACGGACGGGACGGTCACGATGAGAGAAAGAGATTCTGCGAGACAGATACGGATCAGACAAGAGCTGGTTCCGAAGGCAATTGAGGCACTTATCTCCGGCACCGGTCTCGACTCCCTGTCCAGGCTGAAGTGAGGAGAGAACGATCTGACATGCCCTCATCATCGTCCAGGGATTCTACGAGGGCTCTTGGCTTCCCTAAGGCTGTCGACCTATCAGGGGAATTCAGGAAGTACATAGGCAAGCAGGTGAGCTATGCCACACACGGTATCCACCGATATCCAGCGAAATTCATCCCGCAGATACCCAGATACTGCATCGAGGCCCATTCCGATGTCGGTGATGATATCCTTGATCCGTTCATGGGCTCAGGGACGACGTTGCTGGAGTCTTTCATCCTCGGCAGGAACAGCTTCGGAATCGACATCCATCCTCTAGCTCGTCTCATCGCGAGAGTCAAGACAACTCCTCTCGATCCGGATACGCTGTCCGAGATGGCAGACGAACTCCTCATCGACATCCGCAGCGAAGGAGACAACAACGACTCCTGGGTCCCTGAGATCCCGAACCGCGAGCACTGGTTCAAACCAGCAGTCCTTTCCGAGCTGGCAACGATCAAGAAGAACGTTTGGGCGTTGAAGGAGAGCGACTACAAGGACTTCTTCCGAATATGCTTCTCATCCATCATCCGCAAGGTATCGAACTCGGACGACGATTCCCTGATTCCTGAGGTGACATCGTTTCAGAGGAGGCTTGACGAGCAGGGGAAAACCTCCTACGATGCGTTGTCCAGGTTTGAGAACACCGTCAAGAACAAGCTCATAGATGCCGCCGACCTCTGGAAGCTCTCGCAGG
>Ga0315268_10005394_pt1 | contig 13749 bp, 14 predicted proteins | sample C1_top_MG_FD_204535 | JGI IMG/M metagenome (GOLD analysis project Ga0315268, IMG submission 204535) | Sediment microbial communities from Yellowstone Lake, YNP, Wyoming, USA - C1_top | ecosystem: Environmental > Aquatic > Freshwater > Lake > Sediment | place: USA: Wyoming | collected 2017-08-01 | reverse complement strand
CGGGCTCTTCCACAGCAAGCATCACGGCTGGCGACACAGCGACCTTCAGTCTTCAAGTCTCCCTCTTGGGCACCACGACAGCTCAGAACGTTCAGCTCTTCGCCACGGGACAGCCTTCCGGGGTCACCGCGACTGTGAATCCATCAACTGGCCTGCCGCCCTACACAGCGACGCTGGTCCTCACGTCCTCTTCCGGAACAGCTGCCGGAACATACAGCATTGACGTGACAGGCACAGGGGGAGGCCAGTCGAAGAAGGTGGCAGTCACGCTGACTATTGCTTCTCCGGAACGAGACTTCACGATTGAGGTAACACCGAATTCTTTGAGCATGCCTCAGGCATCATCTGGGACGGCTACGGTAACTGTGCAATCGGTTGGAGTCTTCGCCGATCCAGTAACTCTCGCAACCAGCAATCTTCCGGGAGGAATCTCCGCCTCCTTCACCCAAAATCCTGTAACACCCAGCCAAGGCGGAACAGCCATCACAACGATTACTCTTACAGTCTCACGTTCGGTCGGTCCCGGGACATACTCTTTCACAGTCACGGGAACAAGCGGTTCACTCGTCAAGCAGGCAGCCATGACGGTCTCGGTAAGTGGATGTGTCATCGCAACGGCCACGTACGGCTCGGAGCTCTCACCCGAAGTGCAGTTCCTTCGCAACTTCCGCGATAACCAGATCCTTGAAACATTCGCGGGTTCGAATTTCATGAGGGTGTTCAACACGTGGTACTATTCATACAGTCCGACGGTTGCTACCTACATTTCAACGCATGACTCGGCCAAGATAGGCATGAGATACGCCCTGTATCCATTAATGGGGATCCTTCACGTGTCATCAGCCGCCTTCTCCGCCTTCAGCTCCGCACCCGAACTGGCTGCCCTGGTCGCGGGCCTAGTGGCAAGTTCTATGGTTGGGCTCGTTTACCTAGCGCTGCCGGTCTCAGGAATACTGTGGTTGCTCAGACGCAGACTCACTGGAACGATTGGCAAGACAGCTGCGAGGTGGCTGGCAGGACTATTGGCTGCCTTCATTGCTGCCTTCATTGTAGCACAATTCCTAGGACTGGCATCTGTCATCATGCTAGTAAGCGCCTCAATAATGCTCACAACGCTCGCGATCGGGAGCGTACTGCCCGCGCTCGCTGTCGTTCAGTTCAGAAGGAACAAACGCTAGGCCTCCTCTCCTTTCTCTTTCAGAGTCTGTCTTGCTGCCTGAAGAATAATCGCGAATACTTGCCGTGCAGGCAGTGAGAACTCTCTGGCTATGGCTTGGACATCTTCAAACTCAGGTTTCACGTTCACGGTCTTCCCTGCTTGGTCTTTCGAGAACTTGACCTTGGCGGCAACCACCTTTCCTCCTATGCTCAAAGTGATCGTCCTGATCTCTCGGTCTAGCGTGAAGCGGTTCCAGAGCTGATACCTTACTCCGAGCGTCCCTGTCTCCTCCATGATTATCGTTGAAAGCTTCTCCGAATTGGCTGGTTCACAAAGGACGTGTAGAACTTGGCCGGGTCGATTCTTCTTGAAGTGAGCTGGCGTAATCCAAGCATCCTTAGCGCCTGCCTCCATTGTACGCGTTAACGTATGCCCCAACATCTCCCCGGGCAGGTCATCGATGTTCGTCTCCAGCACAATGACGGAGTCGCCACCAGTTTCCGCGCCAATTCTCTCTCCGATCACCACGCGCAGGATGTTTGGCGAACCAAGCAGTTCGATCTTTCCCGCGCCATATCCGACGATCTGAGGTACGACTGCCGGGAAGGCTTGGAGGAAGCTTGGGGCAAGGTTCGCTAGGATAGAGATCCCTGTTGGAGTGGCCAGCTCCACACTTTCCATTCCCCCGCGGATGGGAATGTGTTTCTCTTTAGCTATTTCGAGCACAGCGGGGGCTGGAACTGCTAGATTGCCGTGCGAGAAAGTAACGGTTCCACCACCAACTGTCACGGGTGTAGAGTACATTGCTCCGTTGAACACTCCCAGCTCATCGCATGCAACGGCAACACCGAAAACATCGGCCAAAGTATCAGCCGAACCTGCCTCGTGCAGATGCGTCTTCTCAGGTGTAGAACCATGAAGTCTGCTCTCGGCCATTACTATGTCCCTTACTGAATTGATTGCAAAGGTCGACGCTTTCTCACTAAGACGCAATGCTCCAGCAAGATTCTTGGCAGTCTCAAGAAGTTCCTGAGCGTTGACCTCGCTCTGCTCTTCAATTATCTTGAGCTCGGCTCGGCAAGCCCTGAAACCATGTCTGTCTACAACTGTCGCACTCAGCTTGATACTCTTGCATCGCTTGAAATGTTGGGGGATCATGTCAAAGACCTTCTGAACCTTCTCCTGTGGAGCTCCGGCATCGATGAGGGCTCCGAGAAGCATGTCGCCTGATATGCCCGCTGTCTGTGGATCGATCACAGTGACCTTTGCCAAACTGAAAGATCCTTCACGGTCTGTTGTGACTGTGAAGGAATTAAGCCGTTGCCATTAATGCGTGTCAGGCGAGAAGTGGCGTTCGTGGGGTTCGACACTCGACTGATGCAAGGGCGCTTAAGAGAGCGCGTCACTCGCGGTATGCGGTGGCGTCTATCTCGATGAGCATTCCTTTGCTTGGGAGTTCTGCTTGCACGGTCGTCCTGGCAGGTGGGCTTTCTGGGAAGAAGGCTTTGTAGACCTCGTTCATCTTCTGAAAATCTGACATCGCCTTCAGGAAAATTGATACTTTCACGACATCGCGCAGCGAGAATCCTGATGATTCCAGTATTGCCTGGATGTTCTTGAGTGTACGGTCTGTTTGGGCTTCGATGCCTTCTGCCGTGATCTTTCCAGTGGTCGGGTCGATTGGTCCTTGGCCGGCTGTGAATAGAAAGTTTCCGACTCTGATCCCTTGAGAATAGGGACCGATGGGAAGTGGTGCGTTCGGGGTTTTCACAAAGTGCTTTGTCATACCATTCATCCGCCATGCCAGTCAGGTTGCGCCTGTAAGGTTGAACGGCTTTCCTTCGTCAAGTGTCTTTTTCGGAATCTTGTCCTTCCATTTCTCAAGGAATGGGATGTCTTCGTTCTCCTCTCTCAGGTCGTCCGGTAGCATGTGTGGAATCTCGTCTATCACGGGATACCATCGATTGCATTTTGGACACGTGATTAGTCCAGAACTGATTTCGTCTTTCTCTTCAAAAATAAGCAGTTCGAGTGGGTAATATTTGTCTATTGGACATGCTAAGATGTCCATCAACTTCCGCTTCAAGTTTCCTAGCCAGGTCAAGAAAGGAGATTGGTGAAATATACCATTTTCGAGAGTGGCACAGGGATGCGCTTTGGATGAGCGAGAGTTTCGCGCTCGTGTTGTGCACTTTATCGTGAATGGGGACCCCGAAAGGGCGGTTGCTTTGCTCGCGGGGTATTATGGCGTAAGGGTACCTGAATTGCGGGTTGGAACGGTCAAGAGGCATAGGAAGGTTCTGGCGTGCTACGTTGAGAAAGAGCGGCGAATTTACTTTTCCAGAAGCGAGCTTCTCTTACAGCCCTTTGTCGTTCTTCATGAATTCTACCACCATTTGAGATCCTCTGAACTGCAGAGGCATCGACAGGTCGAGAAGCGAGCTGACCTGTTCGCTCATAGTTTCATCCGGGAATTCAAGCGTTTGAATCCAACTCTCAAGTAGAAAACTTGCCCGGCAAAGTCACTGTGTCGCCTGCTTGGCCAGACTGCAGGACCGATTCGCAGACCTCAACAGCCTTCAACCCATCCGTACCATCAACCGTGAATGGGGTTCCATTAATAATGCACTGCGCAAAGTCCCTGAGCTCGATTGTGAGAGGTTCTCTCTTTTCGATGTTGGGTTGGATCAGCTTGTCGGATTCCTCGATGGTAAGCTCCTGAGTTATGTAATCTAGTTGGACTGTTGCCTCACTGCCGGTCACGACCAGAGTTCTTGTTTTTCTTGGTGTTAACCAGTTTGCGTCGATGAATGCTGTCCCGCCATTCTGAAATTGCAGCATTACCTCCGCATAGTCCTCCTTTGTATGCCTCAAGCTGCCGATCTTGGCGTAGACGGACCGCACGTTATCATTGAAGATGTACCGTGCCACGTCAAAGTCGTGAATGGCCGTGTCCCTCACAACGCCGACGTCGCCTATTCGCTCGGGCCAGCGTCCAACTCTACGAGCGAGAAGGAGGGTTACGGCTCCCAATTTTCCCGCGTGAACTAGGTGCTTGAGATAGCTGACCGCTGGATTGAAGCGCTCGATGTGGCCGGGCATGATTCGAAGGTCTTTCCTCCTCGCGAGGTCGAGAAGTTCATGAGCTTCGGCGGTTGTGTTGGTCATTGGCTTTTCGACGAGCACATGTTTTCCCGCATTCAGAGCGCGAGTTGCGATTTCCTTGTGGGTTGTTGTAGGTGTACAGACTGTAACTGCGTCGATATCGCTACGTGATAGTATTTGGTCAACGTCTGTGGAGTGTTCGACTCTGAATTGTGCGGCTGTGCTTTGTGCCGCTGTCGGGTTGACATCGCAAACGCAGACGAGCTGAGTGCAGTCGAGGTTCGCCAGAACCCGCGCTTGGTTCTTACCCCAGAATCCAGTGCCAATTACCGCGACACGGAGTTTCTTCACCGGGTCCACAGGCCTCTACCCGTACCCCTGTACACTAGGCCAGTTTTCTCGACGCTTGTTGGATCTAGCACACCAGTGCAATCAACTATTAGGCCCTGCTTCGACATGTGGGCAGCAATTTCAATTGTGTCCAAGTGTTTGAACTCGTCATGTGCTACAGTCAGAATTGTACAGTCCGCTTTCTCAACAGCCTTGCGCAGAGTAGGTTCTGAATTCAATCCCATGGATTCCATTTCAGAGGCGTTGTAGAGTGGGTCGAAGGCCGTCACCTTGGCGCCTCGTTTCTTCAGGATGTTGGCCAAATCCAAGGAAGCGGAGAACCTTGTCTCTTTGACGTTCGGTCTGTAGCTGACACCCAAGACAACCACTTTGGCTCTTTTGAGGGATTTACCACAGACCCTCAGGCCGTCGGAGGCGAGTTTGGCAACATGACGTGGCATGAAGTCGTTAATCTTCCTCGCATCCATGACGATTCGCAGTTTGGTGTCCAGTGCATAGGCTTCCGTTGATAGCAGGTACGGGTAGACTGGTAGACAATGGCCACCGACGCCTACGCCCGTGGTGTGAAGGTGGCAGTAAGGCTGGCTGTTCGCGGCTTTCATGATCTCTAGGTAGTCTGCGCCGACCTCTTCACTCAAGAGGGCGAACTCGTTGGCTAGGGCGATGTTGGCATCTCTGTAAATGGTTTCGAAGAGCTTTGTGAGTTCAGCTGTCTTGATATCCCGAACTCGAATCAATTCTCCCTTTACTATGACGGAGAGTGTTGCGCAGGCAGCTTCCAGACTTTTCTTGTCGATGCCGCCCACGATCTTTGGATAGGTCTGCATGTCCTGGAGTGCTCTACCGCCCATCGCTCTTATGGGGCTGTAGGCCAAACCGAAGCCTTGACCAGCGATTAGACCAGAGTATTTCTCGATGGTTCCTTTGACGATTCGTTCTGTAACTCCGGGTCCGCAGGTGCTCTCGAATATCACAAGACTACCGTTCTTGATGCCTTTACCGATGCTGATGCACGCGTCGTCGACTGCGGAGTAGTCAGCTCTTTTTTGGCGGTCGATCATCGTTGGCACAACGACGAAGATAACGTCGCTGTTAGAAGCCGCTTCTTCAGTGGCAGCTGTTGCGGTGAGTTTGTTTGATCTGATAGCCTTCTTGAGCATGGCTGGGAGGCCGGCCTCGTCTATTGGGCTCTCTCCTTTGTTGATTCTTTCAACGATTTTTGGGTTCATATCTGCTCCGATCACGCGGGCTCCCGCTTCCGCGTAAAGAGACGCCGTCGGTAGCCCCATCCAGCCGAGCCCCACGACGCCTATTGTGAGAGCACCGTCGCGTATTCTTACCGCAATCTCCCCAGGTTCCAGCGACAACAATGGTTGAGTAGACAATCACGGTACCTTCCTAGGCCTCTTGAGCCGAAATATTTAACTGTTTTTAACTCTACTTCAGTTAATCATGCCATCTCAGGATCAGCTCAAGGAATCTTTACGCCGCGTTGGATTGACCGCGTACGAGTCGGAAGCGTACCTGGCTCTACTTTCCAAGCGGGAGCTGACGGCGGAAGAGATTGCTCGAACAACTTCGGTGCCGATCACGCGCGTCTACGGGACGCTTGACGAGTTGATGCAGAAAGGGTTCGCGAAGGTTGTTGAGAGCAGGCCGAAGAGGTTTCATGCGATCTCACCTGAGCAGGCCAGACGTGAGTATTTGACTCACCTGAGGCGCACGTTCGAGACGAGTCTGTTGTCTATCGAGGAAGTGATGGGACAGTTGCAGAAGCAGATCGAACCATTGTACGTAGAGACCCATCTGCAAGTAAAACCTGAGGAGTTGTTGGAACCACTTGAGGACTTGCGCGCGATGGAAAAACTTACACGTGATTACGTCGAAAATGCGTCCAAAGAGGTTCTGATTTCAACCGCGCTGTTCTCCTGGTTTCCCAAGATTCGGCCGCAATTGAAAAGTGCGGTAAGGAGGGACGTGAGGGTTCGCATTTTGATGCAGCTCTCCCAGTCTTCGATTAAGAAGCAACTGTCGGACCTGGCCGGGTTGGGCGTTCAAATTCGTGACACTAGGGAGCCGTGGCATCCGGTTCGCGGGACTCTAATCGACGGGAAGGACCTGGTGTTTGTCATTTGGGCCGCTGAGGAAGCGGAGCGGTATTGGAATCCAATCGTCTACACGCCTCACCACACTAAAAATCAGGGAGTAATCAGGATCTTTCGCGAATCATTCACTTTGAGGTGGAATGAGGCGAAGCGTGGGGTCGTTGCGGAGTTGTCATTCAAGAAATGAAGGTCTGGTTGGATATTCTTACACCTAAACAGGTAAACTTTCTAGGAGAGCTCCATCGTCGACTGAATGCAAAAGGATTCAAAACGATTCTGACGACGCGCGAATATCGAGAGGTCAACGAGCTCCTACAGTTGAAGAAGATAGAGGGAGTCGTAGTAGGCCGCCATGGAGGCGGATACGTCAGAGACAAACTCGTTGAGAGTTCCAAACGCATCACAGCGCTAGCGAGGATCGTTGATGAGGAGAAACCTGATTGTGCAATTTCCTTTTCCTCGCCAGAAGCAGCAAGAGTTGCGTTTGGTCTCAGGATCCCACATTATTGCATAAGCGACTCTCCCCACGCCGAGGCGGTCTGCAGGCTAACGATCCCATTGTCGCAGAAGCTGTTTACGCCATGGGTGATTCCATTGTACGTTTGGAAGAGATACGCTGCGAACATCCGCGACATCATTCGCTATCACGCGCTTGACCCGATTGTCTGGGTGTCCGGAAACTCGACGGATCGAAAGGTGCTGGACGGCCTCAGGCTGGATCTGTCGAAGCCAATAGTTGTCGTAAGAACACCCGAAGAGTTCGCGGCTTACCTTTCGAATGGTCCATCAACAGTTGCCGACTTCGGGAGCGACATAGTATCCAAATTCCTCGACTTGGCGGAAGATGGCCACCAGCTAGTTGTTCTGCCCAGATACAATAATCAGGTCGAGAGGTTCAAGAAGCGATTCGGCGATAGGATCATCGTCAGTGAGCGTGTTATCGATGCCGTACCCCTGATACGGGCTGCGTCCGTCTTCATTGGGGGTGGAGGTACAATGACGGCCGAAGCGGCGCTGCTGGGGACGCCTGCGATCTCTTACTTCCCCGGTGATCCAACGTTCGTAGACCGTTTTCTCATTAGCTATGGGCTTGTGGAAAGGTTCCGTGATCCAAGTAGGGTCGCCCAGCGTGCCTTGGCGATCGCAGGAAGCCGCGATTTTCGCGAGTTCTACCGTAAGAAGTCACTTCGCTTGGTAAAGAGTATGGAAGATCCTCTAAAGGTAGTTGTGAAGAGGATCTTTAGGGAGTAGTCTGTCTGCGAGTAATTTGTCGCCAGAAGTACGCGTCCACTATCCACTTCCAGATGAGGAGCCAGACGACAGCAATTGCCCCTGAAGCTAGTACGCGTAAAGTTTCTGTTGCGACTCGGCCGGCGAACGTGTGGGTTCCTACGTTGATCGCAAAGGCGACTTTGGAGATTAAGAGTGCGCTGAGCAGTAGGACTATCCAAACGAATAGTTCGATAGCAGCCAGCGGGAGAAGCCTTCTCACAGCCGTGCCCCCACCGTGATTAAGTAGGTCAGAAGTGCGAGAATTGAAGAAACTGCGGTGAGAATGATCATCACGCTTACGATCTCCTTCTCACCTAGAGGGCCGGGAGTTAGGATGAGGCGCGTGAGCGTGATTGGCGCATGCCGATCTGTATTGGCATCCAGTCGGCCGTCTTCTAGCAATCGTGTGGGGCGCTGCCGTATCTCACGTCTCTCATACAATCTGCCCACTGAACTTAGTCCCGAGAAGGCATTCATGATGTGCGGAATCAGCGCGACAATCACCACGGCCTCAATGCGTCCCAGCACTGCCAAGGCTCCTACGGCTGCTCCAACGGAGAGGCTACCCGTATCACCGCTGAACACTCTTGCTGGAAACCTGTTGAAGTGGTAGAAAGCCAGCATCGATGCGAGTAGCGCGGCTGAAAGCGCAGCGACTTCAGTTCTGCCCGCGGCCAGCAATACCGCGGTTGTCGCGACGCAGATGACGCTGACAGTGCCGGGCATGGCGCCATTCAACACATCCATCATGTTCATTGCGTTCGATGTGACCGCCAGCGCGATTGGGATCAGTAGAGGGTAGACGATCGTCAGTCGCACGGATCCGACCAATGGTATTGTCGGAATCGGGTCATATGTCTGGAGCAACAGGATGGGGACGCATGCAGCCATGGTCAGCAGTGGCTTGAGTTTCGGTCCCAGTGGTCGAAGATCATCGCGAACGCCAATAGCTCCGGCTATCAGAACTGTGCCGATGAAGGAGACAGCTTGCATCACGCCGTCAGGAAAGAGTAGAAGAGTCGTGATGACCCCGAGAGAGAGTGCGAGCAATATTGCAAGTCCGCACATTTCCGGGATTTCCGCTTTGGAGAGCTTGTGAACGTCCTTGCCTACTATTCCTCGCTGCTTCAGGATCCTTCCCAAAATGGGAGTCGCCACAAACGTGACGATGAATGTAACAGCAAAGACTGCGAGAAGCCCCGCCATCTCCAAAGCATCAAGCATTCTTTTGGCAACTCTTGATTATCTTGGAGAGTTTCATTTTGTAACTGGTGACGATTCTCATCGCTTGAGCCTTCGTGGGTGCCTCGGCCATGAGCCGGAATATGGGTTCGGTGCCGCTGGGGCGTATCAAAATCCAGGATTTGGGTGGAACCCAGACTTTGATTCCGTCAATGTCCAGCCCTTTGCCCTTTCTGGGCAAGTTGCGCAGCTCCTCCGTCACCGCGACTTTGATCGAGTCTTGACACGGTATCTTGTCCTTGACCAGGTAATATCGGGGAAGTTCAGCGATCAGCTTGGACATTGATCTGCGTGATTCGAGAATGATCTTGTAAATCATGGCGGTTGTGATGCCTCCGTCGCGCGCAGCCACATGAGGCGCGTAAAAGATGCCGCCGTTTTCTTCTCCTCCAAGTATCGCGTGTACCTTGAGCATTAGATTTGATACGTAGACGCTGCCCACAGGCGTGTAGATGATTTCGCCCCCGTATTTCTCGGCGACGTCCTCGATCATCTGGGATGAGCTAATTGGGGTCACGATCTTCTCTCCAGGGTGGTGTTCCAAGAAGTCTCGTATGACAAGCGCGAAGGTTTGGTCTCCCCAAGAGACGACTCCGTGCTCGTCAAGAAACATCGCCCTGTCCCCATCCCCGTCATGAGCCACGCCGAAGTCGGCGTGGAGTGAAGGGAGAATCCTCGACGTATCGCTCAGATGCTCCGGAGTTGGCTCTGGTAGTCGTCCGGGGAAATTGCCGTCGATCTTTCCGTTCACCAAGCTAACCTTCCCTCCCAGTTTCTCGACTACGAGTGGGGTTGCGAGGGCGCTCACGCCATTGGCGGCATCTACGAGGACCTTCAGGCTTCCATTGCTAGGAGCGCCGCCCACGTTCTCCAGAATCGATTTGACGTAGCCGTCGAATTTTTCAGCAACCGGGAGTGGCTGTCTTACGGCGTCCCAGCTGCACAGCTTCCACCGCGATTCGAAGAATATGTGTTCAATCTTCGCTTCCTCTTCGTGTGGTAGCTCTACGCCACTATTTCCCATCACTTTCATGCCATTGTACTCAGGCGGGTTGTGGCTGGCAGTCACCATCACACTACCTTTCAACCCCCAGTCCTTAGTGAGAAATTGTAGTGCGGGCGTTGTGATCATGCCCAGATTCCAGACTTGGCAGCCTGTACTCGCTAGACCCGCACAAACGACTTCTTGGAAGAGTGGGCTCGACAGCCTGCCATCGCATCCCACGGCTATGTCAGCTCCTTTGAAATAGGTGCCAGTAGCCATGGACAGCTTAAGAACGAGTTCGGGTGTCAGTTCCTCGTTCACTATGCCTCTGACACCGTTGGTTCCGAACAGTTTTCTCTGTTCCAAATCGCGTGGCGCCTCTACATGACATGTGCTCTCGGTGGAACGTTCGACGTTATTTCCTTGTGAGGATGGATGATCGCACGATTGCCAATGCTAACCCCGTCTGCGATCTTGACATTCGGCGAAACTATTGCACCGGGATTGATCCTCACCCCTCTTCCTATGTGGGCGTTCGTAGCCACAATTGCCCGCGCTACAATCGCGTTTTCTCCTACAGTCACTCCATCGAACAGTATTGAGTTCGTTAACCGTGCTCGGCGCAGAATCATGCAGTTCTTTCCTGTCACAACATTGGGTCCCACACGAGCTGTGGGTTCAATCCGTGTATCCTCGCCAATGAGGACTGGAGGCTTGATCTGTTTACCTCCATGTTGACGAACACCTTTCGTTTGCTGGGTCTTGAGCAATTCGAAATTCGCTCTGGAATAGTCTGAGAGGTCGCCCACATCGAACCATCGTCCCCTGAACGGGAAACCCGAAAGTCTGCCCTTTCTGGCGAGGATCGGAAAGATGTCCCTTTCCAGGGAAACCTTGCGATTCGGTGGTATCAAGCTCAACAAGCTTGGTTCAATCATGTAAATCCCTGCGTTGATCAAACGGCTCGGTGCTTGCCCTGGGCGCGGCTTTTCAACAAATCTTCGTATTCTCCTTGCGTCGTCCAATTGAACTACGCCGAATCGACTTGGGTTCCTGACTTCGTGAAGGGCATCCGTTACAACCGCGTGAGATTCCTGATGCTCCTTCAGCATCCTTGTCAGGTCGAGTTCGGTGATGATGTCTCCGTTCATAACAATGAACGTATCCAGTGGCTTGAGAGTGCGTGCGGCGAGCTTGACTGGGCCGCCAGTTCCTAGCGGCTTATCTTCAAGAGAGTAACGGATCTTGACGGTTTTGTATCTCTCTCCAACCACTGCTCGCAGTGTATCGGCGAGATAGTTCACGGCGAGCACTACTTGATCGACCCCGTGTCTTCGAAGCAGGTCGAGTGTCCAGTAGATCATTGGTTTGCCTGCGACTGGGAAGAGGAGTTTGGGAAGGGCGTAGCTTATTGGTCGCAGACGAGTTGCGAATCCCCCCGATAGCACCACGGCCTTCAACATGACCACGCAACTCGCTCGCCATAGAGTCACCCGCGGCATCTATTTGTGCTTCGGAGGACGATGATTTGAGAGGAACCTACACACTCATCATTGCCTGCAAGAAACCTTTCAGGACAGATGTGGGAAAGCTGGGGCGCGTTAACGTTGGAAAAGGCTACTACGTTTACACCGGATCAGCGCTCGGCCAAGGCGCCGTTTCGCTGGAAGGCAGGTTGAGCCGACATCTGCGCGCCTCGAAGAGACGGCAATGGCACGTCGACTATCTCACGTCCCGCCGAAACTGCACCACGAAAATTGTTATCTCCGTCAACTCTAACAAGCAGCTAGAGTGCTCAGTCAACCAGGTTATCATGAGCAGGCTACCCGTGAAGCCTCTTCTTCCGCATGCGGGGTCGAGCGATTGCCGATGTGAAGCTCACCTAGTGAAAGTCGTGCCACGGATGCCCCAGAAGCAAATCGTCCATGTCTTGATGAATATCTACGGTCTACTTGGAGAACCTATCCGTCTTTCTCCGAGTGCCGTCACGAGATCACGCGGCCTTTCTCCCATCGGTTTAGGAAAGCGTCGCGAAAGATTCGGATAAAACCCTGATTTCTCGTGTAATGCGGGCGATAGTATACTGGTCGAGGAACGTCGCTCTTCTTCGTTGCCCAAATTAAGAAGACCAGCTCCTGATCATCCACTAACGTCCCTCGAACGGGATACCACTCTTCGCCCAGCTGGCGGACTTGAATGCCCAAGTCTCGAAGTTCTTTGGAACGTTGCCTGGTTGAATCGTCACTTACCGTCATTAGAACCTTCATGCTTACGCCCCGGTCATGGGCTTGGAAGAGAGCTTCGCGAACTTTGCCGTACCAGCCAAACGTCTGAGCCAAGATGAAAACTTCCGTGGCCGCAGGTCCTAGGATTCGTGCCGTTCTCAACTCCATCTCGGTCAAGTCGCGCAACGGTTCGATGATTTCCTCCGGCCTTATTCCAAGTCTATTCTCCCAGTACACCGGCTCCAGAAGCTTCTCCAACTCCAACGCGATCGAGTTATCCCGAGCCAGCTGGTCCTCCATACCTCTCCTCCTTTGCGTAAGGACCTTCGCCAGAACCATTCGTGGTTGAACCACCTCCACTCGGTTGCTCGAAATCTTGACGAGACCTCTGTCACTCAGAGACTTCAAAGACTCCTCTGCTTGCGCGGCAGGGATCCCGAACGCAGTGACTATCTTGTCTAACATCTCGCCTTCGGGCTGCTCCAGCAGACGAAGGTAGACCTTCGACTCCCCCTCGGATAGCCCCAATGTCTTGAGGAGCTCTATTTCTTTCCCGCTATCACCAAACGAAGGACGCTGAGCCTTATCCTGTGTCGACAACTGCGGCACGCCCTGCGGATATGTTGTTCCCTAATTATACATTATCACCAGCACTGATCAGTGCTTTGTAAATCGAAAGCCGCGCGCTGACAATGAGGAAGAAGGTTGGTGGTGGACCGGGCGGGATTTGAACCCGCGACCTTGCGGGATCATTGAGCTGATCTTTCCGCATTGCGGGCTTGCGTCGCATGCCAAGCGGACGATGTGGTCGCCCCGCCGATCCATCATCGGCGAAGCTCATACCAGGCTGATCTACCGGCCCACCGTTCCGACTGCATTTCGATGTCCGCCTAAAAACCTTCGGAAAAGTGGACGGTCACGCGCCTCGAATGTTTCGAAATTCCGGAGCTCAATTGTCGTTGTGCGATTAGAGAACTAGAAGAAGGCTTAAGTTGCCGAGGAAAGTCAGGCGATGTTTGGTGCCCAGGTGCCGAGGTAGGATTCTATTCCCTCGAAAGCTCAGCCTGGGAGAGCACCCGACTTGACCCACCAAGGGTGAAGCTGAAGACCGGGTTGACTACGCCTACACAAAAAGCGTAGGCCCAATCGCGGATTCAAAATGGGCGCGAAAAACGCTCATGAGTTTCCCGCCCTCGGCACCAACCACCTGTTCAGCTTCTTCTTTTCGGTCGCTTGAGGTGCTGTGATCTGATAGCAATGTTGTACTTGTCAAGGACGGTTCGCACTATTTTTCCGGAAGGTTCA